>Ga0315540_10000817_pt1 | contig 17827 bp, 19 predicted proteins | sample SalMarSW160110MG_FD_203677 | JGI IMG/M metagenome (GOLD analysis project Ga0315540, IMG submission 203677) | Salt marsh sediment microbial communities from the Plum Island Ecosystem LTER, Massachusetts, United States - Salt Marsh Sediment SW1601-10 ...
TGTTCTTCACTGAAATCGATCATGTCAGAATCACACCTTTATCCACCGCAGAGGGCGAAAGGTTCGCAAGGAAATTCAGGGATATCCCTTGCGCCACTTCGTGCACTTCGCGGTGCAGACTTATTTAGATCTCGATGCCCTTGAACAGGTCGGTCGACATGTAGCGCTCGGCCATCGACGGGATGATGGCGACGATGCGCTTGCCGGCCATGTCCTCGCGGGCCGCCACGCGCAGCGCGGCCGTCATCGCGGCGCCCGAGGAGATGCCGCCCGGGATGCCTTCCTCGTCGGCCAGCCGCCGCGCCATCGCGAAGGCCTCCTCGTTCGAGACCTGCTCGACCCCGTCGACGATGTCCATGTTCAGGTTCTTCGGGATGAAGCCGGCACCGATGCCCTGGATCTTGTGCGGACCGGGCTGTCCGCCGGAGATCACGGGGGAATCGGCCGGCTCGACGGCGAAGGCCTTGAAGTCCGGGTTGCGCGACTTGATGACCTCGGCCACACCGGTGATGGTGCCGCCGGTACCGACGCCGGCCACGATGGCATCGACCCGGCCCTCGGTATCGCTCCAGATCTCCTCGGCCGTCGTTTCACGATGGATCTGCGGGTTGGCCGGGTTCTCGAACTGCTGCGGCATGAAGGCGCCGTCGACGGTGGTCACCAGCTCCTTCGCCTTCTCGATCGCACCCTTCATGCCCTTCTCGGCCGGGGTCAGCACCAGTTCGGCGCCGAGCAGCTTCAGCAGCTTGCGGCGCTCCAGGCTCATCGATTCCGGCATGGTCAGCACGCAGCGATAGCCCTTGGCACGCGCCACGAAGGCCAGCGCGATGCCGGTGTTGCCGGAGGTCGGCTCCACGATGGTACCGCCCGCCTTCAGCCTGCCGTCCCGTTCGGCCGCCAGGATCATCGCCTTGCCGATGCGGTCCTTGACCGAATTCAGCGGATTGAAGAACTCCAGCTTCAGCAGGATCTCGCCCGGAAGATCGGCGCCGAGGCGCTGCGGGCGCACCAGCGGCGTGTGCCCGACCGTTTCTGTCACGTTGGAAAAAATGCTCATGGCTCACCACCTATTCACAGCATATATAGTGTCTATTGGAATATAATGACACACATCAACTGTTAATTCAACCCTCGAGCACGCTCTGCTCGATCGGCTCGACGTGCACCCCCTGGGCCTCCAGCCAGCGCACGGCCTGTTCGACCACTTCGCGCTCGCCGTCCAGTTCCAGGCCGACCAGGCCCATATCGTCGCGCACCTCCGCCGTGCGGATGTTCGTGACCACCTCGAATTCGCGCCCGAGCTTCCAGATGATGGGCTCGCGCACGTTCTCGGCCGAGAAGGTCAGGTAGACGCGGAGCCTCAAGCCCGGCCTCCGGCGATGGCCGGCACGATGGACACCTCGTCGCCGTCCTTCAGGGCGGTGTTGCGGCCGTCCAGGAAACGGACATCCTCGTCGTTGACGTAGATATTGACGAAACGGCGGATCTCGCCGGCATCGTCGCACAGCCGGGCCTTCAGGCCGGCATGCGCGCCTTCCAGGTTGTCGATCAGCTCGCCGACGTTGGCGCCCTCGGCACTGACCTCGTCGGCACCTCCGGTCAGCTTGCGCAGCGGGGTGGGGATTCTCACTTTCACGGTCATGTCACTCTCCTTTGTGTTGCTTCAACAGTCGTTCAGGCGGCCTTGCGCTTGACCTGGTCGGCCTCGGCCAGTTCGTCGAACTCGCGCAGGCTGGGGCCGATGATGCGGGGCTTGGTCACGGCATCGATGACCGCCTCCTGGGTCTTCAGGCCGTTGCCGGTGACGCAGATGACGATGGATTCGTCGCGCGGGATGCGGCCCTGTTCGATCAGCTTCCTGGCCACGCCCAGCGTCACGCCGCCGGCCGTCTCCGCGAAGATGCCCTCGGTCTCGCCCAGCAGCTTGATCGCCTCGACGATCTCGGCATCCGAGACGTCCTCGGACCAGCCGCCGGATTCCTTGATCACGCGGTTGGCGTAATAGCCGTCGGCCGGGTTGCCGATGGCCAGCGACTTGGCGATGGTGTCCGGGCGCACCGGATGAATCAGGTCGGTATCGTCCTTGACGGATTTGGCGATCGGCGAGCAGCCCGTCGCCTGGGCGCCGTACACGGCCGTGCCGGCATCCTCGACCAGGCCCAGCTTGACGAATTCCTTGATCGACTTGTCGATCTTGGTGCACAGCGAGCCGGAGGCCATCGGCACCACCACGTGCTTCGGCGCGCGCCAGCCCAGCTGCTCCATGATCTCGTAGCCGTAGGACTTCGAGCCCTCGGCGTAGAACGGGCGCACGTTGACGTTGACGAAGGCCCAGCCGTAGTTGCCGGCGATCTCCGAGCACAGGCGGTTCACGTCGTCGTAGGTGCCCTCGATGCCGACGATGCGCGTGCCGTAGATGCCGGCGCCGAGCACCTTGCCCTGCTCCAGGTCGTGCGGGATGAACACGTAGGACTCGAGCCCCGCCGCCGCCGCATTGGCCGCCACCGAACCGGCCAGGTTGCCGGTCGAGGCGCAGGCCACGGTGGTGAAGCCGAACTCCACGGCCTTGGACAGGGCCACCGACACCACACGGTCCTTGAACGACAGCGTCGGATAGCAGACCGCGTCGTTCTTGATGTACAGCTCGGACACGCCGAGCACCTTCTCGAGGTTGTGCGCACGCACCAGCGGCGTGAAGCCGACCTGGGCGCCCACCTTGGGATCGCCGTCGATCGGCAGCAGCTCGCGGTAGCGCCACATGGTCTGCGGACGGGACTCGATGAGCTCGCGCGTCAGCACCCCCTGCACCTTGTCGTAGTCGTAGACGACCTCCAGCGGCCCGAAGCAGAACTCGCAGACATGCGTCGGCGCGATCTCGTACTCCTGTCCGCATTCCCGGCATTTCAGGGCTCGCACAATACTCTGGCTCATCTCGTCACTCCTTCGTCACGCGGGGCCGTCCTGTCCCCGCCCGTGATATGCACCGCCTGGGCGGCTTTCGACCCGACCGAAAAAGAAAAACCCCCGCTTGGGAAAGCGGGGGTTGAAACCGGGGCGCACCGGGGCGCCTTCGAGACAACCCGCGCTTCATCGCTCCCCTTGGGGCAGGCATTGGCACCAGACGCCGATCGGATCACTCCGCTTTGGCCGGTTGCCGCAGTTTCACAGGGCCTGTAACCCTCCACTGCTCTTGATAAAGCCGGATCAACAAATTGTGGGGCGATTTATACCCCCGCGCCCGGGCCTTGGCAAGCATCCGCGACGGGCCGTGTATAATAGGCATGTGGATATCCTCTGTCGGCAGGAGGAGCGCATGACGACGGAACCGACACACAAGGCGACCCGGAACTGGTTCAGGGATCTCGATGTCTATGCCGGCTGGTTCATGTTCTGGGGCACGCTGGCCTCGCTCGTCCAGCCGGTGGCGGCGAATCACAGGCAGGTCCACGCCTTCTGGACCGCCAAGGCCCACCAGGCCCTGTTCGGCGCCGGCTTCGGCATCGTCTGCGCCTTGATATTCACCTTCCTGCAAAACGGCTTCAACCGGCCGCGCACGAAATCGATCTCATGGATCTTCGCCATCGGTTCGTGGGCGATCATGAGCATGCTGGTCTTCCTGACCACCGGCCACTTCGGCTAGATCGGGCAAGGACCGGAACGCCCGGAACGGATTACACCGGCATCAGACGGAGGCAGGCACGGGGAACGGTCTATAGTCTTTGTAGCGCCGGCAGATGCGGCAAGGGGGAATCCGATGCGCAAACACATGATCACGCAGGGTGTCGAAAAAGCCCCGGAGGCGGAGCATCCCTGGCTGGATATCGAGGGCCTGGCCCGGGCGGAGATCACCTCCGAGGACGAGGCGCACCCGATCGAATCGGCCTTGATGCCGGGCTTCGGCTCGGGCTGGCGGGCGGCGGAATCCGGCAGGCAGACGCTGCGCCTGCTGTTCGATGCCCCCCAAAAAATCGGGCTGATCCATCTGGCATTCCTGGAGGAAGCCGGGGAACGCACCCAGGAATTCGTATTGCGCTGGTCCGCGGACGATGGGCGGACCTTCCACGACATCGCCCGCCAGCAGTACAATTTCAGCTCACCGGATTCGACCTGGGAGGTCGAGGACTACCACGTCGATCTGGAGGGCGTCACCACGCTGGAACTGAACATCACCCCAAACATCAGCGGCGGCAACGCCCGCGCCTCCCTCGCCGAGTGGCGCATCGCCTGAGCGGATAGGCAACCGTCCAGATCCGGCCAGAAGCGGACATTCCACTTCGTTAGAGTTCAATGAGTCCATGCCAAAAAACACTTGTCAGAAAATATTTTATATATATTCTGAACAAGACTTTGTCAGTTGCACACGTTTTTTCCCTTTGTTTCATCTCTTGATTATCAATTGATTTTTACTATGGGCCTATAACCGACGCCTAGTGGTGAAGTCCGAATCCTTCGGATTCGATTTTGATATTTTTAGGATAATTTAGATGAATATTTATGTTGGAAACCTTTCTTTTAGTAGTAATGATGAAGGACTGCACAAAGTTTTCGCAGAGTTTGGCGATGTTGGTAGTGCAAAAGTGGTCATGGATCGCGAAACAGGCCGCAGCCGTGGCTTTGGCTTTGTTGAAATGGATAATAGTGACGAAGCAAAGGCTGCAATTAAAGCGCTTGATGGTGCGGAGCTTGATGGACGCAATCTGCGAGTGAATGAAGCCACCCCTCGTAAGGACCGCTTTTAAAGAAATTTTTTTCTTGTAGAACTAAAAGCCCGCCTCTGGTGGGCTTTTTTTTTATTCCTCAATCACAACATTTATGCTTAAACCCCATCTGAATTCATGCATGGTAAACGACCGCTTTTGGCCGATGTCGGTCATTCACGACATCTAGCGCTCCCCTTTTAGAGCTATGCGATGCGGCCCTTGAGGCTTTGGGCGTCGAAAGGACCCGGCTCGTCGATGAGCGCGCGCGCTGCGTCCATCTTGTCCCAGGTGTTCCATAGCAGGACCCCGCGCACGCGCCCCTCCTTGAGGTAGTACACCACCCCCTTCTGGAAGGGCTCTCGCCAGTCCTCGACCAGATCCATGCCGGCATCGAGCTCGCCCACGGCCTCGTAGCCCAGATCGAACAGATCGGAATAGAAGAACGGCAGATGGTGGTAGGCCTCGGACTCGCCCGCCATGTTCCGCCCGGCGGCCTCACCCATGGTATTGGCGTTGTCCTCGTGCTCGACCCGCATGCGCTTGCCCAGCACCGGATTGAAGAAATTGGCCACGTCGCCCGCCGCGTAGATGGCGTGATCGCTGGTGCGCAGGAACGCGTCGACGACGATGCCGTTGTCCACCTTGAGCCCCGCCGCCTGCGCCAGCTCGGCGTTGACCTGGATGCCGACGCCGACGACCACGCCGTCCACGTGCAGCACCTCGCCGCCCCGGGTGCGGATCTCGTAGCCCTCGCCATGGCGGGCGATGGCATCCACGGTGTGGCCGGCGAGCATCCCGATGCCCTTGTCCCGGTAATAGGCGGTGATGAAATCCGACAACGGCCCGGGATAGATGCGGGCGCCGATGCCCGCTTCGGGGAAGATCATCGTCACCCGGTTGCCGTTCATGCACAGCGAGGCGGCGATCTCGGAACCGATGAAGCCGCCGCCGATCACGGCGAGACTCTGCCCGCGCTCGGCCAGTGCCTTCAGATCCAGGTAATCGTCGAGATCGCGGAAATAGACGAGCCCTTCCACCTCCCACGGCAGGCGGCGGGCCGTGCCGCCGGTGGCCAGCAGCAGCTTGTCGTAGCCGTAGACCCGGCCATGGTCGTCCGTCACCTGCCTGTTGTTGCGGTCGATGCCGACGACGGACGCGCCGAGGTTCAGGTCGAGGTGGCCCGCATCCAGCTTCAGCCATACGTCGTCATACGGCTTGCCCTTCCACAGCGCCTTGGACAGATAGGGCCGGATGTAGGGCGGATGCGATTCGCGGGCGACGACGCCGATGCGGCCGACGGCATCCACCTTGCGGATGCCCCGGATGGCCGCGGCACATGCCAGGCCGCCGCCGACGATCAGGTATGGGTAATGGTTCATCGTGCCCCCTTTCCCCGCCTGGCCATCCATGGCGGCCAGGACGATACCGCCGGCCTCTCCCCTGGCGATGCGCCCGCGATACGGGCATCGCCGCTCCACTATTGTAGACGCATTCGCGTGCCCGGGATGCGGCTGTACGGCACGACGACGGCCATGGCCTTTGCCGGACCCGGCGCCTACAATGCGCCGCATGTCGAAAACCCTGTTCGTGTGCCAGAACTGCGGGGCCGAGCACCGCAAATGGATGGGCCAATGCCCCGACTGCCTGGCATGGAACAGCATCGCCGAGGAGGTGCCGGCGGAAATGCCGCACGGCGCCGGCGGCAAGGCCGAGCCGCTCGCCCCCGACGCCATCACCGCCATCGACAGCCAGGCCGCCCCGCGCCAGTCCTCCGGCATCGACGAACTCGACCGCGTGCTGGGCGGCGGCATCGTGCCGGGATCGGCCGTGCTGCTGGGCGGCGAGCCGGGCATCGGCAAGTCGACGCTGCTGCTGCAGGCCGCGGCCCGCTTCGCGGCCCACGGGCCCGTGCTGTACGTCACCGGCGAGGAATCGGCCCAGCAGGTGCGCATGCGCGGCGAGCGCATCGACGCCCTGCATGCGGGCCTGCAGCTGGCCGCCGGCACCGAACTGGAGGGCATCCTGGCGACCGCGGCCAAATTGAAGCCGGGATTGCTGATCGTCGATTCGATCCAGACCACGACCACCAACCGCCTGACCTCCGCCCCCGGCACCGTGGCCCAGGTGCGCGACTGCGCCAGCGCCCTGATCCGGCAGGCCAAGAAGATGGGGCACGCGCTGATCCTGATCGGCCACGTGACCAAGGACGGCAGCATCGCCGGCCCGCGCGTGCTCGAGCACATGGTCGATGCCGTGCTGTATTTCGAGGGCGACCACGGCTACGCCCACCGCATCCTGCGCGCCGTGAAGAACCGCTTCGGCCCGGCCGGCGAGATCGGCGTGTTCGAGATGTCGGATGCCGGCCTGATCGGCATCCGGGACGCCTCGCGCATCTTCCTGGCCGAACGCGCCAAGGACACGCCCGGCTCGGTGGTGCTGGCCTGCCTCGAGGGCACCCGGCCGCTGCTGGTCGAGGTGCAGGCGCTGGTCGCCCCGACCGTCTACGCCACGCCGAAGCGCTCGGCCGTCGGCCTGGACCCGGCGCGCGTGGCCATGCTGACGGCGGTGCTGGAGCGGCGCATCGGCATCCCGCTGTCCAGCCAGGACATCTACGTGAACGTGGCCGGCGGCGCCCGCATCCAGGAGCCGGCGGCGGACCTGGCGGTGCTGCTGGCGGTGATCTCCGCCTACCGGGACAAGCCCCTGGCCTCCGATATCGCCGTGTTCGGCGAGGTCGGCCTGACCGGCGAGGTCCGTCCGGTCGGCCAGCCCGAGGCGCGGGTCCGGGAGGCCGCCAGCCTCGGCTTCTCGCGCGTGATGATGTCCCGGGACAACCAGGCGAGGGTGCAGGATGCCGATCTTGTTGCTAAGATGCGCCGGTCCTCGAAAACGGTGGTCGACTGCATCCCGGTGCACCGGCTGGCCGATGCGGTACAGGCAGGGCTGGCGTGAACTTTTTCGATTATGTGCTGATTGCCATCGTCGGGCTGTCCATGGTGCTGTCGCTATGGCGCGGCTTCGTGCGGGAGATCATCTCCCTGATCGGGCTGGTCGCCGCCTTCATGATCGCCAGCCGCACCTCGGCCATGACCGGCGACTTCCTCGGACGCTGGCTGCCGAAGGGCACCGTGTCCGATATCGCCGGCTTCGTCCTGATCTTCGTCGCCATCATGGTCGTCATCGGCCTGAGCGGCGTCATCATCCGCAAACTGGTGGACATGGCCCAGCTGACCGCCACCGACCGCACGCTCGGCGTCTTCTTCGGTTTTGCCCGCGGCCTGCTGCTGATCGCCCTGAGCTTCCTGATCTTCACCACCTACGACCCCCAACACCGTCAGCCCTGGCTCAGGGAAAGCGTGCTGAGCCCCTATGCCATCGATCTGGGCGACCTGCTCGGGAAGGCGATCCCGAAGGGCTATCCCTTCTCACGCCAGGGGCCGTCTGCTAAGGTCCCTGTGCCGCGGAAAGACGCCAAGGCTGCGCAACCGGGCAAGGAGCAGCCGGATGATCAGTCCGACATCTCGGCCCACGATCGCGAGATGTTGAAGTCCATTATCCAGAAATCGATGAAGTGAGCCGCCATGTCCGCCCCAGCCTGCACTGACCGCCACACCGAGCCGCTCGACGATCATTTCCACGACGAATGCGGCGTCTTCGGCGTATTCAACCACCAGGAGGCCGCCAACCTGACCTACCTCGGCCTGTACGCGCAGCAGCACCGGGGCCAGGAATCGGCCGGCATCGTGTCCACCGACGGCCACAACTTCCATGCCCACCGCGGCATCGGCCTCGTCGCCGACATCTTCCGCAAGCAGGACATCGCCCAGCTGGCCGGCTCCCACAGCATCGGCCACGTCCGCTACTCGACCTCGGGCGACAGCGGCCTCCGTAACTGCCAGCCGTTCAGCTACGAGTACGCGCACGGCGGCATCGCCATGTGCCACAACGGCAACATCGTCAACGCCCCGGAGCTGCGCCGCGAGCTGGAGCGCAAGGGGTCGATCTTCCAGTCCACCTCGGACACCGAGGTGCTGATCCACCTGGTGGCGCGCAGCGAGGGCGACACCACCGAGTCCAGGCTGACCGATGCCGTGCGCCAGCTGGCCGGCGGCTTCTCGCTCCTGGTGCTGACCGAGACCAAGCTGATCGGCGTGCGCGACCCGAACGGCATCCGTCCGATGGTGCTGGGGCAATTGGGCGATTCCTGGGTGCTGGCCTCCGAGACCTGCGCCTTCGACCTGATCGGCGCCCGGTTCGTGCGCGACGTCGAACCCGGGGAGATGGTCGTCATCACCGAGAACGGCATACGCAGCCAGTCGCTGTTCCAGTCGACCTCGCCGAAGTTCTGCGTCTTCGAATACGTCTATTTCGCCCGCCCGGACTCCACGCTGGAAGGCGTCAACGTCTACGAGGCGCGCTACCGCATCGGCGAGCAGCTGGCCGCGGAGTCCCCGGCCAACGCGGACATCATCGTGCCGGTCCCGGACTCGGGCGTACCGCCGGCCATGGGCTACGCCAAGCGCTCCGGCATCCCGTTCCAGATGGGCCTGATCCGCAACCATTACGTCGGCCGCACCTTCATCGAGCCGCAGCAGTCGATCCGCAATTTCGGCGTCAAACTGAAGCTCAACGCCAACCGCAGCATCATCGCCGGCAAGCGCGTCGTACTGGTGGACGACTCCATCGTGCGCGGCACCACCAGCCGCAAGATCGTCGAGATGGTGCGTGCCGCCGGCGCCACCGAGGTGCACATGCGCATCTCCAGCCCCCCGACCAAGCATTCCTGCTTCTACGGCATCGACACGCCGAACCCCGAGGAGCTGATGGCCAACAAGATGAGCGTGGACGAGATGTGCAGGGCCATCAGCGCCGATTCCCTCGGCTTCGTATCCTTCGACGGCATGTACAAGGCCGTCGGCAAGCCCCGCGAGTGTCACTGCGACGCCTGCTTCTCCGGCGATTACCCGGTGCCGATCGAAGGCCCGCGTTCGCCCCAGCTTTCCCTGCTGCGCTTCACCCAGCGACGCTGAGCATGCCCGCGCCGACCGTCGTCCTGGTGTATGGCTGGTTGGGGTTTCGCCGCATTCTGTTCTGGGATTATTTCCGCGGCGTGCCCGCGATGTATGCCGAGATGGGCATGCGCACCCTGGTGCCGGACCTGCCCTGGGGCGGCACCACCAAACAACGGAGCACCAGCCTTGCCGACCAGCTTGCCGATGAACCGGGGCCGCTGCACCTGATCGCCCATTCGATGGGCGGCATCGATGCCCGGCGCTATATCGCGCATCTGGGCGGCCATGCCAGGGTGGCCAGCCTGACCACGCTCGGCACGCCGCACCGCGGCTCGATGCTGGCCGAGCTGGTGCAGCACGGGCTGTGGCCGTTCCGCTGGCTGGCGGGCGTGCACGACCTGACACCGGCGGCGATGGCGCGCTTCAACGACGAAACGCCGGACCGGCCGGGCATCGCCTATCGCAGCTACTCCTCGGCCCGGCCCGTGCCGGAGCAGCCGTGGCTGGTCCGCTATTTCGGGCGCCGGCTCGAGGCGGCCGAAGGCGCGAACGACAGCCAGGTCTCCATCCACTCCTCGCGCTGGGGCGAGCATCTCGGCACCCTGCACGCCGACCACTACGAACTGGTCGGCCAGAACGTCTGGCTGAACCCGTTCCGCCGCCGCGAACGCTTCGCGCACCTACCCGTCTACCGCCGCATCGGCGAATGGGTCCTCGACCAGTCCGACTGACGAACGCGTTCAGCTTCGTTTCAGCCTGCGTATGCACAGTGCCTCCCATGCCTAGCAAAGGAGGACCCTGTATGCGACGCATTGCCATCGTTTTGACCGCCCTGGCCCTCGGTGCCTGCGCCACCCAGCACCAGGAGCGCACCGCCACCACCGGCGCCCTCGTCGGCGCCACCGCCGGCGCCGTCATCGGCTCGCAGACCGACAACACCGCCAACGGCGCGGTGATCGGCGGCATCCTCGGGGCCGCGGCCGGGGCCGCCATCGGTGCCGCCGACGTCCAGCCGCAGCCGGTCTATTACCCGGCGCCGCGTTACCACCGGCCTGCGCGCGGAGAGGAACACGGCGACCGCCGCGAGGACTGAGCCGCGCCAACGTATCAGCTGACGGTTCCCCTCCACCGTATCGGCTGACCCCGGTGCCCCTTCACAGGGGCACCGGCCCTTTTACAGGAAGCCAATTGCCCCTAGAGTACGCCGACCCTCGATGCGATTGATCGCGGCTTCGGCCGGAAACGGATGTTCCACAAAAGGGCGGTGATCCATGGGCTTTCAACGGTTCAGCAGTTCATTCATCAACATCAGGCGGCACGCGGCATGGGTCGCACTGCTGGCAGGGCTGATGCTGCCGGCCCTCGCCGCCGCATCGCCGGACGTCGTCGACATCGGTGCCGGAGAAAAGATCTACACGTCCTTCTACATGGCCGATGTCGGCGGCAAGAAGATCCCGGCCTGCCAGAAATGCCACGGTGCCGACGCCATGGGCAACGATGATATCGGCACGCCCCGGCTGGCATCCCAGGTCTATGCCTACCTGTACAAGCAGATGGTCGATTTCGCCACCGGCCGGCGCACCGACGATGTCATGCACAAGATGAGCGCCATCGCCAAGGCCCTGACCGATCAGCAGCGCAAGGATGTGGCCGCCTATCTGCATACCCTGCAAGCGCCGTACACCGGATCGAACATGGACAGGCTGCGCGAGGAAGGCGTGCATATCGGCGATGCCGCCCGGGGGCAGATGATCGTCACCGAAGGCATCCCGGAAGAAAACGTCCCTGCCTGCCAGAGCTGCCATGGCTACCGCGGCCACAGTGCCGGCATGCTGTTCCCCGCCATCAGCGGCCAGAACTACGTGTACCTGCGGCATGAGCTGAAGTCGTTCCGTCACGCTGCCCTGGGCAAGCCCGGCTACGGACGTGCCAACGATTACATGGGCCTGATGCGTGCCGTGGCCGGCAAGCTCAGCGATCGGGATATCGACGACGTGGCGGCGTATCTGACCGGCGCCAATCCGCCGCCGCCGCCCAACAACCCCCTCGATCCCGGCAACGGGTAACGCCCCCCGGGGCATGATGGACCGGACGATTTCGGATAGAATGTGATAACGGACGGTGAGCCTATGATCAGGAAGCGAATTGCAGCATGCATCATCACCATGGCCGTGGCCGGCCTCGCTCCCGGTACGGCCCGGGCCGGGGCCGAAAACAAGTGCAAGGTCTGTCACGACTTCACCACCGGCAAGAACAAGATCGGCCCCAGCCTGAAGGGCGTGCTGGGCCGACCGGCGGGCACCTACCCCGGATATCACTACGTGTTCAAGACCTATATCAAGGGCAAGCCGTGGATCTGGACCGAGAAGCGGATCCGGGAGTGGGATTACAATACCGCCGAGGCCGTCAAGAAATTCACGGGCAACCCGAAGGCCTACACGCGCATGCCCTCCCAGTTCATGACCGGCAACCCGGAAGATGAGATCATCGATTACATCAAGAAGACCAGCGCAAAGCAGGCGCCGGCCACAGGCAAGGCGGCCGGCCGCTAGGTACGGCCCTCGCCCGGCGGTGGCGGCCACGAGGAGGTTCCCGATGTTCATCACCATGAATCGCATCCCCGTCCATGAGGAACACTGGCCCGATTTCGAGGAACGCTTCAAGAACCGCATCGGCCTGGTCGACCAGGCCCCGGGATTCATCCGCAACATGGTGCTGCGCCCGGCCGACGGCACCGGCGACGCCCATGTGGTGCTGACGATGTGGGAAACCCGCGAGGACTTCCAGACATGGACGAAGAGCGATGCCTTCCTGCAGGCGCATTATCGCGCCGGGCAGGACACCGGGAAGGCCGGGGAGGCCTTCAAGGGACCGGGCAAGCTGGAGACCTTCGAATCCGTCACCGATACCGGCCCCTGAACGGTGGAGTCCGGGCGCCAATGCCGCTATGCTTCGCCCCGCTCTACACAGGGAGGCCTGCGATGCAGATCGATGTACGCAAAGTCGCCAGCCTGGCGCGGATCCGCCTGACGGATGACGAGGCCGAGGCGCTCGGCCCACAGCTGAACCACATCCTCGAATACGTCGATTCGCTGCGGAAACTGGATACCAGCGACGTGCCGCCCACCGCCCACCCGCACGATGCGGCCATGCCGCTGCGCGCCGACATCGCCGCCAATCCCAACCGCCGGGAGGCGCTGCAACAGCCGGCTCCCGCCACCGAATCCGGCCTCTACGTCGTGCCCAAGGTGATCGAATGATGCCGTTTACGCCGCTGCATGCATGGAAGGACCAACTGGATTCCGGCGCCGTCTCGGCCGCCGACGTGGCCAGGCTGTATCTGGACCGTATCGGGGCCTACAACGATCGCCTCAATGCCTTCGTGCACCTCGATGCCGCGCACGTGCTGGACCAGGCGGCGGCCTCGGATAGCCACCGTGCCAAGCACGGCCCCCGGCCGCTGGAGGGCCTGCCGATCGCCATCAAGGACATCTTCTGCACCCAGGACGGCCCCACGCAGTGCTGCTCGCCGATCCTGAAGGGCTTCCACGCCCCGTACGACGCCCACGTCATCACGCTGCTGAAACAGGCCGGCGCCGTGCTGGTCGGCAAGACCAACATGGACGAGTTCGCGATGGGCTCGTCCAACGAGACCTCCATGTTCGGTCCGGCCCGCAATCCGTGGGATGAGGCATGCACGCCGGGCGGTTCCTCCGGCGGCTCGGCTTCGGCCGTGGCGGCGGCCCTGGCCCCGGCCGCACTCGGCACCGACACCGGCGGCTCCATCCGCCAGCCGGCGGCCCTGACCGGCATCGTCGGCATGAAGCCGACCTACGGCCGGGTGTCGCGCCGCGGCATCGTCGCCTTCGCCTCCTCGCTGGACCAGGCCGGCCCGATGACGGCCTGCGTGCGCGACGCGGCCATGCTCGCCGCGGCCATCAGCGGACACGATCCGATGGATGCGACCTCGGTGGCCGGAGCCCCGGCCGTCGACTGGCTCGCTGCCTGCGACCGGCGCGACATGAAGGGCCTGCGCATCGGCCGCCCCAGGGAATATTTCGTCGACGGCATGCACCCGGGCGTGCGCGCCGCCATCGATGCGGCGCTGGCCGAATGCGAGAAGCTCGGCGCCACCATCGTCGACATCTCGCTGCCGCACACCGAATACGCGGTGGCCGCCTACTACGTCATCGCCCCGTCCGAGGCCTCGGCCAACCTCGCCCGCTACGACGGCGTGCGCTTCGGCCACCGCAGCGAGAATCCCGCCGACCTGTTCGACCTGTACACCCGCTCGCGTGACGAGGGCTTCGGGGCCGAGGTCAAGCGCCGCATCCTGACCGGCACCTTCGCGCTGTCCTCGGGCTATTACGACGCCTACTACAGGAAGGCGCAGCAGGTGCGCACGCTGATCCGCCAGGATTTCCTGACCGCCTTCGAGACCGTGGACGTCATCGCCACGCCGACCAGCCCGGTGCCGGCCTTCCGCCTGGGCGAAAAGACGGACGATCCGTTGACCATGTACCTGTCGGACATCTTCACGATCGCCCTGAACCTCGCGGGCCTGCCGGGCCTGAGCCAGCCCTGCGGCTTCGCCGACGATCTGCCCGTGGGCCTGCAGTGGATCGCCCCCGCCTGGCGCGAGGATGCACTGCTGTCCGCCGCCGCCGCGTTCGAGGCCGCCACCGACTGGCATGCGAAGAGACCGGAGGGCTGGGCATGAGCTGGGAAACCGTGATCGGCCTGGAGGTGCACGTCCAGGTCAATACCCGTTCGAAGGCCTTCTGCGGCTGCGCCACCGATTTCGGCGCCGAACCGAACAGCCAGACCTGCCCGGTCTGCCTCGGCATGCCGGGGCAGCTGCCGGTGCTGAACAAGGAGGCGGTCGACAAGACGGTGCTGACGGGGCTCGCCATCGACGCCACGATCAACCTGGAATCGCGCTTCGACCGCAAGAACTACTTCTACCCGGACCTGCCGAAGGGCTACCAGATCAGCCAGTTCGCGATCCCGGTGGTCGAGCGCGGGCACCTGGACATCCCGACGCCCGACGGCGAGAAGCGCATCGGCATCACGCGCATCCACATGGAGGAGGATGCCGGCAAGAGCCTGCACGAGGGCCTGGACGGCGTGTCGCACATCGACCTGAACCGCTCCGGCGTGCCGCTGATGGAGATCGTCTCGGAGCCGGACATGCGCTCGGCCGACGAGGCCGTGGCCTACCTGAAGCAGCTGCACCAGCTGGTGCGCTTCCTCGGCGTCTCCGACGCCGACATGGAGAAGGGCCAGTTCCGCTGCGATGCCAACGTATCGGTGCGCCGCGCGGGCGAGCCCTTCGGCACGCGCGTGGAGCTGAAGAACCTGAACTCCTTCCGCTTCATCAAGCAGGCCATCGAGTACGAGGCGGCCCGCCAGGTCGAATGCATCGAGGACGGCGGCGAGATCGTGCAGGAAACCCGCCTGTTCGATTCGGCCAAGGGCGAATCGCGGCCGATGCGCAGCAAGGAGGAGGCGCACGACTACCGCTACTTCCCCGACCCGGACCTGCCGCCGCTGCGCCTGTCCCAATCCGAGGTCGAGGCCATCCGCGACGGCATGCCCGAACTGCCGGGGCAGATGCGCCGCCGTTTCGAGGACGAATACGGCCTGTCGCCGTACGATGCCGACGTGCTGTCGACGACGCGCGAGCTGGCCGGCTATTACGAGGCGCTGGTCGGCGCCCACGCGTCCGATCCGAAACGCTGCGCCAACTGGCTGGCCAACGAGCTGCTGGGACGGCTGAAGGAGCGCGGCATCGACATCAGCGAGTCCGTCGTCACCCCGCAGCTGCTGGCCGGCCTGCTCGACCGCATCGCCGACAACACGGTGTCCGGCAAGCTGGCCAAGGACGTGCTCGATGCCATGCTCGATTCCGGCAGGGACGCGGATGCCGTGATCGACGAGAAGGGCATGCGCCAGGTCACCGATACCGGGGCCATCGATGCGGTGATCCGCGAGGTCATGGCCGCCAACGAGGCACAGGTCGCCGAATACCGTGCCGGCAAGGACAGGCTGCTCGGCTTCTTCGTCGGCCAGGTCATGAAGGCCTCGCGGGGCAAGGCCAATCCGGAGCTGGTCAACGCCCGCCTGCGCGAATTGTTGAAGGCATGATGTGAATTCACGCTGGCGCTGGGCGATCGCAGCCGTCTCGGTGCTGCTCGTCGCGGCCCTGCTGCACGTCCGGATGGACGCCGGACATATGCGCCAGGTCCTGCCGCCGCGGGTCGCCGCCCTGACCCACGCCAGCCTCGACTACGGCCGCCTGAGCTTCAGCTTCGTGCACGGCCTGGACGTGCGCCTGGACACCGTGCACCTGCACCAGACCGCCTGGACGATCGACGCCCCGACCGTGCTGCTCGAGCTGCGCGTGATCCCGCTGCTGCTCGGCAAGATCGAGCTGCAGGGCATCTATCTGCGTTCGCCGGTGATCCACATCGGCCCGCCGGGGAAACAGGATACCCCGACCACGACGACCCATGGCCTGCCCCGGGAACTGATGCTCGACCAGCTGTCCGTTTCCGACGCCACCATCATCAACGATACCGGCCAGACCCTGATTTCGGGCCTGGACATGGATCTGCAGGACATCGGGCCGAGCCGCATGATGCGCTGGGAGCTGCAGGCCCGCACCGGCGAGCAGATGGCCAGCGGCCACGGCCAGCTCGCTTTCAGGTTCGGCGGCATCGACAACGGCTTCGGCAAGCTGTCGCTGCAGCGCATCCCGTTGCAGGCACTGCACGACATCCCGTGGCTTTCCGGTCCGACCGACCGCCTTTCCGGGCATGGCTACCAGCAGCTGAGCACGGTGATCACGCTGAACATCAGCCGCGGCGACCAATGGACGGCCTTCAGCGAAACCACGCTGTCCGGGGACAAGGACCGGCCCGACATCAAGCTGCGCGGCAAGCTGTACCGCGATGCCAGCCACATGCTGGGGTGGAAGGATGCCTTCATCCAGTTCGGTGCCGGGGCCCCCTTCGCGGCCGACGGCGGATGTGACATGGCCGGCAACTGCATCTCGGCCATCCGCGGCAAGTCCATCGACCTGGCCCCCTTCGCGGCCATCAGCGCCCCCTCCACACCGGCCTGGCAACCCATCGCCGGCAACATGAACGTCCAGGCCGACCTGCACTGGCGCCGCCACGACTGGAGCCTGAGCGGGCAGGCCGAGATACAAGGCCTCACCTGGAGGGATGCCGCCGGCACGTTCAACCTGCCCGGCTTCCGTCTCGACAACCTGCTGGCATCGGGAAAGAAGGGCGGCATCGCCCTGAAATCCGCCCGCATCGGTTTCATCAAGCATGCCGGCAGCCTGCTGGCGGACGGCCGCTACGACGGGCGCCAGCATGCCGGCGAGCTGCACCTGCGCCTGAATGCCCTGCAGGATACCTGGGTCCCCGTGCTGCGCCTGACCTCGATGATCGATCCCGCGGGGGCGATGCCCATCGGCGGCAAGGGTGTGCTGCAGGGCGATGCCAGGATGGCGGTCGCCGACGGACAGCCGGACGTCCGCTTCTCGCTGGATGCGACCGGCGCCGAGCTCCATGTCGGCGGGGGCGTCAAGCCCGCGGGCATCCCCGCCACCGCCACGGGCGACTGGCGACCCGGGCGCGATGGGATGCAGCTGGCGCTCACGACGGCCACCCTCGGCGCATCCACGTTCAAGGGACTGCGCTGGCAGGATGCACGGACCCGGCGCAGCCTGGCCATCGACGATTTCCGGTTCGACATGCAGCTGCTGAGAACACAGGGGGTGCGCTTTCCGGACCTGCTGGCGGGCCTCCAGGGCAGCATCGCCGGCAAGCTGTCGACCGCCTGGGACATCCCGGTCCCGGCCGGCCAGCTGCCGGGCGTCTGGCCCGGCATGCCCGGACTCAGTGCCGAGCTCGATCTCGGGAACTTCGGCACGCAGGGCTGGCAACTGCAGGGTCACGTGTCCCTCGATCACGGAAGCACCGTATTGCATCAGCTGCACGTGACGGGGAGCCACGGCAGCGGTGATCTCAACGGCATGCTGTCGTTCGCCGGTCGAACGGGGACCATCGACATCCACCAGGGCAACCTGAACTGGAAAAGCGA
>Ga0315540_10000818_pt1 | contig 17827 bp, 11 predicted proteins | sample SalMarSW160110MG_FD_203677 | JGI IMG/M metagenome (GOLD analysis project Ga0315540, IMG submission 203677) | Salt marsh sediment microbial communities from the Plum Island Ecosystem LTER, Massachusetts, United States - Salt Marsh Sediment SW1601-10 ...
ACCATGCCACGAGGCCGAGCCGCCGATGAAGCCACCGCGGTCGGTGGAGCGGCCACGGACAGTGACCGTGGCGTCGCCAACACCGGCTGAGGCCTCGGCGGAGCCGTAGGCGCCGACCGGGCCGCGGACGTCGACGTCGCCGACGCCGACCTCGACCTTGACCCGGCCACCCGCGGTCTCCAGGGTGATGTCGCCGACGCCGGCGTCCAGGTCCACGCCGCCGGCGAGGTTGCGGATGCGCACATCGCCGACACCGAAGTCGAGCTCGAAGGCGAGGCGGGCAGGCATGTGAATCGTCCACCGCTCCTCGAAGCGCTGATCGTGGGACGGCGAGTCGATCTCGAGGCGCAGCTCGCCACGATGGACCTCGGCGTTGAGGCGAGCCTGGCGCACCTCCTCCTCGCCTCTGCGCGAGGACGCAAAGATCCCACCGCGACGGGGCTTCAGCACGACTTCCCAGGACACCGTGTCGCCTTCATTGGCGGTCACCTCGACGTCGCCCACGCCCGCATCGAGAGAGACCCGCACGAGATCGGTGGCGTCCGCGCTGCCGCTGAGCGTTCGAGTCTCGACGGCCTGGGCAGGCAGTGAGGCGATGGCGATGAGAGCTGCGGTGAGTGCGAGGCTCCTGTGCATGCGCATCCTCCAACTGCGACCCGAAAGGGTGTCGTCAGTGGAAGGAACGCATCGGATGGCGAAAGGTTCTGGCCCGTGACGAGAGAAGTGCATCAAAGCAACGTGCACTGCAGAGCCCCTGCGCCCCGACGCCCACTGGACTCTGTTGCCGGGGCCCCGCGATGTGCGCTGCTAGCGGTCCGCCAGGGTGACGATGATCTCGCCGGACGCGCTCTGCACGTCAAGGGTCGAAGCGCTGCCCTCCAGCGTCACCGTGTCGCCGGCTTCGTTCACCGTACCGGGAAGATCGCAGCGAATCGTGCCGGTCGTCGTGTGCAGCGTGCCGGCGGGGCGCGTCGCGGCAGGGAGCACGATCTGGACCTTCCCGGAGGCGGTGGTGACCTTGACCACGCTTCCGTCCGGCAGGCGATCCCATCGCAGGGTGATCTTGCCGTTCGAGGTCTCCACCGAGGCGGAGCCTGAGAGGTTGTTGATCCAGACGTTCCCGGAGGACGTGTCCACCTCGACGTGGCGGCTGCCTCCGGAGAGGGTCACGTCGCCGGAGGAAGTCCGCGCGAAGAACCTCTCCAGCGGGCGCACCATTTCGATCCGACAGCTGCCGGAGGCGGACCGGATGTCGATCGACCGGGTCGCTCCGGTCATCTCGAAGTCGCCGGTCGAGCTGCGCAGCATGAGCGGATTGGCGTGGGGAAAGTCGCCGCGCAGCGAAACGGCGCCGCTCGTCGTGGTGATGTCCGGGATGACCGCAGTCGGTGCCACCACTCCGAGGCGCGCGCGGGCGGTGAGGAGGCCCAGCCCCAGAAAGCCGGAATGCCCGGGGCGGACCGCGACGGTCAGTCGGTCCTGGGTATCGGTTGCCTCGGGGGTGTGCTGCTGAATCCAGGAAGTTGCGTGCTCCTCGCTGATGCCGCTGATGCGCAGGTCCGTCGTCACCTCGACGTCGGGAACATCGGCCGCACGCACCGAGACGTCCAGAGTTGCGGCGTCGATCACTACCCGCTTGCTCTCGTGCGCTGGATAGCGGTGTGTCTCTTTGAGCTCCTTCTGCGCTGCGACCGAGGGGTGGGAGATGGCGACGACGGTGAGCAGAGCGATCGGCAGGGTGCACCGCATCATGGGTGTCCTCCAGGAGAACCAGGCGACGGGAACCGGATCACGGTGTTCCGTTTCGCGGCGCGGCGAGGAGCGATCGAGCGGTCCTCGAGGCGGGGGTTGGTGGCGGCGGCGAAGGACCGCGCGGCGAGCTCCGGCGAAAGGCCGTCGAGCCAGCGTCGGATCCGCCGAAGAGCTGCGCCGACGGTGGAGGGGCTGACGTCGAGAGAGCGCGAGGCGGCGGCTGCGGAAGGTTCGAGCCCGTCGAGCTCGACGACCGCCAGGATGACCGCGATCGCCCACGGCTCCAGCGCCTGTGGGCGGACGACCTCCGCGGCAGCAAAGGCACGCCACAAGCGGCGCGCGGCGAGCTGGAGCAGCTCGGGTATCTCGAGGACAGCGGCAACTCTGATGATCGCAAGGTCGACCTCGGCCTCGCCACCCGTCATGGGCTCGAGCGCGGCCCGCCAGGAGGCGACCAACGCAGCTTCCGCAGCTGTTCTCCGACGGGCCTCGAGGAGGCTTTTCGTGGCGTCGCGGAGAAGCTGGGCGTCGGGGTGGCGGCGGACGGCCTCCCTGAGGAGCTGCTCGGCATCGGCGGGCCGTCCGACTGAGGCGAGCAGGTTGGCCTTGAGTCCGAAGAGAAAGACCTCGAGCTCGTCAGGAAGATCGAGTGTTGGAATCGAGTCCAAGAGGTTGAGGGCTTCCGGAAGTCTTCCCTGGTCGGTGAGGATCATGGCGAGCTGGACCGGCAGGTGACCGGCCTCGGGAAACACGCTCCAACCCATGCGAAGCGTCTCCTCGGCGTGCTCGTCCTCACCGAGGGCGGAGCTGGCGGCGGCGATCAGATGGCACGCGTAAGGAGAGGCCTCGAGCTCCCAGGAGCGCTGCGCCGCCTGAAGTGCGCGATCGGCGAGGCCCATGGCGAGGAGTGCCGTTGCCTTCCAGATGAGGAGCTGGGCCTCGATGGACTCGCGCTCGACAACCAATGGCAGAAGCCGTTCTACCTCCGCGAGCACCCTCCGGTGGCGTCCGAGGGTGCTCCATTCCAAGCACCGTTCGAGGGAGCGCTCCACCCGATCCGCGAGGCGGTCGTTGCCGGATGTAGGCTCGTTGGTCATCGAGGCCATGCTAGCAGAGCGCCGGTGGCCCGCCCTGGAGCCTGGAGAACCTAAGCGCCGAGCATGACGTACAGAACAGGTATCCTGACGGCGTCGCCGACCCTCGAGGGTCGGGACCCGAAGCTACTAGGGAGGAGGGAAGGTCCATGCGTCTCACTGCCAGCCGCGCCCTCGTCGGCGCCATTCTCTTGACCGCCTCAACGGCGCTCGCGCAGGTCGATGCCCGCATGCTGCGGTACCCGGACGTTTCGTCGGACCGGATCGCGTTCGTATACGCCGGCGACATCTGGGTCGTCGCCAAGGAGGGGGGGGTCGCCCAGCGGCTCAGCACGCCCGCAGGCGAAGAGGCATTTCCGCGTTTCTCGCCCGACGGTCAGACCCTCGCGTTCAGCGCGGACTACGACGGCAATCTCGACATCTACACGCTGCCGGTCGAGGGCGGGCTGCCGACCCGGATCACGCACAACCCGGCGCCGGACCGGGTGGTTGACTGGTACCCTGATGGTCTTCAGCTGCTGTTCGCTACCCGCATGACCAGTGGCAAGGACCGCTTCAATCAGCTCTACCGGGTGTCACGAGACGGCGGTCTGCCGGCAAAGCTGCCGCTGCCTTATGGCGAGTTCGGCATGGTCGCCGCCGATGGTCATCGCCTTGCCTACATGCCGATCAGTCGGGACTTCCGGACCTGGAAGCGCTATCGGGGCGGCATGGCGCCGGACATCTGGCTCTTCGACCTCGTTTCCCACACCTCCAAGAACCTCACCGACAACGTCGCCAACGACAGCCAGCCCATGTGGTTCGGCGACACCCTCTACTTCCTCTCCGACCGCGGCGAGGCGATGCGCGCCAACATCTGGGCGCTCGATATCACGACCAACGCGGTCCGCCAGGTGACGCACTTCGACCAGTACGACATCCACTTCCCGGCGATTGGTCCGTCTGACATCGTGTTCGAGGCCTCGGGGCGGCTGTACCGGCTCGAGCTGCCGAGCGAGACCCTGCGCGAGGTCAAGGTCGAGGTCGTCACCGACCGCACGACCCTGCGCCCCCGCATGGTCAACGTCAGCGAGCTGGTCCACGGCGCGACGGTCTCTCCGTCCGCCAAGCGAGTCATCGTCGAGGCGCGCGGGGAGCTGTTCAGCGTTCCGGCCGAGCACGGCCCGATCCTCGACCTGACGCGAACGTCGGGTTTCGCCGAGCGCAATCCCTCCTGGTCGCCCGACGGCAAGACGGTCGCCTACTTCTCGGACGCGAGCGGTGAGTACGAGCTCTGGCTGCGTCCGGCCGACGGCAGCGGCGAGGCGCGCAAGGTGACCTCGATGGGTCCGGGTTTCAGGTATGACCTGTTCTGGTCGCCGGACTCCACGCACGTGGCCTTCGTCGACCAGGCGATGAACATCAATCTCTGCGACGTCGCCACCGGGGAGGTGAAGGCGATCGACAAGGGCCTGTACCTGATGGAAGGCGCGTTGCGCAACTTCACCATCAGCTGGTCGCCGGACAGCCGCTGGCTCGCCTGGGCTCGTGCCGTCGGCCGTCAGACCGGAGCGGTCTTCCTCTACGACCGGACTACGAAGACCCGTCACCAAGTCACCTCCGGTTTCTACGACGTTGGAGCGCCTGTCTTCGACCCCGACGGGAAGTACCTCTACGTGCTGACGGACCGGAGCTTCGACCCGAGTTACAGCAGCTACGAACCCACCTGGATCTACGCCAACGCGACCACCCTCGCCGCCATCCCGCTGCGCGCGGACGTGGAATCCCCTCTGGCACCTCGCAACGACGTCGAGGGCGCGGCGGAGGACACCGCCGTCACCAACGGTGGGAAGAAGGCCGACGACGCGAAGGCGAAGAAGGGTCCCAAGGATGGCGACGGAAAGGCCGATGCCGAACCTGACGAGAAGAAGGCGCCGGAGCCGGTGACGATCGACCTCGACGGCTTCGAAGAGCGTCTCGTCGAGCTGCCGCTCGACCCCGGCAACTACCGCAACCTGGCCGCGGTGAGCGGCAGTGTGCTGGTCCTGCGCAGACCCCGCACGGGCTCGACGGACAAACAGAGCCCGATCGTAATGTGGGACCTCGAGGAGCGAGAGGAGAAGGCGGTACTCGACGACGCGGACGGCTTCGCAGTTTCTGCGGATGGCAAGAAGCTGCTGGTCCTGAACAGCGGCAAGCTCGCTCTGGTTGATGTGGCGCCCAAACAGAAGATCGACAAACCGCTTCGCACCGGCGAGCTCGAGATGTCCGTCGATCCGGTCGCGGAATGGCGCCAGATCTTCAACGACGCCTGGCGCTTCGAGCGCGACTTCTTCTACGACCCGAACATGCACGGCGTCGACTGGCCCGACATGCGTGAGCGTTACGGCAAGTTGCTCGACGACGTCGTGACCCGTCGGGACCTCAACTATGTGATCGGCGAGCTCATCGCCGAGCTCAGCTCCTCGCACTCCTACCGCGGCGGCGGCGACGTCGAGAAGGGGCTCCAACGAGGCGTCGGTCTCCTCGGCGTGGATTTCACCCTGGAGCAGGGTGCGTATCGGATCGCGCGGATTCTGGATGGCGCCCCGTGGGACAGCGAGGCGCGCTCACCGCTCAACGAACCCGGGCTGAAGGTGAAGACAGGTGACTGGCTGCTGGCGGTGAACGGCGTGCCGCTCGATGTCTCGGTCGATCCGTGGGCGGCATTTCAGGGCCTGGCCGACACGACGGTCACGCTGACCGTGAACGATGCGCCGACGATGGCGGGGGCGCACGACGTCCTGGTCAAGACGCTCGCCGACGACTACCGGCTCCGCAACCTCGACTGGATCAACCACAAGCGACGAATGGTTGAGAAGGCCACCAACGGGCGGGTCGGCTATATCTACGTCCCCGACACCGGCCGCAACGGGCAGAAGGAGCTGGCGCGTCAGTTCTTCGGGCAGTACGGGGCGGAAGGCCTGATCATCGATGAGCGCTTCAACTCGGGTGGTCAGATCCCGGACCGTTTCGTCGAGCTCCTGGCGCGCCGCGTTCTCGCCTACTGGGGTGTTCGCGACGGGCGCGACTGGCAGTGGCCACCGGTCTCGAACGGCGGCCCGAAAGTGATGCTCATCAACGGGTGGAGCGGCTCTGGAGGCGACTGCTTCCCGTACTTCTTCCGCGAGGAGAAGGTTGGTCCGCTGATCGGCACGCGCACCTGGGGTGGTCTGATCGGAATCTCCGGCTCGCCCGACCTGATCGACGGGGGACGGGTCACGGTGCCGACGTTCAGCTTCTACGACGTTAACGGCAAGTGGGCGGTGGAGGGACACGGTGTCGAGCCCGACATCGAGGTGGTCGACGACCCGGCGCTCATGCTCGACGGCGGCGATCCTCAGCTCGCGCGGGCGATCCAGGAGGTGATGAAGGCGCTTGAGAAGCACCCGAACAGGCCTCCGACCCGCGAACCGAATCCGATCCGCTCGGGCCGCTGAGCCTTACGGGAGACGACTGGACGGCCGACACCCAGGGGTGCCGGCCGTCTTCGTCGATTCCGCTGTCGCTTTCTCTCGGCAGCGTTCGTGCCGGGAATCTTGTCGAATGGGGTGGCAGAATAGAGGCGTCAGAACCCGGCGACGCCGAGGCGCGTTGAATGATCAGGACGCCCCCGCGACGGGAAGGAAGGAGAGCTGTGGAAAGCCTCGATCGAAGCTGGCGGCTGGTCAAGGCGAGCGCGGCTGTGCTTGAACCACGAAGACGCGAGGACCACCACGGGCTCTGACACGGCGGACTCCAGGAGCGAAGCTCACACTCCCCACCGCTTGCCGACGTCGTTGCGCGAGCTTTGCCTCGTGCCGGTTCATGCCTCGCACTCGAACGTACCGGCTTTCGGCTCTGGACTCTTGTTCAGACGGTGCGCTGGCGGCAGGCGCGTGTCGGTCGTTCCTGCCGCGACGTGGCGATGGGCCTGCCGCGCTGTGGCAGAATGGGTCGGTGCCACTCGGAGTGGGAGGTCCTCATGGAGACATCGCCCCTCGTCATCGCCGGTGCGGTCCGGACCCCGATCGGAGCCATCGGAGGCGGCCTCGCCGCTCTCGAGGCCCGCCCCCTCGCCACCGCGTGCCTGAAGGCCCTGCTCGAAAAGACGGGCCTCGACCCCGCCAGGGTCGAGTACACCTGCATGGGATGGGTCATGCAGGACCCGCGATCGCCCAACCTGGCGAAGACGGCGGCCGAGTTCGCGGGCGTGCCGCCGACCTCGCCTGGGACCACGTTCCACGAGAACTGCGCCTCGGGCGGCGCCGCGATCCACAGTCTGGCGCGACGGATCCGGCTCGGCGAGGTGCGCCTCGGCCTCGCCGGTGGCGTGGAGTCGATGTCGAACGTGGCCCGCTACCTCTTCTCCGGGCGTACGAAGGGGCAACTCTACGGCGACATGACCCTCGTCGATGGCCTCTTCGGCGCGCTCACCGATTCCAACGTCGGCTCGGGCGAGCTGATGGGGCTGCTCACCGAGCGGATCGTGGAGCGCTACGGGCTGACCCGCGAAGAGCAGGACGAGGTTGCCTACCGCAGCCACCACAATGCCTTATCCGCTTGGCAGGATGGCGCCTTCGACGGCTACGTCGTCCCGGTCCAGGTCCCGCAGCGCAAGGGCGACCCCAAGATGGTCTCGCGCGATGAGGGCCCCCGCCCCGTCACCCGCGAACAGCTTGCGGCGGCACGGGCGTATTTCAAGAAGGACGGCGGCACGATCACGGCGCTCAACGCCTCGAGCCTGAACGACGCTGCGGCTGCGGTGGTGCTGACGACCGAGGCTTACGCGACCGAGCTCGGGCTCGAGCCGCTCGCGGAGCTGGTCGGCTTCTGGAACGTGGGCGTCGAGCGCGAGTACATGGGCGAAGGCGCGTTCAAGGTCATTCCACCGCTGCTCGAGCGCGTCGGGCTGACCCTTGACGAGGTCGAACTGCTCGAGATCAACGAGGCCTTCGCGGCGGTGGTCGCGGCCGCCTTCCACTTCCTGCCCGGGCTGCGACACGAGCGTGTCAACCAGTGGGGTAGCGGGATCTCGCTGGGTCACCCGGTCGGCTCGACCGGAGCCCGCCAGTTGGTCGACATGGTCCACCAGCTCCGGCGCCGGGGCGCGAAGGTAGGGCTCACCAGCCGCTGCGTCGGCGGCGGCATCGGCAGCGGCGAGGTACTGCGCGCGCTGTGACCGCTCCCCGGAACTTCCGGGGAGCGGTCGCAGCGCTGTTGGTGATGGAATCTCCCCGAGGGGGCTCCGGGCCGGGTGCAGCACGGATCCTCGGGGTGCCGTCCATTCCGGCGATACGCGAAGCGCATCACAAGCAGCGCGCAGGGTGACGGCCCAGGAAGGCCGTTGATCATGCTGAGCGCCGCGACGGGCCTCTACCCTGCGGGCTGCTCGCGCACGCGAACCAGGCCCTCCTGGATGGTCGAGGCAACGAGACGGCCGTCCCGGCTGAAGAACTGGCCGCGGACCAGGGCGCGGGCGCCGGAGGCGCTCGGGCTGTCGACCGAGTAGAGCAGCCAGTCGTCGAAGCGGAAGGGTCGGTGGAACCACATCCCGTGGTCGAGCGAGGCGAGCTTCTGGCCGCGCTGCCAAAACGTGCGTCCGTGGGGCTGGAGAGCCGTGATCAGGAAGTTGAAGTCGGAGGCGTAGGCGAGCAGGTAGCGGTGCACGCGGGGGTCGTCGGGCAGCCTCCCGTTGGTCCTGATCCACACCTGGCGCTGCGGGGGCATCGGTTGCGGGTCGCGGGGATCCATGTGCTGGACCGCCCGGACCTCGATCGGCTTGTCGCCGGTGAAGGTGCCGCGCATCACCTCTGGGATGAGGTCGAGGTTGCGAGCGGCGAAGGCGGTGTCCGATTCCAGGGTCTCGGGCTCGGCCACGAGCGGCATGTCGTCGGCGTGCTCGAGCCCTCTCTCGACATGGTGGAACGAGGCGGCCATGAAGAAGATCGAGTCGCCGTGCTGGATCGCCCGGACACGCCGGGTGGTGAAGCTGCGTCCGTCGCGGATGCGCTCGACTTCGTACACGATGTCCCTGGAGACGTCCCCGGGACGCAGGAAGTAGCAGTGCAGAGAGTGAACGCTGCGGTCCTCGACGACCGTCTGCTCGGCAGCCGACAACGCCTGCCCGATCACCTGTCCACCGAAGACCGCGCCGAAGCCGAGATCCTGGCTCGGCCCGCGGAAGATCGTGTCCTCGATGGGTTCCAGCTCGAGCTGATGCAGGAGATCGTCGAGCGGTTTGGTCATCAGGCCCTCCGACATGTCAGGGTACCCCGATCAGGCTCCGACGTGCACGTTGGTCGTCAGGGTCGCTGGCCCGCCGTTCCTACCCTGCCGGCACTTCTCACCACCTTCCTGCCACGGGCACCGAAGTACCAGCCATCGCCGGCCCTTTCGCGCCCTCGAGGCCCGGCCGAATATCTCCTCACGGCTGCGACTCGCGACTGAGGAGCAATCTGGGGCGCCGGAAGTTGTTGAAGTAGAACGACTCCATTTGCGCCCTTCCGGCGCCAGATCTCACTCCTCCTCGGGATTCTCTCTTCGCGGAGGTTGCAGACCGGGCCTCGAGCGACTGCAACGTATGTCCGCAAACGACTCGGCGCCTCGCCGCTGAATGACTCGGCGCCGACGGGCACCTCGACGACGACGTCACGTGACGTGGTCGAAAGCGCAGGAACAATGGAGTGTCACATTTCTGTAATATTTAATTGAAAGTCATGAGACCTTTGTGAGTCCTCGTATGACTTGTTTATGAGAGAATGCAGGTTATCAAATGTGACTACATGCGACCCAACGGTTCTGGGCTCGCTGGTCACCTCCGGATGCCTCTTCAAACAGCCCTTGACGGCTCTTTTCGCGACGTGGTATCCATCCTGCCATCGTTTCCAGTCTCTAGGGTCCCAGGGTCCACAAGCGGCGGCACGGATGCCCCGTGACCGCCAGACGCGAAGGAGGAGAGAGATCGTGGTCAAGAGTCGTCTACTCGTTCTCTGTCTCTGTTTCACAATGGCCGTCCCGCTGGTCGTGGGTGCGGCGGAGCAAGCCGGCGCCTCCGGGCGCGGGGCACCGACAGCGGCACAGACCGCTGCGATCGCCGAGCTGCCGGAGGTCCAGGTGGCCTCGTTCGACAGCCTGGGTAGGCCGGACTTCCTCGCGGGGCGACTCGGACGCCTTGAGGCCGGGCCGATCGAGGCATCTGCGCCGCGCTTCCTGGGCTCGATGGCCGGAGTGTACCGACTGTCGGGCCGCGAGATGTGGGGAGTTCTCTCCACCGACGAGGACGCGCTCGGCCAGGTCCACGTGAGGATGCAGCAGTCCTACCGCGGCCTTCCGGTGATCGGATCGGACGTCGTCCTCCACGCCGGCCGCGCGACCGGCGAGGTTCTCGCCATCACCGGCACGATGGTCTCCGTGGCGGGCCTGCCCGAGCGGCCCGAGGTCGGTGCCGACAAGGCCCTGGGGCGTGCACTCGAGGAGATTGGAATCCGAGGTACGGTCCTCGGTGAGCCCGCGCTCGTGTATGTCGTGGATACCTCGGGTCGGGTCCGGATGGCCTGGAGCGCCGAGGTCAGCTCGATGGGCCCGATCGGCGAGGCGCGCGACATCGTCTTCGCCGACGCCACGGACGGCAGCTTCGCGACCATCCACCCGCTGATCCAGACCAGCCTGTACCGCAGGGTCTACACCGCAAACAACGGTTCCTCGCTGCCAGGGACCCTCCTGTTCAACGAGGGCGGCTCGTCGGGCGACGGTGTCGCGATGGACGCGTACAACAACTCCGGAACGACCTACAACTACTACTGGCAGAAGTTCGGACGCGATTCGTACAACAACAGCGGTGCAACCCTCACCTCGACGGTGCACTACGGCTCGAGCTACAACAACGCCTACTGGAACGGTTCGCAGATGGTCTACGGCGACGGCGACGGCAGCACGTTCAGCCCGCTGTCCGGCGCCCTCGACGTGGTCGCCCACGAGCTCACCCACGCGGTGACCGACACGACCGCGAACTTGAACTACCAGAAGGAGTCCGGCGCGCTCAACGAGGCGATGTCGGACATCCTGGGCGCGTCGACCGAGATCTACAGCGATGGCGGCATCAGCTCGAACAGCTGGAAGCTCGGGGAGGACATCTACACGCCCTCGACCTCCGGCGACGCGCTGCGCTACATGAACAATCCGACCGCCGACGGCTACTCAGCCGACTACTGGCCCGAGCGGCTCTACCCGGACCCGTGCACCCCGACCCAGAACAACGACTACTGCGGCGTGCACGGCAACTCGGGCATCGCCAACCTCGCATACGTCCTGCTCGTCCAGGGCGGCACCCACCCGCGCGGCAAGACCACGGTGAACGTGCCCGGAATCGGGATCACCAAGGCCGAGCAGATCTTCTATCGCGCGTTGACGGTCTACATGACGTCGTCGACCAACTTCCAGGGCGCCCGCAACGCGACCGCCCAGGCGGCCCAGGACCTCTACGGCCAGACCGAGATCAACGCGGTCCAGGCGGCGTGGGACGCCGTCGGTGCCCCCGGTGGGGCGGTGAGCATCACCGTGCTGTCGAACGGCGTACCGGTCGGCAACCTGTCGGGCTCGACCGGGGCCGAGGCGTATTACAAGCTCGCCGTACCCTCCGGATCGAGCAACCTCGTGTTTGCCATCTCCGGCGGCTCCGGCGACTGTGATCTCTACGTGCGTTACGGCAGCATGCCGACCACCTCGGCCTACGACTGCCGACCCTACAAGAACGGCAACAGCGAAAGCTGCTCTTTCGCCTCACCGTCGACCGGCGACTGGTTCGTGATGCTGCGCGCCTACTCGACGTACTCGGGCGTGAGCCTCACCGGCAGCTACCAGAGCGGCACGCCCAACACGCCGCCGACCGCCAACTTCAGCTTCACGACCGCCGATCTCGCGGCGACCTTCACCGACACCTCGAGCGACCCTGACGGCAGCGTGGTGGGGTGGAGCTGGACCTTCGGCGACGGCGCGAGCTCGACCACCCGCAACCCGTTGCACAGCTACGCGGCGGGCGGCACATACAGCGTCAAGCTGACGGTGACGGACGACGACGGCGCCACCGCCAGCGTCACCAAGCCGGTCACCGTGACCGCGCCCCCAGGCGGTGGCGCGCCGTGCACCAGCTGCACCGAGTACACCGGCAGCCTGAGCGGCGCCGGCGACGCTGACGTGCAGCCCAACGGCACCTACTACCACGTCTCGTCGTCCGGGACCCACGAGGGCTGGCTCGAGGGTCCGGCGGGGACCGACTTCGACCTCTATCTCTACAAATGGAGTGGATCGCGCTGGAGCCGCGTGGCGAGCTCGACATCGAGCAGCTCCTCCGAGCACATCGCCTACAACGGGACCTCCGGCTACTACTACTGGAGAGTGACCTCGTACAGCGGGAGCGGCAGCTACTCCGTGTGGCTGAAGACCCCGTAGCCCTGGATTCTGTGCGTTGATGTTCGGGCCCGTCCGGTCTCCGGGCGGGCCCTTCCTTTCCTTGTCTCCGCCTGGGGCACGCGGGACGGTACCATTCCTGCCGTGCGGCTTCTCTACCTCACGGATCGGCTGTCACTGCGGGGCGGCGCCGACCTGCATTTTCGTCAGGTCGTCGATGCAGCGGTCCGGGCCGGGGTGCGGGTCACAGTTGGATTCGGTCGTACGGACGGCGGCTGCTCACCGCCGGACGGCGTCGTGGCGGCTCGCCTCCGCGGCCTTTCGGCCCGCGTGTCGACCACGTCACGCCTCGACGGGCTTGCCGCCCTGCTTGCCGACGCGGATGTCGTCCATGTCCAGAATGTAATGAACCCTGTCGTGCTGGCGGCCTCCGTCGCCACCCGCCGGGCAGTCGTGACCGTTCAGGATCACCGCGTCTTCTGCCCGGCTGCAGGCAAGACTCTGCCGGATGGCGCCCGGTGTCGCGAGGCGATGGGGGAGTTCGCATGTCGGACGTGCCTCGATGACGACGACTACCGTACGCGGACGCTCTCGCTGACCCGGGCGCGGTGCCACGCCCTGAAAGGCGCGCGGCTGATCGTGCTGTCGGCCTACATGCGCGACGAGCTCGCTGCAGTCGGCCTGGCAGGGGCCGACGTGCTGCCACCGTGGGTGGAGGCGGGTGAAACGGGAACAGCGCTGGGCGACGTCTTCCTGCTCGCCGGACGGCTGGTCGCGCACAAGGCGCCGCTCGACGCGTGGCGCGCGTGGAGGGCCGCAGGGATGCCGCTTCCCCTTGAGGTGGCCGGAGCCGGGCCCTGCGCGTCCGAGTTGCTGGGGACGCGCGCGCTCGGCTGGATCGGGCAGGACGGTCTCCGGGCCGTGCTGGCGAGAACCCGCGCGCTGCTCCTCCCGGCGCGCTGGCAGGAACCGTTCGGGATGATCGGGCCCGAGGCCCTCGCAATGGGTGTTCCGGTGGTGGTCGCAGATGTCGGAGGGACGCGAGAGTGGTCGCACGCCGGTTGTGTGCGCGTGCCAGCCGGCGAAGTCGCAGCGATGTCGCAGGCCATCGATCGCCTGGCGCGGGAGCCGGAGGTGGCGCGGCGCATGGGAGAGGAAGGTCGCGCAATGGTTCTCCAGAGGTTCGCCCGCGACCGGCTCGAACCGAGGCTGCACCGAATCTATGAGGAGGTCGCCAGCGGTGCGAGAAGTGCAGGTGAGGGCAAGTCATAATGGACGGGCCATGACGAACCCCGCACGTGGACTCATTCTCCGGACTGAAGCGCCCGATCTGCGACCCCTCCCGGTATTCGCTTACGGTACCTTGCTCGACACGACGTTTCTCGTGCAACTCGTTGAGCATCCCGTGCCGAGCGAGCCGGCGCGCCTGGACGGATATCGGGTTGAAACCCTGGCACGCTTCGACTGGCCGGTCCTGGTCGCGGCTCAAGACGCCGTCGTCGAGGGACGCATCAACCGCGGGCTCGACGGGCGTGACCTGGAGCGGATCGACGCTTACGAAGGCGTGGCCGAAGGTCTCTACGAGCGCGTCGAGGTCGAGGTGTGGACCTGCAGCGGGGAGCGGGAGGAGGCGGCATTTGTCTACCTCCCGACGGCGCGGACGCTCGCGCGCGGCTGACACACGGCCGTGGAGACTCTCTCGGTCGCCGAGGCCCGTCGGCTCGCACTGGTTCGTGCGGGGCTGCTGCGGCCCGAGCTGACGGGGATGCCGCGGCGCGCGCCGGCAGACACCCGGGCTTCGCGGGCCGCCGCCCACGCCGTGATCCGCCGGTTCGGGTACCTCCAGCTGGACACGGTTTCGGTCAGCGGAGCGCGCAGCCACACCCTGGTCCTGATGTCCCGTCTCGAAGGGTTCGACCCGGCCGTCGGGGAGAGCCTGCTCGCGCCCGGGGAGCCGCTGTTCGAGTACTGGGGCCACGAGGCGAGCTGGATCCCGCTCGAGCTGTACCCGGTGTTCGAGTTCCGGCGCCGGGAGTTCGCCACCCACCCGTGGTGGGGAGATCTGATCGGCGACGATCCCGACCTCGCTCGACGATTGTTGGAGCGGGTTGCCCACGAGGGGCCGCTCCGCGCCTCCGAGCTCGAGTCTCGCCGGGGCTCGGGCAGCGGGTGGTGGAACGTCGGCAAGGTGAAGAAGATGGCGAGCGCGCTGTGGAGCTCGGGCTCACTCGCGGTGCGAGAGCGGGTCGGTTTCCAGCGCACCTGGGATCTGGCAGAGCGGGTCATTCCGGAGCCGCTTCGGTCGATGACCGTCGATCTGGACGAGTCGCTGCGGGTCCTCCTGCTGCGGGCGCTCGAAGGCCACGGTTGGGCGACCACAGGTACGCTGTCCGCAACCTGGCGACTGCACGGTCTGTCGCGCCAAGTCGCGGCGGCGCTGTGTGATCTCCGCGACGCCGGCTCGGTCTGTGAGTGCGTGGTGAGGACGTCGAACGACCGAAGAGTCCGCGGTTGGGTGCGTACATCCGACCTCGAGCTTGCCGCCAGCCTGGCTCGGAGCCGCTTCCGACGGGATCGTGGAGTGCTGCTCTCGCCATTCGACCCGGTGCTCTGGGACCGTTCGAGGGTGCGGTTGCTGTTCGGCTTCGAACAGGTCCTGGAGATCTTCAAGCCGGCGTCGCAGAGGGTCTACGGCTACTACTGCCTCCCGGTCCTCGCGGGCGATGCCCTGGTTGCCCGCGTCGATCTCCGAGCGGATCGTCGCGAGGGTCGGCTCAAGGTCCTCGCGAGTCATCTCGAGCCCGGTCGGCCGCGGGCCGAGGTCCGTGCCGCGACCAACGCCGCGCTCGTGCGTCACGCGAATGCGCTCGGCCTGGGACTGTGGAACCCACATCGTGCGTTTCTCACCACGTCCCATCTATGAGGTCCATGCTCCGCTCCGCCACACTCGTGTAACGGGTGTAAAGAAGCGGATGGTGGTCGGGCACACCGCTGCTACCATCGCATCAATGCGAGCAGAGCTGCGCTCCACGGTCGCCGTGGTCGTCCCGGCCGTCCTCCTCGGTGTACTGGCGATGCTCCAGTATCGGTGGATCGACGAGGTGAGCCACGCCGAGAGGGAGCGCGCACGGATCCACCTCGCAGAGGGCGCGCGACGCTTCGGCTTTGATCTGGCGACCCGAATCGCGGCGGTTCGAGATGCCTTTCGCGTACCGGCAGGCGCCTCGCTCGACGCTGTCGAGGAGCTCCTCGCGGCCCGCTGGCGGCAGCACTCGGAGGACGTCCTTGAGCCCCAGTTGGTCCGTGACGTGTGGATTGTCCACCCCTCGACGGACGGCTCCGCGGAGCGGGTCGTCCGCCTGGATCCCGCGCGAGGCGAGTTCGACCCTGTACCCTCGGGCGAGGCCGAACGGACGCTGCTCGCACAGGTCGCTACAGGTCCTCCGCTGCGCCTCGAGCGGGATCTGGCGGCGCTCGTCCAGCCCATCGGCGGGAGAATGATGAGGGGCGGGGGAGGGTCGCCGGCGGTTGAAAACCACGCGTCCGCCGTCGTGATAGGACTCGACCGCGGAGTCATGTTCGACCAGCTGCTGCCGGAGCTCGCGGACCGCTGGTTCGGGGGAGCCGGTGGACTCGAAGGCGCGGTCGCGCTGCTGGATGCCTCGCCGCAACACCGCCGCCATGTGGTGTGGACATCCGATCCGACGATCGACTGGTCCGGTTCGGTCGAGATCGAAGTACCCGTTCAGATGCCTGGCTCTGCGATGGGAATGGGCGGTCGCCGCCGGCCTCGGGGTGCTCCGATGGGCGGGGACAGACCGGCACGGCTTGGCGGGCAGCGGACGGGTGCGGCCCGCGACCGGCATCCGGCACACCCTGAACCGTTCTGGATCGTGGCCGTCGCCCACCGAGCCGGCTCGCTCGATGCAGCCGTGGACGCGGCCCGCACTCGCAACCTGGCAGTCGCGTCAGCGGTCCTGGTGCTGCTCGCCGGAAGCTTCGCCTTGTCGCTGCTGGCGACCCGCCGCGCGCGACGTATGGCTCGGCAGCAGGTCGATTTCGTCGCGGGAGTGACGCACGAGCTGAAGACTCCGCTGGCGGCGATCCGCTCGGCAGGGGAGAACCTCGCCGACGGCATCGTGAGCGACGAACCGAGTGTCCGTGAGTACGGGGCGTTGGTGACTCGCGAAGGCCGACGCCTTTCCGAGATGGTGACCGAGCTGCTCGAGATCGCCGGCCTCCAAGGTGGACGCCGAGATCCGGTCCTGGCGCAGGTGACGGTTGACGAGGTCGTCCACGGGGCGCTCGAGGACTGCCAGTGGACCCTCGACGAATCCGGTGTCGAGGTCGAGGTCGATCTCGCCAGTGAACTGCCACCAATCCTCGGCGAACGCTCGGCACTGAGGCGAGCACTCCACAACCTGATCCACAACGCAGCGACGTACGGCTCAAGCGGTGGCTGGGTCGGGGTGACGGCAACGGCGGCGCCGCGCGCGAGCAGGGCCGGAGTGGCGATCACGGTGGCTGATCGCGGTCCCGGTATCCCGCGCGGTGAGCAATCCCGCGTCTTCGAACCCTTCGTCAGGGGGCGCGAGGCGGGAGCCGTAAGGGCGTCGGGTAGCGGGCTCGGCCTGGCGGTGGTCCGTCACGTGGTCGAGCTGCATGCGGGGGAAATCAAGCTCGACAGCGACCGCTCCGGGACCTCCGTCACGCTCTGGCTGCCGGCTGCTCCGGCGGCGGCCGTCTCCGCCTCGGGCGAGGAGGAGGCAGCAGAAAGGGTCAGAGCACCGTGACCTCCGAACGACGTGTACTCCTGGTCGAGGACGAGCCGAGCCTGGTACGGACTCTGCGCGATCGGTTGAGCTCGGAGGGTTGGCAGGTGGCGACCGCCGGCGAAGCCGAGACGGCGGTCGCACTGGCTCTGGGGGAGCCGTTCGACCTCATACTGCTGGACGTCATGCTGCCCGGTCGCGACGGCTTCGAGGTCTGCCGCGAGCTGCGCCAGAGGGGCCTCGGTGTGCCGATCCTGATGCTCACGGCGCGCAGCCAGGTGGTCGACAAGATCGTCGGCCTGCGCCTCGGCGCCGACGACTACGTGACCAAGCCGTTCGACATGATGGAGCTGCTCGCTCGAATGGACGCCCTGCTGCGCCGCTCTCGCGATCCGATGTCGGGAAGCCCGGACACCGTCGTGCTGGGTGAGGTCCGCATTGACCTGAGGCGCTCGGTGGTGACTCGGGCCGGCGAGGAGGTCTCGCTGTCGGCGCTCGAGTTCAAGTTGCTGCGATACCTCGTCGAGCACCCAGGGGAGGTCCTTTCGCGCGATCGCCTGCTTGACGATGTCTGGGGGTACGATGCCACACCCTCGACCCGAACGGTCGACGTCCACGTGGCGGCGCTCCGCTCCAAGCTGGAGCGCAACCCCTCCCACCCGGAGCTCATCCTGACGATTCACGGGCGGGGCTACCGGTTGGCCCGGTAGGCGAACTTCCCCCGCAGCCCATCCGCCGTGGCCGCGGCCTCGTTGTGAAGTGTGAGGCTCACCGCTCGGTCTTTACATTTGTCACAAGCTCTTT
>Ga0315540_10000820_pt1 | contig 17795 bp, 29 predicted proteins | sample SalMarSW160110MG_FD_203677 | JGI IMG/M metagenome (GOLD analysis project Ga0315540, IMG submission 203677) | Salt marsh sediment microbial communities from the Plum Island Ecosystem LTER, Massachusetts, United States - Salt Marsh Sediment SW1601-10 ...
ACCATGTACTACAAAATCATTAATCTGGCCACCAATTGCTTTACTCATTTTAGCTAATTTTGCTGCGGCATCCTTATTCCCATTGATGGCTTGGTCTTGTGTTTTAAAGAATTCATCCATAGTTTTATCAGATACACCAGAACGCTTAGCCAATAATCGCATTGAACGTTGTTGCTGTGCTGCCATGATTTTTCGTGATGACATATCACCTTCAGCAAAAACTTTTTGGATTTGTGCTGCTACTGGATTGCTTTTGGCAGCTTGATCTGCTAATTTAGAAAACATTCCCATGAATGCTTTACGGGCAGGACCACCTACTTCAGCCAAAAAACTTGATGCATTCTTTTGTGCTTCACGGCGATTTTCTTCAATTTCAGATGCTTGGCGGCCAGTTTGAACAGCAACTTTATTCAAATTTATCAAATAGTCACCGGTTTCTTTTTTCAAATCTTTTTGTTGGGTACCTGTGCTTTTTAAGAAGTTTGTTGCACGAGCAGTGGCTTCAGCAAAACCTTCGCGGGTCATGCCAAGCTTTTTGCGTAGTTTTTCATTATCACCAACAAAATCTACAATTTCTTTACTATTATCATTCCATGCGACTTGGTTTTCCTTCATTGCACCAGTCAATTGATCCAATTGCAGGCCGGTTTTAGCCATCATCCCGCCCAACTGTGCAGTAGCATCAACCAATCCGGATTTTTGAATTTGTTCTGGAAGATATGTGGCTGATTCAAGTAATGTGCTGGCGTATTTGTTTGCAACCGATCCAATAAGGGCTGCCGATGAACCAAAACTCATTACCATCTTCATGGCTGGTTTATTCAATTTCGTTAAAGTAGTACCTAAAAGTCCACTTTCAGATGTTAATATTTGAAAACTATTATTTAAGCCTTCAAGGACATGTCCAACAACCGTTCCTTCCTTTCCCATTCCAAATAAAGAATCAGATGCCTTTTCACGCAAATCGTTTTCTTTTTCCAATAAACCGGCTAGAATAGAGTTTTCATCTATAATCTTTTTGGTATTTTGTACACGAAATTTAAGCGACTGTGCTTCTTGTAGATTACCCTTACGAATAGCTTCATTATGTTGTTTTTCTAAATCAGCGGATGTTTTCATAGCATGTCGCACCTGATCGATTTGCTTCGACATGTCTTTTATTAACTCTTCTTGTTTTTCCGTTAATTTGGACGAATTTATATCAAAAACCAATATGAGACATGGGCGCGAATCTATGATAGGGAAGTTAATAAGGCATCTTCAAAGGCCGGAAAAATCTTTCAAGAAATGGATAAAGCCAAAAAAGACCAAGATAAAGGTATTGTCTTGGGCGCTTTGCATCGTCTGCATTATAGAAGATATTGGCATGATCCAAATCCATTAGCATTTATCATGTCATATACACGAGATGATATTAGATGTTTTGCAGCTATCAACCTACATTATTTACTTACAAATCATTCATTACTGATAATTAAAGCTATTAAAAAAGCTAATCAGTTTGCAATTAAAAATGGTCGGCCACTGAAAATAGAATATAAATTATTCACGACACTGAATCTACCACTCATTAGTTATCGTCTGTATAAATACGATAAAGTCAGACCGATTGAATATATTCCTATCGATGACTGGGAAGATGTTATCAAAAAAGAACGATCACCATGGCAAGGAAAATTCTACGGAAAAAGTCAGGAAGAAATTGATAAACTGGCTGGTAGAAAACGAAAAGAAAAAAATAGAAGAGCTAAAAAACGCAGAAAAGCACGATCAAAACGACGATAGGGGGAACAATGACAGAATCGTTTAATACGTTAACAGCGGGATTTAAGAAAATTCCAGGAATTACAATAAATTTACCATCAAATGGTGTGATGTACACGAATCAAATCAATGATACCGTAAAAGAATCTGGGGAAGTGCACGTTAGACCACTATCAATGCGTGATGACTTAGCATTTAAAACACCAGATTTACTTATCAGTGGGTCTGCCGTAAAAGACGCCCTGATTCATTGTGTGGATGAAATAGTTAATCCTGGTAGTATGTATGCCTGCGATGTTAATACATTGCTAGTGGCGCTTAGAATCGCTACTACAGGGGAAATCATGCAAGTCAAAATTAAAAATGACAAGCACAATCCTGAAGACCCAAAAAGTCAATCTTCATACACCTTTGATGTTGATCTTCGTAATTGTATACGTAATGGCAAGACAATTAAATCAATTGATGATTTGACAGTGACGTTGGAAAATGGACAAGTCGTTATTATTCGGCCAATGACATTTGATGAATCAATTAAAATGCTGAAGATGGAAATTGACAGCATGGGTGTTGAATTAGATAGTGATGACGCACGCGTGGAGTACATCAAACAAGGCTTACAAGAAGCTACTACCATGGCCTTAAACATGATTGTAAGTGTTGATGGCATTACTGATAAAGCTATGATTGAAGAATGGTATAACGAAATTCCACGTAACTTATATAAACCAGTACGTGATCTTTTCAATAAAATTTCCGAACTAGGGCCAAATTTGGAATTCGATGCATATGATCCAGTTACTAAAGAAAAATGGAAATCCAAAGTACCTATTGACCCGTTAGATTTTTTCGATTTTGGGTGAGTGAAGGGGACGTAAGTAAGCTCATAGCGTGGGATAAACACCTCAAAAAAGAAAGATTTAAAATGATTGAGGAAATAGTCATGCTGGTGTGGTACATGCGTGGGGGATTAACATGGAATGAAGCAATGGACCTTTCATATGATGAAAGGAAAGCTGCGTTTGATTTCATTAATAATCGAATGGAAAAAATAAAAGATCACAGTTTTCCTGTGTATTAAGAAGGTTTTAAAATGACAGAAGAAGTACAAGAAGGCATAATTATGCCACAATTAGCAGATAAATTTTATGTAATTTTCGGTAAAAATGAAAATAACTCAAATGCATGGGCAAAACAAGTAACAAAAGTTAAAGTAAATCATTTAACAAAGCAAATTAAACTGTTTATTGAACACCCTATAACAAATGAACTTCATAAAAATGTGGATGCAATTGGTGTCAAACAAGGTAGTTCAATCGATATAACATTACTTAACATAAACAGTTTAGATATTGCTAAAAAATATGGAAGCACTGCAACAGTGTTTAGATTCTGTGAATGTATTGATTATGATTTTACTCTTGATTATAGCTGTGATGATGTTGCAACACATATTGTTACATATAAATTTAGAACAGCTGAACCACATATAGTACCAAAGGAAGAAGAATGAAAATAATGGGGATTGACCAATCATTGACTGGTACTGGATGTGTTATTGTTGAAGATTCGGAAATTATTTTTCATGAATATCTACCATCATCACCAAAAGATGGTGATGTGTACTTCCGGGTGAATATGTTGACTAATAAGTTAGTAAAAATAGCCATTGATCAAGAGCCTGATGGGGTAAGCATCGAAGGTATATCCATGGGATCAAAAGGTCATATTGCTGATCTTGGCGGATTACAGCATGTGATTATAAATCATCTACGATATGATTTGAATTTGAATATTGAAGTTATACCACCTACTACTTTGAAAAAGAATGCCGCTGGCAAAGGCAATGCAACAAAGTGGATGATGTACGATGCATTACCAGATCATGTTAGGGAATTGTTTGAAGATGAATATAAGTTTTCCAAACGCGAATCCAAAACAATGTCTGGTAGTGGATTTGATATGACTGATGCATATCATATTGCAGCTAATAGCTGTTGGCATAAAATTAATTAAGAGGTTATTATGAAAGCACCAAGCGACCAGTTCACACTTGTTCAACTTGGAATATTGATTGGTTCTAAGTTTCATGATGTAGCTACCAAAGTAATGGTAAGTGATTCGTTAACTGATGCAACCGCAATTATAAATACCATTGATGGAATACATGTTGAGAAAGACATGTTATTCAGAAACAGATAGATAATTTTACTTCACACACGGTTTCTTTAGAAAGTGAAGACCAATAGGGCATAGTAAAATCAAGAAGACGGAGGGCAACTTATAGTTATTTTTAATCATTGATATAGATTAAATTTATATATAAATTGATTACTCTTCTTTGTTGCTATGTAATTCATTGTTTAAAATTACATCAACTACTAACACATGTGTCTAATTGTCAGGCCAGTTTAGTTTCCGAAGGGCATACGGATGCAGTCTGCTCTACACACTCCACATTTTCATAACTGAAATAGTGGGAAAGTTGCCGTGGAACCTGTTTTCACCATGACATGAAGTAGATTGTCATGGTGGCACCGTCTCCAAAGTGCCTTCGACATGCGGATCGTTGTGAAAAAATAAAAACGTTGGTTTCGAATCACATAAATACTCATATAACACCATAATGGAACAATTGCTACATTGAACCGGTGATATATGAGCACACGTTTTTATGTAATTCCAGTGGGAGTAGCATCCCACTGATCTGATTTATCACAGTATTTAGTGATTTGGCACAAACATTGCCCAAATTGCGCTTTCTTGAGTTAGGCACACCATTAAAACCCCATTACATGAGACTAAATCTATGATTTAGTTCTAAGTCAACGTGCATTGTAACATATTGATTTTATTGATGCAACACATATTTCAAAAATTTTTATGAACCATAAGAATTTCTTATAGATTGACATATAGTAAACAACTTTGATATAATAATCAACAAATTATAACAATGCATAAGGATTATGTGTGTTGTTTATTGGGAGGGATTAGTTTAATGGCAGATTACATTACAAAAGCCGAATTATTAGCAGAAGTTAAAAGAGCACGGGAACTTGGATATTGCACAGAAGAATTAGGTGCAATGTTTATTTTAATGGTCAACAAATATATCACACATCCATGGTGGAATCAATATACATATAAAGATGACATGTGTGGCATGGCGTTGTTGAATTTGTCTGCTGGGGCATTGAAATATGATCCAGACAGATATGATAATCCATTTGGTTATTATACGCAAATTATGAAAACTTCTTTTTTGCAAGTCAAGTACTATGAAAAGAAACATCGTGATATCCGCGATAAAGCGTTGGTCAAGGCTGGTTTAGACCCGTCTACGTCATGGTTAGAAGAACAGTTACAAAAAGAAGCTGAAGAAAAAGCTCAACGAAATGCTAATGTTGATAATGAAGTTGAAGAAATGCCAGAAAAAGAAGAAGAAACCGCTACAAAGACTATTCATGATTTATTTGAATTTTGATAACTGTTTGTAGATGGGAGGAAATATGAAGTATCTTAGCTTTGGTGACATACACTTTGGGAAAAAAAGAAATTCCATACTACATAATCAAGATTGCATTGATTATATTATTTGGATGCTAGACGTTGCAAAAGAAGAAGGAATTAAAAATATTGTTTTTTGTGGTGACTGGCATGATAATCCTTCAGAAATCAATACTGTAACTTTAAATTATTCACAGGCAGGGCTTGAATTGCTTGACCAATGTGAATGGATTGACAAAGTTTACTTTTTGGTTGGTAATCATGATTTAGCAAACCGAAACAACCGCGATATCACATCGTTACCACATACACGCCCGTTTGAAAAAATTCAACTCATTAATGAACCTACAAAGATAGGTAACATATTGTTCACACCATTTCTATTCAAACATGAATATGATTTATTAAAAGACACTACTGCAAAATATGTTTACGGTCATTTTGAATTCAATGGGTTTGTTATGGCTGGTGGTGGATATGTGATGGATAATGGCGCTGATCCACGATACTATAGTAAGCCTGATTATATTATAAGCGGCCATTTTCATGCACGACAAGTGAAAATTAATATAATTTATCAAGGTAGTACATTTCCTATGGATTTTTCTGACGTTGGCGATGTTAACCGGGGATGTTGTATTCTTGATACTGCCAAACGTGGTGATAATCGTATTAAATTCATGAATTGGGAAGATGGTCCATCGTATGTTAGATGTGCATTAAGCGAACTACTAGAAAATCCAGATGCATATTTAAAATCAAAGGCTTATGTTGAATGTGATGTTGATATTTCAATAACATATCTTGAATCGGTTGAATTACAGAAGCAATTAATTACTGATTATGATTTGCGTATGTTTAAAACAAAAGATAGAATAGGAACTGAACGTGATGAATCTATCGGCCAAGATGTTGAAATAGCAGAAAATGAAGAAGTACAAATGAATGATACTGGAACTATGGTTTTGAACATGCTATCTGATGTTAAAGCCGAAAGTATCAATAATGATAAACTGAAAGATTTGTTTTTAAGGATTTAATTATGACAATAGATACCGACGAAATTCAACTAAAAATAGTTGATGAAATTTTGAAAGAACGTGCAAGACAGATTGATGTGTGTAAACATGGTGGTGATACTAATGACTTTGATAAAGGTAATAGTAGAAATGACTGGATCGCTTATGTAACAGCATACCTCGGTCGAGCTGGCCATCAGGTTGCTAGAAACGAGCGTGATCAACAAGAATTTAGGGATAACATGATTAAAGCCGCTGCGCTTTGCCTTGCAGCACTAGAATCACATGATAAAGGTCATTGTTAATTATGATGATGTTTTATTGGTAATGGCAGTTGAAGGTGAATTTGATGTTGAAATTTCTGATGAAGTCTGGGAAAAGATAACTACGCCAGAACAAATTGTAGAATATTTGGAGAGTTTATGAGTGAAAATACCGTTGTCACTTGTGTTTATTGTGGTCATCAATATCCGGATGGTACTCCTACTGCAAAACATAAATTATTAACTGAACATATTAAGACGTGTGAAAAGCATCCATTACGCGAAGCAGAATATAAGATTGAACGAATGAGAAATGCTTTGATTGGATTGGTGGGAGCCAGTACAAAAGATGAATTGGATGATATGGAACAAGTTATTTTATCCACGGCAGCATCAGAAGAAGATAAAGCAGTTGCAATTGATGCAATTGATGCCTTACGTTTGTTTTTATAATGTTTGATGATACTATAAATGGTGCAGAACTTTCATCAGATAGAAAATATAGATATGTACTTTGGCGTAGATGGGAATATAATACGCCATATGTTTTATTCATAGGCTTGAATCCATCGACAGCTGACGAAAGTGAAGATGACCCAACAATTAGGCGATGTAAACGGTTTGCATCTGACTGGGGCTATGGTGCCATTTATATGGTAAATTTATTTGCATTACGCGCCACAAATCCAAATGAAATGTTAGCACATGATGATCCTATAGGTAGTGATAATGATAATTGGATACAAGACTTGGCACAAAATGCAGGTGTAATAGTTTGTGCGTGGGGTGCGCATGGATGTCATATGAATCGTGATGAAGACGTTAAGCATTTATTAGCAGATTATGAATTAATGTGTCTTGGTGTAACAAAAGCAGGAAAGCCACGCCATCCACTTTATATTAAAGCTAATAAACAATTAGAAAATTTTATTAAGTAAGGAAAATATGAAATGAATACTGAAATTTTAAATTTGGTTCCAGAAGATTACGAACATCGTATGTTTATTGCGGAAGTTTTAACCTCCATTTATGATAATAATGGTACTATTGAAGAATTCAAAGAATTCGTCGATGAATGTGAACTTGTACCTAACTTGATACTTGACCTTGAAGAAACACTTTCTAACGGCATCACTATGGATGAAGTACGCACGGCAATCGCTAACGAATTATCTGATGAAATCGGTATAGTTGATTTAGGTACTGATGAAAACGCTTGATAGATATATTGGTTGTCTGGTTGGCCTTGCCTTTGGTGATGCTTATGGCACCAGAACAGAATTCAAACAACCCGGTGAATTTGAGGAATACTTCGATTTAGTGATTGAAGGTGGCGGCCCATTTAAATTGGAACCGGGTCAATGGACTGATGATACATCCATGGCGCTTTGTCTGGCTGAAAGTATCATTAAGTGTGATGGTGGATTTAATTCAGAAGATCAGATGAAACGTTATCTTGACTGGTATACTAATGGTCATTTAAGTAGTAATGGTAGATGTTTTGATATTGGTGGTACCACTGCTGGCGCAATAGCGCGGTTTTCTCGTGATGGAAATCCTATTGCCGGAGCTACCCATGAACATAGCGCTGGGAATGGTTCTTTAATGCGTCTGGCACCAATACCAATGATGTATCGGGGTTATTATGATCGATTGTTTATCTTTGCAGAAAATAGTTCAAAAACAACACATGCGCATCCAGACTGTTTGGAATGTTGTACCATATTTTCTTACATGATAGCCGATGCATTGGCAGGCAAATCAAAAGAAGAAATTTTGGATAAGTCGAAGCACAGTTTATCAGAACCACATGTAAAAAATATTGCATATCGATCATATCTTAAAAAAGATCCACCACAAATTAAAGGTACCGGGTATGTAGTTGATACACTGGAAGCTGCATTATGGGCTTTCGCCACTACTGATAATTTTGAGGATGGTATGATTAAAGTCGCTAATCTTGGTGATGATAGTGATACCACGTGTGCTGTCTATGGACAAATTGCTGGGGCGTATTATGGTATTGATGCTATGCCTGATGAAGAAGTTGATAAATTATCATTACTTTCAACTATTATTACATTTGCAACACAATTGTACATATTGAGTGATAAAATAATTAATGAATATACATGAATTAACAAACGATAAAGAACGATGGGAATGGGTACTTGCCAATAAAGATACTGGTATCAGTGTTGTGTTGGATAATGATGATACGTATGTTATTAGTCCAGAAGATGATGATGGTGATAGAGTTATATTGTTTCGTTTTAATAATTATATAGGTAATTCTAGTGGTGTGGGTGTATTTTTGGAAACGCTTAATATACCCTGCGAACCCGTGTAGATGTCAATGATTGATGAACTTTTTATTGATATAGTCCCAGAAGACTATGATCATCGGCAACAAGTTGCTGAAGTACTGGTTATGATGTATGACGATCTTGGTGTATATGATATTGATGAATTTCGTAAATTTGCTATAGAACATAACATACCACATAATATCATGACAAAGTTTAATGAAGACCTTGCACGAGGTCATACTATCGAACACTTGGTGGAATATCTACGAGATAAATTTTATAAGGATATCTGAATGACAGGGTTTAAACCGATGTGGGCATCGCCACCGGGTGATACAATCATGGACATTATGCTTCAACGCAATATATCAATAAGTGAATTTTCAATTAATATGGAAATGTCGTTAAAATTTACACGCGACTTATTAACTGGTATAATACCAATTGATGATCTTATTGCATTTAAGTTATCTACAGTGCTGGGTGCAACACCAGAATTCTGGGTGAATCGGGACGTACAATATAGGGAGTCTTTAAAAAGAATAAATGGCAACGAAAAAAGTAATACTTAAAAGAATACACATTAGAAATTTCTTAAGCTTTGGCAATAATTGGACAATAGTAGAACTTGATAAACCCGGAACAAATTTGATTCTGGGTGAAAACCGTGATATTGGTGAAGAAGGTTCCCGAAACGGTGTTGGTAAGTCATCTGTTATGCAAGCTATTTCGGTTGCATTGTTTAATAAACCAATTACTGACATCAAAGTTGGTAATTTGGTGAATACAACCAATCGAAAAGAAATGGAAATCAAACTTGAGTTTATCACTGATTGGGATAACCAAAGTTATATGGTGCACTGGGGTCAGAAGCCAGACTTCGTGCATTTGTACAATATGGTTAATCCAGAAACAGATATTGCACTTCATAGTAAAGCCGAAGTTGTTGATCAAATCCGGGAAATTATTGGCATTGATTATTTGACATCAAAATATGTGCTGGTGTTTGCCGCTTCCGGGCAATCTTTCCTTGATTTATCTGCGCCAAAGCAGCGTGAAGTCATTGAAAGTCTTTTTGATATGGATATTATTTCACAGAAGGCTGCTGGCGCATCAGACCTTAAAAAAGAATTTAAAAAAGAATTAGAATTCCAACAATTCAAAGTTAAATCATCTAAAGAAAATAATGACCGTGTTACAAAGATGATGGTTAAAACTGAAGCAGATATCACTGATTGGGAAAATGATAGAGTTAATCAAATTACTGCGTTAGAAGATGCATTGGTTGCTATTGGTGAAATTAATCAAGAAACATTAGATGAAGAAATTTTATTGGTTGATGATATTATGGCTATCAATACTAAGATTCGTGATATTGAATCCAGTATCAAAATGCAGAAAAAAATTGTTGATGATATTAATAAAGAAATCAAAAAACTTAATGTTGATATATCACATTTGGAAAATGATAACTGCCCATTCTGTAAACAATCAATGCCCAATGCTAAGAAGAGTCTTACATCTAAGAAAAAAGACTTCAAAAAACTTAATGAAGCATTGGCCACTGAAAGTGAAAAGTATACGAAGCTATCTGATGAAAGTAATGAATTAAATATTGTGCTTAAAGAATTGCAAGGTAAGCGTAAATACGACAATCTTAATGAAATTCGTCAATTGGTGAATGAAAAAGATAACATCATTGCTGGTATCGAAGATTTAAAACAATCAAAGAATCCACATGTTGCACATCTTGAAGAATTGAAAACAAATGGTTTACAGGAAATTGATGAAAGTCCGGTTGAAAAAGCACAAGATGATTATAACCACGCAGACTTCTTATTGAAGTTGTTAAATAATAAAAACTCTTTCATTCGCAAGCGTATCATTGGCCAAGTCATTCCTTTCATGAATGCCAGACTATCACATTATATTGATGAATTGGGATTACCACATGTTGTTCGATTTGAAAATGATTTGACTGTAACAATCAGTCAGTTTGGTCGTGAATTAAGCTTTGGTAATCTTAGTACCGGTGAACGCCAGCGCGTGAATTTAGGTATCAGTTTTTCTTTCCGTGATGTTTTGGCTAATATGCATACAGAATTTTCAGCATTATTTCTTGATGAAATTCTGGATTCTGGATTAGATGAAATTGGTGTTCATTTAACAATTAAAGTGTTGAACGATATGGTAAAAGAAAAAGATATGAGTGTGTATCTAATCAGTCATCGTCAAGAAGTGGTGAACATGGTTGATAATACACTGCATGTTATTAAGGAACATGGTTTTAGTAGAGTTGATGATAATTTAAAATGAATAAGACACAAGAACGAGTTGTAAAAGTTTTGGAACGTATGGTTGAAATGTGTAAGCTTGAAGCTGATTACGCAGAAGAATTTTCAGATGCATTAGAACCTATGCTTACTGAATTTCATTATGATGATGGATTTGGAACTGAAGGTGCACTTGATCCACGTGGTGATTTTCGTGATGGCGAATGGTCTATGAACCATGTACAAGGTGTTGATGATATTAACGAAAGTTAAAAGTAATTTAGGTAAAAATGATTAAATTTAAACCATCAGATAATTACGAAGAACTGAAGAAGCAAGCCTATGGTTTATTCAATCTATTACAGAATCAAGAAAAGGAAATAGCTTTCTACAGAAACAAGTATTCAGGACAGAAGCTTGAAAAAGAGATAGATATTTTAAAGAAACTACTAGAAAGTGAAAAAGATATGAATAGGATGCTTACTGAGGAAGTGGATAGATATGAATGTCTTTATGGTCAATATAATGATTGACTGGTGGTAAGGATAGAATTGAAAAAACAGAACAAAAAGAAATTGAAGATATGAAACATAATGTATTTGAATTTTGAATATTACTTAGATTAGAAGGTTACAAAGAATGAAAAAAGTTTATATTGCTACTAGTTTTGATGACGAACCACTAGCCGTATTATTAGCTGATAGTAAAGAAAAAGCTGATATTGCATTCACAAGTATGCAATTACCATATGATCATGCCGAAGAAATTGATCCATCAGAAGTACAGGGTATGCATGGGGTATGTTATTTGTTAACATCAACACCATATAATTCACGTGATTATTCTCATAGAACGGGTGGTGTTGATTTTAGAAAATGGAAACGAGGTTTATAATGGTAAAGTCAATTTTTAATTCATTGATATCTGGTTGGGTATTTTTTAATACATTTAGGGATCGTAGTACTATACATGATTTTTTAATCGCTATTGGTATTCTGATACTGGTTGGACATTTACTTGGTGACGCTGCATTTTGGATATGTGGTGCATTATTGATAATCAATGCGATTACATATGATTGTGTGAAGAATAAATATGGGCGTTGAAAGTAATGAATTTGTATTGGTAACTACACGTAGTTGGGCCAACGGTTTTGATAATGTTCTTAAATTCATTGAAGATCAACCAGAACATTTGCGCCAGTTATTTCATGTTTCTGATGTGTTAATGAATTCAGTTATTCATATTATATTAATGCCTAATGGCAGTAAGAAAGGCTGGCCAAACGATTACGAATGTGCTAATCTTCGATTCAATTTTATTAAACTACTTGAAGGTTATGCCTATGATGATGGCAGCAATCCATATACGTGGGTAGAAGTAAGTTATGGTGAATATGGTCAAAATGTTCTACAAGGTAATAATAAAAATGTTGTAAATTATTTTCCTAATGCATCTACGTTTCCATCTGACTTTTTTATTAAATATGGTAATGGTGCATCAGATTCCACTATGTATGGTGTAAAACTTGAAGATTTGACCAGAGAAGAGTTGATGGCTTGTCTTGCATATACATATAAGTGTAAATCGGACTATGAGTGGTTACTTGATAAACAATGATGAAACTTTTAGAAATAATCAAACGGTTGAATAACCGATATGATAATGTGCCTGAACCATTCCGTACGCTTTTATTCTTTGGAATTTTTATACCTATGTTATTCATTGGTGGATTGACATCTAACCCGGCGATAGCGTTTAGTATTATTTGCATTATTATTGCACTATTATTATTCCGTGGGATTTATGTTGTATTTTTATGAGTCAAAGTAAAAAACATAGTTTTCTTGAAAGTCTGACTAATGTGGCAATTGGTTATACAATATCACTACTTAGTCAGATATTCATTTTCCATTATCTTAATATCCATGTATCACTTATGGAAAATTTCTTAATCACTGGTTATTTTACTGTTATATCTGTTTGTAGGAACTATATTATTCGGCGATGGTTTAACAAGATGACTGACCAACCCCGGTAAAATTCATTTTTGTGCAATTCACTAAATATCTATATTACTTAGGAGATATTTAGTGGCACTTACATATATGAATGGGACTGACCAAAACCGAAATGGCGTTTATATTATTGTCAGCGCTGTCCCCGGTCAAAAATCTGGTATTGATGGTGAAGTTGTTATTCGGTTTCGTGATCAACCTGTTTTAAATGAATCACGAAGCGCAAGGTACGAGCCTGAAAGTCTTTTACATGCCCCAGAATCATACAATGCATATGCAGCTACAGAACAGCGTGAATTTTCACTGGATGGCCGTTTCTTTACGCGTAATTACAACGATGCTAAAGAAAATAACCAGATAATTAACGTAGTAAGAAGTCTTGTCTTACCTGATTATAATGCGACTGGCGCACCTCCCACACCCGTTAGATTGTATGCATATGGTTCATCACATATCTATAATTTACCTTGCTTAGTTCGTGGTTATTCACTTGATTATCCGAATGATGTGGATTATGTCCAATATTATTCAGGCGAACATGACATTATTGTGCCTACCATTTTTACAATTTCGTTTACATTGGTAGAACAACACTCAGTTAAAGCATTACGTGAATTCAGTTTATCTGATTTTAGAAAAGGTGATATGGTTTTAAAAGGATTTTAATTATGACTGATATTTATTACAAAAATAGTAGATTTGCACATGCTGCCAATGGTGCTACGCAGGTGACAGGTAGATTTCTGGATTTTTATGAAAAAGTTGACATATTACCAGCTACTGATGATGAACCTTATGTAATTCCTACGGAATTTGCTAATAATATAAGTTTGTTGGCAAATCTTTTTTACGGTAATCCACGCCTTGGTTGGGTTATATTAAATAGAAATAATATAGAAAATCCATTAGTAGATTTGTATGCAGGACGCACAATTTACAAAGTATCTGTAACACGACTTAGATCAGAAATTTTATCATAGGAGGTGAATTCATGGCAGATGTTACATTGCCTGATAACCCGTTAAAAGAATACACAACATATAGCACTTACTTCATTTTGAAATTGGGAAAGGAATATTATGACAAGACCGGTAATAATAAAGCAGGTCATGAAACTGCTACATTGATTGTTGATAGTCGTGGTAAAGCGCATAATGATAAGGATAACAAAACACCATCTTTGATTATACAATCATTTGAAGTTAATCATCAATTTAATAGCGAAGAGGCCCGTGTTACTGTTGGTCTTGATGCCACACTTGTATTATATGAACGCGGCGGATGCACGTATATTCAGACATTAGCAAAGTTAATGGAACAGTTAGGTATTCAAACTACCGCATCTGCCGTGTTTTGGATAGGTGTTGGTATCATAGGATGGAAAAATACTGGTTCAGGATTTGTTGAAGAGCCGGTTACTGAAAAATGGTTCCCATTTTATATTAAAGACCTTGACATGGATATGAAAAATAGTGGTTCAGAATATAATCATTGGTTAAAAGGTATTTCATATTCTCGTGCTGATGTATTGGCTAATGATCAACTAAACATTAAAGAAACTGTTGGTAACACATTAAAAGACCATTTGGATGATTTGATGAAAAATGCAAATCAGGAAATGGAAAAGACTAAAAAAGGTAACAAGAATGGTACCGTGGCTGGTTTGGCCAAGTTTAAAACTATAAAATTTAGTTATGATGTTGACCCAGAGATAGCAATTAGTTCACCCATTGAAACAAATACTGTTTCATATGATACCGGTGGTGCTAAACATATTTCATCAGGTGGTAAGAATGGTTCTACTACAGTTATCAATCATATCGATGAATTATTAAAACATACGCCACTGGTTCTGAATGACCTTAAAAACAAAAGTATGCAATATAAAATTATTGCACGACCGAAATCAATTGATGAAAACACCGAAGAATTAGTCTATCACATCCGGGCATACAATATTGATCCAGTGGGAAGTGGTAAGACCCCATTAATGAGGTTGAATTATTTTTATGGGGGTGTTAATGAAGATATTATTGATTTTTCATTTAACATTAAAGGTGCATTCCATATGCTTACGCAAGGAATAATTACTAAAACACGTGAAGACATTTCTGCCGACCCAGACCGCATTGTTGACCAAAATAGTAAAAATGTTGATTCTTCAAAAACACCTACAACCCCTGAAAGTGTTCGTGTCGAGGATACAAGTGCTACTGCGTTGGTTCCCCAAGATCATTTAGCCGCTGCCGGCATAAATATTCCACCAAAGCCAATCAAAAATAATTTTGGTAATGATATGAATCGATCAGCTGCTGAGGCATGGGGTATATATGATAATGGGACTAAGCAAGCTATTGGACAACAGTTAGTTGATAATAGTATTAAAATCAGAGGCAACCCATTGCTTATTTTAGATGATGATACTATTACAAAATATGATTTAGAAGGCGCGGTGAATATAGTTGTTTTGAATGTTGGTACACCATTACCAGATTTTCAAGATCAAAATCCAAGTCAGGATGCACCTGTTGAACAATTTATTTTTAGTGGTCCTTATATGATTCGTTACTTGAAAAGTATATTTGGGCAAGGTGGTACATTTCAACAAGAAATTCATATGACAATTTCACCAGACAAAGCAAAAAAAGAAGCATCTAAAAAGGCCACTGGGTAATAATGGAAGCGTATAAAGAAAACCTTAAAGAAGTTAATAAATCGGATAATGATGTCAACGGTCTTTATCTGGGTTTAGTATTAGCAAATAATGATCCACAACAAATGGAACGTGTGCGTACATTCATTTATGGCATTGATGAGCCCGGTTTGCCCATGGAAAAATATCGGTGGATACCAACGATAAAAGGATTAACCGGTAATCAAATTAATGCAAAATTTGGGCCAGCAAAAGATGCCACTGATGGAGTAACTTCTTATGGAATTATGGGTGCACACCGGGTAGGTACTATTGTTTGTGTTTTATTCATCGGTGGTATGCTAAGTAATCCGGTTATAATTGGCGCATTACCATCTAATGACCTAATAACTGGATTACCAGGTGGTAACAAGGGTCAAAATGAAAATGGTAAAAGTGGTCCATCAGATATACAACCAACAAAAGCTAACATAGATAAGGCATTTGGTGTTTCTGATAGCGATGTCAAAGATACACGTGGATATGAAGTCACTGGCCGGGCTCCTGGTGAACGTGGCGGTACACCAGATGTAACAGATGGTAATCGTAAAACTGGAGATATACAAGGCGATAGAAGCAAATATGGATATCCTAAGTCCGTAAATGAAACGCCGGTGGAAGGATTTCCCAACGAGCCGATGATGTTTAGTTATACTACACCAGGCCAACATACTGTGTTGATGAATGATGATCCGGATAATTGTCGCGTTAGAATCCGTACAGTTTCTGGTAATCAGATTATATTAGATGATACTAATGAACGTATATATATATCATCCGCTGAAGGCAGTAATTTTATTGAAATGGATATTGATGGTACTATCGACATTTATGCTGCTAACCGGGTAAGCATACATAGTGAAAATGATATTAATATTAAAAGTGATAAACAGGTTAATATTGAGGGAACTGCTGGAATCAATCTTAAATCTTCTGAGGATATTAATGTAAGCACGGATACCAGTATTAATATGAATGCCAGTGATGCTAATTATTTTACATCCGGTAAAGATACACACATCAAGGCTGGCGGTAATATTAATGCACAATCGTCTAAAGATATTAGCATTAAATCTGGTACTAATGCTGTTATTGATGCAGGTGCTGATATTGGATTAAAAGCATCTGGAAATCTAGTTGGAAAAGGCACACAAGTACAGTTTAATGGTCCTTCACCTGCTACCGCAAAGGCCGCCAAATCTGCTATAAAGGCTAATCCCGTTAACCGGGAACCTAAGCATGAATCTGTTGATTGGCGTGCTATATCTGCAACTGGTAAGCGTAGCGATGCAGTAAATCCAGCACATAAAGACCAATCTGAAGATAATCCGTATAGTAATAGAAAAGAAGGTGGTAAAACTAGCCGGAAGCGACCAAATAACTGGCGAAAATGATGTTATTGCAATTCCATAAATACTTAGAATAGATTATTTTGGAGTTTATGAATGCCAGTAAATAAAAAGGCCACTTATATTGGTGGTACATTTTCAACAAACCTTTCAAGTGGATTTAGACGAACTGATGTTGATTTAATTAAAATTGATCTTCTGAATCATTTATTCACTCGTAAAGGTGAGCGCATTATGATGCCTAATTTTGGTACAAACCTCCAAGACTTACTTTTTGAACCGCTTGATGAATTATTACAAACACGAATTTCAAATGAAATTGAACAAGTCATCGTCTATGACCCACGGGTTGAATTATTGAACATGACTTTAACAGTAAGTGAGGATGAATCTTCTATGACTGTTGATGTGTTGGTTCGATTTGTTGAGTTGGATATTATCGATGTTATCAATTTAGATTTACCACTTGGATAATAAAAATGAAATTAATAGTTAATACATAATAGGAACTTTTAGATGGCAAGCATAGACATTCAAGAAGGTTACCAACGCGTTCATAAGGCGTTTGAGCAAATAAATTTTAATTCATATGACTTAG
>Ga0315540_10000821_pt1 | contig 17792 bp, 16 predicted proteins | sample SalMarSW160110MG_FD_203677 | JGI IMG/M metagenome (GOLD analysis project Ga0315540, IMG submission 203677) | Salt marsh sediment microbial communities from the Plum Island Ecosystem LTER, Massachusetts, United States - Salt Marsh Sediment SW1601-10 ...
CGCTCCCGCGTTCCCCGACTGAGCCAGGAGCACAGGCGGCTCGGCTGGTTCGACGGCGACGCCGTCACCGGACTACCTGTGCCCGAGGGCTACAAGCGGTCGATCGAGGCGGCCCTGCGTGACGGCGCCGAGTAGCCATCAGCTCGATTCGTTCCCAGCCAGGGCGATGCCGGCCAACGGCGCCTGACGCGGCGGCGTCGAACCCCAAGGCTGCGACTACGTCGGGGACGACCTGCGCCTCGACATTCTCCCTGCCGCCGAGGTGGGCATGCACGCCATCTGGCTCGACAGGCGCGGCAGGGCGGCAGCCGCGCACGGCGACATTCCGACGGTGGCGACGCTACGCGACCTGCACGGCCTTCCGTCGCCGCGCCGGCGCCTGGCTAGGTACCGTTCTCGTAGCGCTTGAGGACCAGGCCGAAGAGCAGCACGTAGGCGAGCTGCAGACCCGACGAGATGAAGAAGGGGAGGGCGAGCAGCCCCATCCCCATGAGCCAGCCCCCCACGGCCGATCCGGCCGCCGACGGCAGGCGGAACGACAGGGCGCTCAGGCTCCCCGCCAGCCCGCGGCGCTGGTCGCGCACCAGGCCCATGCTGAACGCCTGCCGGGCGCCGGCGGTGCCGCGGTTGAGGATCGCCCGGACGGCGTAGAGGCCGGCCGCCCAGGCATACGCCGGCATCAGGGGCATGGCGACCAGGGTGACCACGCCGACGGTTCGCGGCATCACGATGGAGCGGGTCACGCCGACGCGGGCGCCCATCTCGCCGGTGAGCACCGACGACAGCGCGGCCAGCAGGAACGTCAGGGCGTACACGGAGCCGATCGCGCCGGGCCCGGCCCCGAAGCGCACGGCGAACCAGTAGGGGAGCAGGGGACCGATGAGGCCGATGCCGACGGCGTTGACGGAGTTGATGGTGGTCCACAACGTCAGCGCAACGTTCTCGCGCCGCTGCACGCCGGCGGGCGCGCTCGCCTGCGCGCGCGCCCTTCCCGCGGCGCTGCGGCGCCGCTCGCTGGACGCCGGCCGGCCGCGGTCGGCGCCCGCCGCACCGGAGATGGCACCGGTGGGACCGAGTGCGGCGTCGGCCGCCGGGCCGCCGGGCGAGGCCGCGCCACTCGCGAGCCGTTGCGACTCGGGGAGGACCGGGGCCCCGTCCGCCTCCTCGTCCGCGTCCTGCGCGCCGGGCCGCGGCGACTCCCGCAGTCGAGCGATGATCACCGTGGAGAGCAGCGCGATGACGAAGTTGAGGACGAACAGCGGCTCGTACGCCGAGGGCCCGGGCAGCAGCCTCGCGAAGAGCGGAACGGCCGAGCCGAAGATCGTGCCGAGCCCCATGCCGAAGAAGCCCACGCCGGCGTTGAGGCTGAACACCTGACTGCGCGCCCGCTGGCCCACGCGCGCGGCCAGCCAGGCTTGCTCGACCGGCGCGAACGGCCCGGCCGACCCGTTGGCGCCGCGACCGTAGCTGAGCAGCAAGGCGGCCAGCACCAGCACCCACGAGTGAGGGGACAGCACGACGGCCAGCGCGCCGACGGCCAGGGCGAGCTGGTAGCCCATCAGGAACGGGCGCCGGCCGAAGCGATCGCTCAGCATGCCGCCGGCGAGGAGCAGCGCCGCCCCGACGAAGCCGGACGCTCCCAGGAGCAGGCCGATGCCCGTCGCGCCCCAGCCCAGCGCCTTGAGGTAGAGCACGAAGTCCACGACCAGCGCGCCCTGCGCCATGCTGCGAAGGAAGCGCGCCCAGATGAGGCCGCGCGCCACGGCGTCCACTTGACGCCAGCCGCGAGGGGTGAAGGGCGGCGCGCCGGCTTGCGCGCCGCTCGCAGGATCGGTTGGGTGGGATGGTGACCTCGTGACGTGCGCTCCTTCAAGCGGGCCGACGTGACCGGGCTCGCGAGAAACGTTCCATTGTAAACGATGTTGCGGGCGGTGCCGTGTCTGCTAGGGACGACCGTTGCCCGGTCCGGCCGGCGACCGACCTGCGCGCGCCGTCGACCGTGACTACTGGTGGGGCTCCGGCGGGCCCGCCGCCGCGCGCAGGCGCTCGGCGAGCTCGGCCACCGCCGCTCGCAGCTCGGGTCCGCCGATGACCCTGAAGGGGAACGGCATGGCGGACAGCCACTCGCCCGCCACCATCGCGGGGTTGTTGGTCGTGCCCCGCAACACGCAGCCCCGGCCGTCGGCCACCAGCCGGCCCATGGGCGCGGCGATGTACGGCGCGACGTCCTGGTACGGAGCGTCGAAGGCCACGTGCGTCTCGAGCGGCCAGCCCCGGCCCAGGTGGTCCTCCAGGAAGGCGACCGGGTCCAGGTCGGCGGGTGGCTCCACCACGACATCGAGCTCCGTGACGGCGGCGATGCGGTCGACGCGGTAGGTCCGCGTGGCGCCGGCGTAGCGCGAGAAGCCGAGGAGGTACCAGCGCCCTCGCCGCACCACCACCGCCCACGGGTCGACCTCGATGTCCCGCAGCGACCCCGAGGCGCTCCGGTACGAGATCCGGACGCGCCGCTGGGAAGCGATCGCGGCCACCACCGCGCTGGTGACGGCCGGGTCGGGTCTGGCCGCGCCAGGGTCGGCGGCCGCCAGGGCGTGGCTGCGCATGCGCTCGGCCTGGCGGCCGATGGAGCCTGGCAAGGAGCGGATGAGCTTGCCCAGCGCGGCGCCCGCCGGGTCGGTCGCGTCCGCCGCTGCATGATGCCCGTCGAGCACGGCCATCACCAGGCTCAGGGCCTCGCCCGCAGTGAACTGGATGGGCGGTTGCCTGGCGCCACGCCCGAGCCGGTAGCCGCCATGGCGCCCGGGCGACGAGTCCACGGGGATGCCGGCCTCGCGCAGGATCTGGATGTAGCGGCGGACCGCGCGGTCGCTCACGCCGAGCGACATCGCCAGCGCATCGGCCGAGATCCCTGGCCGCAGCTGCAGCAGCTCGAGCGTGCGGAGGGCCTTGGCGGTGGGGCTGGCCTCGGGAAGTGCCATGCCTCTCAGTCTAGCCGCTATGCGGAAGTAGAACGTCCGGGATCTTCGCTAGAATCCCCGGCATGGACATCCTGCTCATAGCCGGCCTGTGGTTGAAACGCAACGTCTGGAGCGGCACCGTCGATGTCCTGGAGCGCCTCGGCCATTCGCCGCGCGCCGTGGCCCTCCCGGGCGCCGACGACGGCTCCAGCGCCGCCACCCTCGACGATCAGGTCGCGGCGGTGGTCGCCGAGATCGACGGGGCCAGCCGCCCGATGGTGGTGGGCCACTCGGCGGCCTGCACGCTGGCGTGGATCGCGGCGGACCGCAGGCCGAGTGCGATCGCGTCGGTGGCCTTGATCGGAGGGTTCCCTGGCGGTGAGGATCGGGCGTACGCGGACTTCTTCCCCATCGTCGACGGCGTCATGCCGTTCCCCGGTTGGGAGCCCTTCGAGGGCGCCGATGCCGCCGACCTGGACGGGCCGGCTCGCGAGCGGTTCGCTTCGGAGGCCGTCCCCGTGCCGGGCGCCGTCGCGCGTGGCCGGGTCGACCTGCACGACGAGCGCCGCTTCGACGTGCCCGTCGAGGTGATCTGCCCCGAGTTCACGCCGGAGCAGGCGAAGGCGTGGGTGAATGCCGGCGACGTTCCGGAGCTGGCCAGCGCCAGGCACGTCTCGTACGTCGACATCGCTACCGGCCACTGGCCGATGATCACGCAGCCAGAGGCGCTGGCCAGCGTCCTCGATGCGGCCGCCAGGAAGGTCTGAGGCGCCATGGGCTACACCGTGGCCGAGCTGAGCCCCGCCAGCTGGGACGCCTTTGCGGAGCTCGTCGAGCGCAACAACGGCATCTTCGGCGGCTGCTGGTGCATCGGCTTCCACCTCACCTCGCGGCATCAGTACGACGACCACCGCGCCGCCAAGGAGGAGCTGGTGAGGACCGACCGGGCGCACGCGGCGCTGGTCTTCGACCAGGACGGCCTGGCCCAGGGGTGGTGCCAGTACGGCAGCCCGGAGGAGCTCCCCGGCATCAAGCACCGCCGCAGGTACGACCAGGATCCTCCGCCGCTCCCGGACTGGCGCATCACCTGCTTCTGGGTGGACAAGAAGCACCGCGGGCAGGGGATCGCGCGGGCCGCACTGGGCGGCGCGCTGGAGCAGATCGCCAGGCGTGGCGGCGGGCTGGTGGAGGCGATCTCCGAGGTGACGGTGGGCAGGAACGCCCAGGGGCGGTTCCTCTTCAGCGCGACCGTCGAGCTGTTCGAGGACCACGGCTTCACGCGCGTGCGGCAGGTCGGCAAGCACGCCTGGATCGTGAGCCGGAGGCTCGAGCCGGCCTGAGGGCGCCCGCTCGATTCCGGCACAAGCGCGACGGCGTCGGACCGAGACGGCGGCTGGAAGCCGAGCATGGCGGTGGCCGGAGCCTCTTCCGCGTGCTCAAGCTTCCTCGCTTGCGCTCGCGGGGCCGCCGTCCTGCCGCCCCGCGCTTCTCAGCGTCTTCGAGTACAGGCCGGCGACCCCCACGGCCGTGCACGCCAACCCGGACATCGCGATGAGGGCCGTGGACGGCAGGAAGGTCAGCATCGCGCCGCCCAGGGCGATGCCCAGCGGGGCGCCACTGATCAGCAGCGTCGAGCGCGCGCCGAACACCCGCCCGAGCTGACCGCGCGGAACGCGTCGTTGCAGGAGCGTTGTCTCCAACGGCGTGTACGGCCCCCAAACAAGACCCCCGAGGGCGAGGAACGCGGCGGCCCAACCGATCTGACGGATGCCGACGAGCGGGAGCAGGCTCACGCCCCACAACGCCGCGATTGCCGGCAATGCCCGCCCGACGGGCACGCGCCGCGACAGGAATCGGCTGAGCGATGTACCGACCAGCATCCCCACACCGAGTGCTGTCCACAGCAGCCCGAACCCCTGCGGGCCGGCCTCGAGCACGCGGGCGCTGTACGCCGGCATCGCCGCCTCCAACGGGCCGTACGAGAAGAAGAAGACCAGCGATAGCAGCGTCGTCGCCCGGACGATGCGGGAGCTCCACAGTTGCCGCCATCCGAACCGCTCTGCCAGCGATGAGGACGGCGGCATGGCCGATCTTGGGAGTCTGGGCAGTGACGCGGACACCGCCGCCATGAGCACGAAGGAGGCTGCGTCGACGAGCAACACGACCGGTCCGCCGACCACGGCGATCAGCGCGCCCGCCAGTGCGGGCCCCACGACCACCGCGAGGCTGGCGGCCAGTGACACCAGCGTGTTCGCGGTATCCAGCTCCTCGTCACCAACGAGCTCCGGCAGCATCACGCGGCCACCAACGCGCGTCGCGGGCTCGAGTGCGCCGGCCGCCGCCGCCAACCCGATGATCAGCCACAGCGGCAGCGCTTCCCACGCATACAGGGTCGGGAAGGCCACGAACACGACGGCGCGGAGCACGTTGTCAGCGGTCATTACCAGCCGCGGCTGCAAGCGGTCTGCCAGCGAACCCAGAAATGCGCCCGTTGCCACGGCAGGGAGCTCCAACGCCAGCAGGACGCCGGCCGCCGCCGAGGCCGACCCCGAGACTTGCAGCACGAACCAGGGCAAGGCCACCCACGCCATGACGTCCCCCACCTCGGAAACCAGGCCGGCAGCCCAGAGGCGCCCGAACGCCGATCGGCGGAACGCGAGCCCCAACCCGGCAACCTTCACGTCCGGCATGGCGTCCAGCCTACGGCAAGCCGCCCGCCTGCGCGGCACCGCCCCGGGCCGGAGGCGCTGCGCGACGATCATCGAGACCGGGTCGGTCGGGCAAGACCTTCTGGTACACGGTCTGTGCGCGTCGGATTGGACTCGGACGCTGCTATGGTGGCACGCGAATGACGGATGAGCGCGTGGAGGGCTGGGGTCTTCCCTCATACTGGCTGCCCCGGCCTCGGCCGACGGGTTGGGGGGTGCTCGAGGGGAGACTCCGTCGCTTCACCGAGGGCAACGTGGTCAACGGCGCCGGCGGCTGGCTGCCGGCGCCGCTTCCTTGTCCCGCATGGGCATACCTGACCTGGCTCGGCGAGGAGGCCGGGTTGATGCTCCACGGGAGTCGCGATCCGGCGATCGATGTGTTCGTGCCGAGGACTCCCAGCGACCATTCGCCGGACACGTTCAGCAAGCAGCGCGCGGTCTTCGCCACCACCGATGGCATCTGGGCGATCTTCTACGCGATCCTCGAGCGGAGCTCGGGACGCTTCGGCTTCCTGAACGCCGCCCTGCGGTTCGGCGCCGGCGACGGCCGCTGGTCGCCTACGCACTACTACTTCTCGCTGTCGCACTCGGCTCCTGCCGAGCCCTGGGGCAGCGGCGCCGTCTACCTCCTCCCGCGAGACGGGTTCCGGCAGCAGCCACCCGGGCGCATCGGCGACAGGCCCGTGCTCGAGCCGCACTTCGCGCGCCAGGCGCCAGTGCGCCCGCTCGCCAAGCTGCGTGTGGGCCCGCGGGACTTCCCCTTCCTGGGCCACGTCGCTCGCCACGATCGCGAGCGCGTCGATGCGTGCTCGCTGGACGACCCCTACGGGTTTCCGTGGCGGGAGTCGTGACGCGGTCGTCGGCGGAGCACGACGGCGCCGCTCGGACCGTGGCGGGGGCCCTGAGCGCATGGGGGCGCTTCCGCATCGTGCGCCGGTTGCTCGGGGGGAACCGCGCGAGCGTGTTCCTGGTCGTGCGGGATTCGGGCGCCGCGGGCATGGGGAATGACGACGGCGCGCGCTTCGTCGCCAAGACCACTGCCCGGCGTCCCGAGGCGGTGGGTTGGGCTGCTGCGGTCGCCGAGCGGGCTCGGGGGGCGGGGCTCGCCGCCTCGGGGTACCTGGCGACGCCGGACGGCCGCTGGGCGGTTGGCGGGGTCACCCTTCAGGCCTTCGTCGCGGGTCGGCCGGCCACCGTCGTTGAGCGGCGCGCGGCGCTGCCTCGCTTGCGAGCGTTCCATGACGCCACGGTGGGCATGCGCCAGCGGCCGGGATTCGCCAGCAGCACGGCTCTCCTGCGCAGGAGGCACGGGGGCGACGTGGACCTGGACGCGATGCCGGAAGGGCTGGTGCGCCTGTGCCGGAACGCCTGGCGGCCGCTCCAGGGGCGGCCGCGAGCGGCGATCCATGGCGACCTGAACGCGGACAACGTCTTGGTCGACGGGCATGGCAGGATCTGCCTGCTGGATTGGGACGAGTGCCGAGTGGACGCTGCGCTGTTCGACGAGGCGGCGTGGCTCGACGATGCCAACCGGAGCGCTGCTGCCGAACCTCCGGGGCCGGGCCCGGAAGCGCGGACGACGGACGCACCGGCGGCGAACGATGAGCGTGACGATGTCCGCCGCGCTCGGCTTGCCTGGGAGGTCGCCGCGTGCTGGACCCTGGAGCCGCTGCACGCTCGAAGGGTGGCGCGTGCGCTGGGCTGGCGCGGCGGCGTGGGACGATGAGCTGGTGGCAAGGCCCGATGGGGTCGCCGTCCAGGAGCACGATGGCAGTCTCGTCCGCCGCAGTGGCGTACGCGGCTCCGTGGCGCGCTGCGATCCCGGATGTGGCGCAGGGAGCTGCTGGCTCGTCGTTCACGCCGGTCTCCCGCAGGTGGGCGTGGCGTAGGCCTGTCGTGAGTCATAGCTCGCTTCGATGATGTCGAAGCCCGTCCGGCGCTGTGGCGCTAGCTGAGCATGGCGGCTCCTCTCGCTCGGTTCGGCCATAATGCCGCATGATCGACGACCGCTGGGGGACGCGGGAGGGGGTGGGGCTTCACTGCCTCGTCCAGCAGGGGTCTGCGGATAGGGTGCCGCTGGTGTACGTGCCCGGGAGCCTGGGGAGAGCCGAGGAGTTCCGGGCTGAGATGGGGCGTCTGGCTCCGCGCGCGACGTTGGCGGTGGACAAGCGGGGCGTGGTCGAGGGCGAGAGTGCACCGGAGGTGGGCTACGCGTTCGAGGACCGCGTGGCCGACCTCGAGGCTGTGGTGGCGGACGCGGCGTTGGGTCCTGCGTGTGTGATGGCGTTCTCGTTGGGCGTGCCGGTCGCCATCAGGTACGCGGCGCGTCATCCTGGCCTGGTGCGTGGGTTGATCCTGCTGGACCATCCTGCCCGGTACCCGGCACGTGACGGCGCCTGGCTCGAGCGAGCCATCCCGTTCGCGCGAGAGCGTGGCATCCCGGAGCTACGGCTGGAGGTCTTCGAGGACGCTGGCCACGAGGTGTTCCGGCCGGACTACGAGCGCTTCATGCGCGTGATCGAGGGGTTCTTGCAGGACCTCGACGCCCGATGAGCAGCGGTGTGGACGTTCCAGCAGAATGTGCGGGTACTCCCGAATCGCGTGCTCTTCGCAGACGCCACCTCGGGGCGAACGCGGCGCACGCCCGGGCCGCCCGGCATCAGCGATGGGTCGACGGCGGCTTCTGGTCCCCGGCGCTGTGCGCCGTCCAAGTGGTGGGTACCTGCACCTGCGCACTACGCTTGCCCGCGCAACACACGCCGCCCACCAGTCCGAGTGCTAACCTGCGATACCCCCGGGGGGTGTCTCTGCCGCTGGCGACACGACCCCGGCGGGGGACATGCCCATCATGGGTGCAAGGCAGTGGAGAGGCGGCGCGGGCCGCCGGCGAGGGGGAAGACCGAGGAGGAGCGAGCATGGCGCACTACGGCATGAGCATCACGGTTCCGGGCGGCTTCGGCGAGGTGAAGGAGCGGGTGGTGGCGGCGCTCCAGGAGCAGGGCTTCGGCGTGCTCACCACCATCGACGTGCAGGCCACCCTCAAGCAGAAGCTGAATGAGGACATGGAGCGCTATGAGATCCTGGGTGCGTGCAACCCGGCGCTGGCGCACAAGGCCCTGGAGACCGACCGCGAGATCGGCCTGCTGCTGCCGTGCAACGTGGTACTGCGTGAGTCCGGCTCCGGCATCCAGGTGAGCATCCTCGACCCCGAGGAGATGTTCTCGCTGGTCGATGGCATGACGGCCGGCGAGCTGGCGCAGCTCCCGTCCGAAGCCAAGGCCAGGCTGCGGGCGGCGCTCGAGGCGATCGCGGCGGCGCCGACCCCCTGAGCGGCGGGGGGTCGCGGGACGCGGCGTGAAGCCGAGCCCCCGCCGAGAGGGCATCGGCCGGGCCGGCCGGCCCGGCGCCGCCTTCGGCGCCCGCGCTAGCGCGTCACCTGCAGGATCTGCCGCACTGCACCGAGGTGGTAGGCGCAGTGGGCGATGACGGCGAAGGCGCCGCCCACCTCCCGGTCGCTCCAGGACGTCAGCTCGAGCAGGCTGCGCTGCACGCGCTCGGCGGTCTCCACGAAGGCGGACCTGACCTCGGCCCAGGCCGCCTCGTCGACCTCGCGGACGCGCCAGCTCTCGGCCCAATCGACACGCTCGTCGCTGCCGGCCATGTAGCGCAGCGAGGTCTCCAGGTGGAAGCGGGCGTGGTCCACGTGGCCGGCGATGGTGGTGCCGCCGGGCACCAGACTGGTCGACGCCTGCTCGGCGCTGATGCTCTCGAGGGTGGGATACCAGCCGGTTCGCTGGTCCAGGTAGGCGGACCCGCCCGGCCTCTGCGGCGACGCGAAGGTCTCCTCGAGGAGGAAGCTGAGGTTGCCGTGGAACGCTTGCGACAGATCCGTGGTCGCCACGGTGCGCCTCCTGCCTGGCGCCGCGATGCGCGGGGGCGCCGGTCGATGACGAAGTATGCCTCAAAAATTAAGGCAATGTCAAGCTGGCACCGTCGCGCGAGGCGCGCGCTGTCCGGCCGGCCGGGCGGCGCCGTCGGCGGGCCGATCGGCCGCACGCTACTCCCAGCGGAAGATGCTCGCCGCGAGCGCTGTGCCGACGGCGAACAGCCCCACGAGCACGACGAGAGGGAGCCACGCTTCCGTCCACGCTCCGCCCTGCCACAGGCGCTGCAGCAGCTCGACGAGCTGCGTCAGCGGTGAGTAGCGGGCCACGCGGCGCACGTTGTCCGGCAGGACGGCGAGCGGAACCGCTGAGCCCGAGAGCATGATGAGCGGGTACACGAGCACGTTCGCCAGCACCAGGGCAGCCCCTTGCGTCGGCACCGCGGCGGCCAGCACGTAGCCCGCCGCCAGGAACGCCAGCACGCCGAGCATGACCGCGCCCACGACGGCCGCCAGGCTCCCGGAGGGCTCCGCCCCGAAGGCCACGATGCCCAACACCAGCGCCAGCACGATGCTTACCACGGCGCCGGCGAACCGCACCAGCACGTCGGCCGCGATGAAGGTGAGCGGCCGCAGCGGGGTCGCGCGGAAGCGCCGCAACGCCCCGGACTCCCGTTGCGTGACGATGTCGACCGGCACCAGCACGAAGCTGGAGATCGCCACCACGATGGCGGCGAAGCCCGCCAGGTTGGCGTCGAGGTAGCCGCGGCCGCCGAACTCCGGGCGCGCGGCGTTGCCGAAGATGAGCCCCATGATGACCGTGTAGAGCGGCGCGAAGGCGATCAGGAAGAACGCCGCCGGGGGCTCCCGGAGGGTGCGTTTGGCCTGCACTCCGAGGAGCAGCGCGAAGGCCCTCACGCTGGATGCTCCTCGCGCATCTCGCGGCCTGTGAGGGTGAGGAACACGTCCTCGAGGCTGGACTGCTCGGTGCCGAGATCCCGCGGCCACAGATCGGCGCGCGCCAGCACGCCCAGCACCTCGCCCGGGAAGCGGCTGTCGCTCCCGCGGACCGTCACGCTGCCGCCCTCCTGCTCCACGCTGGTGACGCCTGCGAGCGCCTCCAGCTCCGCCACGGGCGCACGCCCGTCCACGGTGAAGCGCAAGGTGTTCCCGGCCCCGATGGAGCGCACCAGTGCCGGCACGGTGTCGAGGGCGATGATCCTGCCGTGGTCGATGATGGCCACGCGGCCGCACAGCCGCTCGGCCTCCTCCATGACGTGCGTCGTGAGGACCACGGTCGTGCCGGCGTCACGGATGTCGCGGATCACGTCCCAGATGGCCAGGCGCGCCTGCGGGTCGAGGCCCGTCGTCAGCTCGTCCAGGAAGACCAGCTCCGGGGCGTTCACCAGCGCCAGCGCGATGAACACGCGCTGACGCTGGCCGCCGGAGAGCCTGTCGACGTACGAGCCCAGCCTGCCGCCGAGCCCCAGGCGGTCCAGCAGCGCGTGCCAGTCGACCGGATCGGGGTAGAAGGAGGCGAACAGCGCCAGCGCCTCCCCGACCTTCAGCCTCGACAACAGCGCCGAGGACTGCAGCTGCACGCCGATCCGTTGGCGGATCTCGCCCGGCCGGCGCTCCGGGTCCATGCCGAAGACCTCGACGCTGCCGCCGTCGCGGGTGCGGAGGCCCTCCAGGCACTCCATCAGGGTGGTCTTGCCGGCCCCGTTCGGGCCGATCATGCCGAAGATCTCGCCCTTGCGGACCTCCAGCGACACGCCGTCCAGCGCTTGCACGTCGCCGTAGCGCTTGCTGACGTCGGTGCAGCTAATCACGCTGGTCATCGCTCTCCTCCGCCCGGCCTCCAATCGCCTTCTGGAGCTGCTCGAGCAGCGCCGACGAGCCTCGGAGGTTGCGCATGAGCAGGTCGATGGTCGTGAGGGCCAGGCCCTGCTCGGGATCGCCGAGGACCAGCAGCTTGTCTCCCGGAGCGATCCCGAAGTCCCGGCGCGCCTGCGCAGGGATCACGACCTGGCCGCGCTCGCTCACCGTCACCGCCCCGTAGAAGCCGCGGCCGCCGGGGCCGTACGAGGGTGGGTTCCTGTCGCCGGGCATGCATCGCCTCGCTCTCCCACAACCTACACCTATACAAATCATATCATGTATGTCGTGTAAATTGAATCTCCACCATCGGGGGCGGTCAGCGTCGCCTGGCTTTCACACCCCACTCCCTTCCATTCGGTAACATCATGGCCTTGACGTGCCGCCGCACCGCACCGGCTGCGGGAGCGGGCGGCGCGACCTCACGGGGGTGGAGCGGGTGACGGGCAGGAACCTGAACCATGGCAACGACGCGCCCGCCGCGGGCGGCCGCGGCCGCCAGGGCGACGGCTACAAGTGGGTGGCGCTCTCCAACACCACGCTGGGCATCCTGATGGCCACCATCAACTCATCGATCGTGCTCATCTCCATGCCGGCCATCTTCCGCGGCATCGCCATCAACCCCCTCGAGCCGCAGAACGTCAGCTACCTGCTGTGGATGCTGATGGGCTACATGGTCATCACCGCGGTCTTGGTGGTGAGCTTCGGGCGCGTGGGGGACATGTTCGGGCGCGTGAAGATGTACAACCTCGGCTTCCTGGTGTTCACCATCGGCTCGATCCTGCTGTCGCTGGTGTTCTGGACCGGTCCCTCGGCCGCCCTCACGCTCATCGGCCTGCGCGTGGTGCAGGGCGTGGGTGGGGCGCTGCTGATGGCGAACAGCGCCGCCATCCTCACCGACGCCTTCCCGGCCGACCAGCGCGGCATGGCGCTGGGCATCAACACGGTGGCCGGCATCGCCGGCTCCTTCATCGGCCTGGTCATCGGCGGCCTGCTGTCGGTGGTCGACTGGCACCTGGTGTTCCTGGTGTCGGTGCCGGTGGGCATCTTCGGGACCGCCTGGGCGTACTTCCGCCTGCGCGAGGTGGGTGTGTCCAGCCGCGCGCGCATCGACTGGTGGGGCAACCTCACCTTCGCCGTCGGCCTCATCGCGCTGCTGGTGGGCATCACCTACGGCATCCAGCCCTACGGCAACAGCCCCACCGGCTGGGGCAACCCCTTCGTGATCGGCATGATCGTGGGCGGCATCGCCGTGGTGGCGCTCTTCGTGGTCGTCGAGACGCGCGTGCCGCAACCGATGTTCCGCCTCGGCCTGTTCCGCATCCGCGCCTTCTCGGCGGGCAACTTCGCCGGGCTGCTGGCCGCGATCGGCCGCGGCGGGCTGATGTTCATGCTGATCATCTGGTTGCAGGGCATCTGGCTGCCGCTGCACGGCTACACCTACGAGTCGACGCCGCTGTGGTCGGCCATCTACATGCTGCCGATGACCGTCGGCTTCCTCATCGCCGGACCGATCTCCGGCTGGCTCTCCGACCGCTTCGGTGCCCGGCCCTTCGCGACCGGCGGCATGGCGGCGGCGGCCGCCACCTTCGCCCTGATGCTGCTGCTGCCGGCGAACTTCCACTACCTCTGGTTCGCCTTGCTGCTGCTCGCCAACGGGCTGGCGATGGGGCTGTTCTCGGCCCCCAACACCGCCGGCATCATGAACTCGGTGCCCGCCAACGAGCGTGGCGTGGCCTCGGGCATGCGCGCCACCTTCCAGAACGCCGGCATGAATCTCTCGATCGGGCTGTTCTTCTCGTTGATGATCGCCGGCCTGGCCTCGACGCTGCCGACCACCATGCTCCACGGGCTCACCGCCCAGCAGGTGCCGGCGCAGGTGGCGCGGCAGGTCGCCAACCTGCCGCCGGTGGGCAGCCTCTTCGCCGCCTTCCTGGGACTGAACCCCATGCAGTCGCTGCTGGGGCCGGTGCTGCACAGCCTGCCCCCGGCCAACGCGACCTACCTGACCGGCAAGGTGTTCTTCCCGCACCTCATCTCGGGGCCGTTCATGGACGGCATGCATATCACCTTCACCTTCGCGATGATCATGATGATCGTCGCCGCCATCGCCTCCTGGGTGCGCGGCGGGCGCTACGTGCACGAGGAAGCGCCCGCGACTGCCGGGGTGGAGCGCGCGCTGGCAAGCGCTGCCGCGGGGCCGGACGCGCCCGCGCCGGCCGCGGCCGAGCCGGCGACCGCCAGGCGTGTCCCCGCGGCACGCCCCGAGATCGGCGGCGTGGAGGCTGCAGGCGCGCCGGCGGCCAGGCCGGTGGTGGCCATCTCGGCCGCGGCCGGCGCGGGCGAGAGCCGCATCGGGGCGGCGCTGGCCGAGCGTCTTGGCGTGCCGTTCGTGGACCGCGCCATCCCCCTGGAGCTCGAAGGCCGCGTCATCGAGGAGCTGGAGGGCAGCCGCTTCGGCGAGCACGAGGGTGGCCGGCTACTGCATCTGCTCGCCGAGCTGAGCGCCAGCTCCACCCTCTTCGGCATCCAGGGCGCGGTCGGCAATCAGGCCGCCATGCAGGCGCGCGACTACGTCGGGCGTGTGCGGCGGGCGTTGCTGGCGCTCTGCCGCGAGCGCGGCGCCGTGATCGTGGGGCACGGTGCCGCGGTGGCTCTTGCGGACCAGCCGGGGGTGCTGCGGGTGCGCCTCGGCGGCCCGCTGCAGCGTCGCGTGGAGGCGCTGATGCGAGACGAGGGGCTCGACCGGCCCGCCGCCCGCCGCCGCGCGGACCGCACCGACGCCGCCCGCAAGGCGTACCTGAGGCGACTCTACGACCAGGAGCCGGACCACGCCCAGGGCTACCACCTGGTGCTGGACGCCACCGAGCTGGACGAGGAGGCTACGGTGGAGGCGCTGCTGGCGGCGGTGCGGGGCCTACGCGGCCAGGCGCCGGCGCCGGCCTCGGCGTGAGGTAGCGCTAGCTCGCCCCGGCGGGCCTCAGCGAGACGAGCCGACGGCCGGCACGATGAGGACCATGTCGGGGAAGATCAACTGCGGCTTGTCGATGAGGTGGCGGTTGGCTTGCAGGATGGCGGGCCAGCGGCTGCCGTCGTGGTAGAAGAACTGCGCGATGGACCACAGCGAGTCTGCCTGCTGGACCGTGTAGATGCCGCGGGCGCCGGTGAGCCGGGCGACCTGGCCCTGCGCCGCCTCGAGCCGCAGGCGCACGTCGGCCAGCTCGTTGCGCTGCGCCTGCGTCAGCTGCCGGAGGCCCTGCTGGTTCTGCAGCACGGAGCGCAGGTCGCGCGTGAGCGAGGCGGCGCGGTCCTGCGCGTCCTGCAGGCTGCCGGACGTCTGTTGAAGCTGGAGGGCCAGCTCGCTGCCCTGTTGCTGGGTGGTGGCGAGCTGCGACCGCAAGGCGTCCCGCTCGCTCTGCGCTTGCGCGACGTCGGCCTTCAGCGCGGCCGTCGCTTGCTGCGCCTTGGTGAGCTGCGCCTGCATGCCGGCGCGATCCGTTTGCGCCTGCACCAGCTGGGACATCAGTGCGTCGCGCTCCCCGCGGGCCTTGGTGAGGGCATCCTGGCTGGCGGAGAGCTGGTCCTTGAGGCGTGTGGCGTCGCCGTTGGCGGTGTCGAGCTGCCCCTGCAGGTCCGAGATCTTCGCCTGCAGATCGGCCACCTGGGTTTCGCTCGCGGCCGCCCTGTCGCTCTCGGCCCTCGCCGCGTCCAGCTGACTGGTCAGGGCGTCGATCTTGGACTGCGCGGCGGAGAGATCCTTGAGGGCCTGGTCGCGCTGCTTGGCGATGATGGCCGCCTGGGCCTCGGTGTCGGCCAGGTTCTTCTTGGCGCTATCGCGCTCCTGGTTGGCCTGGTCTAGCGCTCCCTTCGCCTGCTCGCCCGCCTTCTGCGCGGCGGCCAGCTCGACCTTCAGATCGCCCACCTGCTTCGCCAGCTCACGATTGGACGCCGTCAGCTGCCGTTCCCGCTGCGAGGGCCCGCAACCAGCGAGCATCACCCCCGCGCCGAACAGCAGGACGAGAAGCGCCAGTACCATCCGTCCCCGGCCCACCGTGCACCTCCGACCGACTCCAAAGCCAGCGACACCTCAGCATAGTCAATCGGCGGGCCGCACGCGTCCGGCCGGAGGCGTCAGCCCCCGCGAAGCTCCTTGTAGGCGTTGATGAGCCCGTTGGTGGAGCTGTCGTGCGTCGTCACCGGCGCGTCGCCGTCCAGCTCCGGCAGCACCGCCCTGGCCAGCTGCTTGCCGAGCTCGACGCCCATCTGGTCGAAGCTGTCGATGTCCCAGATGACGCCCTGGGTGAAGATCTTGTGCTCGTACAAGGCGATCAGCTTCCCCAGGGTCTCGGGGGTGAGCTCCGTGAACAGGATGGAGTTGGTGGGCCGGTTGCCCTCGAAGCTCTTGGCGGCCGCGAGCAGATCGAGCCGGTCGCTGCTGACGCCCTCCTGCTGCAGCTCCGCGCGGGTCTCCTCGGGCGTTCGCCCGCGCATCAGGGCCTCGGTCTGGGCGACGTAGTTGGCGAGCAGGATGGCGTGGTGGCGGCCCACCGGATGATGGCTCCTGGCCGGCGCCAGGAAGTCCGCGGGGATGAGGCGGGTGCCCTGGTGGATGAGCTGGTAGAAGGCGTGCTGGCCGTTGGTGCCGGGCTGGCCCCAGACGATCGGGCCGGTGTCGTACGCGACCCGCTGCCCCGACCGCGTGGTGCTCTTGCCGTTCGACTCCATGTCGCCCTGCTGGAAGTAGGCCGGGAAGAACTCCAGGGTCTCGTCGTAGGGAAGGATGGCGTGCGTCTCGGCGCCGAAGAAGTTGTCGTACCAGACGCCCAGCAGGCCCATCACCACGGGGATGTTGCGCTCCAGCGGCGCGCTGCGGAAGTGCTCGTCGGCAGCGAAGGCGCCCGCCAGCAGCCTCTCGAAGTTGTCGAAGCCGACGTAGAGCGCGATCGACAGGCCGATCGCGGACCACAGCGAGTAGCGCCCCCCGACCCAGTCCCAGAACTCGAACATGTTCTCGGGGTCGATGCCGAAGCCCTCCACGCCCTCGCGGTTGGTCGACAGGGCCGCGAAGTGCCTGGCCACCGCGCTCTCGTCGCCGGCGGCCCGCAGCAGCCAGTCGCGAGCGGTGTGGGCGTTGGTCATGGTCTCCTGGGTGGTGAAGGTCTTGGACGCCACCAGGAACAGGGTCGACGCGGGCCGCACCCGCTGCAGCACCTCCGCCATGTTGGTGCCGTCGACGTTGGACACGAAGTGGACGTGCATGCCGTTTACGGCGTAGGGCGTGAGCGCGCGGGTGGCCATCCGCGGGCCCAGGTGCGAGCCGCCGATGCCGATGTTCACCACGTCGGTGATGCGCTCGCCGGTATGCCCGCGCCAGTCGCCGCCGTGGACCGCTTCGCAGAAGCGCCGCATCTTGGCGAGCACGGCGTCGACCTGCGGCATGACGTCCTCGCCGTCGACCCGGATGGGCCGGCCCGAGCGGTTGCGCAGCGCCACGTGCAGCACCGCGCGGCCCTCGGTGACGTTGATCTTCTCGCCGGAGAACATGGCGTCCCGTACCTGCTCGACGCCGGCCTGGCGGGCGAGGTCGAGCAGCAGGGACATGGTCTCCTCGGTGATGCGGTTCTTGGAGTAGTCGAAGAGGATGTCGTCCAGGCGCAGGTGGAAGCGGGTGAAGCGCTGCGGATCGCGCGAGAACAGCTCGCGCATGTGCAGGTCCTTCACGGCGCGGTGGTGCTCCTGCAGCCTCGTCCAAGCGTGCGAGTCGGTGACAGCTGGCATCAGCGGGAGCCTCCTTGCCACGAGGGTATCGGGCGGCAGGGGCGAGACTCCGTGTCACAGAGGACCAATGCCGATGCGCGTGTGCGGTTAGGGTCGGCCTGGGAGGACCTGCCATGCAAGCGATCCAGGTGACGGCATGCGGCGGCCCGGAACGGCTCGAGATGCGCACCCTCGACGACCCGGTGCCGCGCGCCGGCGAGACGCTGGTGCGCGTCGCCGCGGCCGGCGTCAACTACCTCGACGTATACCAGCGCCAGGGGCACTACCGGGTGGACCTGCCGTTCGTGCCCGGCTCGGAGGCGGCCGGGGAGGTGGTCGCGGTCGGCGACGGCGTGGAGGGCGTGGCGGTCGGCGACGTGGTGGCCTACAACGGTGCGCTTGGCGCCTACGCCGAGCTGCAGCGGGTTCCCGCCAGGCTGCTGGTGAGGCTGCCGCAGGGCGTCACGGCCAAGCAGGCGGCCGCCGCCATGCTCCAGGGAATGACCGCCCACTACCTCAGCCACGACGCCTTCCCGCTCGCCGCGGGCCAGGTGTGCCTGGTGCATGCCGCGGCGGGGGGCACGGGCCTGCTGCTCACGCAGATGGCCC
>Ga0315540_10000822_pt1 | contig 17787 bp, 13 predicted proteins | sample SalMarSW160110MG_FD_203677 | JGI IMG/M metagenome (GOLD analysis project Ga0315540, IMG submission 203677) | Salt marsh sediment microbial communities from the Plum Island Ecosystem LTER, Massachusetts, United States - Salt Marsh Sediment SW1601-10 ...
CTGCCGACTATTCACCCAGCGATGTTGACATGCAGCTGCAGCAACTCTCGCCACACGTCTGGTTTGTCCAGGGCGTGGCCGGTGTGGCCACCGACAACGAAGGCTTCGTCTCCAATGCGGGCGTGGTGGTTACCGACGAGGGTGTGGTGGTGTTCGATTCACTGGGCACGCCGTCGCTGGCGAACAAACTGCGGGGACTGATCCATACCATCACCGACAAGCCCGTTGTCCGGGTCATTGTCAGCCACTATCACGCCGACCATATCTACGGACTGCAGATTTTCGCGCAGGAGGGGGCGAAAGTCTGGGCGCCGACCGGAGCGGAGAAGTACCTGCGTTCGCCGAACGCCGCCAGCCGCCTTGAGGAACGCCGCATATCGCTGTATCCCTGGGTCAACGAAAACACCCACCTGGTGGAGCCCGACCACTATGTCAGCAAGCCGGAGATATTCAGTCTGGGCGGTGTGCAATTCACCGTTACGCCGGTGGGCGCGGCCCACTCGGATGGCGATATGACACTGTACGTCGAGCCCGACCGTGTGCTGTTCTCGGGCGACACCATTTTCGAGGGGCGCATCGCCTTCATGGGGGATGCCAATTCAAAACACTGGCTGGAAGTGCTGGAACACATGGAGGACAGCAAGCTGGTGGCGCTGGTGCCGGGACACGGTGCTGCGGCGCACGATCCCAACCGGGCCATCAGCAGCATGCGGCGTTATCTCGCCTACCTGCGCCAGACCATGGGTGATGCGGTCGCCGATTTCGTGCCGTTCGACGAAGCCTATGCGAGCGCCGACTGGTCGGAGTTCGAACACCTGCCGGCGTTTGCCGAAGCCAACCGCCGCAACGCCTACCAGGTGTACCTGTCGATGGAGGCCGAATCCCTGGCCCAGTGATTGCCCTCAGCCGGTGTTGCGCATGCCGCTGGCGATGGCATTGATCGAACGCAGCAGCGGTTCCATCCAGCGTTCTCTTTCCGCCTCGTCCACTGCCTCGTTGCGTGTGCGGCTGAGCAGCTTGACCTGGACATGGTTGAGCGGGTCCAGGTAGGGGTCGCGGCGCGTCAGCGACAGCGCCAGGGTCGGCGTTTCCGCAAGCAGGCAGCCGATGTCGGCAACCTTCATGACCATGGCCAGTGTGCGGTCGTGCTCTGCGCGTATCCGGTCATACACGCGTTCGGCCAACGCCTGGTCTTCCACCAGCCAGGTGTACTGCCTTGCAATATCCATTTCCGACTTGGCCAGCGACATTTGCGTATTGCTCAGCAGGGCGCGGAAAAACGGCCAGTCGCGGTACATGTGCTGCAGTGTCTGCAATCGATCCCGCCCGCTATTCGCATAGTCTTCCAGGGCGGTGCCGATGCCGTACCAGGCGGGCAGAGTGTGGCGTGACTGGGCCCAGCCGAATACCCAGGGAATGGCGCGTATCGAACTCTTCGAGCGATCCTGTTTCTTGCGGTGGCTGGGGCGTGAGCCTATGTTGAGCAGGCCGATCTCGGTCACCGGTGTGGCTTCGTAGAAATAGTCGAGCAGGCCCTCGGTGCGGTCGATCAGGTCGCGGTAGGCCTGTTCGCCGGATTGTGCGAGCGAGGCCATGATGGCGTCGTATTGCCTGTTATCCCCGCGGTCGGCCTGTACCACGCTGAGGCTGGCTTTCAACAGTCCGGTGATGCCCATCGACAGCTCATAGACCGCGGTTTCCTCGTTGCTGTACTTGTATGACAGCACCTCGCCCTGTTCGGTGAACTTGATCTGTCCGTGTACTGTGCCCGCGGGTTGCGACAGGATGGCGTCGTGAGTCGGACCGCCGCCGCGGCCCAGCGTGCCGCCGCGACCGTGAAACAGGCGGCACTCGACCCCGTGTTCGCCGGCGATGCGGATGATTTTCTGCTGCGCCTCGTACAGGTTCCAGCCAGAGGCCAGGATGCCGCCGTCCTTACATGAATCGGAGTAGCCCAGCATCACCTCCTGCAGGTTGCCCGAGGCGCCCAGCAAAGCCCGGTACACCCGCTCGCCGAGCAGGCGGGTCATCACCTGCTCGATATGGGCGAGATCATCGATGGTTTCGAACAGCGGGCTGATGCGGATGTGGCAGTACCAGTCATCGCCGTCGCGGCCCGCGAGGCCGCACAGGGAAGCCAGCCACATCAGCTCAAGTACATGACTGGCGCTGTGGGTCATGGAGATCACGTAGGTGCCGAAGGCATCGGCACTGACTTCCTGGCGCATATTGGCCATGACATCCAGCACCTGCAGGGTTTCCGCGGTTTCCTCGCTCAGGGTGGCGCGCTCGACGTCGGCCGCCGGTGCTTCGAGCAGGCCGCACAGCAGCGCAATGCGTTGTTCCTCGTTCAACGCGTCATAGTCGGCGGTTGCACCTGATTTTTCGCAGAGTTCTTTCACCGCCTGGCTGTGGCGCGTTGATTCCTGGCGGATGTCGAGCTGTTGCAGGTAGAAGCCGAAAGTCTCCACCAGTCGGACGAGGTCCAGCAGCGGACCCTGGGCGATGTTGGCGTCGCCGTGGGAGGCGAGCGACGACTGCATCAGACGCAGATCGTCCATGAATTCCTGCTGGTTGCGGTAGCGGCAGGAGAAGTCGTCGGGGTTTACGCTTTCCGGCGCATCAAGACGCGCCGTGACCAGCTGTAGATTGTGACGCAGGCGGTTACGCATGAAAAACAGTTTGCGCCGGTACGGCTCGTGACTGAAACGTTCGGGACGGTCGCCGGCAACCTGCGGGCACTGGCGCATTTCGCTTTCCAGGTTGTCGACGAATGCCTGGCTGGGCTGCACCAGTCGGCTGGAGTAGGTCAACCTGCTGCGCAGGTCCTCGACCCGACGCAGGTACTCGCAGAGGACTTCGCGCATGTGCATGCGCAGGGCGAATTCGGTGGTCGAGGGCTTGACGAAGGGGTTGCCGTCCCGGTCACCGCCGATCCACGAACCAAACTGCAACAGTCCGGGGAGGTTGATGCCGGCATCGCCGTAGACCCGGGTGCAGGACTTTTCCAGGTAGCGGTAGACGCGCGGCACGGCCTGGAACAGACACTCGCGGAAATAGAACAGGCCGTTGCGGATTTCGTCCTCGACGCTGGGTTTGTGCACGCGGACTTCGTCGGTCTTCCACAGGATCTGGATCTGGTTGCGCAGGTCGTTGATGATTTCGTCGCGCTCGGTCTTGGCCAGCCGGGGGCCGTCCAGGCGTTCGGCGGTGACGAAGATGCCGCGCAGGGCGTGCATGACCGCGCGGCGCTTGGATTCGGTGGGGTGGGCCGTGAACACCGGCAGGTAGAGCGTCTTGTCCAGCAGCGTGCGCACCTGTTCGGCGCTGATGCCCAGGTAGTGGAACTCGCGCATGGTGTGGTCGAAGGAGCCGTACCAGAGCGGGCCGCCCTCGCGGACCTGACGGCGGCGTTCCTTGTGCTGGAACGCCTCCTCGGCGATGTTGACCAGGCTGAAGTAGAGGTTGAAGGCGCGCACCACGTGGCTGAGCGTGTCGGGGTCGAGATTGTCGATGGTCCGCGCCAGGCGCGCACGCAGGACCGGGTTTTCCTCTTTGCGCAGCCGTATGTAGCCCTTGCGCAAGGCTTCCACGGCATCGAGCACGTTTTCGCCGGCTTGCGAGGCGAGCACTTCGCCCAGCAGGTTGCCGAACAGGCGCACGCGGGAGCGCAGCTCCTTGTCGCGAGGGGGTGGGGTCACGCTGGCAGTAACTGGCATATCCATCTGTATCTCTGGCATTTTTTGAAAAAACGGCCCGGTTGACGCACCAGGGCCGCTGGCAGGAAAACGGCGCGTTATTATACCCCGTTCGACGGTGGCCCGGCCAATCACCGCAGGCTCAGAAAAACCACCAGTGGTTCAACTACGTAGAGAGCTCTGCGGGGATTTTATGCAGCCGTTGCTGACGGCAGTCGGGGTGTTCGAAGGGGGCTTCGATGATGCGTTCGTAGAGCGCGATGTATTCCGCCGCACTGCGCAACCAGGAAAAATCGGCCGCCATGCCGGTACGCTGCAGGGCGGTCCATACGTCCGGCTGGGTGTAACATCCCAGTGCGCGGTCGATGGCTTCCAGCAGCGAGGCGCTGGTCACGTCGTCGAATACAAAGCCGTTGGCGGTGCCCGCGGCGATGTTGGCTTCGCTGGCGTCGGTGACCGTGTCGGCCAGGCCGCCGGTGTTACGGACAATCGGCGGCGTGCCGTAGCGCAGGCTGTAGATCTGGTTCAGGCCGCAGGGTTCGAAGCGCGAGGGCATGAGGAAGATATCCGACCCGGCTTCCAGCAGGTGCGCGAGGTCCTCGTCGTAACCGATACGCACGCCGATCTGTTCCGGGTATTTCTTCGCCGCCACGGTCAGTGCCGTTTCGAGCTCCGGCTGCCCGGTGCCCAGTACCACCAGCTGCAGGCGACGCCTGATGAGCTGCGGGATCAGTTTGATAACCAGGTCGAGGCCCTTCTGGTCCACCAGCCGCCCGACGTGCCCGAGCAGCGGAAAGCCGGCGCGTTCGGGCAGACCAAAGGCCTTTTGCAGTGCCACCTTGTTATCGTGCTTGCGCTCCAGCGTACGGGCGGTGTAGCTCTGTGCCAGCAGCTTGTCCTTGCCCGGATTCCAGACCCGGTAGTCGACACCGTTGAGAATCCCGCTGAGCCGCTCGCGGCGGTGCTGCAACAGGCCTTCAAGTCCACAGCCAAAGGCCTTGGTACAGATTTCTCCGGCATAGGTCGGGCTGACCGTGCTGATCCAGTCCGCGTATACCAGTCCACCCTTGATGAAGGACACCTGCTCATGAAACTCCAGCTTGTCCAGTGACCACCAGTCCACTGGCAGCTTCAGTGACTTGAAGGTTTTCCAGTCGAACAGGCCCTGGTAGGCGAGATTGTGAATAGTAAACAGGGTCGCGGGGCGCTGCGACTTGCACGACAACAGGGCGGGCACCAGCCCCGTCTGCCAGTCATTGCAGTGCACCAGGTCGGGCTGCCAGTTCAGCCCGGCGCGATTCATGGCGATGGCGCTGACGGCGCGCGCAAACAGTGCGAAACGCGCTGCATTGTCGGGCCATTCCTTGCCGTCCTCGTCCTGGTAAGGGCCGCCGGGGCGGTCGAAGTGTTCCGGTGAATCCACCAGGTAGACGCGCACCCGGCTGTGCGGCAGCCAGCCGTGCAGCAGGCGTACCGGGGTGCGCGCGCCGGGCAGAACGATATCGCTTTCCAGTCTCAGTTTTTCGGCCCGGCTGATAGCGGCAGGGTAGGCCGGCAATATCAGGCGTGCCTCCTGCTTGGCGCCTTTCAGTGCGCGTGGCAGACTGCCGGATACATCCGCCAGCCCGCCGGTCTTGATGAGAGGATGGACTTCGCTGCTCGCAAACAGAATATTCATAGCTGGTACGGTGACTCGGAATAATGTAGGTTGCGGTAACACAGGGCGAGCGTCAAGCGCGCCGCGAACAGGCTACATTCGGAACTGCACATGGAAGACTGTACATTCGTTATTTTCGGCGCCACCGGCAATCTCGCCAAAGTGAAACTCCTCCCCGCGCTGTATCGCCTCGATGCGGCCGGTCGGCTACCGGACGGTCTCAAGGTGGTCGGCTTCGGCCGTCGCGACTGGAGCGACGAGACCTGGCGCGAACAGGTGCGCGCTCACCTGGCGAACAAACCCACCGATGAGGCCGTGCTGAAGCGTTTCTGCGAGCGGCTGTCTTTTTTCAGCGGTGATCTTTCCGACGATCAGGCATTCCCGGAATTACGCGACTACCTGCTCGGCAATGCCGACTTCCCGTCCAACATGATTTTCTACATGGCGATCAGCCCGGCGAGCTTCGGCCGTGTCAGTCGCCAGCTGGGTATGGTGGGGCTGAGCAACCAGGACGAAGGCTGGCGCCGACTGGTCATTGAAAAACCTTTTGGCTATGACCTGGAAAGTGCGGAAAGCCTCAACCGCCGCCTCAACCAGGATTTCCAGGAAACCCAGATCTTCCGTATCGACCACTACCTGGGCAAGGGCACGGTGCAGAACGTGCTGGTGTTCCGCTTCGCCAACCTGATGCTCGAGCCGCTGTGGAACCGCAACTACATCGACCACGTGCAGATCACCCATTCCGAATCGCTGGGCACCGAGGGCAGGGCGGGTTACTACGACAGCTCCGGGGCCTTGCGCGACATGCTGCAGAGTCACCTGCTGCAGTTGCTGACACTGGTGGCCATGGAGCCGCCGGCCAATCTCGATGCCGAATCGCTGCGCGATGAAAAGGTCAAGGTGCTGCGCTCCATCCGCCCGATTCACCAGAGCGCGGTCAACGCGCATGCCTTCCGCGCCCAATATGCCGCCGGTCGGGTCGACGGCGAAAAGGTGCACGCCTATCTCGACGAGCCGGACGTGCCGGCCAACAGCGTTACCGAAACCTACGCGGCGCTCAAACTGTTCATCGACAACTGGCGCTGGCGCAACGTGCCGTTCTACCTGCGTACCGGCAAGCGCATGAAGCAGGGCAATTCCATGGTGTCGATCCGTTTCAAACACCCGCCGCAGCAACTGTTTCGCGAGACCCAGATCGACCAGCTGAAACCCAACTGGATACTCATGAACCTGCAGCCGCACGACTGTATACGCCTGGAAATGCAGGTCAAGCAGCAGGGGCTGGAATTGCGCGCCGAGACTACCCGGCTGGATGCGAGCTATTGCGGTATCTCCCAGCAGCTGGATGCCTATGAAGCACTGCTGCTCGACGTGGTGGACGGCGACCACTCGCTGTTTCTGCGCTACGATGAGGTCAGCTGGGCCTGGCGCGTGGTCGACCCGGTGCTGAAGGTCTGGTCCACGGAACGTGATTTCATCCATACCTACCCGGCCGGCAGCTGGGGTCCCAAAGAGGCCGAACGGCTGTTCGTGCGCCAGGATCACCGCTGGCGCAATACACTTGAAGACGACACGCAACAAGACCGAATCGTTCCAGACTACGATGAAACCGACCCAGACTAAAGCCTGGAAAAAGCTCCAGACGCATTTCGTGCAGGTCAAGGACCTGCATATGCGTGACCTGTTCGCCAGCGACCCGCAACGTTTCGACAGATTTTCCCTGCAGTGCGGCGATCTGCTGCTGGACTATTCCAAGAACCGCGTCACCGAGCAGAGCATGGCGCTGCTGTTCGAACTTGCCGCCGAGTGCGAGGTGAAAGACTGGGCCCGGCGCATGTTCAACGGCGAGAAAATCAATTTCACCGAGCAGCGCGCCGTGCTGCACACCGCGCTGCGCAATCGCAGCAACACACCGGTAATGGTCGATGGCGAGGACGTCATGCCCATGGTCAACGCGGTGCTGGCGCGGATGCGCACGTTCAGCGAGCAGGTGCGTGGCGGTGACTGGAAGGGCTACACGGGCAAACGCATTACCGACGTGGTGAATATCGGCATCGGCGGCTCGGACCTCGGCCCGGTTATGGTCACCGAGGCGCTGACGCCGTGTGCGGGTCCCCTGAATGTGCACTTCGTTTCCAACGTCGACGGCAGCCAGATTTCGGACACGCTCGCAGGTCTGGAACCGGAAACCACCCTGTTCCTGGTGGCGTCGAAGACCTTCACCACCCAGGAAACCCTCGCCAATGCGCACCAGGCGCGCCGCTGGCTGCTGTTGGCCGCCAAGGACGAAGCGGCGGTGGCGAAGCATTTCGTTGCCATGTCGACCAACAGCGACAAAGTGCGGGAGTTCGGCATCGATACCGCGCACATGTTCGAGTTCTGGGACTGGGTCGGCGGACGCTACTCGCTGTGGTCGTCTATCGGCTTGTCGATCGCGCTGTACATCGGCATGGACCAGTTCGAAAACCTGTTGGCGGGCGCACACGCCATGGATCAGCATTTTCTCAACACCGAGGTGCGGCACAACCTGCCGATGGTGATGGCGCTGCTGGGTATCTGGTACCACAACTTCTTCGGCGCCGAGACCCACGCCGTGCTGCCCTACGATCAGCACCTGCACCGTCTGCCCGCGTATCTGCAGCAGGCCGATATGGAGAGCAACGGCAAGCGCGTCGACCGCGACGGCCAGGCCGTCGACTACACCACCGGCCCCGTCATCTGGGGCGAGCCGGGCACCAACGGCCAGCACGCCTTCTACCAGCTGATCCATCAGGGTACGCGTATCATTCCCTGCGACTTCCTCGCCGCGGTGAACGCCCACCACCGGCTGAAGGACCAGCAGCGCATCCTGTTCACCAACTACATCGCCCAGACCGAAGCACTGATGCGCGGTAAGACCGCAGACGAGGTGCGCGCCGAACTGGTGTCGGAGGGCCTGTCCGACGAGGTGCTGGCGGCGTTGCTGCCGCACAAGGTATTTCCCGGCAACCGACCGAGCAATTCCCTGCTCTATCCGAAACTCACCCCCTACATGCTGGGCATGCTGGTGGCGCTGTACGAGCACAAGATCTTCGTCCAGGGCATCATCTGGGGTATCAATTCCTTCGATCAGTGGGGCGTGGAACTCGGCAAGCAGTTGGCAAAAGTTATTCAAAAAGAAATGGATAGCGGTGAGCCGGGCGACGCCCACGACGCCTCGACCGCCAATTTACTGGCGTTCTACCGGAAAATGGTCCAAGATTAACCGAAGCAGCCACGGGACAGTGGTGCACAGGGAATCACAAATCGGCGAATGGACCGCCACGGAAACACCATTTTTGGGGACACGAGCATGAGTGGATCACACTATCCGGCTCCCGGGGACCGCGTGCGTGCTGCGCGCGAGGCATACGACCTGGGTCTCGCCTTCTATCGAAAGAAACAGTGGAAAACCGCGGCGCGGCATTTTGCCGAGGCCGACCGCAAGTGCGGGCACGACGACGTCCACCTGCACCTGTACTTGTCCTACCAGGGGCTGTGCGAGGTGTGCAGCGGTGATATCAGCGGCCTGAACCTGTGCCGGCGAGCGGCGTCCATGGAAACCATACAGACCAGGGTATTTCTCAACCTGGCACTCGCAGAGCTCAGGCTCAGGCACCGCAAGCGTGCCTGCAGTGCGGTGAAGATCGGTCTCAGTATCGACCACACCGAACCCGGGTTGCTGAAACTGCGGGAGAGGATGGGCGTGCGGCGCAGTCCGCTGCTGCCGTTTCTCAAACGCGAGCACCTGCTCAACCGGTTGCTTGGGCGCTACACCTGGCAGCGGTTGCAGACGCGCCAAACGGGCAGGTGTGTTGAACCAATACTCGCGAACGCCCATCTAACGCGCTGACAATCCTGGGTCGGCAGCGCATTAATTGGCTAGTGAGCAGCAAAAAGAAAGGCGGCCGTACGGCCGCCTTTCTTCATTGGTTTTTTTGCAGAATCGTTCAGCTGCGACGGCGGCGCGCAATACCTGCCAGGCCCATCAGACCCGTGCCGAACAACCACATGGCGGCCGGAACCGGTACTATCTGGGTGTCTACGCTGAGGGTGGAACCATCGTCGAACGAGACAGCGCACGAGTTCGAGGCAGGACTACAGGTGGTCGACGAATCACCCATCCAACCACTGCCATTGTTCACCCCCAAGATGGACCAGGGATTGCTGGTCAGCGTGAGGTCGAGCAAGTTCACGCTATTGGTCGCAGTGAAATCTCCGAAACTGTCCGGGCTCATTGCGACAAGCGATGGTAACGGCACTGACAACGGGGTAGTGAATGTCGTGTCAGGTTGTTCGACAATCACTTGTTCGTTCACAGATTGACGAGCCTGTAGAAAAAGCCTTAAAAGCAATAACTTGAATGCTAATTGCTGACCAGGTGCATTTGTCAGAAGCTTCGACAACTTCGGCACGGGTGTTACGGAAATCACCCCACTGGTTGTGTTTCCAGCGGATGAGGTCTAACTTGATTGCCGAAGCCGGCTGGGCAACCGCTGTGACTAGGCGTCATGGAGGAAAGTCCGGGCTCCACAGGGCAGGGTGCCAGGTAACGCCTGGGGGGCGCGAGCCTACGGAAAGTGCCGCAGAAAATACACCGCCTAAGCGCTCCGGCGCCGGTAAGGGTGAAATGGTGCGGTAAGAGCGCACCGCGCCGCTGGTAACAGCGGTGGCAGGGTAAACCCCACCCGGAGCAAGACCAAATAGGGGAACGTTGGCGCGGCCCGCGCTGTTCCCGGGTAGGTCGCTCGAGGCGTCCGGTGACGGACGTCCCAGATGAATGGTTGCCCACGACAGAACCCGGCTTACAGGCCGGCTTCACTTTTTTCCCGGCTGATTACCTGCCCAAAACCCTGTACAATACTGCATCTGTCTGAAGCAACTTGATTTGTTAATGGCCGGCAAAGTTTTTGTAAAGACCCACGGGTGTCAGATGAACGAGTATGACTCCGCCAAGATGGTGGACGTGCTCGCGGCTGCTCACGGTATGCAGCTGACCGACTCGGCCGACGACGCGGATGTGCTGTTGCTCAACACCTGCTCCATTCGTGAAAAAGCCCAGGAGAAAGTCTTCTCCCAGCTGGGCCAGTGGCGTGAACTGAAAGACGCCAATCCCGCCATCATTATCGGTGTTGGCGGTTGCGTCGCCAGTCAGGAAGGCGAGGCCTTGCGCGAGCGCGCGCCGTTTGTCGACCTGGTGTTCGGTCCGCAGACCCTGCACCGGTTGCCGGCAATGATCGAGCAGGCGCGGGGCCAGCACCGCTCGGTGATCGACGTATCCTTTCCGGAAATCGAGAAATTCGACAGCCTGCCCGAGCCGCGCGCGGAGGGTCCCACCGCGTTCCTGTCGGTTATGGAGGGCTGCAGCAAATACTGCACCTTCTGCGTCGTGCCTTACACGCGCGGCGAAGAAGTCAGCCGCCCGTTCGACGACATTATCGCCGAAGCGGTCAGCCTCGCTGCGCAGGGTGTGCGCGAAATCAACCTGCTGGGCCAGAACGTCAACGCCTACCGCGGCGTCATGGCCGACGGTTCCAGCGCTGACCTGGCGCTGTTGATCACCTATATCGCCGCTATCGACGGCATTGGCCGAATCCGTTACACCACCTCGCACCCGCTGGAGATGAGCGACAGCCTGATCAATGTCTACGGAGAAGTGCCGGAACTGGTGAGTCACCTGCACCTGCCGGTGCAAAGCGGCTCCGACCGCATACTCGCGGCGATGAAGCGCAACCACACTGCGCTGGAATACAAGTCGCGCATACGCCGGCTGCGCGAGCGGCGTCCCGACATCAGCATGTCTTCGGATTTCATTATCGGTTTTCCCGGTGAAACCGAGCAGGACTTCGAGAACACCATGCAGTTGATCGAGGATATCGGTTTCGACCAGTCGTTCAGTTTTATCTACAGCCGCCGTCCCGGTACACTGGCCGCCCAGTTTCCCGATGATGTGCCGATGGACGCCAAGAAACAGCGCCTCGCGCGCCTGCAGGCGCGTATCAATGAGATGGCCGCACAGATCAGCGCCGCCATGATCGGCAGCGAACAGCGTATTCTGGTCGAAGGGCCGTCGAAAAAAGATGCCGCCGACATGGCCGGGCGCACCGAGAACAACCGCGTGGTCAACTTTCGCGGCGGGCCGGACCTGGTCGGCCGCTTCGTGCGGGTGCGCGTCACCCGGGCGATGCCCAATTCGCTGCGCGGCGAGTTGCTCGCCATCGACGACATCGACGTCGCGGCCAGCGCCGCAAACTGGGGCTGAGCCCGCGATACCGGCCTCATTTTGGACCCCGAACCCGCTTCTATTACGCTTACCCTGGAGCCCGCTGACAATCGGCGGCTGGCGTCGCTGTGCGGTCAGTTCGACGAGCACCTGCGCCAGCTCGAGCGTCGCCTGCACGTGGAGATCAGCAACCGCGGCAACCAGTTCCAGATCGACGGCCGGGATGATGCACCGGAGCTCGCCGGCGAAGTGCTGCAGCACCTCTACGCCGCCACCCGCGAGGCGCCCATGACGCCCGAGCGGGTGCATCTGTACCTGCAGCAGGCCGGGCTGGAGGTGCTCAGGGACAAACAGGACGACGACCTGGACGTGGTGATCCAGACCCGCCGCAGCATGGTGAAGGCGCGCGGCGCCCACCAGCTGGACTACATCCGCAACATCCTCGAGCACGACATCAACCTCGGTATCGGGCCCGCGGGCACGGGCAAGACCTACCTGGCCGTGGCCTGCGCGGTACAGGCGCTGGAACGCGAGCAGGTACGCCGACTGGTGCTGGTGCGCCCGGCTGTCGAAGCCGGCGAGCGCCTGGGTTTTCTGCCGGGCGACCTGACTCAGAAAGTCGACCCGTACCTGCGCCCGCTCTACGACGCGCTGTACGAAATGCTCGGCTTTGAACGCGTCGCCAAATTTATCGAGCGCAGCGTTATCGAAATCGCACCGTTGGCGTTCATGCGCGGGCGCACGCTGAACGACGCCTTCGTGATTCTCGACGAGGCGCAGAACACCACCGTTGAACAGATGAAAATGTTCCTGACGCGTATTGGCTTCGGTTCGACCGCAGTCGTTACCGGTGACGTCACCCAGATCGATCTGCCCAAGGGCATCAAGTCGGGGCTCAAACACGCCGTTGAAGTGCTGGAGGACGTCGAGGGTATCGGCTTTACCTGGTTCGACGCGCGCGACGTGGTACGTCACCCGCTGGTAAAGAAGATCCTGCATGCATACGAGCGGCACGAGCAACAGCAACATGACAGCTGAAACCGAACCACGCCTCGAGCTCGAGGTGCAGCACGCCAGCGAAATCAGCGACGTGCCGGAAGACGAGGCGCTGCACGCCTGGGCGCTGGCCGCCCTGGGAGAACTGCCCGGCCCCGTGGAGCTGGTCATCCGAATCGTCGACGAACGCGAAAGCCGGGCGTTGAACGCGCGCTACCGTGGCAAGGACAAGCCCACTAACGTGCTGTCGTTTCCTTTCGAAGCGCCGCCCGGGGTCGAGGTGAACCACCTCGGCGACCTGGTCATCTGTGCTGCGGTGGTGGCGCGGGAAGCCGCCGCGCAGCACAAAGCGCTCGACCATCACTGGGCGCACATGGTCGTACACGGCGTGCTGCACCTGCGTGGTTACAATCACCTCGACGACAAACAGGCGAGTGAGATGGAAATACTGGAAAAACACCTGCTCAATACGTTCGGCATCCCCGATCCCTACGTACTCAACGACACGGCTGTCTAACGGAAAGGTAATGAAAGAAGATCGAACAGACAACGGATCCACGCAGCGATCCTGGATAGATAAACTCAGTCACGCCCTGCTGGGCGAGCCGCGCGACCGCGAACAACTGGTGCACGTGCTGCGCGAAGCGCAAAGCCGCGGACTGTTCGATGCCGACGCCCAGTCGATGATCGAAGGCGTGCTGCAGGTCGCCGACATGCAGGTGCGCGATATCATGATACCGCGCTCGCAAATGGTGGTGGTCAGTCGCGACGCCAGTCCCGAGCAGTTGATCGTTACCGCCATCGAATCCGGTCATTCACGGTTTCCCGTGGTGGGCGAGAGCCGCGATGAAGTGGTGGGCGTGCTGCTGGCGAAGGACCTGTTGCGCTATTCGTCGAAAAATGATGGCCAGACCTTTTCCATCCGCGAGTTGCTGCGCCCCGCGGTGTTCGTGCCGGAAAGCAAGCGTCTTAACGTGCTGCTGAAAGAATTCCGTGCCAGTCGCAATCACATCGCGGTGGTGGTTGACGAGTATGGCGGGGTCGCCGGCATGGTGACCATCGAAGACGTGCTGGAACAGATTGTCGGTGAAATCGAAGACGAGCACGACATCGACGAAGAAACCTTCATCCGCAAGTTCAGCGAAATCAACTACGCCGTCAAGGCGCTGACCCCGATCGAGGACTTCAACGAGTATTTCGGCACCGGTCTCAGCGACGAGGAGTTCGATACCATCGGCGGTCTGGTCACCGCAAAACTCGGGCATCTGCCCAAGCGCGGCGAAACGGTGTTGCTGGAAAACATGAGCTTCCAGATCATCCGCGCGGATAATCGCCGCCTTCACCTGATGAAGGTCACGCTGCTGCCCGGCGCGAACACCGCCGAAACCCACGTCGACGCCTGAGCGTGCGCCTGACGACGCGCACAGTCTGGCAATGGCTGGCGGCGTTCCTGTGCGGGGCCGTCGTGCCGCTTGGTTTTGCGCCGTTCGGCTGGTATCCGGTGCCGGTATTGGCGCTGGCCGCCCTGGCCGGAATGCTGTACCGCGCGTCGCCGCGCCAGGCGTTATGGCTGGGTTGGCTGTTCGGGCTGGGCGAGTTCGGTGTGGGCGTTTCCTGGGTGCATATCAGTATTCACCAGTACGGTAACGCCGGCCTGGCCCTGTCGATCGCCACCATGCTGCTGCTGGTGGCCTATCTGGCGTTATTTCCCGCCGCCATGGGCTGGCTGCTCGGCAAAACCGCCCGCGCTTCCCGGGCGCTGTTCATGCTGGCCGCGTTCCCCGCGGCCTGGGCGCTGTCCGAATGGCTGCGTTCGTGGCTGTTTACCGGTTTTCCCTGGCTCAACCTGGGCTACAGCCAGATCGACTCGCCGCTCGCAGGTTTTGCGCCGCTGTTTGGCGTATACGGCGTGGGTCTGGTCACGGCGTTCAGCGCGGGCTTGCTGTATCTGCTGGCGCGCGCGCGGGGAGCGTCGCGCCTGGTCGCTGTCGGATTGTTGCCGCTTGTCTGGCTCGCGGGCTGGCAGCTGAACCTGCATCACTGGACGCAGGCCGCCGGTGACCAACTGACCGTCACCCTGGTGCAGGGCAACATCCCCCAGGAGCTCAAGTGGCAGCCCGAACAACAGCGCCAGACGCTCGAGCGCTACCTGGCCTTGACGCGCGAGCACCTCGACAGCGACCTGGTCATCTGGCCGGAAACCGCGGTGCCCGCTTTCTATGACCAGGTGGACGCCGATTTCCTGGAACCCTTGCGGACCGAGATGCGGACCAACGGCGTCAGCCTGGTCACCGGCATACCGGTGCTCGACCGTCGCCACTGGAACTACTACAACGCTGTTATCAGTCTTGACGAACCGGGCGCCTTCTATTACAAGGTGCACCTGGTACCGTTTGGCGAATACCTGCCGCTGCGTCACTGGCTGGAGCGCGCCTTGAGCTTCCTGCCGGTGCCGCAGGCCGATTTCACCGCCGGGCGTATCGACCAGCCGCTGCTCAAGGCCGCCGGCTACCCCGTGGGGGTCTCGATCTGTTACGAAATCGCCTTCGGGGAACAACTCATCCACGCCCTGCCGAAGGCCGCTTTCCTGATCAATGTCAGCAACGACGCCTGGTTCGGCGATTCCCTGGCGCCGCACCAGCACGAGGAAATGGCCCGGATGCGCGCCCGCGAGAGCGAACGCTACCTGTTGCGTGCAACAAACACCGGTATCTCGGCGATCATCGACGCCGACGGCAAGATGGTTGCGCGGAGTCGCCAGTTCGAAACCGAAACCGTGACTCAGCGCGTGCAGCCGCGTGCCGGTGCCACCCCGTATGTGCGCTGGGGTAACTGGCCGGCGGTGCTGTTCTGCGCAGCGTTGCTGCTGTTTGTCTGGTGGAGGGCGTTGCGCCTGTCAGGTGCGCAAAAAAATCCCCGTCCCGGGCTTGACGAACACGGGACGGGGACAGGTGATTAGGCGCTGGTGTTGCGGCTTTGCCTCAGCTGTTCTTGTCGTTGGCTTTTGCCCGTTTGGTGATCTTCTGCTGCACGCATTCCTGGACAAAAATGTCTTTCTGCTCGCCGTCCAGTTCTTCGGACAACGCCGTTTCGATGCAGTCGATCTTCTCGTCGGCCAGCTGTCCGCTGGTCAAACTATTGTCCTGGTCGGCGAATGCCAGCCCGCCAAGGGCTAACGTGCTGGCGAAAATCATGCTGTAGTATTTCATCTGCTGTCTCCTGGACCTGTCGGTCCAACGTGGTAAACAGGCGTGGTGCCTGCGCCGCGAAGTAAAGGGCCGAACGGGCTGCTTGTAAAACGAAATAAATTGATGGTGACCATTCCTGGATTCGATGTCTCACGGAGAGGATGATAGACGCCTGCGAAAGCGTCGGCTGGCAGGAGGGCCTTAGCCAATGAAGAAATCAGATATTGCCCTGGGCGTGGGTGCGGTGCTGCTCGGTGCAATGGTGGTGCTGTACCTTCAACCCCGGCAGGAGCAGCCACAGGCCCCGGAACTTCCCGCTGCCGTCGAGCCGCCGCCGCCCCCCGCGGCGCCCGAGCCGCCGCCCGTGCATTACCCGGTTGCGCCGGCGCCTGAAGCCGAACAGCAAGCGCCAATCGCGCCCGCGGCCGCATCGCCGCCCGCAACGCCGCCCGCCACGGAACCCGCGCCGGTCGAAACCGCCCCGGCCCTGCCCGCGCTGGACGCGAGCGATGCCCCCCTGAAGCACGACCTCAGTCGCGTCCTTGGCGCACAGTCGCTGGATGTTCTGTTCCACACCGATGGACTCATACGCCGCCTGGTGGTCAGCGTCGACAACCTGCCGGGCAAACAGTTTCCACGCAGCGGCTACCGGCTGGCCCGCTCGACACCGGGGCTGCTGCTGGTGGACCGTCAAGGCGAGGGCGACGACGAGCGCATTTATCTGAGTCCCCGCAACTTCGCCCGCTACATGCCTTTCGTCAGCGCCATCGAGCACCTGGACATCGACGCGCTGGTCGCGATCTACCGGCATTATTACCCGCTGTTACAGAAGGTCTACGAAAACCTGGGCTATCCCGCGTCGGCTTATTTCAACGACCGGCTGGTGGAGGTGATCGATCAGCTGCTGGACACCCCGGACATCGACCGCCCGGTGCGGCTGGTGCGGCCGCACGTCCTCTACAAGTATGCCGATGCGCAACTGGAGGCGCTGTCGGCCGGGCAGAAGGTGCTGATCCGGGTCGGTCCCGACAACGCACGCAAGCTCAAAGCGAAATTGCGCACCCTGCGCACCGCGCTGGTCGGCCTGGGCACCGGCGGCCAGTGAACGCAGGCGCACAGACTACGCCCGGATTTGCCCGAAAATCCTCAAAATGTCGAAAAATCTTACAGTCATTTTGGCTTTGTTTTGTGAACGGGATGGCAGAATCGCTTTTATGCTGTAAAATTGACGTTGTGAGTTCGGGCAACGCTTCTGTCGTTTCAGGGGCCGTCAGTCCGGTCGCCCGGCCAGATTGCCCGGATGCAACGGCCAGGTGACGATGGAACCCGGGAACGGATCCCCCGCTAACAATCAGGATTCAGTTCAATCATGCTGTAGGCACCAGTGCAGCTGCCTACCCGGGGTCGAGCCGTTGTGGACACAAAGAATGAAGCGCCGCGAAAAGCAGCCAACAGAATAGAGCACGCCGTGAAATGCGCCAGGCAGCGCGACCAGTGGTCGAGCGAACTGGCGAGGGCGCGTGAAGACAGACACCTCGCCGAACTGCAGCGCCTCAGGCATCAGGTCAGTGAGCTCGGCAGCGAATGCGACGGCCTGCGACGACAGGCCAGGCGCATCGAAAAACTGCAACAGCAGATTGTCGAACTGGCTTCCGAACGCGATGCGGCCCGCCGGCAGGCGACGCTGGTCGAAAAGCTCCAACACCAAATCACCGAATTGACTTCCGACCGCGATGCCGCGCGTCGACAGGCAGCCCTGGTCGAAAACTTCGAACAGCGAGTCGCCGAATTGACCTCCGACCGGGACGCCGCCCTCGCTCAGGCCCGGCTGGTCGAAACCTTGCGACAGCAGGTCACCACCCTGGAAGTCGATCGGGATGCTGCCCGCGGCGAGGCGCAGCGGGTCGAGAGTCTCGGGCGACAGCTCAACGATATCGCGGCGCAACGCGATGCCGCGGGTCAGCGGGTCAAAACGCTCGAAAACTCACTGGCAACCACCACGTCGCA
>Ga0315540_10000823_pt1 | contig 17779 bp, 16 predicted proteins | sample SalMarSW160110MG_FD_203677 | JGI IMG/M metagenome (GOLD analysis project Ga0315540, IMG submission 203677) | Salt marsh sediment microbial communities from the Plum Island Ecosystem LTER, Massachusetts, United States - Salt Marsh Sediment SW1601-10 ...
GGTCTGGGTGATCGTTCGGCCTAATGGCCGCCAAGTTAAGTGTAAGCGATTAAACCCCAGCCGGCCCTGGTCCCCTACGGCGATCGCTCAGGTGCGACCTCGACACCGAAAACCTGCCGGCGGAACGCGGAAAAGCGAAATATGATGGGTATAAAATCTGGTCGAGATTGTTCCGCCGAGGGGGGAGGAATGTGCAAGCCCCGGATCTTGTGACCGATGCGGCCGGCACGCAGTCAGACGACAGGCCGTCGCTGCTGCAGGCGATCCCCGACGCCTTGATCGTCTGCGACGACGATGCGCTGATTCGTTTCACGAACGCCCAGGCGCGGCGATTGCTCGGAGTGCAAGGGGGAACTCCGCTGGACACCCTGCCCCCGGCGGGACTCTCCGGCATGTTGCTGCCAGACGGCGCGATCCTCGACAACGCTTATCTGCGGGGCCTCTGTTCCCGGGGAGGCGCGAGCGGCTCACTGGTGGGCTGCAGGCTGGTCCGCGAGGACGGCGAGCAGGTTACCCTGACCTGCGAGCTGGTGGCCATCGGCCCCAGGACGGTCCTGATCGCCGCCCGTTGCGGGGAGTCCGTCAGCGAGAGGGGCCTGCTCGCCTATCGTGCGAGCCACGATGCCCTGACGGGTCTACCTAACCGCGCCTATCTGCAGGATCGCCTGGAAAACCTTCACCGCAGGGCGGAGTCCCAGCGTTCCGTCTATAGCCTGCTCCTGCTCGACCTCGACCATTTCAAGATCGTGAACGACCGATTCGGCCACGGGACCGGGGACCGGGTGCTGGCGCAGGTCGGCCGGCGCGTTGCGCAAAACGTCCGCGACGTTGATACGGTCGGGCGCTGGGGTGGGGAGGAGTTTCTGTGCCTGCTTCCGCACGTCAACCGCGGGCTGGCGGAGGAGATTGCGGAGCGCATCCGGGCCAGCCTTGAAGCGGAGCCCGTGACCTATCAGGGACGCCGGATCCGCGTCACCTCCAGCATCGGTATGGCAACCTACCCGGAGGACGGACTCCACCCGGACCCGCTCCTGGCTAAAGCGGATGCGGCCCTTTACGAAGCCAAGCGCTCAGGCCGAAACCGGATCCAGAGCGGTACTCGGCATGCAGCCAACGTCTTCTCGTTAGCCAACATAATCGAACGGTCGCTCGAGGACAGCCGGGTGTGTGTGGCCTATCAGCCGGTAGTCAATTTGGTGTCGGGCGAGCTTTGCGCCCAGGAGGCCTTCGCCCGTATCCAGCTCGAGAACGGCCAGCTCATGGAGGGGGGCTACTTTATCCCGGCGGCGGAGCAACTCCATCTGCTGCACCTCATCGATCACCGTGTTATTGCCGCCGCAGTGGGCCGCTGCGTCGCCCATCTCCAGGGCGGGGAGCCGCTGTCCGCCATGTTCGCGAACTTCTCCTCCGACTTCCTGGGTCATGGGGAGTTGGTGGACGACATCCTCCGGACCATCCGGGCCCAGTGCAAGAACTGTGAGGACCTGGTCGGCGACGTAAAGCCGCTGGTGGTCCAGATCACAGAGCGTCAGTTCATCGACGACGTGGCGGAGGCACGGGAGGTCCTGAAGCCCTTTATCGACATGGGGCTGCGCATCGCCATTGATGATTTCGGGACCGGCTACTCGTCCCTGAAATACCTTGCTGAGCTCCCGGTCGCCTTCGTGAAGCTGGAGCGATCCCTGGTCAGTCGGGTCGCCTCGGAGTCCAGGGTTCGCACCGTTGTTGAGGGGGTGCAGGACATGGCTGCCGATCTGGGGGTGATCACGGTCGCCGAAGGTATCGAGGACGAAGCCACCCTCCAGGCCCTTAGGGAGTTGGGCGTCGAATGGGGTCAGGGATATTACTTTTCTCGTCCAGTTGTGCGCCCTTGACTCTGCGTGGTGTCGGGGCCAGACCGACGGGCCTCCGGAACCGATGACTGCCTGGGGCCGCAAAGTCCCGGCCATCATCGGGGAGTGCATATCTCCGGATCGACCGTCCGCGCTGTCACAGCCGGTCGATGCTGCCCCCGGGAGCTCCGGGCGGTCGCCGGCGACACCCGCCTGATTGAGGAGCGCTAGCCTTGAAATTCACCGTGGAGGAGTTTCGCGCCTGGGAGAACAAGTGCGTGACACTGCTCGGCATGTCGGGGGTAGGGAAGACATATCTGTCCACCCTGCTACGGCGTCACGACTGGTTTCACTACTCCGGTGACTATCGCATCGGCACCCGTTACCTCGACGAGCACATCCTCGACCTCATCAAGTCCCAGGCCATGCAGGTGCCTTTCCTGCGGGAGCTGCTGCGCCGTGACTGGATCTTCATCTGCAACAACATCAAGGTCGACGACTTGGGGCCGGTCCTGAGCTTCGTGGGTAAGCTCGGCAATCCGGAGCGGGGCGGGTTGCCCCTCAAGGAATTCAACCGCCGCCAGGCCCTTTACCGCCAAGCGGAGATCAAGGCCATGCTGGACCTGCCGAAGTTCGTTCAGAAGGCCCAGGAAATTTACGGTTATAGCCATCTCGTCAATGATGTCGGCGGCAGCCTGTGTGAGCTCGACGAGCCTGCGGTCATCGAGCTGCTGGCCCGCCACAGCCTGATCCTGTATATCCAGGTGCCGGAGAAGGACGAGGTCATGCTGATAGAGCGGGCTCAGGCAGACCCAAAACCCCTTTATTACCGGCCGGAGTTCCTGAGCGCAGCGGTGCATGACTACCTCGCGGTGCACGGCCTGGAGTACGTGGCCGAGATCGACCCGGACGACTTCACCCGCTGGGTCTTTCCGCGCCTGTTCCACTCGCGGGCTCCCCGCTACGAGGAAATTGCCCAGCCCTACGGCTACACGGCGAGCTCCACCCAGGTCTCCCGCGTCCGGGACGAGCGGGATTTCCTGCAGCTGCTGGAGGAAGCGATCGGCCGCAAGGGGGGTTGAAACAGCCTGTGCCAGATCCATAACGGCTCGGAAAGGGAGTCCTGCCGTCCAGCGAATGCCGCTCTCGATCCATGCCCATCGTCGCCCATAACGCCCTTCCCACCTTCCAGCGTCTGCGCGCCGAGGGCCAGAAGATCCTCGATTCCGACACGGCTCTGCACCAGGATATCCGGGAGCTGCACATCGGCCTCCTCAATATGATGCCTGACGCGGCCCTGGCCGCCACGGAGAGGCAGTTCTTCCGGCTGATCAACGAGAGCAACCAGATTGCCCAGTTCTATGTCCATCCCTTTACCTTGACCGGGCTGGAGCGCTCGGCCAAGGCGCAGGCGCATATCGAGCGCTTCTACGAGCCATTCGAGCGGCTCCGCGAGGAGGGCCTCGATGCCCTGATCATCACGGGAGCTAACGTGACGCACCCGGATCTGGCGGAGGAGGCGTTCTGGCAGCCCCTGATCGAGGTGATCGACTGGGCGGCGGAGAGTGTCGCATCCACCCTCTGCTCCTGCCTCGCCACCCATGCGGTGCTTCAGTTCCGATATGGCCAGCGCCGTTACCCGCTGCCGGCGAAGCGCTGGGGCGTGTATGCCCACAGGGTCGTGAACAAAGTGCATCCGTTGGTCAACGACGTGAACACCGTCTTCGACGTGCCGCACTCCCGTTTCAATGACATCAGTCGGGAGCAGTTCGCGGCCGCAGGCCTGCACGTCCTGGTGGAGAGCGATGAGGCCGGTGTGCATCTGGCGGTCAGCGAGGACGGCTTCCGCCTGGTCTTCTTCCAGGGGCATCCCGAGTACGACACCGTTTCCCTCTTCAAGGAATACAAGCGCGAGGCGTATCGATTCGCGGCCGGGGAGCGGCAGGACTATCCGCCATTCCCGCAGAACTACATCAGGCTCAGGGACCGCGCCATTCTGGAAGAGCACCGAGACCGTGTCATCAGAGCGCTCGAGCGGGGCAAAGAGCCGCCGGAGGTGCCCGAGTCCCGCGTGCTTGGAGGTCTCGACAATACCTGGCACGATACCGCGGAGGGCGTCCTCGGAAACTGGGTGGGGCAGATCTATCAGATCACCAATATAAGCCGTCGCCTGCCCTTCATGGACGGGGTGGACCCCAAGGATCCCTTGGGGCTCGGCTGGTAGGATGCCGGGAGGTGATTAGCACTATGGCTCAGCTGGGAGATCCATCGACGGGTCGGGTGCGGGTCGGCAGGACCGTCGGCGCCACGGAGGGCGCCGTCGAGCCTACACGGAGGTATTGACGGCGTGTCCTGACGGCCCGCACCCGACCCTGGCTCTGCAGCTGAGTTATCGCGTTAATCACCTCCCGGGAAACGCCTGCGCCTGCTCGATCGCCGGCGCGCCTGCAATGGGGGATTTGTGACTCTTTGCTCAAAAAAGCAACATGTGTGTTACTAATGTTACAGGTGTCGGCGGCCTGGGCTCTGAGGTATCACAGGTGTCGCTCGGCGAACAGATAACTTCCTGTTAATGTCAGCTGCCTTGTGCGTTGTTGCAAAGAAGTTCAAGAATAGCACTTGAAGGTTGATCTGTGACAAAAAGTCGACATTCGACAGCTGGTGACCTGCCGTTTTCGGCCGATACTTAGGGCTGGAGCTGGTAGCGGGATATGTCGGCGAAACCAGCATCGAGCTCACTGAGCAAGGTGGATCGGAGATGTTTGAAGACACAGAAGACGTGATTCGTTACAAATGGGACCCCAGGACAGGCACGGGATATCGGCTGCGGTACGATGCCGCGCGGGGTGGGCATCATTGCTATCGGGTCGAGGATTGGGATCACCACTTCGTCATCGATGAGTGGGGTTGCGAGAGCCTGGACGAGGCGTTGGGGGTGCTGAGGGACTTCCTTGACATCGACGTGGGTCAGGAGCGCAACCGCGTGGAGGCCCGTTTCCACACGGGGGCATAGGAATCCGGCGAGGCGTTGCGGGTTCAAGCAGCCGATGGGGGTGCTGGCCGGGGCAGCCGGAGCCGGGCTCGGAGGCCACTAATCCACCTCCTTTTGGCGCAGGGAGGGCCGCGTAACAGCCTTCGTTCTCACTGCACGGCGGGTTTGCCCTGCAATCCGTTTTCAGCGCGGGAGGCCATGTGAGACCAGCCCCAGCCTTAGCCGCCCTGATCCTTTCCGCCGCCCTCTCGTGGGAGCCCCACAGCCGCGTCGTCAAGACGGCAGCCGCATCAGACGTCGGCCCCGAAGAGAGGCAGGAGGAACGCCACACCGATGTGGTGGACTTGTCCCTTGTCACCGGCATGGGCGCCCTCGTCCAGAAGCTCCAGGGCCGCCGGGTCCTATTCGTGGGCGAGAACCACGATCGGTACGAGGACCACCTCGAGGAACTGGCCATTGTCGGGGGCCTGCAGGCGCGGGGGAAAGACTTCGCGATCGGGGTGGAGTTCTTTCAGCAGCCCTTCCAGAAGTACCTCGACGCCTATGTTGCCGGGGACATTTCGGAGAGGGAGATGCTGCGCCGGACCGAGTATTTCGGCCGCTGGCGCTTCGATTACCGGCTCTACCGGCCCATTCTGCGCTTCGCGCGCGAGCACCGAATCCCCGTCATTGCCCTGAACCTGGAGCGGGAGATCACAAGAAAGATTGCGGAAGGAGGGATGCGGGTGCTGACGCCGGCGGAGCGGGCTCGGATCCCAGCGGAGATCGATCGAAGCGACAAAGAATACCGCAAGCGGATCCGGGAGGCATTCGAGCAGCATCCGAAGAGCGGCAAGATTACGTTCGAGCATTTCCTGGATGTGCAGCTGCTGTGGGACGAGGGGATGGCCGCCCGGGGCGCGCTCTACCTGGAGAGGCACCCGGCCAAAGACATGGTCATACTCGCGGGCGCCGGGCACGTGGAATATGGCCAGGGTATCCCCCAGCGGCTACTGCGCCGGGTCCGTGCGAGCTCGGCGATCGTGCTGGACGGCAAAGACCGGCGGCCCGATCCCAAGCTGGCGGATTTCTTGCTCTATCCCCATCCCGAGGAGCTGCCCCCGCCGGGACTGCTCGGGGTGATGCTGGACACCGATTCCCCAGGCAAGGGGATCGCCGTTCGAGGCTTCACTCGGGGCAGCGGGGCGAAGGCCGCCGGCATCGAGGTCAATGACCGCATCCTGCGCATCGGCGACGAGCCGATCAGCTCCTACAGCGACATTCGCATCGCCATGCTGGACCGCCGCCCGGGACAGAAGGTCAAGGTCGAGGTGCTGCGCAAGCACATGATTGCATCGGACGAGCGGCTCACCTTTGAGATTGAGCTCCACCGCCATGGCCGTTAGCTGGCCGGTTCGTCCGGGGGCAGCGAGGCCAATGGGAGCTGGGCTGGAAGCTGCATCGTGATGCAATGCAAGCTCCCACCTTGACGAATGAGGGGGCGGCAGTCGACGGGCAGGATGGCTCTGCCCGGGAAGAGTTCCTGAAGGCGCCCCACGGCGGCCTGGTCCGCGGGGTCGGCATAAGTGGGAACCAGGACCGCGCTGTTGATGATGAGGAAGTTGGCGTACCCCGCCGGGAGGCGCCGCCCCACGCGGTCGCGGAAGGGGGATGGATGCGGCAGCGGCACCAGGCGGTAGGGACGGCCATCGGACATCCGGAAGCTTGCGAGCTCGCGCTCCATTGCGGCGAGCTCCGGGTAGCCCGGGTCCGATGCGTCCTCGCAGCGCACGAAGCAGATGGTATCCGGGGCGCAGAAGCGGGCGAGGGTATCGATGTGGCCACCCGTGTCGTCCCCGCTCAGCTGGCCGTGATTTAGCCACAGGAAGCGCGAGCTGCCGAGCAGGCGGCTCAGCTCGGCCTTGATTTGCTCCCGGTCCAGCCCCGGATTGCGATGCTCGTCCACCAGCGTTCGGCTGACGGCCATGAGGGTGCCTCTGCCGTCGCTCTCGATGGCGCCGCCCTCCAGCGTCAGGCTGCTCTCCGTCAGATGTGTCCGCCCGAGCCGGCCCGCTCGGTGCAGGGTCGCCGTGATCGCGTCGTCCCGAGCCGCGGGAAACTTGCCGCCCCACCCGTTGAACCGGAAGTCCACGAGCTTGGGACTCCCCCCGGCGAGCACCGCGATGGGGCCGTGGTCCCGCGCCCAGGAGTCGTCGCTGTCGGCGAGTCCGAAGAGCACCCGCCCCGGATCGGTTCCGGCGGCCGCCAGCAGGCTCCGGACGTGCTTACGATGGGTGTTGTCCCGGCAGACTACCAGGACCGCCTCGAAGTGGCTGATGAGGGCGGCCAGCCGCGCGTAGAGATCCTCCACGAGGTCCAGCTGGTCGGCCCAGTCGGTCGCGGCATGGGGCCAGGTGAGCATGACTGCGCTTTGGGGCTCCCACTCGGCGGGCAGACGGGGCATCATGGGTGAAGCTCCGGGGGTTGGCGTGACGGGCCCGATGGTAAGCCATGCGCCCCTGGGGCGGGGCAGGGGAGGTTTGTGGTTTAATTGCCGGCCATGTTTCGCCCCCTCCCGCTCTTCATCGGCCTGCGCTATACCCGCGCCAAACGCCGCAACCACTTCGTCTCATTTATCTCCCTGATCTCCATGCTCGGCATCATGCTGGGGATGGTGGCGCTGATCGTTGTGCTCTCGGTCATGAACGGCTTCCACAAGGAGATCCAGAAACGCATCCTCGGCATGACGTCCCACGCCACCATTACGGATCCCACCGGGAACATGACGAATTGGCGGGAGATCCTGGCCCGGGTGCGCAAGGAGCCGTCGGTGGTGGGGGCCGCTCCTTTCGTCGAGCTGCAGGCGATGCTGGTGAACGGAGGGAATGTCAGCGGCGCTCTGTTGCGGGGGATCCTGCCGAAAGACGAGGACCAGGTAGCCGATCTGCGCAAGGATATGCAGATTGGATCGATCGACGACCTCGAGGAGGGGAAGTTCAACATCATCCTGGGGGACGAGCTGGCCGCCGTGCTTGGTGTCGCGGTGGGGGACAAGGTGACGGTGGTGACCCCGGAGATCACGGCCACCCCCATTGGGATCATGCCCCGACTAAAGGCGTTCAACGTGGTCGGCATCTTTGCCGTCGGGATGTCCGACTACGATCGGGGCGCCGGCTTCATGCAGCTCGGGGATGCGGCCCGGCTCATGCGTCTCGGCGATGGCGTGACCGGAGTACGCCTGAAGCTGACGGACATGTTCCAGGCCCCCCTGCTCGCTCGACAGATCGCCTATGACCTCGGCGGCGTCTACCGGGTGACGGACTGGACCCAGCAGCACAAGAATTTCTTTGCCGCGCTTGCCACGGAGAAGAGGATGATGAGCATCATCCTTTTTCTGATCGTGGCGGTGGCCGCCTTCAACATCGTCTCGACCCTGGTCATGGTGGTGACGGATAAGCGTTCCGACATCGCCATCCTACGTACCCTGGGTGCCTCTCCGCCTCGCGTCATGGCGATCTTCATGGTGCAGGGCACGGCCATCGGTGTGGTTGGAACCCTGCTGGGCGTGGTGGGTGGGGTGCTGCTCGCTCTCAACGTGGAGTCCATCGTTTCCGAGATGGAGCGCCTGTTTCACGTCCATTTCCTCGACCCCAGCATCTACTACATCAGCGAGCTGCCGTCGGATGTGCACGTCAGCGACGTGATCTGGATCAGCCTCGGGGCCTTCCTCATGTCGGTGGTGGCGACCCTCTACCCGGCTTGGCGTGCCTCCCGCACCGACCCCGCCGAGGCGTTGCGGTATGAGTGAGGGCACGCCGGTACTTGCGGCAACAGGGCTTTCGAAGATCTTTCGGCAGGGGCCCCAGGAGGTGGAGGTCTTGCGCCGGGTGGACCTGCAGGTTCATGCGGGCCAGCGGGTGGCAGTGGTGGGGGCGTCCGGCTCGGGTAAGAGCACACTGCTTCACTGCCTCGGCGGCCTGGAGCGTCCATCCGCCGGCAGCGTCTCCTGGGAAGGCCGCGACGTGGCCATGCTCTCCGAGCGCGAGCGCGGACTGCAGCGCAATCGCAGCCTGGGCTTCGTCTATCAGTTTCACCATTTGCTGCCGGAGTTCTCCGCCCTGGAGAACGTGGCCATGCCGCTCCTCATCGGGGGCGTGATCACCGAGGAGGCGAGGGAGCGTGCGGGGCGGATGCTCGAACGCGTCGGCCTCGGGCACCGGAGCAAGCACAAGCCCTCGGAGCTGTCCGGCGGCGAGCGCCAGCGGGCGGCGATCGCCCGGGCGCTGGTCACCGTGCCCACCTGTGTATTGGCGGACGAGCCGACGGGCAACCTCGACCGACATACCGCGGAGCGGGTCTACGAGCTAATGCTCGCCCTCAACGCCGAGGTGCACACCAGCTTCGTTATTGTTACGCATGACCCGCAGCTGGCAGAACGGGTAGATCAGGTCTGGCGCTTGGACGACGGCGTGCTGACCCTGGAAGCCGCGTCACGATAACGCGCCTTGCGCACCCGGATCTGCCGCATGAGACTCCAGCGCCAGATCGCCTGCATGGCAAGGTAACCCGTCACCGAGCAGACAGCGCCGCACACCAGGCACCCCAGCGAGAGGGGGGCGAGAATGCCAAGCCAGTTCCGCCAGTCCAGCCAGAAGGTAACGTGGAAGGTGTCGACCGGCCTTCCGAGAATGTGCGCACCCACCAGGTACGCGAAATAATACATGGGAGGGATGGTCACCGGATTGGTGATCCACACGAGGGCCACCGAGATCGGAAGGTTCACCCGCAAGGCAATGGCGATGGCCGCGGCAACCAGCATCTGTCCCAGGGGCGGCGCGTACATGATGAAGAGGCCCACGGCGACGGCCACTGACGCGGAGCGCCGGTTCAGGTGCCACAGGTTAGGGTCGAGCAGCAGCCGGCCAAAGACCCGCAGCTGCTTGTGCTGGGATACCTTGGCCCGGTCCGGAGTGATCCGCTTTAGCCACTGTTTCACAGGGTTGCGCCGACCCTTGAGGTGCCTTCCTCCGAGGTGTGTATTATATGCGAGTGAGGGCCTCTCGGAGCGGGGGGCCCGACACCGGCCCGCAGGGCAGTATCAAGGTCTTGGTTGAGCCTGCAACCGAAAGGGCGGTTGCGAACAAGCCGGCGGCCTGTCCCGGCCTGGTGGCCAACGGACTCGGCTTCGCCGCCGGTGTCGGTCTCCTCTTCCTGTTTTCGCAGCTTCCGCCACTCAACCTCTTGCTGGGGCTTGCCGTGCTGACCACGGCCGCCTCGCTGCGTTGGCGCAGGCTGCGGCCGTCGGCGTTTGTGGCCCTCGGGCTGGTTTGGGCGCAGGTCCAGGCCTGCCAGACGCTTTGCCATGGCTTCCCCGAGGCCCTTGCCCGGAAGCCCCTCACGGTCGTGGGCACGATCGCCACGCTGCCCGTGGATAAGGCAAACGCCCGCCGGTTCGTCTTCTCCGTCGCCTCGGCCCGGCGGGGTCGCAAGCGAGTGGGCTTCACCGGCGCCGTGCGCCTTTCCTGGTATCGGGACCCGCCGTATCTCGTGGCAGGGGAGCGCTGGCGGCTGCGGGTGGTGCTCAAGCCGCCCCACGGATTCGCCGATCCTGGGGCATTGGACTACGAGCGGTGGCTGTTCGTCCGGCGGATAAAGGCGACGGGCTATGTGCGTGATGCGGCGGAAAACCGGCGGCTGGCGCCGGGCTTCGATCTGATCGGCCGGCTGCGCCAGGAATTGCGGGAGCACCTGAAGGTGGTCCTGGGGGACTCCTCCGCCCTGGGCCTTGTGGAGGCACTGGTGCTCGGAGACCGCTCCGCGCTCCTTCCGGATCAATGGTCGGTGTTGCGCCGGACCGGCACGGGCCACCTGGTTGCGATCTCCGGGCTGCATGTGGGCTTGGTGTCGGCCCTGGTCTTCTTCCTCGCTCGGTGGGGCTGGGCGCGCAGCAGCCAGCTGACCCTGATGTTTGCCGCGCCGCGGGCAGCAGCGCTCGCGGCCGCGGGCGCTGCCCTGATGTATAGCGCCCTGGCAGGATTCGCTGTGTCGACTCAACGGGCGGTCATCATGTTGTCCGTGGTCCTGGGCGCGGTGCTCTTCTCCCGTACCCTCCGGCCCTCCACAGGACTCGTGGCGGCTCTGGTGGGCGTGCTGCTCTTCGACCCGTTCGCGGTACTCTCCTACGGCTTTTGGCTGTCCTTCACTGCGGTCGGCGTCCTGGTGTACAGCCTGGGGCGACGGCTTGCGGCCGAACGATGGTGGAACCGGTGGGGCCGCGCCCAGTGGGCGGTCGCCCTGGGCCTGCTGCCCCTGCTCCTTCTGCTGTTCGGGCGCGCCTCCCTGATTGCGCCCCTGGTGAACCTGATCGCGGTGCCACTGTTTAGCGTCTTGGTGCTGCCTGTCGTCCTGGTTGCCAGCCTGCTCAGCCTGGCGCCAGGGCTCGAGCTTCCGCTCATCCTGACGGCCCGCGGCCTGACCTGGGCATTCGGCCTGCTGCAGGCCGTCTCCAGCCTGGACTGGTCCGCGATTTGGGTCGCGGGCCGGCCGTCTTGGGTCTGGGCGTCCCTGTTTGGGGGCGCCCTGTTGTTGCTCGCGCCGCGTGGGCTTCCCGGCCGTTGGCTCGGACTTGTTCTCCTCTTGCCCCTGCCGCTCATCCGGCCGGCGAGTCCCGCCCCGGGACAGGCGGAATTCACGCTCCTGGACGTAGGGCTGGGCCTTTCGTCGGTGGTCCGCACCCGACATCACACCCTGGTCTACGACACCGGGCCATCGTTTCCCAGCGGCTTCAACACGGGCAGTGCGGTGCTTCTGCCCTTCCTTCGGCAGGCGGGGGTGGCCCGCATCGACACGCTGGTGTTGAGCCATGGCGACCGGGACCACATCGGCGGGTTTGCGGGGATCAACGGCCTTATCCCCATCGATCGCGTCCTCGGTGGAGAGCCAGCCAGGGTACCCGCGGCCCGTGCGCAGCATTGCCGCGCCGGGCAGAAATGGGTCTGGGACGGCGTGCACTTCGATGTGCTGTACCCGCCGGCGGATCTTCACCGGAGCGGCAACGACAGCTCCTGTGTCGTCCGGGTTCGTACCTCGGGCGCCAGCCTGTTGCTGACGGGTGATATCGGGGGCACGGTCGAGCGGCAATTGGCCAAGGTCAAAGGTTCGGCGCTGGAGAGCAGGATCCTGGTGGCGGCGCACCATGGCAGTGCCTCATCGACCACCGACGACTTTCTCGCCGCCGTCTCACCGAGCTACGTCCTGTATGCCTCGGGCTACCTGGATCGGTTCGGATTTCCGACCAGGGCGGTGCGGAAGCGGGTAGCGCGCCGCGGGGCAAAGGGCATGGATACCGCCCGCACCGGAGCCATCAGGTTTGTGCTCCGCCCTCATGGATTGGACGGCCCCTTCAGCTATCGCCAGGAGCATCGCCACCTCTGGACCCGCTGACCGACCGCGTCGAGGTCCCTGGATGCAGGGATGGAAAGGGTTCGAGTATCATCTGATCGAGTTCTGCGGCCGAGCCCTTCAACCGCAGCCATCCCCGGGAGCTTATGAAGCGCGCTAACGCCAACCGTCGCCTTGCCTTATCAGGCGCCTCTGACTGTGACGCTCGGGCATGAATCCTGCCGACGGCCTGGTGTCCGGTACCGCCAGAGATATCTACGGACGCCTGATGGGCTTCGCAAAGCCCTACTGGCGGATGTTCGCCCTGTCCATCGTGGGTATGGTGATCTACGCGGGCACAGAGCCCTTCTTCGCCGCCCTGGTCAAGCCGCTTCTCGACGGCAGCTTCATTCAGCGGGACATCAAGCTCGTCCGGCTCATGCCGCTCCTTCTGATTGGCGTGTTCGTCGTGCGGGGAATCGCCGGGTTCGTCAACACCTATTTTCTGCAGTGGGTCGGCCGGCGGGTGGTCGCAGACCTGCGCCAGGCGATGTTTGAGCACCTGCTGCGTGCGCCGAGCCGTTACTACGACGGCCACAGCTCCGGCCAGATACTCGCGAAGCTGACCTACAACGTGGAGAACGTAGCGAGTGCGACCACCACGGCCGTCACGACCATCGTGCGGGACGGGGCGACTGTGATGGGCCTGGTCGCCTACATGCTCTACATCAACGCGGCCCTGTCCGCCATCTTCCTCGCCATCGGTCCCACCATGGCCGTCGCGGTGAAGTATGCAACCAAGCGGTTTCGCCGCGTGAGCAAGCGTATCCAGGACCGCGTCGGCGAGCTGACCCACGTGGGGCAGGAGGTCATCGAAGGACACCGCGTGGTCAAGGCCTTCGGCGGTCAGGAGCAGGAGGCGGCCCAGTTCGGGCGCATCAATGAGAAGACCCGATCCCTGCAGATGAAGATGATTGCCACCGAGGCCATCAGCGTGCCGCTGGTGCAGCTCATCTCTGCGTTGGCCATTGCCTTCGTGGTCTACCTCTCCACCATGGAAGGGCTGCGGCAGAACATATCCGTCGGGACTTTCATGTCGTTCGTGGTGGCTATGGGCCTCCTCCTCCCGCCGGTGAAACGGCTGACGTCTGTGAATTCCTTCCTTCAGCGGGGCATCATCGCGGCGGAGAGCCTGTTCGAGCTGTTGGATACCGAGTCGGAAACGGACCAGGGCAAGCGGACCCTGACGCGTGCTGAGGGGCATGTGGAGTATCGCGGTGTAACGCATGTCTATTCGAACGACAAGGGGCCGGTGCTCGAGGAAGTGTTTCTGGTCATCGAGCCGGGTGAGACCGTCGCCTTCGTCGGCCGCTCCGGGAGCGGTAAGACCACCCTCGTCAGCCTGCTGCCCCGCTTCTACGACCCATGCGTAGGGCAGATTCTCGTCGACGGGATCGATCTGCGCGATCTGACCCTGAAGAGCCTGCGAGCTCAGATGTCTCTAGTAACCCAGGACATCGTTCTGTTTAACGATACGGTCGCCAACAACATCGTCTATGGTAATCCTCGCAGGGCCGATCCGGCCGAGCTGGAGCGGGTGGCCGAGGCCGCCCACGCCCTGGGCTTCATTCAAGACCTGCCCAGCGGATTCGATACCCCCATTGGTGATCGCGGTGTCCTGCTGTCCGGTGGACAGCGCCAGCGCCTGGCGATCGCCCGAGCCATGCTCAAGGACGCACCGATCCTCATCCTGGACGAGGCGACCTCGTCGCTGGATACGGAGTCGGAGCGCCACATCCAGGCCGCTCTGGAGCAGCTGATGCGCCACCGCACCACCTTGGTGATCGCGCATCGCCTCTCCACCGTCGAGAACGCCGATCGCATCGTGGTCCTGCGGCACGGCAGGGTCGTGGAGCAGGGCCGCCACCAGGAGCTCCTCGCGCACGGAGGCTACTATGCGCGGCTGCATCGGCTCCAGTTCCACGGCGCATCCGAACAGGCCGCGTGACGCCGGAAGCCATTTGGTATCGGGGCCATCCGCTCTCTTACCTGCTGTTACCCCTGTCTTGGCTCTATTGCGCCGCGGTCAGGATGCGGCGCGGTGCCTATCGCAGGGGGTGGCTTCGGAGCCGGCGTCTCGCCGCCCCGGTCATCATCGTCGGTAACCTGACGGTGGGGGGGACAGGCAAGACGCCCCTGGTGGTCTGGCTGACAGACGCTCTGGGTCGGCTTGGCTACCGGCCGGGGATCGTGACCCGGGGTTACGGGGGTGCGGCCGGGAGCGCGGAGCTACGTGAGGTGACGCCCGTCAGCGATCCCCTCGAGGTCGGGGACGAGGCGGTGCTGCTCGCCCGCCGCAGCGGCCGTCCGGTGGCGGTCGGTCGCGACCGGGTGAGGGCGGCGGGGACCCTCGTCGAGCAGCACCGGTGCGATATCATTGTGGCGGACGACGGCCTGCAGCACTATCGCCTGCAGCGGGACATCGAAATCCTGGTGGTCGACGCGGAGCGGGGCTTCGGCAACGGGCGCTGTCTGCCCGCAGGCCCGCTTCGCGAGCCACTGGTGCGTGTGCGGGAGGTGGATCTGACCGTCTGTAACGGGGGCAGCTGTCTGCCGGATGCCGCTTTGATGCGCGTGGTGTCGGGTCGGGCAATCAATCTCAAGCTGGCAGGGGCCTCCTGCGACCTGGAGGATTTTCGCGGCCGCCAAGTCACGGCCGTGGCAGGTATCGGCAATCCGGCGCGCTTCTTTGGACTGCTACGGGATCACGGGATCAAAGTCGCTGAGCGTCCCTACAGGGACCATTACCGTTTTGGACCCCGAGATGCGGCGTCCTGGCCTGCCGGGCCCGTCCTCATGACGGAGAAGGACGCGGTCAAGTGCGAGGCCTTCGCGGCCGGAAACCACTGGTATGTACCGGTGGAGGCGAACCTCGACGGGACCTTCGTGGACCGCTTAACGAACAGACTGAAAGGCCTCAATCATGGACAAGAAGCTGCTGGATATTCTCGTGTGTCCCCTGTGTAAGGGAACCCTCTATTACGACAAGGCGGCGCAAGAGCTCATTTGCCGGGCCGATCGCCTGGCATTTCCGATCCGGGACGACATCCCCGTGATGCTTGAGGATGAGGCCCGGGAGCTGGCGGCGGACGAGGAGGTGCCGAAGGCCTGATGGCGGCTCCCGATTTCAAAGTGGTCATCCCTGCCCGGTACGGGTCTACCCGGCTGCCAGGGAAGCCGCTGCTGGAGATCGCGGGCAAGTCGCTGCTAAGGCATGTCTACGAGCGCGCTCGCGCCAGTATGGCGGCGGAGATCGTTGTGGCCACCGACGATGAGCGCATCGTTGGCGCCTGCGAGTCCTTCGGTGCCGACGTCTTGCTCACGGACGCTGCACACCACAGCGGATCCGAGCGGATTGTGGAGGTGATCGCAGCTCGCGGGTGGAAGGACGACACCCTGGTCGTCAATCTCCAGGGGGATGAGCCCTGCATGCCGTCGGTGCTGATCGATCAGGTCGCGCGTGATCTTGCTGCCCGCCCGTCGGTCGGCATGGCCACGCTGGCCTGCCCCATCACCGACACGGAGACACTGTTCGACCCGCATACGGTGAAAGTGGTGACCGACGCAACCGGTTCTGCCCTCTACTTCTCGCGCGCCCCGATTCCCTGGCATCGCGACGAGTTCATGCGGAGCACCAAGTCCCTGCCTGGGACTGTCCGCTTCCTGCGCCACATCGGGCTTTACGGCTACCGGGCGGGGTTCCTGAAGCGCTTCGTCCAATGGCCGGCTGCACCCCTCGAGGTGGCGGAATCCCTGGAGCAGCTGCGTTGCCTGTGGAATGGGGAAGCCATCCGTGTGAGCATAGCGGAACGGGAGTCTGGGCCCGGTGTGGATACCGCGGCGGATCTAAAGCGTGCTCTGGCCTATCTCGCGCTGGAAGGCGCCTAACCTTCGCCAATCTGCCTCGCTGTACTTGCGATGGTGTGGAAAGAGCCCCCGTGGGCTTATGGGACACGGGGCGGGCAGATTGCGGTCTCCCGCCGCTTACCTCGTCAGCCGCGTCCAGCCGCCGAGAACGGCGGTGCGTCCCTGCACGGTAGAGGCCGTCGCCCTCGGGGAGGGGACCGGGGCGAGGGAAACGGTCATGGTGACGGCGACTTACATTTTCCCGGGTGGTGCTGACGCCATGACCGTCGGCTCGGAGGTGTCCAATGAGTGAGAGGCTGGAGGTGTCCTTTTCAGGAGGCAAGCGAGTGGATATCACGGTCGGGGAGCACACCCTATTGACCGACCAATGCGTGAAGGCCGGGGGTGATGGCAGCGCCCCCGAGCCCTTCGACCTCTTCCTGGCGTCGATCGCCGGCTGCGCGGGCATCTACGCCCTGAACTTCTGTCAGTCCCGAAAGCTCTCCACGGACGGCTTGGGACTGACGATGTGGTGGGAACGGGAAGAGCAGCAGCCACTGGATGCCAAGGTTCGCCTTCGGCTGCGTCTTCCCGCGGGATTCCCCGAGAAATACCGTGCTGGCATCCTGAGGGCGATGGACCTGTGCACCGTCAAGAAGTACATCCAGAATCCCCCCCAGTTCTTCACCGAGATTATCGACTGAATCCCGTGCCGCCGGTCAGGGGCGCCGACGTGTTTAGGACAAAAAAGAGCCCCGCGGGGAGCGGGGCGATTCACCACTGAGGAGGTCAGAGAACGGAAAGGCAGAAGTGAGCTTCCGTCTCACCGTGAGGGGTGCGTAACGCGTGCCAGTCTTGGGAAGGGCAGGGGAACCCTAATCAGATCATGACGTTAACGCTGAGGCCCTGGCCTGTGCATCTCTTAGCCATGCATTGGACGCGCACCAGCATTAACCCCCGCGACCCGTATCGCCCCATTTTTGGGCGACAAGCCGGGGTCTTGCCGTTGGGCATGCTTTCTGGGGTGCTCGCGGCGGCGCTTGCGAGCCCTTTGATCCTCGCCGCGCCGGGCGCGAGCTTGGGCTTGGAGAAGCGGCAGCAGGCAGGGGGCTGGCTGCAGCTCAGGCAGGACCAAGAGACCTACCGGGAGAGCCTCGGGCCGCTGACGCCGGGGCAGGCCGCGGCACTCGATGCTCTGGAGCGCCAGCAGCAGCTTCAGTGGAGGGCGATGGAGCAGCGTCAGCGCGAGTCGCTGCAGCTTCGGCAGCGCCTGGAGCGCCTGCCCGGCCCGGCGGGGAGCGGTGCCGGGGAGATTGGGTTGCGGCGCGGGCTGGAGCGCGAACGGCTGGACATGCGGTTGCAGCGAGATACGCTGCCGTCACCTGCCCCCCCTTTTGCGACCCCAGGGGGCTCACCATGGCGCCCGCGGTCTGGCTATGGGCCAGCCAGTGGTATTATTCACTGAGGCCAGCAGGATCGAATCGGACAGAGTGATGAGCGAGAGGCGGACCGTCGGGGTCCTTTTCGTTTGCATGGGGAACATCTGTAGATCCCCGACGGCTCAGGGGATCTTTCGGAGGTTCATTCGGGACGCCGGGCTGGACCAGGTCATAGAGATTGATTCGGCGGGGACTCATGCCTATCACTTGGGGGAGCCCCCGGATCTGCGGGCGCAGGAGACCGCCCGCCA
>Ga0315540_10000824_pt1 | contig 17755 bp, 17 predicted proteins | sample SalMarSW160110MG_FD_203677 | JGI IMG/M metagenome (GOLD analysis project Ga0315540, IMG submission 203677) | Salt marsh sediment microbial communities from the Plum Island Ecosystem LTER, Massachusetts, United States - Salt Marsh Sediment SW1601-10 ...
CATTCGGCTGATCAAGATTGTCCTGCCCCACCGGATCAATCAAGAGGTTATGTCTGGGAATTATATAAGACATTTGACATTTTCTTAGCAAAACCAGATGGCTCAAATTTAAAAAGGCTAACCGACACTTACGGCTATGATGCTGAAGCAACTGTTTCTCCTAGGGGAGATAAAATAATTTTTACATCAACAAGAGACAGTGATCCGGAACTTTATACTATGAATCTTGATGGAACAAACCAGAAGCGGTTAACTTTCCAAAAAGGTTACGATGGCGGAGCTTTTTTTTCTCAGGACGGTAAGAAAATTGTATTCAGAGCAAGCCGTCCGGTTACTGATAAAGATAAACAGGATTATGAAGAACTTGTAAAGAAAGGTTACGTAAGACCAACTGCACTTGAAATTTATACGATGAATGCAGACGGCAGTAATATGAAAAAGCTTACTAATTTCGGGAAAGCTAGCTTTGCACCTTTCTTTTTCCCTGATGCAAAAAAGATAATTTTTTCTTCAAACATTAATAGTAAAAATGGAAGAAGTTTTGATCTTTACGTTATCAACAGTGACGGATCAGGTTTGGAACAGATAACTTTCAGCAACACATTCGATAGTTTTCCAATGTTCACAAAGGACGGAAAACATTTGATATTTGCATCTAATAGATTTGGCAAACACCCGCACGATACAAATATTTTTATCGCTGACTGGGTGGACTAATTTTTTTCATCAAACTATTTTCCGGGGGTATTAATGAAATGTTCTTTTAGGATTTTTGTAGTAGCTGTCTTCTTCATTTCTGGTTTATCGGTATTTGCCCAAAAATCATACTCACCAGATATAACAGCTAAGGAAATACAGGAGACTATAAATTATCTGGCATCCGATAAACTCGAAGGAAGATTCACCGGTTCAGAGGGTGAAAAACTTGCATCGATTTATATCCAGGATGTTTTTAAGAAAGCTGGCCTCGTTCCTCTTTTTGAGAACGGCTATTTGCAGGAATTCCCTTTCGTCTCATCTTTAAATCTCACAGCTAATAATTCGCTTGAATTCGACATGAATAATTACGAGATGATGCCGAAACTTCAGGCTGAATATATTACTGCCCCGATTTCCGGTAAGGCAGATATTTCCGGTGATCTCGCATTTGTTGGTTATGGCATATCTGCTCCCGATCTTAAATATGATGATTATGCAGGAATAGATGTAAAGGGAAAAATTGTTGTTATACTTAGATACAACCCGGAGGGTGATAATCCTCATTCAGACTTAGAAAAATATTCAGCTTATCGTTATAAAGCAAAAATTGCCAAAGAGAAAGGAGCCTTGGGAGTAATATTTGTTACGGGCTATTTTCCAAAGGATGATGTAGATAAACTAATGAGTTTAAAATATGATGGCGCAAGCGGCGAAAAATTACTCGGCATTGTGCAGATCAAGAGAAGTATTCTCGGCGACCTTTTTAAATCTGAAGATTTAAACCTGGAAGATTATCAAAAAAAAATTAATGAAACTAAAAAGCCGGCATCATTTGTTTTTAAGAATGTTAAAGTAAAAATGCAAACTGAAGTAAAGGAAGTAATCAAGCAGGGACACAACGTTGCAGGCTATATTGAAGGCAACGACCCTAATTTGAAGGATCATTATATAGTAATCGGCGGACACTACGACCACTGGGGCTGGGGTGGTTCAGGTTCACTGTACAGAGGCGCAGAGCCAAAGATTCATCACGGCGCTGATGACAATGCTTCAGGCACGGCTGCTGTGCTTGAGCTTGCAGAAAAATTTGCATCCATAAAAGATAAATTAAAAAGAAGCATAATATTTATAACATTTTCCGGCGAGGAACTCGGACTTCTCGGCTCAAATTATTTTACTGAACACTCCCCTGTTCCCATGGATAAAATTGATGTAATGTTAAACCTTGATATGGTTGGCAGGCTGAATGCTGAAAAAAATCTTATTATTTATGGTACAGGTACCTCAACTAACTGGAAAGATATATTAAATGAGTTTAATAAGAACTACAGCTTCAAACTGACTTTTAATGATGAAGGATTCGGACCAAGCGATCAATCTTCATTTTATGCAAAAAGAATTCCTGTGTTATTCTTCTTTACGGGAACACATCCTGATTACCACAGGCCAACTGACACGGCGGATAAAATTAATTCAACCGGAGAGGAATCTGTTACAAAATATGTTTACCAGATTGCCGAATCAGTAGATGAAAATTCTGAAAAGCCAAACTACATAGATGTTCCTAGAAAAGGATCCGGCAGAATGACTTTCAGAGTTTACGTAGGTACTATTCCTGATTACGCCTCGCAGGTTGATGGATTGAAGATAACTGGTGTGAGTGAAGGCGGTCCTGCTCAGAAAGCAGGATTAAAAGGTGGCGACATCATTGTAGAATTCGGAGGTAAAAAGATATCAAATATTTATGATTACACTTATGCACTTGGCGATTTCAGTCCCGGCGACGTAATTGATGTTGTAGTAATGAGAAACGGAGAAAAAAAGATCTTTAAGGTAGAACTTGGTGCAAGATAAATTAACTTGAGGAGATTTCATTCAAAGGTGAATATGTGACAACAGGGAGATTATTATTTTTTGTCTTTTTATTGGTATTGTCTGTTGTACTCGCTTTTATTTATTACAATAATTTTTATTACCATGAAATCGCTGCCCAGGATCTTGCTCATGCTTACACCAAGGATGTTGTCACTGCCGATAAAGAATTTCTTGATAAAAGATTAAACCTTATGGGACAGGTGAAATCATATTACACTTTGCCGGATTTAAGACCTGTCCTTGAATTAAAAACTTACCCGGGCGATTTGTCGCTGATCTGTTTTGTTACAGATGAAGAAGACCGGTACACAGCAGGTCGGCTTAAGGAAGACCAGAATGTTACAGTAAAAGGGAAATGTATTGGAACCAACGTTGACACCCTGATTAACGGTGTAAAGTTTGATGCAATAAATATAACTCCTCAATAGAAACAGAATGAGTTACATTCAGAAAAAAATAACTTTAAAAGAAAAACCCAGGGGATTTCATTTAGTTACAAATGAAATTACTTCCGCAATTCCTGAGTTAAGAAAAATCAGTAAGGGAATTTGTCACATTTTTATCAAGCACACTTCTGCTTCACTTACAATCAATGAGAATTATGATCCTGATGTAAGAAGAGATTTTGAATCACACTTTAATGTGATGGTAAAAGAAAACGCTCCTTACTATGTTCACACAATTGAAGGACCTGACGATATGCCTGCACATCTGAAGGCATCTATTCTTGGTAACAGTCTTTCAATTCCAATAACTGAGGGTAGTCTCAATCTTGGAACCTGGCAAGGAATTTATTTATGTGAACACAGAAACCGCGGCGGAAGCAGAAGGATTGTAGTTACAATTTCAGGTGATTAAGTTTATCAGATGTTTCCAAACTACTCCACTCTCGTGATCGGAACATTAAAAAAATAATTATGGTTTATATCCCCACTTTTCTTTGTTAGCCGCTACTTCTTCCGGTGTCGGGATCGGATCATCTGGATTCCTTACAGGGACTATTCTCTCCTTTCCCACAATCCGTGCATTCAGTTCAGTATCATCGTTGAAAATATCAGGGACCAGATCCTCCTCAAAAATTGCCTCCCACGGACATTCGGGAACGCACGCGTTGCAATCAATACATTCATCTGGATCTATCAAAAGCATGGTTTTAGGTATCGATTCATCGTTGCCTGTGTATTCATAAATACAATCAACCGGGCAAACCTGTGTGCATGCAATATCTTTGCAATCGAGGCACAGCTTGGTTATGACATAAGCCATAAATCTCTCCTTTATTTTCTGGATTTTTTAGTTGCTTGTCTTAGGCTGTATGAATTTATATTAAATATAATTGCAAATCAACCGCTTGGTTGGTATACCCCGAAGATTTTTCAAAATTTTTGTAACTTTGTCATATTTTTTATAAAATGACTTCTTTATACATACACAAAAATACGGAATACACATTATGCAGAATAAGAAAATACTATTCGTTTGCCTTGGAAATATCTGTCGCTCACCTGCCGCTGAAGGTATAATGAAAAAGATATTAGCAGACGAAAGTCTTCAGAATAATATTTATGTTGATTCAGCCGGAACAGCAGGCTACCATGTAGGTGAATCACCTGACCCAAGAATGATCAGTTATGCGGCTAAACGCGGATACAACCTTGAACATGCTACGCGGAAGTTTAATCCTGCAAAAGACTTCAACAGGTTTGATTACATCATAACAATGGATAATGAAAATTATACAGATGTAAAATCACACGACAACCTGAATAGATTTTCAAATAAAGTATTTAAGATGGCTGACTTTTGTAACAACATCAAAATCGATGAAGTCCCAGACCCATATTACGAGGGTGAAGAGGGATTTAACAACGTACTGGATATCCTTGAAGATGGCTGCAAAGGAATACTTGAAAAGCTGAAAAATGAAAATCAATTATGAACTGAAAAAGAAAATTGAAGAAAGAATCGGAACGGAAATAATTTCGAGTAACTCAGTTTCCGGGGGATGCATCAGCAATGCATGTAAGCTGAAAACGACATCCGGTAAAAATTATTTTCTTAAGTTCAACGATTTTTCTTTAAACAATATGTTCATTAAAGAAGCAAACGGTTTGAGTGAACTGAGTAAAGCGAATGCAATCAGGGTGCCGGATGTTATTTTAGCTGAAAAATCTTTCATCCTGCTTGAACACATTGAAAGCGCTCACCCAGGCAGAAATTTTTTTGAGAATTTTGGTAGAAAGTTTGCCGGATTGCATAAATACAACTCAGATTCATTTGGCTTTTTTGAAGATAACTACATCGGATCAACTGACCAGATAAATATTCCCGCTGAAAATGGAAAAGGAAACTGGACAGAGTTTTACTGGAATAAGAGAATCCTCTTCCAGTATAAACTCGCTGAAAAGAACGGATACGCGACGTCTGAGTTACAAGACGGAATTAAAAAACTGGAGAGCAAAATCGTAGAAATTTTATCGGGCAGCGAAGAAAAACCGGCACTGCTTCACGGCGATCTCTGGAGCGGGAATTATATGTCTGACGAAAACGGGAATGCCTGTCTCATCGATCCGGCAGTTTATTACGGCCATCGCGAAGCCGATTTGGCGATGACAAAATTGTTCGGCGGTTTCGATAACAAATTTTACTCTGCTTATAATGAAGCGAATCCTTTAAAGGATGGTTGGCGTTACCGCGAGAACATTTATAAACTCTATCATGTTTTAAATCATCTGAATTTATTCGGCAGGGGCTACTACTCACATGCTGTTGCACTTATCAAAAGTTATTTATGAAATAAAATGTATAGGCTGTTTCAAAACTTTCATTCCGAACTTGTTTCGGAATCTAATGATTTGTTTTTGAGAAACTAATGAGAACCTGAAACAAGTTCAGGTTGACAAAATCAAACTTTTGAAACAGCCTATATGTACTACCACACTTAAACTATTTTTACTTCTTCTTTAGCGGCGGCTCATTGGCTTTCGGAGGTTTTGCCACATATAAAATTTCAATATCAAAAATAAGTGTAGAATTTGCCGGAATAACACTATTGCCCCGGCTTCCGTAAGCAAGATCAGGCGGAATTATAAATTCAGCTTTTTCTCCCTTCTTCATAAGCCCGATAGCTTCATTAAATCCCTTTATTAAATTCTGTATCTTGTAAGGCACAACCAGAGGTTCTCCTCTTTCAATCGAACTATCAAATTTTTTCCCGCCTTCCAAATATCCGGAATAATGCAGAGTCACTACATCCCCTGAATCAATGGCAGGCCCATCCCCTGCTTTAACTACTACATATTTCAATCCGTCTTTCAGTGTTTGAAATTTTGTCGAATCAACATCCCATCTCTTTGCCGTGATCACTACTTCTACTTGAAGCAGTTGAACCTGGAATTTAAGACTTGCATTCGGAGGAATTACCGGGGGCATTCCCCTTTCCCCATAAGCTAATTTTGAGGGAATAATTATCGTCCTGTATCCTCCTTCTTTCATACCCTCTATTCCCTCGTCCAAACCATTTATAAAAGAATTTTTACGGAGCACAAATTTTACCGGCTTGCTGTGTATTCTTGTGCTTCCAATGCTGCTTGATATGCGGGTTGAATCTTTCGACCAGTCGCTGAAAAGATTTGTCGTATCTTTTATTATCCATGCTGAAAAATGTATCTGTACCAGATCACCTGCTTTAGCTTCTTTTCCTGTTCCGAGTGTATCATCCATAAATTCAAGACCAGATGGCTTTTTTACCACTTCTCCAGTGTGCTGTTTTGAGCATGCAGGAACAAATAACAACAGTACCAATAATGATGAGAATAATTTCATTGTGTTTCCTTAATTTTTTGTCGGTTCAAATATATCCATTTGAGCAACAATTGTGAAACGTGAGAGGTGAAAAGTAAAACGAACCAGCCATTCTGAATCCGACCTGCCTGCCTGGTAGGCAGGTTTACCGGGATGAAGAATCTTTTGATTTTATGATCTAAAAGGTTCATATTTCAAGAATCCAGCCTCACAAAATCATAATTGGAATTCAGAATAACCTGTCAATATATATTTTTTGTTGATAAAAACTTGCCTCTTTCGAAAGATATTGCGAAATTAAAATTACAATTAGCACCGGCGTGATTTTTTTTATAATTCATGCAGCTATAAATCTTGCTAACTACCTAAGATTCAAAAGGAAACAAACTATTTAATTAAGCGACTGCTTTGCACTCTATTCTATTTAGTCAATAATCAAATAGAATTTTGATTCTTCATCATAAATAAGATAAGGAGCAATAAATGAAAAAGGTGATCATTTTATTTACGTCAATAATTATTACTTCTGTAATAATTACCTCCTGCAGCAAAACTCCATCAACAAATTTGGTTGAAGTGACAGCAAAAGATTATTACTTTCATATGCAGGATTCAATTCCTTCAGGGTGGACAACCTTCAGGCTTAAAAATGAGGGCCACGCAACGCACTTTTTCTTTTTAACACTTCTTCCTGAAGGTTTTACCTTCCAGAATTATATTAGTGAAGTTGGGCCTGCTTTTGTAAGTGCACTGGATACATTAAAGGCAGGTGCAACAAAGGCTGAAGCTGGCGCAGTGCTTGGAAATTTGCTTCCCAAATGGTATGCTTCAGCAAAATATATGGGGGGTACAGGGCTTATTGCAATGGGAAAATCAACCGAGACAACCCTGAAGCTTGCACCCGGCAACTATGTAATGGAGTGTTATGTTAAAACACCAGAAGGTAAATTTCACAGTGAACTAGGCATGATTAGACCTGTAACAGTTACTAAAGAAGTTTCTGAAATGAAGGAACCTGAGAATGCTGATATAGAAATAAATCTTTCCAACTCCAAAATGGAAATTCAGGGTGAGCCTTCATCAGGCAAACATACCGTATCAGTTCATTTTAGTGAACAACCTCCTTTTGGTCTTGGGAATGATGTACATCTTGTTAAACTGAATAACGACACGGATTTAAATAAAGTAATTGAATGGATGGACTGGATGAATACAGATGGTTTACAATCGCCTGCTCCCGCGGAATTTATGGGTGGAACGCAGGAAATGCCCGTCGGATACACCTCTTATTTTAATGTGAACCTTAAACCCGGCAGGTACGCATGGATATCTGAAGCAGGAGCTGCAAATGGAATGGTAAAAGAATTTACTGTTGATTGAGTTAATTCATTCAAAGTTTACTTGTAGGAACTTTTCACTAAATTAGTACTTTAGCTTAAACAATCTATGAAGTTAAAATACTTTTATATTCTTATTACCTTAGCATTCATTTTAATAAGTTCTGGTAGCAAAATGGATAATGAAGCACAACAGACCAAAGCAATATCAGACTGCAATTACACTTTGAAAGAATCGCTGGCCGGAAAAGATATTCCTAAGGAAATAAAAGAAAATCTGAGGCTTGTTGATGTTTATTATTATTCATTCGACAATAAGCTGCACAAAGGACAGCTTGTAATTGACAAAGATCTTGAAAATGATATCAAATGGATATTTGAAATGTTGAAGGAGAAGAGATTCCCTATTAAGAGAGTTATTCCTGTTGTAAAATATCACTGGTCTGATGATAAATCGATGAAAGCTAATAACTCTTCTGCTTTTAATTACAGGCTGGTTGCAAACACAAACCGGTTTTCGAATCACTCAACCGGAAGGGCTATCGATATAAACCCCTGGCAAAACCCACAGATAATTGATGGTGCTGCATCACCTAAGGGAGCTGTTTACAATCCTAAAGTAAAGGGTACTATTTCCAAACGTTCTTTAATAGTGAGGTTATTCAAAGAAAGAGGCTGGAGCTGGGGCGGTGACTGGAAAACACGAGCGGATTATCAGCATTTTGAGAAACTAAAATGATCAACAAAATAAATTCATCAAGCGCAGAACATTACACCTGGGGAGAAGTTTGCGACGGCTGGCATTTTGTAAACAATGAAGACCTTAGCATCATTCAGGAAAAAGTTCCTCCCGGTAAATCGGAAGTGAAACATTATCATAACATTTCAAGACAATTCTTTTTCATTCTCAAAGGGGAAGGAACGATAGAGCTTCAGGATAAAATTGTTAAGCTTTCAAAAAAGAGGGGCTGGAAATTCCCCCCGGCACTATTCACAAATTCAAATACGAATCTGAAAAGGAAGTAATCTTTTGGGTAATCTCTTCGCCGAAAAGTCACGGGGACAGAGTTACCTGCGAATAACAAAATGTTCAATAGAAAGAAGAATATATTAAAAGAGATCCGGCAAAACTGGGGAAAACAAATTAAGAGATACAGAAACTTTGATTTGATTTCCTCCTATCATGATCTGAAATCCAAATTCGATAAAGATGAAGTGATTGACGATAAAACCTGGTCAGACCTGAATCTTGATAGCCTGTTTGTAAATTTAGACAGAACCACAAGCAATATTGGTCAACAATTCCTGTATCACCTGATCAGGAAATACGAAAAGAATAAAAATGCTTTGGATGACAGGTATAATCTCTTCAGTTTCTTCAAGGATAATGCAAAAATCAGGGAAACAATTCAGCTAAAGTTAACAGGTCTTGATAATACAAAATCATATTTTATTTCCAGCTTAATCTTTGGTGATATTCCTGAGAGACCCAGGTTTTATTATTTTTTGTACCTGTTACCAATGCTGACAATTCTTTCATTTATACTTGTTCCTTTTTATAATTCATTTTTATTGGTGGGTGTCGGACTCTCAATTTTTAATATTATTGTTAACCTGATTTTTTCGAAAAGCTTTCACAAATATTTTTCCGGCTTCTACGGATTAAATCGCCTTATTACCTGCGCTGAGGCTATTGCAAAAGTCGACACTGAGAATAAATTACCCCAGGTAGATTTTCTCAGAAAAAACAGATCTGTTTTAACGAGGCTGCGCAAAAAAATGGGCTACATTGTTATTGACAAATCAGGGGGAAACGACATAATCTTATTGATAATTGAATATCTGAACATAATCTTACTTTATGACTTGCTTTCCTACTTGAGGTCTATAGAATATATAAAGGCAAAAAGAAAAATAATCCAACAAACATTTGAGGCGATTGCAGAACTTGATGTATCTATTGCAATAGCTTCCTATCTAATGGAAATTCCATATTATTGTGTACCAAATTTTATACAGGCTAAAGAAATATCTTTCAACGAAGTTTATCATCCTTTAATTAAAGATGCAGTATCAAATACTGTAAACAAAATCAGCCAATCCGTGCTGATCACGGGATCAAATATGGCGGGCAAAACAACATTTATAAAAACGATCGGGATTAATTTTATTCTTGCCCAAACCTTAAATATTTGCCTGGCTAAAGAAGCATCTCTCCCGATGCTAATTGTTAAATCGGCAATAAAACGAGAAGATGATTTAGAACATTCGAAAAGTTATTATTATGTGGAGATTGAAAGGTTGCTGGATTTTATTGAATTAAGCAAAGATAAATCCGAGTATTTATTTTTAATTGACGAAATTTTCCGTGGTACTAATACAGTTGAAAGACTTTCATCGTCAACTGCAGTTTTAAATTACCTAGACAAAAATAATTTTATTTTTGTCACTACCCACGATATTGAACTTCAGCATTTATTAAATAATACGTTTATAATATTTCACTTTAGCGAACAGGTCACAAATAATCATTTTTATTTTGATTATAAAATAAAGGAAGGTGCAACTTTTTCAGGTAATGCTATCAAGCTGCTGGAATTAAAAGGGTATCCTGAATCTGTAGTCAACAATGCAAATTCAGTTAAGGAAATTCTATTAAAAAATCAGCATAAAACTTAGCGTGGGATTTAATTAAAGGCCGTTATATTAGAGCTTTTATTTAAATAATTACTCACCAGAGTATCTATCCAGTCTGAACTTCTCTCCGAGATAAAGTTTCCTGATCTCTTCATCTTCGGCAAGCTCTTTTGCTTTCCCCTGTTTGAATATCGTTCCGTTAATAAGAATGTAACCTTTATCAACAATGCTTAAAGTTTCGTGCACATTGTGATCAGTGATCAGAACACCTATGCCACGTTCTTTTAAATTTGCAACTATGTTCATTATATCTTCAACTGCAATCGGGTCAACCCCGGCAAAAGGTTCATCGAGCAAAATAAAATTCGGGTCAGTAGTTAACGAACGTGCAATCTCGGTTCTTCTTCTCTCACCCCCGCTTAGCTGCACCCCAAGACTTTTTCTCAGATGAGTAATGCTCAACTCTTCCAGCAACTTTTCGCATTTTTCCTTTTTAGCTTTTGCATCAATCTTCATCATTTCAAGAATTGCCATTAAATTCTGTTCAACCGTGAGCCGCCTGAAAATTGAAGCTTCCTGCGGCAAATAACCTATTCCCATTCTCGCACGCTGATACATTGGAACTTTAGTTATGTCCTGATCGTCAAGGAAAACATTTCCGGAATCAGGTCTAATCATGCCGGTAATCATATAAAATGTAGTAGTTTTTCCTGCACCGTTCGGCCCCAATAATCCAACGATACTTCCCTTAGAAACAGCAACAGAGGCTTTGTTAACAACGGCGCGTTTCTTATAAATCTTTACTAAATCTTTACAACTAAGTGTATTGTGTTCCATATCTTAATAAATATCATAATTCAAAAAGACAAAATACAAATAAAATTCAAATAACAATTACTAGAATTATTTTTAATACAACATCTATTATATTGATAGTAATGGTCATTCTGAGTACGGCAACAGCCGGAGAGGAATCTTTAACTCAATATTAAACAAAAGATTTTTTGGTCGGGGACTCCCTCAGAATGACTAAAAAGTGTTAATATGTAAAATATCTGCTAATAATAGTCTGCACATTTCACTCTAGTTTCCATTTGTTAGATACATTTTTCAGCATACTCTCCTTCCCTGGCCTCTTCCTGAATGCAACATACTTTGACAACACAAACGTATCTTCTCTTCCCCTGACAAGCTTTTCGGGATAGAACTCGCTGTTTGGCGAGCCATACATCCTTATCTCTTCAACTTTATTATCTGCAAAATTTATCACCGCATTTTGCGCGGAGGATTTAGTCAGCCCGTTTGGTCTGCCTTCATCATACTGATAATAAATGCTGAACATATTTCCCCAGATATTTGTTTTCTGCAAGCGTGAATTTTCAAATGTCATAAAAACACTGTCGCCTGAAGTCTGATCAAACCTGTTGTTATAATCCTCATTCTGTGAAATTATATAAGCGTTATCATTCACTTTCAAAAAGTGTATCCTGTTATGATCAAGAAAAATAGTTATCGAATCTCCCGTTAACTGGGTATTCTCATACCATAAATACGGGTGCGCTGTTGAATCAGAAGTTTTATAAGTAATTATCTGTCCCTCTTTTTTGTAATACAAGGTAAGGTTGTTTACTGAAGCAAAATCACCTCTGACTATGCTGACCGAATCAGTTGCTTTGAAATAATCGAGAGTGTCGCGAAAAGCCTCCATTACTTTTGATTTTATCAACAGCGAATCTATCTGCATAGCAGAGTCCGGCTGCTGTCCATTTCCGTTTGATAAGCTATCTACTTTACGGACATATGATGTATCGATCTGCAAAAGCACCGGTTTTTTATTTACAACAGTGTAATGTCTTTCAGGATAATCTTCGAGGTGTTCGCCAAACATAATAAGGTGATTTTCCCTGTTTACTGCTTTAACATTATGATTTGCAAATGTTACTCTTGTTTTTCGAAAATGTTCAAGACTATCCGCAGATATCGAACTTGCTGTATCCACGATATTAACATTGCTTATTGCAATAATTCTATCTTCATCTTTAAAATACGTCAGACTGTCCGAAGTTAATATTGAAATGGAATCCTGCAGTCTTACGCTATCCCGGAAAAAAGCTATGTGTTCATCAAAAAAATATCTACCGTGTTTCGCAGTTAAAGTAACTTTCCCGTCCTCAAGTTTTACTGTTGTATCAGATACAGTCTTTTTCTCATCTCCAAAATAATATCCGCTTGCGGTTGTTATAGTCATGCTGTCCTGTTTAATAACAACATTCCCTATTAGCTCTGCTTCATTTTTAGAAATGTACTGTGTCGCCTGGTTGCAGGTAATCACTACATTTCCCTGTGTTACAACAACATTTCCGTAAACTTCACGGATCATTTCGCCGTCAACGGTTTTTCCGACAAGACTATCCCCTTTCACATGAATATAATTGTCCTGGGCAAATAAAGTTATTGAAGCAGTAAAGAGAATAATTATGATTATGCAAATATTTCTAGTCATAAATTATTTTGTTGAATCGCTCCTGGTAATGTAAGTAATGTTATAAATGACATAATTCCGCAAACTTCGGTCTGATTCGAATCCATAGCCCTTAATGTTTTCTTTGGGAGATGTGATCGTTACAAATTTATCACTCACAATTTTTTGATCTTTGTTTCTGAACATTAATTCTTGAGTTTTCACTACTGTGCCGCTGTCGCTGACTGCTACAACACTGTCTATTGCATAAAGATCCTTTGTAGCATCATCCGCCTTACCTCTTTTTGAAGTGATTGTCGAGGTCTTTACCATATTATCATCATAAAAATCAACTTTTAATCCCTGGTCAAAAAGAGTTTCATGCGATTGATCAAACACTCTCAAATGTCCGGTTTGTAAAATTGCTTTTGTCTTTCCGGAATCGCTGAAGACTATTGTTGAGTTCCAGCTTTCCTGCGACGGAAGCTCACCCGCTTGTAATGACGTATCAATGGTAGGTTTTACATTATCGTTACTGCACCCGGTAATAAACATTATAAAAATCATGAGGAGAAAATATTTCATCTTTGAGTTAACCCAAGATTTATCAGGTCGTGGAGGTGAATTATTCCTACAGGGTTTTTACTTTTATTAACAATTATCAGTGATGTGATCTTGTAATTTTCCATCTGCTGAAGTGCAAAGGAAGCAAGGTAATCAGGACTCATTACTTTTGGATTTTTAGTCATTATGTCTTTCGCAGTTAGTTCTTTAATGTCCAGCGTTTTCTCAAGTAGTCTTCTCAGATCACCGTCAGTAACAATTCCAGCAAGTACTCCGTTTGCATCAACAACACAGGTTGCGCCAAGTCTTTTTGAAGTTATCTCGAATATAACATCCTTTATCGGGCAGTCTTCTTTAACGACTGGTATCTTTTCACCCTGAGTCATAATCTCCCTTATTTGAAGTGACAATCTTTTGCCGAGACTCCCACCCGGATGAAGGAACGCAAAATCCTCCGCAGTAAATCCTCTCTTTTTTAATAATGTTACAGAAAGAGCGTCACCGATAACCACTGTAGCTGTAGTTGATGAAGTTGGAGCAAGGTCGTGCGGACAAGCTTCTTCTTTTACTGCAATGCTGAGAAAGAGATTGCACTCCCGAGCAAGTTTCGAATCTTCTTTTCCACACATAGCAATAAGCGAAACATTTAACCTTTTCAACATCGGTAAAAGATTTATAATTTCTTCTGTCTCACCGCTCTTTGAAATTAAAATGACAACATCATCTTTTCTTACCATTCCAAGATCGCCGTGCAGGGCATCAGTCGGATGAAGAAATATTGCGGCAGTCCCGGTGGAATTTAGCGTTGCGACTATCTTTCTTGCTACCAGGCCAGATTTTCCCATCCCGGATAAAACTACTCTACCCTTTGAATGATAAATCAGATCTACTGCTTTCGCAAACTGTTCGTTGATACTTTCAGTCAATCCGGCAACGACACCAGCTTCAATATTAATTACTTCTTTGCCGGCTTTTATTATTTCATCAAAGTTCAATTTTTACCTCTTTTAAGGAAACTAAATGTGCTTTTTTTTGCAGGTTTATTCTTTTCGTTTTTAAAATAGCTCATATCTATATCAATTTTTTTTATGTATTTATTATAAGTTATAAATGCCGAGGCAAGATCACCATCAGAATAATTATTTAACTGTTCAAAAAATATTCCCGGGTTAAGAGCAACTTTTGCATTCCTGATATCTTTTACCATCATTAATTGATTGTAAAAATTGCTCAATGGAATCAAATGATTAACACCCGTTTCAATATTGTGCAACCAGATTTTTTTATGAACCGGTGCAATAGCAAGAATTAAATTATCCGGAATTATTACAACTTCTCTAACTGGTGAATTATCCTTCGGAGCATTCTTACCCGGTACCCAATCTGAATAACTCCAGTTTGATATTTCAGTAAAGTCTTCTTCCGGTTTAACTGAATTATTTGTTGAAATATCAAATTCGATCTCGTTATCTATCTCTTCATGAATTGCAACGTCTATCTCAGTTTCTTTACAAATAATAGTTCCCGTTGCAAAAATAGGAGTAGATGGAAAACTCAGGTCAGGTTTTTTACCGGGCTTACCCAAAATCATATTATCACGCGAAAACCTTCCCTGACCGATCACAACCAGCTCATTTATTTTATCACGGTATTTTTTATAACCTGGTTTATTTTCCGGCAGCACTTTAAATAACAAATATTTTTCTCTCTCAGTCAGCGCTCTAGGGAACTTATCCATTACACTAATATTTTTTTATCACTCTGTCGATTTCTTTTATTTCAGCCAAAAGACTTTTCAATTCACTCAACTGTAACTGGCTTTCAGCATCACTCTTTGCCTCTTTAGGATTCGGATGCACTTCCAGGAATAGTGCATCTATTCCTACTGCAGCAGCTGCTCTTGCAAGCGGTTTAATAAATTTAGGCTGACCGCCACTTTCGTTTCCCCGACTTGGTATTTGTACAGAATGCGTTGCATCCATTACAACAGGGAAACCAAACTCGCGCATTATTATGAATGACCTCATATCAACAACGAGGTTATGATAACCGAAAGTCGTTCCGCGTTCAGTGAGAAGGATATTTTTATTTCCTGTCGATAAGACTTTATCGGCTGCGTGTTTCATATCCTCCGGTGCGAGGAACTGTCCTTTTTTAATATTAACAACCTTCCCGGTTTTCCCGGCTGCCAAAAGTAATTCGGTTTGCCTGCAAAGGAATGCCGGTATCTGAAGAACGTCAGCTACCTTTGATGCTTTATCAACTTCTTCAGAAGTGTGAACATCAGTAAGCACAGGAATATTTAATTTTTCTTTTACTTTGGAAAGAATTCCCAGCGCTTCATCATCACCGATACCTGTAAAAGTGTTGCCGCTTGTCCTGTTAGCTTTTTTGTAACTGGATTTAAAGATAAAAGGGATGCTGAGTTCTTTTGTAATCTTTTTAATTTCTTCAGCAGTTTCTAGAATCATCTTTTCATTTTCAACCACACACGGCCCGGCAATCAGCACAAAAGGCTTATTGTTGCCAATCTCTATTTCATTTATTTTAACCATTAAGTAATTTTATCCCAAATAAAGTACGTTTTAAAAATTAAGATATTTCTTTAATTTGAACGAGTTCAATGCCAAAATAATTGATAAATGGTTTAATAGCTTCTGGCCTAAAACATTATATTAATAAGGTTATTAAACTTAATTCAATTATTTTAACTATAAAGGTGCAATAAATATAAAGAAATCGTAATATTTATTGAACTTTATTTTATCTTTGAATCAAAGTTAGCCTAAATTCACTAAAATTAACTAAAATCGTGATGGAACTATGAAAAAGATTAGTTTATTTTTGACCCCTGCTTTCCTTTCTTTCCTCTTACTTTTGTCATTTACTTCAATTTATGCTCAGCCTTTGCAATGTAAAAACTCAGCAGAAATTAAGTTAGCGCTCGATAAATTAAACGTGCTGGGCAGCGTTCTTTATGTGGCTGCTCACCCGGATGATGAGAACAGTGCGTTCCTTTCTTATTGTTCTTACGGAAGACATTTCAGAACAGCGTATTTATCTTTAACTCGCGGAGATGGTGGACAAAACCTTATCGGGCCTGAACAATCAGGAGCATTAAGTGTTATAAGAACTCACGAACTTCTCGCTTCAAGAAAAATTGACGGAGCGGAACAATATTTTTCGAGAGCAATTGATTTCGGCTATTCAAAAAATGCTGAAGAAACATTTAACATCTGGAACAAGCAAAAAATTCTTTCGGATGTTGTATGGATGATCAGGAAATACAGACCCGATGTAATTGTATTGAGATTTCCCGGCGATGGCTCGGGCGGTCACGGAAATCATACTGCTTCTTCTCTGCTTGCACAGGAAGCCTTTAAAATTTCAAATGACCCGAATGTTTTTCCTGAGCAATTAAAATATGTAAAACCATGGCAGCCTAAAAGAATTTTCTGGAATGCCTGGACGTGGCGAAATGCAAAAATTCCTGAAAACTCAGTCAAAATTAATGTTGGCGAATATAATCCCTTGCTTGGAGAATCTTATACCGAAATTGCCGCTGAAAGCAGAAGCATGAACAAAAGCCAGGGTGAAGGAAGCTCCGCACGAAGAGGAAACATTATTAATTATTTCAAATTGCTTAACGGAGAACCTGCAAAGAATGATATAATGGAAGGTGTGAACGATACGTGGTCGAGAGTTCCCGGAGGTGAAAAGGTAAGCGCTCTGTTGAAAAAAGCCGACGAAGAATTCAAACCGGAAAAGCCATATGAAATAATTCCTACTTTACTCAAAGCATATTCCGAAATGGAAAAGATAAAAGATGATTACTGGGTTCCGTTAAAAGAAAAAAAATTGCTTGAAGTTATAAGATCAGCAGCTGGAATATGGATAGAAGCTATCTCACCTGATTATTCTTCCTATCCCGGTGGCAAAGTTGACATTCGGGCAGGGATAGTAAATCGTTCAAACTATCCTTTCAAATTGAAGAGCCTAAAGTTTCAGTATGGCGAGAATAAAAATTTAGATCAGCCATTAAAAGATGAAGATTTTCAAACTGTAAAAACTGAAATTACTCTTCCAAAAGATATTGCTTACACGCAACCTTACTGGTTAAGAAAACCTCACGAACTTGGTTCTTACGAAGTTGATGATCAGCAAATGATTGGAAAACCTGTGCAGGCTCCCCCCATTAATGTTTCATTCACTTTGGCAGCCGGGAATGTAGAATTCAATTTAACCACCCCGGTTTTCTATAGATGGACCGATCCTGTTTCGGGAGAAAATTACAGGCCGTTTGAAATCAGGCCGCCGGTTTCTATAAATCTTGATAACTCGGTTTATGTTTTCCCGAATGATAATGAAAAAACAGTCA
>Ga0315540_10000825_pt1 | contig 17751 bp, 13 predicted proteins | sample SalMarSW160110MG_FD_203677 | JGI IMG/M metagenome (GOLD analysis project Ga0315540, IMG submission 203677) | Salt marsh sediment microbial communities from the Plum Island Ecosystem LTER, Massachusetts, United States - Salt Marsh Sediment SW1601-10 ...
CGGGCTGGGCTTCGATTTGCTTACCGTTTAGGGTAATGTTTACAGTCATAAGTACCTCGCTACTTTTCCGCTGCTTTGAACGCGTCTTTGAAATGCTGCATAGCTGAGTTCACCGGAATGGGTACGGACTGTCCCAGCCCGCAGAAGGAAGCCAGCAGCATGTTGTTCGACAAGGCTTTGAGCTCGGCCAGATCGCCTTTTTGTCCATTTCCAGCAGCCATGCGATTCAGGATTTCCAGCGAGCGCCATGTCCCGACCCGGCAGGGCGTGCATTTACCGCAGGATTCGACCGCGAAGAAGTGCAGCAACTCGCGCAGGAAAGCCACGGGAGAGACGGATTGGTCGCAGATCAGGAACGCGCCAGCGCCGAGCGAGATGCCTTTCTGCGAGGAGCCGTAATCGATCGGTACGTCGAGCAGGCTTTCGTCCACGACAGTCCCGGCCGCGCCGCCGCACAAGGCGAACTGGAAGGTCGATCCGTCGAGCATACCGCCGCCGAACTCCTCGATCAGCTGGCCCAGCGTCAATCCGAAGGGTGCTTCGAACAGGCCGGGTTGCTTGACCTGGCCGAGCAGCATGTACAGTTTCGTCCCGGGCGTGGCATAAGTTGATTGGGATTTCCACCAGTCGATGCCATTTCTCAAAATGCTTGGGACTGCAGCAAATGACTCAACGTTGTTGACAGCAGTTGGCTGGCCGCGATAGCCGTAGCTGGGTGGATAGGGCGGTCTCAGGCGCGGTTCGCCGCGTTTACCTTCGAGCGACTCGATCAGGGCAGTTTCCTCGCCGCAGATGTAGGCACCCGCGCCGCGGTGAACGTGGATTTTGAATGAGAAACCGCTGCCGAGGATATTCTCGCCAAGATAGCCTTTTTCTTCAGCTTGTTCGATAGCGTGTTCCAGGCGCTGAGCCTGGTGCTCGTACTCACCGCGGATGTAGATCCAAGCTTCGGCGGCGCCGCAGGCGTACCCGCCAATGGCCATGCCTTCCAGCAACTGGTGCGGATTGGTATCGATCAGCACGCGATCCTTGAAGATCAGCGGCTCGGACTCGTCGGCATTGCAGATCATGTATTTTGGATTCCCTTTGGCATCGGCCACGAACTTCCATTTACGGCCGACCGGGAAGCCGGCCCCGCCGCGTCCCTGCAAGCCTGAAGTTTCGACCAGGTCAATGACTTCCTCGGCTTTCATCCCCAGAGCTTTTTTGAGTCCTTCGTATGCGTTGTGCGCCAGTGCCGACTCGATTTCGTCGGGATCGATTTTTCCGGCTTCGGCCAGCATGACACGGACTTCGCCTTTTCGCGGTTGGCTGTAATCGGTCGGGACGCCGCGCCAGCCCTGGCAGACCTTTTTGGCGTCACCGGGCAGGACGGGTCCGGCCTGTTCCTCCCCAACCAGGACGGCCGGGGCACGGTCGCACAGGCCCAGGCAGGAACTGCGTTCGATGGTCCATTCATTGCCGGCAGCTTGCTCGACCGCCTCCCTGGTTTCGGCGGCACGCTTCAACCAGCAAACCGGTCCGTCGCATACCCGCAGGATTTTTTTGCGTTCTTCAAGCGACAACATCGAGTAGAAAGTCGCAATGCCGTAAGCTTGATGGGCGGGTAGGTCCAGAGCGCGGGCGGTATCGCTGATTGTATTTGGATTGAGTTTGTTTTCTGCGTCCAGTTCGGTTAATACTTCGAGCACGGCTTCACGATTGCCCCCGTGATCCTGCGCCAGCTTTTCGATCTCTGGCGCGATTGGCTTGAATACGATTTTTCGATTTGTCATTCTGCCTCTTTGTCCTGCACCGTTTCATTTATTATGTACCCAATCCCGGGAACGGGAAAGTCGCATTTTTCGTGGATTTGGTTGACATTTGTCTTTGTGCGACCGTTCACAATTATTATAATAGCATTCGGGATTCGTTTTGTTGCAGGACCGGTGAGAGCAGGGTTATTTGTTTTCGATACCCTGCGGTTGTTTTTCGAATAACCGCTCTGGATGCGTATAGACGTTAAATCGGTTGCGCCGCGCGTAGCCAATCAGCGTCAGGCCGCGTTTTTTGGCCATCTCGATGGAAAGTGAGGAAGGGGAAGTGCGCGAGACCAGAATACGGACACCCAGGCGTGCCGCTTTTTGCAGCATTTCGGAACTGATCCGTCCGGTCGTGAGCAGAATTCGTCGCTCGGGCCAGATGTTTCCCTGCAGGCACAGCCCGGTGAGTTTGTCGAAGGTGTTGTGTCGGCCTATATCTTCAGCTGAGACCAGGATCTGCTCTCCGTCGCTCAGGGCGGAGGTGTGAACGCCGCCGCTTTCACGATAGAGCTGTTGTGACTCAAACAATAAGTCGATTAATTGGCCGATCAGCTCGGGGGATACGTGTAAATCATCAACTGGCGGGAGGCTTGTAGCTGGTTCAGTCTCGTTTTGACCGGTCGTGATGGAGGTCACGCCACCAGTACAACCGGAGGTCCGGCGTGAGAAGTCCGGTCTTTCGACCTCGAATTTTAACCAGACATCCAGATTGTCTCCGTGCTCGCACAAGCGAACATCCACTACATCCTCAATTGATTCGATCACCCCTTCATTGTAGAGAAATCCGACCGCCATTGCTTCCAGATTGACTGGTGTGCACATGAAGGTCAGCCAGGGGCTGCCGTTGACGGTCAGGGAAACCGGGGTTTCCACGATGACCTCAGCCTCGGCGGATTGGAATTCTCCGGCCGTAAAGTGCGCATATTGTACGGATTGGATTGGGTTTGGCATGTAGAGCCTCCAGATTTGCCACTAACTTCATCGTGATTGTAGCAATAATTTGCCTCTTAGGGGTAGGCAGGATGTTACCTCCCGATAGTACAATTAATCCCGATTTGGGAAGCGCTATCCCTTGTGAGGAGGTTGGTTGTGTCTTTCAGGAGAGTTTTGTGGGGTGTGGGTGCGCTGCTTTTGCTTGCCCTGAACTGGGCCGCCTGGCACGACATTCTCAAAGGAGAGCGGGACGTCTGGCTGGAGTGGACATTCGTAATAGTCAGTCTGGTATTGGGAATCGCGTATCTGGCCCGGAAATGGCGGGAGCGCAAACGGACTCCCTGAACCACTAAAGCGATGTGATGAAATAGGATACGTCTCAGCCTTATTCCGCCAGTCTCCCGACTATCCTTACGCAGGGTCGGGTGAATACTTCTTCTTTGTGGGGTGCATCCGGCAGCTCCGAAGTCAAATCCAGGCCTGGAAAATGGAGTCGTTCGTGCATTTCCGTCCGCCATTTGGGACAATCGCTGACATCATAGACGATGCCGTTGTGGGCGACCCACTTGGGGTAACCGCGTTCGCCTGTATTGCGGCGCAGTTCCTGTGATGTGATGAGACGCTCGGGGATTTTCATAATCTTAAAGTTTTGATCCAATTTGTGTCTGGGTCGCTTTGACTGATTATAATTGCTGCATGCCAAATCCCCTTGTCGAATGTATCCCCAATTTTTCCGAAGCCCGCCGTCCCGAGGTGGTCGATCAGATCGCCGCGGCAGTCATGTCCGTCTCCGAAGTCCGCCTGCTGGACCGCTCCTCGGACCTGGATCACAACCGCACCGTGCTGACATTTGCCGGTCCGCCCAGGGATGTCGAAGAAGCGGCTTTCCGGGCCATCAAGACAGCCTCCGAGCTGATTGACCTAAACCAGCATACCGGCGAGCACCCGCGCATCGGCGCGACTGACGTCTGCCCTTTCGTGCCGCTTTCCGGTGTGAGCATGCCGGAGTGCGTCGATATTGCCAAACGCCTGGGTGAGCGGGTCGGGAAGGAATTGAATATCCCGGTCTATTTATATGAAGAGGCAGCTACCCGCCCCGAGCGAGTCAACCTGGAGAACCTCCGGCGCGGACAATACGAGGCCTTGAAAAAAGAAATGGGCGTTAATCCCGAACGCGACCCGGATTTCGGCCCGCAAAAAGTGGGACCGGCTGGAGCGACCGTCATCGGCGCGCGGGCACCCCTGATCGCTTACAACGTTTATTTGAACACTGAGGACGTCGCCATCGCCAAAAAGGTCGCCAAGGCAGTGCGTCATTCGTCGGGTGGACTGCACTTTGTCAAGGCGCTGGGGCTGCTGGTTGAAGGCCGTGCCCAGGTTTCGATGAACCTGACCAATTTTCACCAAACACCTATCGCGCGCGCGGTTGAGTTGATTCGTCGCGAAGCTGCGCGCTACGGGGTTGGCATCCACCATGCTGAGCTGGTCGGCCTGATCCCGCAAGACGCGCTGACGGATGCAGCCGTCTGGTATTTGCAGCTCGATCAATTCGACAAAGAACAGATCCTGGAGGCACGCCTGTACAAGCAGCCGGCTACCAACGGCGACGAGTGCCCGTCATTTTTGGATGAATTGGCTTCGCCCATGCCCGCCCCGGGTGGAGGTTCAGCGGGGGCTTATGCAGGAGCGATGGGCGCCAGCCTGGTTTCGATGGTTGCGGGTCTGACGATTGGCAGGAAGAAATATACCGAGTTCGAAGCGGAAATGCAAAAAATCCTGGCCGAGTCGGAAGAACTGCGCGCTGAGTTGGCCCAAAGCGTAGATGATGATGCCGCGGCCTTCGAGGCCGTCATGGGCGCTTTCCGGTTACCCAATGGTACTGCGAAACAGCAAAAAGTTCGCGCTGCCTCGATTGAAATTGCAACCCTGAATGCTGCGCACGTTCCTCTGCATGTGGCCAAGGATTGTCTGCGGGTGATGGAACTGGCGCTGCGTTGCGCGGAGGTCGGCAATTTGAATGCCATCAGCGATGCGGCTTCCGGTCTGACCATGGCCAAGGCGGCTCTGACTGCTGCGGGTTACAACGTGCGGATTAATATCTCTTCGCTGGAGGATAAATCTCCCGGCAAGCCGATGTTGACCGAACTGCGCAAGCATGATAGAAAAGCTGCCAAGCTGGAGCAAAAACTCCGAAAAATTCTGGAAGATCGAGGCGGATTCTCGCCCTCATGAGATTTCCCGCATTCCTGGTTTTGATCCTGTCTCTGACGCTGACCGCCTGCGGATCAACTTCGCCCGTGCCGCCAACTGCAACCGCAACGTTGATTTCCTCCTCGACTGCGACTTCACAACCCACACCGACCCCGACCCCGACCATAACCCCCTCGCCGCCAACTTCCACGCCGACGCTCGCGCCGGTCTGTGAACCGTTCCTGACTTTCTGCATCGAGGACGGTCATTTTTTGCTGCAGCGTCCAATTGCGCCGCCGAATAATGATGTCATCGACCCGACGTACCGCTACGGGACGACCGAGCACGGGACCCGCCAGCCTCATCACGGTGTCGAATTCCCCAACGCGCAGGGCACCCCGGTCCTGGCAGCGGCTGACGGAAAAGTGGTTGTCGCACAGAATGATAAACTCTCGCTGATCGGTCCGTGGACCGGATTTTATGGAAATGTGGTGGTCGTACAGCACAAGTTGCCCGGGTTTGCTGTGCCTATTTTCACGCTCTACGGTCATCTCTTCAAGATCGATGTACAGGTTGGGCAGCAGGTCAAGGCTGGAGACCAACTGGGAGAAGTCGGGGCGACAGGGACAGCCATTGGCAGCCACCTGCATTTCGAGGTCCGGGAAGGAAGCGATGCCTATACTTCCAACCGCAATCCCGAATTATGGCTGGTCCCTCGCCTGGACCAGAACGGGCGACCGTTCGGCGTTCTGGTTGGCAAGATTATCGATTTACAGGGCAATACCATTCGCGTACCGGTTGTGATACAGTATTATCCAGACCCGAATGGCAAATCGCAAGCGCAATACGAAGTCGAGACCTATGCGCCTGAGAAGCAGCCGGTCCGCCCCGATGACGCCTGGGATGAGAATTTTTCCCTGGGAGCGCTGCCGGCTGGAAAATATCGTGTGGTGATTGTCACTGCCGGGCGTACGTTTGAGCGCTGGGTCGATATCCAGCCTGGCAAAGTCACGCAGATGACTCTGCCGGTCAATTAACTCTTATCATATCGAAAGGGATATCCTTATGGGACTGAAACCTGACCATTGGATTCGCAAGATGGCGCTCGAACAAAACATGATCGAACCGTTCGTCGAGAACCAGGTGCGCGACGGCGTCATATCGTACGGCGTCTCATCCTACGGGTACGACATCCGTGTGGCTGACGAGTTCAAAATCTTTACAAATGTTTTTGGCGCGACGGTCGACCCGAAAGCTTTCGATCCCAAGTCCATGGTGGATTTTAAAGGCGAAGTGTGCGTCATTCCACCCAATTCTTTCGCACTGGCGCGCACGGTGGAATATTTCCGCATCCCGCGAAAAGTGTTGACCGTCTGCCTGGGAAAATCGACCTACGCACGCTGCGGTATTATTGTCAATGTGACCCCCTTCGAGCCAGAATGGGAGGGCTTTGTTACGCTGGAAATCTCCAATACGACGCCGCTGCCAGCCAAGATCTACGCTTATGAAGGCATTGCGCAGGTGCTATTCTTCGAGGCCGACGAGGAATGCCAGATCTCATATGCAGACAAGAAGGGCAAATACCAGAAACAAAAGTCGATCGAATTGCCAAAGTTATAAGTTGAACTTTAAAGCCGGGACAAAAAAAGCTCTCGGCCTTATAATTTAAGCGTCATAGATAAAGGGAGACGGGCATGAAGAGACGCTGGCTGTTCTGGATTCTGATCATCGCCTTCCTGTGGGTGGTGATCAGCCGCTTTGCCGATATTGAAAAATTGGTCAAGACACTCGAGGGCGGACAATGGCAGTGGGTGGCTGTCGCAGCCTTGCTGCAAATTATTTATTACATCGTTTATACCTGGTTGTACCAGTCCGCGTTCGACACGGTTGAGGTCAGGAGCCGCATCGGGGAATTGCTGCCGGTCACATTCGCTTCGATCTTCGTCAATGTGGCGGCACCGACGGCGGGAGCCAGTGGAGCGGCTTTGTTTGTGGATGATGCCCGCCATCGAGGTGAGTCCCCGGGCCGGGCAACCGTCGGGACCCTGCTCTCGCTGGTCGCCGATTTTGTGGCATTTCTATTTGTCCTGGGCTTTGCGCTCATCTATTTGATCGCGAATCACGCACTTCAATCTTACGAAGTGATTGGGATTGTGATCCTGCTGGCGATGGTGGGGGGGCTGATAGCCCTGCTGATGCTTGGGTTGTGGCAGCCGGATTGGTTGCGCGGTATCCTCAATTGGATTCAACGCGCAGCAAATGGCCTGGCGGCGCGACTCAAGCGGACCGAATTCCTATCTCCCGATTGGGCGCAGAGGACGACAAGCGAGTTCACTGAGGCAGCGATTGCGATCAATACTCATCCGATGCGCCTGATCCGTACCCTTATGGTCGCGCTGGCAGCGCATGCGGTCGATCTATTGAGCCTGTTTGTCCTCTTTCTGGCATTTCACGAAAAAGTCGATTTAGGGGTATTGGTGGCCGGGTATGCCATGGGGATTTTGTTCTGGATCGTCTCGATCACGCCCCAGGGGATCGGGGTGGTCGAGGGGGTCATGACGCTGGTCTTTGCCTCGTTCGGTATCCCCTTGGAAAGAGCTGCCGTCATCGCGGTTTCGTTCCGCGGTTTGACCTTCTGGGTCCCATTGGGCATCGGTTTTCTGCTGCTGCGGCGTGTCAAGACTTTTGGGGCGGCCGAGACCACGCGCTCCGAAATCTGGAGCGTGCGCCTGGTAGCCCTGCTGGCGGGAGTCATGGGGATAATCAACGTCCTTTCAGCTGTCACCCCCTCTCTTCGCAATCGCATGCGGCTGCTGGAACAATACTCACCCTTATCGGTCTCGCACGGCGGGCATTTGACCTCGGCCTTAGCGGGTTTTGCACTGATGCTGCTGGCTTTCAGTTTGTGGCGCCGCAAGCGGGTCGCCTGGTTATTCTCGATTGTTTTACTGTTAGTATCGGCTGCAGCGCACATGTTGAAGGGTTTGGATTATGAAGAAGCTGTATTTGCTCTCGGCTTGACCGCCTTACTGATCTATCTGCGGCCACATTTCCATGCGCGTTCGGACTCCCCCTCGATTTGGCAAGGCGCGCAGACACTCCTGGCGGCTTTGGCTTTTACCGCTTTCTATGGTGTAGCCGGTTTTTACCTGCTCGACCGCCATTTTAAGGTCCATTTTGGGTTGGGGACGGCGCTGCGTCAGACAGTCGTGATGTTTACGCAATTCTACGATCCGGGCCTGCAACCGATTACCGGATTTGGGCGTTATTTTGCCGATTCGATTTACCTGGTCGGGATGGTGACGTTTGGATATGCAGCCTTGATGTTGATCCGTCCAGTCCTGATTCGCCATCGGGTTTCGCCGCAGGAACGCTCACATGCGGGAGAAATCGTCAGGGCTTTTGGTCACAGCTCGTTGGCGCCCTTGACCCTGATGGATGACAAATTCTATTACTTCACAGCAGGTGGGTCGGTGATTGCCTATGTGGTCAAGGGGCGCGTGGCATTGACGTTGGGTGATCCCATCGGCTCTGGGGATGATTTTGTCGCCAGTATAAATAATTTCCAGGCTCTCTGTACGCGCAACGACTGGCTGCCCGCATTCTATCAAGTTTTGCCGGAGCATCTTGATGACTATGAGACGGCCGGTTTCAGTACGCTGTTGATCGGTCAGGAAGGGATTGTGGATACCGCCACTTTTACCCTGGAGGGCAGCCAGAACAAACCGGTCCGCAACGCTTACAACAAAATCGTACGACTGGGATTTACCGCGGAGGTGGTCATGCCACCGCATCCAACGTATTTGATGCGCGATCTGCGCCAGATAAGTGATGAGTGGTTGACGATCATGAATGGTTCTGAAAAACGCTTCTCCCTGGGCTGGTTCGACGAGATATATCTGAATTCCTGTCCGATCATACTGGTCAGGAATTCAGAAGGTACGATCGAATCTTTTGCCAACATTCTGATCGAAAACCAGGCCAGTGAAGCCACGATCGATCTGATGCGTCACCGCCGGGATGCTGAGAAAGGGCAGATGGATTTCTTGTTCGTCTCACTTTTCCAGTGGGCACAGGAACAAGGCTTGGCCTCATTTAATCTGGGTCTGAGCGCCTTGTCCGGCGTGGGAGAAAATCCCGAAGATCCGGCCATCGAACGCGCCTTACATTACATTTATGAACACATCGACCAGTTCTATAATTTTAAAGGCTTGCATGCCTTTAAGGAAAAATTCCACCCGGTCTGGTCACCGCGCTATTTGATTTACCCCGGTGCTGGCAGTTTGCCGGCTGTCACGATAGCCATGATCCGCGCCGACTCAGGCGACGACGTGCTGGGCGGTTACCTGCGGCACCCAAAGTAAGCCACTCTACAATTTGTGAATCCCGACCAGGCTGGATTTGGTGGTGAGGCCCTGCGCTTTGACGCCGTCATCCTTGAAGGCGCTCAGCATGCACTTTAATGCCAGGTCGGCGTCTTGTTCCGGGGTAAATGCGATCACGGATGGACCCGCCCCAGAGAGCGCACATGCCCCAAATTGCCTGCCGGCCTGCCAGGCGGCTTGCCCACCGGGGATTTGAGCAAGTCGGTATGACTGGTGAAGGCGATCTTCCATCATTTGTTGTAACAAATCCAAATCCCCGTGGCGGAGAGCCTCTACGACCAGCAGGGAGCGACTGATGTTGAAAACTGCATCACTCCGCGAAACGGAATCGGGCAGGACCGAGCGGGCCAGGCGGGTCGGCCAGCTTACTTTTGGCGTGGCGATCACAATTGTAATTTCGGGAATCTCGTAGCGTCGTGTGATGATCTGATCATCGACAAGCGCGGAAACGACTAACCCACCCAACAACGCCGGGGCAATATTATCCGGATGACCTTCGAGGTCGCTGCCCAGCTTGAGCAAACTCTCGCTATCGAGTGGATGACCGAGAATTTCGTTGGCCCCGCACAAACCGGCCAGGATGGCGGCTGCGCTGGACCCCAGCCCAGAACCGGGCGGGATTCCGTTCCGCGATTGAATTTGGACGCCCTCTGGCGGCGTGACGCCACAAACTTCATACGAGCGGTAAAAAGCCTTGGTAACTAAATTGCGCCTGTGCCGATTGAGTTTGGTTGCGCCCGCGCCGGTTACCGTGTAGGTAACCTTGTTGCCCTCGACCGAGAAGCTGACCACATTCCACAAGTCGAGGGCCAGGCCGAGACAGTCAAAGCCGGGACCGAGGTTGGCGGATGAGGCTGGAATGCGCAGGGTGAACATGGAAGGAATTATAATCGGCATAAATCTGTCCTAGGAGTTTGCAATGGCGTATCAGGGTGTTTTACACCGATATGGTAAATTACTCGATCTTCCCGCCTACACGCGAGCTGTCACCCTGCTGGAAGGCGATACTCCGTTGATCTCCCTGCCACGATTGGGAGCAGACTTGCACTGTGAACTCTACGTCAAGTTTGAGGGACTCAATCCGACCGGTTCATTCAAGGACCGGGGCATGACGGCAGCCATCAGCGAGGCGCTCGGGCGCAAAGCCGAAACCGTGATCTGCGCTTCGACGGGCAATACCGCTGCTTCGGCGGCTGCTTACGCTGCACGCGCCGGTCAACGCGCGATCGTACTCATCCCGGAGGGGAAGGTGGCGCTGGGTAAATTGGCCGGGGCCGTCGCCTATGGTGCGGAAGTCATCCAGGTTCAGGGCTCTTTCGATGACGCGCTTGCACTGGTGGTGGAGATTACCCAGAAAACACCTCTGGCGCTGGTCAATTCGATCAACCCGTTCCGGATTGAGGGCCAGAAGTCAGCCGCATTTGAAATTTGCGATACTTTGGGTAGCGCGCCGGATTGGCTGTGCCTGCCGGTTGGTAACGCCGGAAATATCACTGCGTATTGGGCTGGTTTTCGTCAGTATCACGACAGCCATCAAACCGGGCTGCCGCATATTCTGGGAGTACAGGCAGCCGGCGCTGCACCACTGGTTCTGGGTCACGCTGTGGACATGCCGGAAACCGTGGCGACCGCCATCCGCATCGGCAGACCAGCGCGTGGCGAGCAGGCTCTGGAGGCAGCCCAGGGCTCAGGCGGGCGGATTATTGCCGTGCCGGATGAGCTGATCCTCTCGACCCAACACCTGCTGGCCGGAGAAGGCCTCTGGGTTGAACCAGCTTCGGCGGCCGGACTGGCTGGCTTGCTGGCAGAGATAGATCAAGGCAGGTTCGATCCGCGCGGAAAGAAAATCGTGATCGTGTGTACCGGCCATGGATTGAAGGATCCGGATATTATTGCCGAGTCCTTCACATCCCCCCAAATTATTCCAGCCAGCTACGAGGCGCTGGTCGAATTAATTGGAAAATAAAAAATAGCCTGGGGTTTCCCAGGCTATTTTGCTCAAGCGACTGCGTCGTAGGCCTTGACATCATCGACGGCTTTTTGGACGTTGACGAAGGGCAGGATGATCAAACCCATAACGAAGAAGAAAATCAAAGACAGGATGGCCGGACGCAGGTTGCCGAAGACCTGGTTCATCAAGCCGAAGATCAATGGCCCGATCCAGGATGTGCCGCGTTCGCTGATTTCGTAAAACGAGTAGAATTCCGCTTCCTTTCCATCCGGGATCATCTGTGCGAACAGGCTGCGGCTGATGGCCTGACTGCCGCCCATCACCAGGGCGATGAAAATGCCCAGAATAAAGAATTCCATGATGCGCGACTCGCCCTTCAGCCCTCCGTAGGCATAGATAACCACACCAGCCCAAATAACCAGGCTGATGATGATCGAGCGTTTAGCTCCTACCCAGCCCGCGAGCTTGCCCCAGAAGAGCGCGCCACCGAAGGCCACAAATTGGATCATCAGGATGACCATGGTCAGCGTGCTCTGGTCTGCACCGATGCCACCGCGCGCTAACGGCGCTGCGGCGAAGGTCGCCGATACGGCGATGACGGTCTGGATGCCGTCGTTGTAGAGGAAGTAAGCCAGCAGGTATTTGAGGGTTTCGGGGAAATGTCGCAGCTCTTTGATGGTGTGGCCTAGTTGTTTGAAGCCCACGCTCAAGTACGTTTCGTCTTTGGGCAGGGTGCGGCGGGGGTGTCGGGCACGCAGTCGTATCCAAGTGAAGAATGAAAATCCCAACCACCAGAGGCCGGCCGAAGCCAGGTTAATGCGGATTGCCAGGCTGGTGGGAATACCAAAGTTCTCATAGGTCAGGAAGAAGATCAGGTTCAATAGCAGCAACAGCCCACCGCCCAAGTAACCCAAGGCCCAGCCATAGGAGGAGACGCGGTCGCGCTGGTCTTCGCTGGCGATATCCGGCAGGTAGGCGTTATAAAAGACGATCGCTGCACCGAAAGTCAGGTTGGCCAGGATGAACAACAACCCACCTAACCACCACAGGCTGCCGCTGACGAAGAACAGTCCGATGGTGGCCAAAGCCCCAATAGTGGCAAACAATCGCATCATCTGCTTGCGCATGTGTGAATAGTCGGCGATGGCACCCAGAATGGGCAGGAACAAGACCTGCAATCCAACAGAAATGGAAATGCAGTAGGGGAAGAATGAGTCAGGCGCGATGGGGATGCCGGCCAGTCGTGCCATGCCGTCAGGGAAAGCTTTCGCTGCTTCCGCGGCCAGTGAAGCCAGATAGGGACCCAGGAAAACCGTCCCGACAGTGGTACTGAAAGCCGAATTGGCCCAGTCGTACATTGCCCAACCAAAGATTTCGCGTTTGTTGTTAACCAGCGGCTGCGTATCGGATTGGATTGTCATGCTGTCTCCTGGAGTAGGAAGTTGGTTATATTACTGTACCCAATAACACATCCATTGTATAGCAGTTGCGAGATTTCGTGGTAAAATATGCCGCGTTGGATCGATAGCGCAAGGTCCAGAATAAGTGGGTTATCTGAAAATTCACCAAAAGAAGTGCTTGACCAATAGGAATAACTTCAGGTATAATCAAACCTTGCTGTCCTGCTAATGCTGGCAGGATAGATTCATGTGTTTTAACAATTCTAATCACGCCCAGGATTGGTCAGGAGAAACGAATGGCATCCTCTTTGCCCCGCAAAAATTACGCGCGCATTCCTGTAAACCTCGAACTCCCAAATCTGATTGATATTCAACTTGATTCATTTGAACGCCTGAAACGAGAAGGACTGGCGGACCTCTTCCACGAGATCTCGCCGATCGAGTCTTATAACAAGGGCATGAAGTTGTATTTCCCCAGCCGCGGCTCAGAATCGAAGGAATGGGAACTGAAATACTGGTTCGGCGACCCCAAGCATTCCATTGAGGAATGTGTTGAACGCGATCTGACTTATGCCAGCCCATTGTACGTATCGGTGTTACTGGCTGGCCCGGATGTTCCCGAACCCATCAAGCAGGATATATTTTTGGGGGACTTCCCCGAGATGACTGACAAGGGAACCTTCATTATTAACGGGACGGAACGCGTCGTCGTCTCACAGCTGATTCGCTCACCAGGTGTCTACTTTGAAGCCCCGGTTGATCGCTCCACCGGGCGTCCATTGGCGATGGCTAAATTGATCCCCGATCGTGGCGCCTGGATGGAATTTGAGACCCGCAAGAGCGATTACATTATCTTAAAATTCAACCGCAAGCGCACGGTGCCGATCACGGTTTTTCTGCGTGCGTTGGCGGCTGTTGACGACGGTACCAAGGACTCGCCACTTAAAACCGGTTCTGATGAAGAACTGTTGGCACTATTCCAGGATGTGGACAACAACCCGGAACGCCTGTTCATGCCAGCCACCTTACGCCAGGAACCAGAATGGGACCTGACTGGGAACCAGACGATTGCTGAAGCAGCTTTGATCGAATTCTTCCGTCGCATGCGACCCGGCGATCCGGCGACGCTTGAAAATGCCCGCCAATTCCTGGAAGAGCAATTGTTCGATCAGCGTCATTATGACCTGGAACGCGTCGGTCGCTACAAACTCAACCAGAAACTTGATTTGACGATCCCCATCTCGCACCGAACGGTAACCAAGTCCGATATCGTGCGTTTAATTCGCCGCATGATCCAGATCAACAACAGCGTGGAGCATCCGGATGACATCGATCACCTTGGCAACCGCCGCGTCAAGACGGTGGGTGAGTTGATCCAGAACAAGCTTCGCATCGGACTGCGTCGGATGGAACGGGTCATCAAAGAGCGCATGTCCATCCGCGACCAGGAACAACTTTCACCGGTAACGTTGGTCAACATCCGCCCGGTGGTTGCTGCCTTACGCGAGTTCTTCGGTTCCAGCCAGCTCTCGCAATTCATGGACCAAACCAATCCCTTGGCTGAACTACGCCACAAGCGCACACTTTCCGCTTTAGGTCCGGGTGGCCTGCGTCGAGAGCGTGCTGGTTTCGATGTCCGCGACGTTCATCACTCGCACTATGGACGCATATGCCCGATTGAGACGCCTGAAGGCCCGAATATTGGTTTGATCGGACGCCTGGCTTCCTTTGCCCGCGTCAATGAATATGGGTTCATTGAGACACCTTACCGGAAGGTCATCAAATCCCTGCCTTGCGATGACCCAATTCTCGAAGGACGTGCCGTACGCGGCGATCTGACTGACGGTAAGGATGGGGTCCTCCTGAAGGATGGAGAGCGCATCGAATCCAAGCTACTTAAGAAGATTTCTAAACTCGGTAAAGACATCTCGATCGTGCCATATGTTTCGGAACAGATCGATTACCTATCGGCTGATGCTGAAGATAAATTTGTCATCGCGCAGGCCAATGCGCCGCTGACCGAAACCAGCGAGTTTGTTCGCGAACGTGTTTCCATGCGCTACCATTCCGGCTTCGATTTCTCGACCCCTGACAATGTCAATTATATGGATGTGGCCCCGCACCAGGTTGTCGGAATCAGCGCTGCACTGATTCCCTTCTTGGAGCATGACGACGCGAACCGTGCCTTGATGGGCTCGAACATGCAAGCCCAGGCGGTTCCTCTGGTGCGACCGGAAATCCCATTGGTCTCTACAGGTATGGAATATCATGCTGCCTTTGACTCGGGCCAGGTGATTGTTGCTGAAGCAGACGGAGAAGTTTTATCCGTCACAGGCAGTTTAATCGTGATTCGGGAAAAAGACGGCAATGTTCGCCCTTATCAATTGCGGAAATACCAGCGCTCGAATCAGAGTACCTGCATCGACCAGCGCCCAGCGGTGGTCAAAGGTCAGGTGATTAAGAAGGGTGACATTATTGCTGACTCATCCTCGACGGAGAGTGGCGAATTGGCTCTTGGTCAAAATGTTGTTGTGGCCTTCCTGTCCTGGGAAGGTGGTAATTTTGAAGACGCAATCTTGATTTCCGAACGTCTGGTTCAGGAAGATCGCTTTACCTCTGTTCATATCGAGAAGTACGAGGTTGAAGCGCGGGATACCAAACTGGGTCCAGAAGAAATTACACGTGATATCCCCAACGTCGGGGAAGACGCGATCAAGGATTTGGACGAAGACGGCATCATTCGAATCGGTGCCGAAGTCGGTCCCAACGATATCCTGGTCGGCAAGATTACCCCGAAGGGCGAGAAAGAACTGACCCCCGAGGAACGTTTGTTGCGGGCAATTTTTGGTGAGAAATCCCGCGATGTGAAAGATACTTCGCTGCGCATGCCGCATGGTGAGCGCGGAAAAGTCGTTGATGTCAAAGTGTTCACCCGCGAAGAGAATACTGATTTGTCCGCTGGTGTGGATATGATGGTACGTGTGGCCGTTGCACAGCGCCGCAAGATCACGGCCGGTGACAAAATGGCTGGCCGCCATGGAAACAAAGGTGTGGTCTCCAAGGTTGTCCCGGTCGAGGATATGCCATTCCTTGAGGATGGTACCCCGGTCGACTTGATCCTGAATCCGCTGGGTGTTCCAGGCCGTATGAATATTGGTCAGGTTCTGGAAGTACATTTGGGATGGGCTGCCAAACGCCTGGGATTCCGAGCCATTACTCCGGTTTTCGACGGTGCAACCGAGGCTGAGATCGAAGCAGAACTGGCGCGTGCCTGGATCGTAGACCAGGCCTGGCTCGAGGCAGCGCAATCTGCCTGGGATTGGATCAGGGAACAGGAGTACGACCCGATGATGATTCAGGACGACGATGAAGTCCGCCGCCTGTATCTTGAGCAATATTTGGGAGAGCGCGGTTACGACCCGCTGCGTCTGTTAGAACTTGACTATGCGCGTTATTCAACTGCAAAAGAATGGTTACGTGATCACAAGCACAATCCCGATGAAATTTTCCTGGAGGATCAAGAAAACGCGCGGGAACGTCCTGCATACGACGAGAAAACTATCCGTATCTGCTTAAGGCAATGGATGGAAACCCTGGGTCACGGCAAGAAAGTAGCTGATGATGAGGTCTATGAGGCAGCAAAGCGGGTTATGAAAAAAACTGGCATTCCGATGCCGACTTTAGGCAAGCAAATCCTGAGAGATGGCAAGACTGGCCGTCCCTATGATCAGCCTGTCACGGTTGGGGTCATGACAGTTCTCAAACTACATCACTTGGTTGAGGATAAAGTACATGCTCGCTCGACTGGCCCATATAGCCTGGTGACCCAGCAACCGCTGGGCGGAAAGGCACAATTTGGCGGTCAGCGCTTTGGCGAGATGGAAGTGTGGGCGTTGGAAGCATATGGCGCAGCCTATACCCTTCAGGAAATGCTGACCGTCAAATCCGACGATGTTCAGGGTCGTGTAAACACTTATGAGGCCATCGTAAAAGGCGAAGCAATCGAAGAACCAAGCATACCGGCTTCCTTCCGCGTGTTGGTTAAAGAACTGCAAAGCCTGGGTTTGGCTGTGGAAGCAGTCAGTGAAAACGGCGAGGTAATTAAGTTTGGTAAGGATGAGGAAAAAGTCCACCCGCCCAGACTTGAGACAGGCTTACTTGGATTGGGAGATCGTTTGAATTCGTAAGAAAATTCCTTGACGTGACCCAATGCACGTGATAGAATAATTCTTCGTTGCCTTAATAATCGGGCGGCCACAACCCCCGCCCACATGCATGGCAGAGTAAATCGAGGCCATCAGAAAGTTTGTTGATGGCCTCGATTCTTGAGAATAAACGTAGAAACCAAGCATTATTAATCGGAGGCAGATGTGCCGACAATCAATCAAATGATCCGCAAGGGTCGCAAAACGAAAAAGGTTAAAAGCAAGGCTCCGGCTCTGCTCTACACCTTAAATTCGATGAAGCAACGTCGTATCCGCCAGCCGGAAGGCGCTCCTCAGAAACGTGGTGTTTGCACCATTGTCCGCACCATGACTCCAAAGAAACCGAACTCGGCGCTACGTAAGATTGCTCGTGTCCGTTTGACCAACGGTCTCGAGGTTACTGCTTACATTCCTGGTGAAGGGCATCAATTACAAGAACACTCTGTGGTGCTCGTCCGCGGTGGCCGCGTGAAGGATTTGCCTGGTGTACGTTACCACATCGTGCGCGGCACGCTGGACACGACAGGTGTGTCTGACCGTAAACAAGGTCGTTCAAAATACGGCGCGAAGCGCCCGAAATAGTTTTTGAGGGAGTTTTTAAATGCGACGAGCAAAGCCTGAACAGCGTAAAGTTCCACCCGACATTCGTTACAACAGCGTCAATGTGCAAACCATGATTTTGCATGTTATGAAGAGTGGTAAAAAGAGCCTGGCGACAAACCTGGTTTATGACGCGATGGATATCATTAAGGAGCGAACAGGAAAGAACGCCCTTGAAGTCTTTGAAACGGCTCTCAAGAATGTATCGCCTGGCATGGAAGTTCGCCCGCGTCGTGTCGGTGGAGCTACCTATCAGGTCCCGATGGAAGTTTCAGCAGAACGCCG
>Ga0315540_10000826_pt1 | contig 17744 bp, 18 predicted proteins | sample SalMarSW160110MG_FD_203677 | JGI IMG/M metagenome (GOLD analysis project Ga0315540, IMG submission 203677) | Salt marsh sediment microbial communities from the Plum Island Ecosystem LTER, Massachusetts, United States - Salt Marsh Sediment SW1601-10 ...
TATCAAATCGAAAAATTCGAACCTGTTTTTGTCAAAGAAATCAAAGCGCATATCCGATTTTCCGAGATGGACATCGAACATATGCCCGATTATCGTTGTACTGGACAACACGCCAATTTTTTTGATAGGGATGCTTTAAATCTTCCGATGGTCTTGAGGAATTTTCGGCCCGGGGACGCTTTTAGACCGCTGGGCGTAAGGGGTACGCAAAAGTTGAAAAAATTTTTTATCGACAAAAAAGTGCCGCGGAAAGAACGCCTGAAATGCCCGATCCTGCTGAGCTGCGGGAAAATAGTTTGGGTCGTGGGTCATCGGATCGATGAATCCGTTAAAGTGACGCCGGCAACTAAAAATGTCCTGAAAGTGGAACTTTTGCTTGCCTAATCATCAACAATGATTAATATAATGGATCGTTAATTGTTTTTTAAGGGGGTTAAGGCTTTTGAATCCTTTCTACAAAAATTTGGCATTATGGATTGTCATCACGCTGATGATGATCATGCTCTACAACCTTTTTAATCAACAACATATGGCTGAGACAAATATCAGCTATACGGAATTTTTGAACATGGTTGAGAGCGGGCGTGTTGCGGATGTCGTAATACAGGGCCAGGAGCTCTTTGTTACGGACACCAATAAAACTCATTTTAAGCTATATGCACCCCATGACAGCGATCTGATAAAAACGCTTCGTGCAAAGAACGTTACCATAAAAGCAAAACCCGAAAGTGAATCACCGTGGTATATGTCCGTCCTTGTTTCATGGTTTCCGATGATTATCCTGATCGGCGTCTGGATATTTTTCATGCGCCAAATGCAGTCCGGCGGCGGAAAAGCCATGTCTTTCGGAAAAAGCCGGGCCAGACTGCAGTCCGATCAATTGAAAAAAGTGACCTTCGAAGATGTTGCCGGTATCGATGAAGCCAAGGAAGAACTCGGAGAGATTATCGAATTTTTAAAAGAGCCCAAAAAATTCACCCGTCTCGGCGGAAGGATTCCCAAAGGGGTGCTTCTCATGGGATCGCCCGGCACCGGTAAAACCCTGCTTGCACGCGCGATTGCCGGTGAAGCGGATGTTCCCTTCTTTCATATCAGCGGTTCTGATTTCGTAGAAATGTTTGTCGGTGTGGGGGCGTCTCGGGTGAGAGACCTGTTTGTTCAGGGCAAAAAAAATGCGCCATGCATCATTTTCATCGATGAGATCGATGCAGTGGGGCGTCATCGGGGAGCCGGGCTCGGCGGCGGACATGATGAAAGAGAGCAGACCTTAAATCAGCTTCTGGTGGAAATGGACGGGTTTGAATCCAATGAGGGCGTAATCCTTATTTCCGCTACGAACCGTCCGGATGTCCTGGATCCGGCCCTCTTACGCCCCGGCCGGTTTGACCGCCAGGTGGTTGTCCCGCTGCCGGATATTATCGGCCGAGAAAAAATTCTGAAAGTTCATATGAAAAAAACGCCGATTTCATCTGATGTGAACGTTCTGTCATTGGCCAAGGGAACTCCCGGATTTTCAGGGGCGGATTTGGAGAATCTGGTCAATGAAGGCGCGCTTTTGGCCGCAAAAAGAGATAAAGAAAAGGTCGATATGGTCGACCTCGAGGATGCAAAAGATAAAGTCTACATGGGACTGGAGCGCAAATCCAAAGTCATCAAGGAAGAAGACCGAAAGACAACCGCATATCATGAAGGCGGCCACGCCCTTGTTGCCCGATTATTGCCGGGCACCGATGCGGTGAATAAAATCACCATCATACCCAGAGGCCGTGCAGCAGGTATTACCTGGTTTTTACCCGAAGAAAGAGATTTTAAATATAAAGATCAGCTTGAAAGCGAATTGTCCGTTGCTTTCGGCGGACGCGTGGCCGAAGAAATCGTTTTTAACCGCATCAGCACCGGTGCTGCAAATGATATCAAGCAGGCAACCGATATTGCACAAAAAATGATACGGAGTTGGGGGATGAGCAATAAACTCGGTCCGATGTCCTATGCCAAGGAAGAAGAACACATTTTTCTTGGGAGGGAAATTGCACAGCACCGGGATTATTCCGAAGAAACGGCAAAGAAAATTGATGCTGAAATCGATAAGCTGATTTCAACCGCCTATGACCGCGCAGCGAAAATTTTAAAAGAAAATTTAGATATTCTTCACGCGCTGGCGGATCGTCTCCTCGAAAAAGAAACCGTTTTGGGAAAAGAGCTGGATGATCTCATCCTCTCCATGAGACCGGGATTCGAGTTTCCGACAATAGAGATGAAAGACGAAGAAGCGATTGACCAAGGCCCGGAAAAAGGTGCCGAAGAACAAATAAAGGCCCAAGAAGCGGCATCAGGAAATGCGCAGGACGTATCTTCGTCTTAAGGGGCACCTTTTTTAAACATGAAAAATTTCAATCTTGCATGGGGCAAACACCGTCTGGAGATGGGTCGGCGAACCTGTATTATGGGCGTGTTGAATATAACGCCCGATTCATTTTCAGACGGCGGGAAATTTTTTACGGTTGATGATGCGGTAACTCAGGGGTATAAACTATTCCAAGACGGTGCAGACGTCATTGATATCGGTGGAGAATCGACGCGGCCGTTTTCGGATGCGGTGTCTGCAGAAGAAGAAATTCAAAGAGTTGTTCCTGTCATTGAAAGGCTCTTAGAACGAATTTCGATTCCCATCTCCATCGACACCACCAAGGCTGTTGTTGCAGAACATGCCATCAAAGCGGGCGCTTCAATGATCAATGATATATCGTCGTTGCGTTTCGATCCGGAGATGGCAGACGTTGCGGCGGATTACGGGGTCCCTGTAATTTTGATGCATATGCTCGGAAATCCGAAAACCATGCAGATTGAGCCTAAATATGACGACCTTATCGGCCAGCTCAAAGCATTTTTTGAAAATAATATAGATCTTGCCGAACAAAAAGGAATTTCAAGATCAAAATTAATTATCGATCCGGGGATCGGTTTTGGGAAAACATTCGATCACAATCTGACATTGATCAACAACTTACATGAATTCAAAACGCTCAATGTTCCCATTCTTATCGGAACCTCAAGAAAGGCATTTATTCGAAATCTCCTTAAAGATGAAGCCATGGAAGATGTCCATCCCCAATCGAGGATCGTAGAAACCGGCACCCAGGCTTCGGTGGCCGCGGCTGTTTTGAACGGTGCTCATATCGTTCGGGTTCATGACGTTGCCAGTACACGAATCACTGTAAAAATAATCGATGCCATAAAAAATGGACAGTAATTTTCAGGCGGATCTTCAAAGGAAATGATCCGTCAAAGATTGACTCGAAATCGCAATGGATGATCACCGTTAATAATTCGTGATGACCACCCCCAGCCGCTATTCTATTTTTAGAAATCGATATCTGATAGGGGTGATGTTGTTTGCATTGGTTGGAATCGGTGGTTCTTTACTCATTCCTTATGTATTTATCCAGGAAGCCGATATATTTCTTCCTATAGCTTCCGAAAAAGTTCCGAAGGGATTGATCGTCACCGACATTCCGGTCAAAGGCATGGAGGTACGTGTTCGCGGGCTAAAATCAGTCATACGAGTCCTTTCCCGCCTGAAGACACATTATATGATGGACCTCTCCAAAGTCAATGTCGGTGTTAATACCATACCCGTCCGCAAGGACCGGGTTCCATTTCCCAAAGGGGTTTCAATTTTAAAAACAAATCCCTCTGTCATTACCGTTAAGGTAGAAAAAGAAATTAAAAAGAATCTTCCGGTCCATTTATCCTTGATCGGAAAACCTGCCAATGGATTTGCGGTTGTCAGTACGAAAGCCGAACCGGCCACAGTGACTTTGGGCGGATCCATAGCCACATTGGGGCCGATGGATGAGGTGTCGACAAAACATATCAATATAACAGGGCTATCCGGTTCATTCAAAAAGAAAGTGGCCCTGAACCTTAAAGAAAACCTGCGGTTGGTTGATTCATCGGAAATCATTCTTGCACATGTGGTCATTCGAGAACGGATCGTTGATAAAACATTTAATAATATACCCGTTATCGGAAAACAAACGCCGTATGCGTACCGTATCGCGCCGCCGACCATTGCCATCAGGGTCAAAGGCCCCAGCAACTTGATCGGAAAACTATCCGAAGATAAAGGGATCCAGGCATATATAGACCTTCAAGGATTAAAACCGGGCAGGCATAAAAAACGGGCAACCATAATGCTTCCCGTTAAAATCACTTTGATTGATGCAAAACCCGAAATATTTGACATAACCATCGCCAAACAAAAAACCAACCGTTAAAAAGGATGTCGTCATATGCTTCTCGTTATTGATGTGGGGAATACAAATACCGTCATCGGCGTATACGATGACAAGACGCTTGTTCAAAATTGGCGGATACGAACCGAACGGCGAACGACGGAAGATGAGTTTAACATTCTTGCCAAGAATCTTTTTCATGAAGGCAATATTGTATCCCAAAATATCAGAAAGACCATTATATCCTGTGTTGTTCCGCCAATGGTGACGATCCTCGATTCATTTTGTCGAAAATATCTGGGGCTTACGCCACTTTGGGTGGATGCCGCATCTTCCCCAAAACTACCTATTCGATACAAAAATCCGTCGGAAGTCGGGGCGGACAGGATCGTTAATGCGGTGGCGGCATTTCACAAATACCGAACCAGCCTGATTGTCATCGATTTTGGAACGGCAACGACATTCGATGCGATTTCCGAAAAAGGCGAATATCTGGGCGGCGCGATCAGCCCCGGTATAATGATTGCTTCCGAAGCGCTGTTTATCAAGGCATCGAAACTGCCGAGGGTCGAAATCTTTATCCCTCCAAAGAGTGTGATCGGGAAGGATACCGCAAGCAGTATCAAGGCAGGAATTATTTTCGGATATGCCGGTCTTGTGGACGGGATGGTCAAACGCATGAATAATGAAATGGGGACCCATCCCAAAATCATTGCAACCGGGGGTTTGGCGGATCTTATATGCCAGGTGTCGGAGACCATAGAAGTGGTAGAACCGAATTTGACGCTGGAGGGGTTGCGGATTATCAGCAACAGCATGTAGAAGCCATCTCAAAAAAGTCTTTTCGTCCGATCCGCCGGTCGAAGATGCCGCTGGCGGTGAGGCGGACAAGTATCGGCGTTGAACCCTCGTATCAAGTCCTCGACATACTTGAGTATGCGTGTCGAAGATCCCGTCCACAGACGGGGCGGGTTGATCCTCGGCTTCGTCTTCCGTCTTCGCCTGAAGGCTACGCCGGTCAAGTGATATCGACCGAAAATCCTAATCTTGAGATAGCTTCTATATAAAATGATGAAGGGTGAAAATTAATCGAGTTCCATGGTTGTTTCGAGTTTTTCGATTTGTGAAAGAATTTCTTTTCGTTCCGCCGCCTCGAGATCCTCTTGCCTGAGGCGCTGCCTGAGGCTGAGAAGAATCATTTCGATTCGGTAGTCGGTGCAGGTATATTTCATGAATTTGTCTTTAGTTAAGCGTTTTCGGGTTGCGGGAAACAACCCAAGGAATCAGATCCTGCCGGCTTTGATAAGCGCCCGTTTATAAATACGATAGAAGGCCTCATGATCGGCGATTCCACGTCTTAGGACCTTTTCTATTTCATCGATGTTTTTTAAATTGACGATCAGGTTGACGCTTTTGTTGAAAGCCGCCATGTTATCCATGGTGCGGAAACGATCCGTGATGAGGGTGACGAAAATGTTTCGCCGAATGGACATATTGAGACGATCCATATACTTAAGGACACTGTTCATTTCCGGGTCCTGATCACCGAATCGTTCGTTAAGTACCACCATGTCAAAGACATGAAATCGCATTTGCTTCAGCGCATCCTTCGGCAGTTCGGGTGCCGTGATATGATAGTTCATATTGTGCAACGCGGTTTTAATCTTTGTTTTCACTGCGTCGTCGGACTCGCATAAAAGGGCCGTTTCGACGCCCTCTTCCACAAAATCAAAAGGTTTATCCGAAGCATCGTAGGTGTTGGCGTCGACTTCGTCGATGATCGTTTTTTTCCTTTTAAGGTTCCCCGGGTCCGTGTCCATTGAACGGGAAGATCCATTCGAAGCGGATTGGGAGCCGGAGCGGGAGTCAATGATGACTTTTGCGCTGCACTGCGGGCAGGTCAGCGAAAATGTTTGCCCCTTGGGAACTTTTTCATCCGGAATTTTGAATTTACTTTGGCAGTTTTTGCATGAAATGTTCATTGGTTTGACGCCTCAGAAACTCTACAATGTGTAGCAGTGGTTTCAAAACCTCCCCTCGGGCTCAATCCGCCAAAGGCGGACAAGTCTCTGTGTTGGACTGAGCCGTCCAATCCTCGAAATATTCCCGATATTCCTGCGGTTGGCCGTCTCGGTCCGCCTTGACCTTAAACCCGATTGAAGGTTTTGAAACCACTTCTATATATTATTGGAAAATGACCAAAACTCCATCAAATATTTAAAAAAGGCTGCTATCGCAGGGACTTGGTGTACTCATGATCGACTTTCAAATCGTGGATATCCGTGGTGGTTTCTCCCCGAATACTTTTAATCGTATCTATTCCGCGGCCCAATATATCCTTTCGGGACGCATAAGCCATTGCCGTTTCCTGAGTAATGAGCCCTTTTTCGTATAATTTCAGTATATAATCATCAAAGGTGACCATGCCGAAGGCTTTTCCCGCCTGAACGATATCATAAAACGTTTTACCTTCCGATTCTCCGTGCAGGATGGCATCTTTAACGCGAAGGTTGGTTCGCAAAATTTCAAAAGCTGCAACCCGTCCGCCGCCCACCTTGGGAAGCAGCCGTTGGCAGACGATCCAGCGGATCGAGTCGGCGATGCGAGTGCGTACTTGATTTTCTTCTTCAGTAGAGAACATACCGAGGATTCGGTTAATGGTTTGCCCGGCATCCAAGGTATGCAAGGTGCTTAGAACCAGATGGCCGGTTTCAGCTGCGCTCAAACCGATTTCCAAAGTCTCCCTGTCGCGCATCTCCCCCACCAGGATGACCTTGGGCGCCTGTCGGAGGGCTGCTCTGAGGCCGGTGGAAAAGGTGTTAAAATCTTCTCCCATCTCCCGCTGGTTAAACGTAGCCTTTTTGTGGGGATGATCATACTCCACAGGGTCTTCAAGGGTCACGATATGAACCGACCTTTCATCATTTATCTCATTGAGAATGGCCGCCAGCGAGGTAGATTTACCACTGCCGGTGGCACCTGTAATCAGGATAAAACCATTTTTTTCTGTGGCCATGTCTAAAAAGGCGGCAGGAAGCCCTAATTCCTGACAGGTCGGGATTTTGGGAGAAAGTCTTCTTAAAACAATGGAATAATTACCCCGCTGGGAAAAAATATTGACCCTGAAGCGGGCTTTTCCGGGAAGCTCATAGGATGAATCGCACGATCCTTCAAGCAACAGCGTTTCGGTCAATCTTCGGCTCTGGTCGATCAAGTTCAGCGCAAAGATCTCGGATTGAAAAGGGGTGATTTCTTTAAATGACGGCTGAAGGTCTACAACGGCGAGATCGCCCGCAGTTTCGACCTGAAACGGTTTCCCCACGGTGATATTCAGATCGGAAACATTGTCATAGGCATCTAGCATTTTTGCCAAAAGATGGTCAATTTCCTGTTTTTTCAAGATGCTCCCTCATAATAGTTAGGCCTCTGTAAAGTCGGCCGGCGGATTTTTGATAAATGCTCTGAATCGCGTTTTGTCATTCGCCTTGAGATAGGCATCATCCGCATTGATCCACCCTTTTTGAAAAAGTTCCATAATCGCGTCATCCAAAAGCTGCATACCGTATTTTTTTCCTGTTTGAATGACGGAAGGTATTTGGTGGGTCTTTCCCTCACGGATGAGATTTCGGGCCGCGGGTGTCGCGATTAAAATTTCGAGAGCGACGCAGAGTCCCTTTTGATCGATTCTTTTAAATAAAACCTGTGAAATAACCGCTCGAATACCGTCTGACAGGGTCGAACGGATCTGTGGCTGCTCGGTAGCAGGAAAAACCTCGATGATACGATCAATGGTTTTCGGTGCGCTCATGGTATGCAAAGTGCTGAAAACCAGGTGTCCGGTGGATGCGGCCTCTATGGCCAAGGATATGGTTTCAAGATCCCTCATTTCCCCCACCAGAATGATATCCGGGTCTTCTCTCAACGCGCCTCTCAGGGCCGCACTGAATGATTTCGTATGAATTCCCACTTCACGGTGGTTGATAATGCACCCCCGGCTTTGGTGAACGAATTCGATAGGGTCTTCGATGGTGATGATATGGTCCTTTCGGATTTTATTGGCAACGTCCACGATGGCGGCCAATGTCGTCGACTTGCCGCTTCCGGTGGGCCCGGTGACCAGAACCAGTCCTCTGGGAAGCGAAGCCAGTTTGGAGATTACGCTGGGAAGCCCCAATTGTTCGGCCGTCATGATTTCTTCTGGGATTTGTCTGAAAACGGCGCCGCAGCCGTTTTTCTGCATAAAGAAATTTGATCGGTACCGGGCAACGCCCGGGATTTCGTAACCGAAATCGATATCGCCGGTTTCTTCAAATAGCTTGATTTTGTTCGCGGGTGCGATTTCATAGAGCATTGCTTTCAGCTCGTCATTATCCAACGCTTTATATTTGATTCTTTCCATATCACCCCGGATTCGGAGTGCGGGCGGTTGCCCGGATACCAGATGGAGATCTGAAGCGCCTTGTTCATGCATTAATTTAAAAAAAGCGTCAATTTTTGCCATACTTATCTACCCGCCCGTTCAGACTGTTTAAATAGTTTAAGTTTGCCGTCTTCTTCTTCCCTGATTCGGGCTTCCTCTTTTCCGATATCCAAAAGCTTGGAATGGCCCTCGATGACGGAACGGATTTGAACCTCGATCTGCGATCGTTGTCGTTTCAGTTCCGCAATATCTTCATGAAGCTGTGAAAGTCTGTTTTGCGCTCTACTGAGGATTTTCTCGGCTTTGACCTCTGCTTCGGCAACGACCAATTCAGCCGATTTCCTGGCATTTTGCTTCATCTGCTCCAATACTTTTTGAGAATTCAGCATGGCGCGCTTAAAACTGTCTTCGCGTTCTCGATACGCTTGGTTCTCTATTTGAAGCCGTTTGATTTCTTCACCTAAACGGTTATTTTCGCGCTGCAGCAATTCAAAGGCATCTGCCATGTGTTCAAGAAAGGTATCCACCTCCCGGACATCAAAACCTCTGAACTTCGTTCTAAATTGTTGTTGCTGAATATCAAGGGGTGTTAATTTCATAAGTTATCACCTTTCTAATTTTGTTACATAAACGATAGGGACAGTCTCAAAAGGCTGTTGACGACAAAATTTTGCAAAAAGATGATTGCCAAAATAACAATGATCGGTGAGAAATCAATGCCACCGAAACTGACGGGTATTCTGCTTCGGATTCGGTATAGAACCGGCTCTGTGACGCCGTTGATAAACCGAACGATTGGGTTATAAGGATCCGGACTTACCCAGGAAAGTACTGCATTTGCAATGACGATCCACATATAAAAAGAGAGAACATAATGAAGAATGATGGCGACAGCCTTTATGAAATTCCCGAGAATAAACATGTGTATAATCTTTTCTTATGGTTTGATAAACGGTTTTAAAAAACACGCCTGTGTTTAAAAATCATTTTTTTGACAATTATTTATGAAAATTAATGATATAATAACAATAAGTCAAGAAATTTCAGCCAAATTCGTTGACATGCCGAATCATCTGACGGTAAAAGCATACTGTAATTTTAGTGCGTTGCCGGATTGGAACACATACCGCCTATTTCATCGAAAGCCCTAACCCGGCTATTTTGATATTTTTTTGATATCAAACGCGGTTGTTCAAAAAAATCAAGCAATTATTATGCCAATACTTTCAAAACCGGTAAACGTTTCGCAACCTGAAAAGTGATTAAAAGCACCTGACAAATTTTGAGGGAATGGAATTCATGTTAAAAGACAAAAAAATCAGCATCATCGGAACGGGAAATATGGGAGAAGCGCTGGTCAGCGGACTCATTTCTTCGGCGTCATCATCCCCGGAAAATATCATTTGCACGGATATTCGAGCTCATAAACTGGAATCCGTCAAAAATAAATATGGGGTGACGACGCTCACGGAAAACATCAAAGCCGTAGAAGACTCGGAAATCATCATTTATGCGGTCAAACCCCAGATCATTTCGGCCGTATTGAAAGAAACAGCGCCTTTTTTGGATATGTCCAAGCTTGTCATTTCCATCGCCGCAGGCGTTCCTCTGGCTGCCATCGAAACCTGTCTTAAAAAAGAACTCCGTCTGATCCGCGTTATGCCGAACATTGCAGCGTTCGTTAAAGAAAGCGCATCGGTGATTTCGGCCGGGAAGAATGCCACCAAAGAAGACATCGATCTTTCCATGGCCATCTTTGACTCCATGGGAAAAAGTCTTTTTTTGAAAGAGAATATTCTCATGGATGCCATTACGGGATTGAGCGGCAGCGGTCCGGCATATATTTTTATCATTGTCGACGCCCTGGCCGATGCCGGCGTCAAAATGGGGCTGTCTAGGGAAGATGCCCTTTTTCTTTCAACGCAAACGATTTTAGGCGCTGCAAAATTATTAATGGAAACCAAAGAGCACCCCGGCAGGCTGAAGGATATGGTGACATCGCCGGGAGGAACGACCATTGCCGGAATTCATACCCTTGAAAAAGGCGGACTTCGAGCCACGCTTATCAATGCGGTGGAAGCGGCAACCCGGCGATCCAAAGAACTGGAGGAAGTCGTTTTGAAGAATTTCATGAATAACGGATGTTAAAAAGAGCGGATATGACGACGGAATATCCGATTTCGAAAAGACGATGATCCCCAATGTTTCCGGTGAGTTACTGATCCCCATGATTGTGGGAGCCTGATTTTCTCGATGCCCAAAGGATTGTGATGTTCATTCAAACTGTATCTTATCCCGCAGCGTTCATCGCCGGGCTTCTATCATTTCTCTCCCCATGCGTATTGCCGCTGATACCGGCATACTTCACCTTTATTACGGGGTTTTCACTTGAACAACTGACACAGGGCCGCAATGCAGCCATCCGAAAAAAAGTATTTCTTTCAACATTTTTCTTTGTTTCGGGATTTTCACTGGTTTTCATTACCATGGGCGCCTCGGCCTCCTATCTCGGCGGTTTGATGGTAACCTATAAGGGCTGGATCCGAATCATCGGCGGTATTTTGATTATCCTTTTCGGAATCCATCTGACAGGTATCATTCGCATACGGGGCTTTGATTATGAAAAGCGGTTTACGATAGAGAAAAAACCGGTGCATTTTTTGGGGACACTGATCATCGGAATGGCTTTCGGCGCGGGATGGAGCCCCTGTGTCGGACCGTTGCTCGGATCGATCCTTATTATTGCCGGCAGCCAGGGAACGGTATTGCAAGGCGTCGTGCTTCTGGGCGTTTATTCAGCCGGACTGGCCCTCCCGTTTATTTTTATCTCCATTTGTATCAATTGCCTTTTGCCTTTCGTTGGAAAAGCCTCAAAAGTTTTAAAATATGTCAATGGGGTTGCCGGAATCATTTTGATTATCATAGGGCTGATCCTTGTCAGCAATAAGCTGTATATATTCTTGGGATAACGAGATTTTTTCCGGTACGTCTTTTATCGCGGATTGACGCCTTACCACACTCAAGAACGGGATTTGCAGGGAGCAAGCCGGTAAAATTTATTGGGTGGCGGCATTTCTTTTCATCAAAATCGCTTGCCATTTAAAACAGCATTCGCTATTAATTGGTTGGATTATCCTTTATAGTTGCTTGTAAAAATGCTGTTTTCTATATCGTAACGGCTAAAATAAATAATAAATATGATATCCCTTATGAATCGTAAATCGTTGGCCTTGGCCATTGCCATCATATTTTGCGTTTATAGTTTGGCTTTTGCGCAGAAAGCAGTGTTATCAAATATCATCGTAACGAACACCCGCGACGATCTCCTTGTATACCTGAATGTTGAAGGCGCTTTTACGCCAAAGATGAAAAAAGCGATTTTGAGCGGCGTTCCTGCGACTTTTTCATTCTACATCAGTTTTTATCAAGTTCGAAGTTTCTGGTTTGATCACAAGATAAAGGATATTGAAGTTGCAAATACGATCAAATACAATAACTTGAAAGAAGATTTTGTAGTAAAGCGCTCCTGGGAAAAAAGCGGACCGCAGGTGACACAATCCTTCGATGAAGCTAAAAAGTTAATGACGGAAATCGACAGCTTAAAGATTGTACCTCTGAAACAACTCGTCAAAGGCAGACATTATCAATTGAGAGCAAAGGCTGAACTCAGTAAGGTTACCCTACCTTTTTATCTGCATTATGTCCTCTTTTTTGTTTCTCTCTGGGATTTTGAAACCGATTTGTATACGATAGATTTTATATATTAAAACAAACGGTCATCATGAGCAACAAAAGATACAACAAGTCGGTGTCAATTCTTTCAAAAGAAGATAAGAAGCGACGAAAGCGCGAGATCATCATTAGTGTTGTCATCGTTGCCGTCGTGGCGCTTTTGACGTTAATCGAAAACAGAATCGTCCATTTCGGCGCCGACATCCCGGTTTCCAATACCATCTTGATGTTCATTTTGATCAACATCAATTTGCTGCTGCTGATCCTGTTGATATTCCTTGTTTTCAGAAATCTGGTAAAACTGCTTTATGACAGAAAAAGAAAAGTTATGGGAACCAAGCTGCGGACAAGGCTTGTCGTGGCTTTCATCGCCCTTTCGCTTCTGCCGACCATTGTACTTTTTTTCTTTTCCATAAACTTTATCACGACGAGCATTGAATTTTGGTTTAAGGTTCCGGTCGAGCAGGCGCTTGAGAATTCTTTGGATGTGGGGCGAAGTGTATATCGGCACTCAGAAGAAAACAGTCGTTTTTTTATGGAACGAATTTCGTATCAAATCACATCAAAGCATCTTTTAAATCCAAAAAACATCAAAGCCCTTTCCCACTATATACAAATCGTCCAGCGCGAATTTAACTTCAATGCCGTGGAGATCTATGCGGACAACGCAGCCCGCATTACATTTGCGCTTGATTCAGAAATGGAAGATAAGCCATTGGACGTCATTTCCGCCGATAATCTCCAAAAAGAAATACCGCCAAATGGCGTTCGAGCCATTTCTGAAAGAATACCCACAGGTGAACTCGTTCGAACCATCGGGATAATTCCTTTTGGGTCGAGGTCCGCCGATGCCCGGGCATTTATCGTGCTGGCAAAACTCATACCGCCGAATCTCGTAAAAAAGATGTCATCCATTTCAAGAGGTTTTGAAGAATATCAGCAGATAAAGCTTCTAAAAAATCCGATCCAGGCGACCTATTATATCACGCTGTCAATTGTGGCTTTATTGGTGGTGTTTTGTTCGGTATGGTTCGGCTTTTATTTGGCAAAAACCATCACAATACCGATTAAGGTGCTGGCTGAAGGCATCCGCAGGGTCAAGGAAGGGGATTTAAGTGTCAATATCGCCATGGTGGCGGATGATGAGATCGGAAGCCTCGTGGATTCATTCAACAAAATGACCCGGGATTTGCGGATTGGAAGAGATCAACTCGAGCTTTCCGCCCGCTTGCTTCGGGAACAGAACATCGAGATCGAAAAACGAAGACAATACATGGAAATCGTTTTGAAGAACGTTTCTGCTGGCGTTATTACGCTTGACGCCGGTGGATTTATTTCCACCATAAACAAGTCGGCTGAAAAAATGCTGAATCTTGAACCGGAAAATATACTCCAGAAAAGCTATAAAACGCTTCTTTCCGGACAGCTTTTGGAACTTGCCGAAGGGGTCATTAATAATCTTAAGTCATCACAACATAATGCTACGGAATTGCCGCTGAAGCTGACCATCGACGGACGGCCAATGAGCTTTAGCATGCATGTCAATGCACTAAAGGACGATTCAGGAAAACATATGGGTATGGTGATGGTGTTTGATGATTTAACCGAGCTCGAGAAGGCCCAGCGTATGGTCGCATGGCGTGAAGTCGCACGACGGATTGCCCATGAAGTCAAAAATCCATTAACCCCCATATCGCTGTCGGCTCAGCGTCTTAAACGGAAGTATTCGGAACAGGTTAAAGAACCTGTTTTTGATGAGTGCACTCAGATCATCATCGATCACGTTGAACTGATTCGGAACCTTGTCGACGAATTTTCTTCTTTTGCACGATTCCCCACCGCCGATCCAAAACCCTGCGAACTGGCGCCGATCATTGAAGAAACATTGGCGTTATACAAGGAAGGGAATCCTCACATTCATTTTGACTTTAATGTGACCGATGATATCCCCCCCCTTGACCTGGATCGGCAGCAGATAAAACAGGCCATGATCAATCTGGTGGATAATGCCATCGGGTCGATAAGGAACGACGGCCGTATTGTTATCTCGTTAAGCCATGACCCGATTTTAAAGAATGTGAGAGTTGAGGTTGCCGACAACGGCGTGGGGATTTCCGATGAGGGCAAAACGCGTCTTTTTGAACCCTATTTTTCGACAAAAAAAGCCGGCATGGGATTGGGACTGACCATTGTCAGCACCATCATCGCCGATCATAATGGCATGATTCGTGTTCAGGATAACAAGCCCAAAGGCGCTAAATTTGTCATCGAACTGCCGGTATAAAGTAAAATTTAAGATAAACAAGGAGTTTAAAGTATGTATCCTTCCATTTTAATTGTAGATGACGAACCTTCCATACTTCAGTCTTTAAGCGGACTCCTTTCGGATGAAGGTTTCGGTGTTATTACCGCCGCCACCGGATATGAGGCATTAAAGATCATCGATGTCGAGTCCCCGGATCTTGTATTGCTCGATGTTTGGATGCCGGGTATCGACGGTATTGAAACGCTGAAGGAAATAAAGAAAGTCAATCCCCATATACAAGTCATCATAATATCCGGACACGGTTCCATAGAAACCGCCGTGACCGCCACAAAACTGGGTGCATTCGACCTGATCGAAAAACCGCTTTCAATTGATAAAATCATCGTTGCGATTAACAATGCATTGAACTTCAGAAGACTTGAAGAAGAAAATAAATATTTGCGTAAAAAAACATTGGAAAAAAATTCCATTACCGGCGACAGTCCTCCCATCCAGGAACTCAAAAAACAGATTGCCGTGGCAGCACCGACAGAAGCGTGGATACTGATTACCGGAGAGAACGGCACGGGAAAAGAACTGATTGCCCGTACCATACACCAACTCAGCTCAAGGGTGGATTTTCCAATGGTCGAAATTCATTGCGCCTCCATTCCCGAAGAGCTCATCGAAATCGAACTGTTCGGACAGGAAAAAGGAGCGATGTCCGGTGCAAGCGCAAAAAAGATCGGAAAATTCGAATTGGCGAATAAAGGGACCGTCTTCTTAGATGAAATCGGTGATATGAGTTTGAAGACCCAGTCGAAATTGCTTCGAATTTTACAGGAGCAAAAGTTCCAGCGGGTTGGCGGCAGCAGAACACTGAGTATTGATGTTCGCGTCATTGCATCCAGCAATAAGCAGCTTGAAAAGGAGATCGAAAACGGCACTTTCAGAGAAGATCTTTATTACAGGCTGAATGTCATACCCATTGAAGTTCCGCCGCTTAGACATCGTTTAGAGGACATGCCCAAGCTGATTGAGATATTTTTCAGTGAATGCGCCAATCAAAATCGGAGCAACAAAAAGGTGTTGACCCAAAATGCGCTGGATCTTTTGTTCAATTATTCATGGCCCGGGAATGTCCGCGAACTCAAAAATCTTGTGGAACGATTGGCGATCATGGTGGACAAGGACCTTATCGACATATACGACCTTCCCTCACCTTATAACCCGGCGTCACGAAATTCTCCGGCGCCCATCGAAACCCAGCTTTTTTCAAAAGATTCCTTAACGGATGCCAAAAAAAGTTTCGAGAGAGAATTTATCAAAAGAAAAATGATCCAGCATAATAGTAATATCGCAAAAACTGCTCGGGCCATCGGCGTTAAACAAAGTTATCTGCATAAAAGGCTAAAAACCCTGGATCTTACCGCTTAATCAAATCATTATTGGGATGAGAATCAGGGCTAAAAATTATGGGATTGAGAATTATCGGCGGCGATTTGAGAGGCAAGAGACTTAAATCGATTCACGGGAAATTGATTCGGCCTACTGCCGATCGGATAAGAGAGGCGATATTTAACATCCTTTTAAACAGCATTGCAAAGACTTTGGTGCTGGATCTGTTTGCAGGGACAGGCGCCTTGGGCATCGAGGCGCTGAGCAGGGGCGCTAAACGGGCGCTGTTCGTGGATAACCAAAATAAATCCTTATCTGTTTTAAAACAAAACATCGCGTCATGCGGCCTTGGCGAAAAGGCCGTTATCGTTAAATGGAATATCAGACAAAATTTAAATTGCATAAAATCAATCGGACAAAAATTCGATCTTATTTTTTTGGATCCGCCGTACAACCAAGACCTGATCACACCATCGCTGGTCAATCTTGACCAAAGTGATGCTTTGAAAAATAGCGCCCTCATTGTGGTTGAACATTCGGTTTTTGAATCTCTCCCGATGGATCTTTGTGCATTTCAACTTGCGGATCAGAGAAAATATGGAAAAACCCTTGTTTCATTCTTAAACTATGTGATATAAAAGCTTTTTTTTAAATCAGCAGAAAATATAACCTGAATTTACAAAGGAAAGGACGGCAGATGCAAAAAATTGCCATATATCCGGGATCCTTTGACCCGGTGACCAACGGTCATATCGATATTGCGCAAAGAGGACTCAAGATTTTTGATAAAATCATCGTGGCCATATTACATAACCCTATAAAGAAATTTCTATTTTCGGTTGAGGAGCGCGCAGAGATGCTCAAGACGAGCTTCGAGGCATATCCGGATATTGAGGTTGAAACTTTTGACGGGCTTCTTGTGGACTATGCATCAAAGAAAGGATCCATCGCCATACTTCGCGGGATGCGGGCCGTTTCCGATTTCGAGTATGAATTTCAGCTGGCGCTGATGAATCGAAGGTTAAACAGAGAAGTTCAGACCGTCTTTTTGATGACCGGTCTGAGGTGGATATTTACCAGTTCGTCAATTATTAAAGAAGCGGCGCAGTTCGGCGGCGATATCCAAACGATGGTGCCGCCGATTGTCAACCGGAAATTAAAAGAAAAATTCGGTCTTACTACTTAAAGGAGCTGTTTCAGACAGGACTTTCAAAATGCCCTGAAAAGGCTGTGCCCGAGCCGGTTCCAATGGATATTTTTTGTTCCATGGCCACGGACGGACCGATTTCTTTTTGTGAGTTTTTAACTTCACGATAGGGGTCGTTCATCGGTATCTGCCCCCATTTAAAACCGATCGCAGCTTTCATTCTCTCACATGCGCTTAAAGAAAACACCACGCACAGAATCCCAAAAATCAATACCGCGGTCTTGAATATCTTGACGAACATGCGGTTCTCCTTTTCTATAAGCTATCTCAAAATTTTGAAATGGCTTCTAGTTCTACTGACTATAATGCAAAAATTGAACCAGGAAAATAAATAGAAGATATTGTAATATTTTAAGGATATTATTTTGGGAATAGAGAGCGCGTTGGTTGGTATTTTTTGACAAATATTGTTAAATTCGGTTACAAAAATCGGCAGTTGCCAATGAACCGGCAGAAGCGGGCACTTCCGCCAATTGTGTATGCGTGCAGCGGAAATTTTGCCAGAAA
>Ga0315540_10000828_pt1 | contig 17731 bp, 13 predicted proteins | sample SalMarSW160110MG_FD_203677 | JGI IMG/M metagenome (GOLD analysis project Ga0315540, IMG submission 203677) | Salt marsh sediment microbial communities from the Plum Island Ecosystem LTER, Massachusetts, United States - Salt Marsh Sediment SW1601-10 ...
CGGATCCCGGCCACAGCATCGCGGCCAGCTCATCGCGGGCGAACGGCCGTGCCTCGACCGCGAGCAGGACAAGGATCGCGAGTGCCTTGCGGGTATCAACCATGACCGGCCGCTCATCGGCGACCACCTCGAGCGGACCAAGGACCCGGATCGACAGGGTCGGGGCGTGCGGTGCGGCGTTCGACCGTGCTCTGGTGGTCATTGCGTCGCAACGGTACCGCGCCAGTACGTGATCTCGTAACGTTCCCGGGACGATGCAGCCCCACGCTGGCCCAGTGATCACGCATGGTGCGCCTGATGCCGGGGTATCGGGCGCCATCAACCCCCTGTCGCTCCCGGCCCGTGTCGTGCTGGTCGGCCTCATGGTCGTGGGCGCGATCCTGGCTATCCCGGGTGGGATCAGCCTGATCTGGTTCATTCCCTACGCAAGCGTGGGCGTCATCCTCGCCGTCCGGCGGCCCGACACCTCCATCGGCTGGCTGCTCATCGCGCTGGCGTGGCTCATGGTGGCGACCGTTGGCATCACGATCGGGGCCACGCCGGCGGCGTTCGAGGATGGCACCGTCGGCCCGCTGATAGCAGGGCTCGCGGTCGTGCAGGCGTCCGCCGGACTCGGCCTGTTCTATGGCCTGGCCATTCTGGCAATCGTCTTTCCGTCGGGCCGGCCGCCGACTGGTCGCTGGGGAACCGTCGCGCGGATCGGCCTGGTCGTGGGCATGGCATCGCTTGTCGCCGCCTACGTCATGCCGGTGATCTCTGTCAGCTTCGACGGCTCCACTTCGGCCATCGGGGTGCCGAATCCGATCGCCGTCCTCCCGGAGTTACCCATCTGGCAGGTGGCCACACCGGAGACGGTGCTGATCCCGTTGCTTGTGCTGCTGGTGGCGGCCGTCGCTTCGCTGTTCGTCCGTTATCGGCGAGCGACGGGCGTGGAGCGCCAACAGCTTCGCTGGCTCACGGCCGCGCTTGGCCTGCTCATCGCCGGAGTGTTCACCGGGTTCGCCCTCGGCGCGATCTTCCCGGCCCTGGGCGACACGGGGTTCATCTGGATCGGGCCGATCATCGCGGTTCCGCTGATTCCCATCTCGATCGGGATCGCGATCCTCCGCTACCGGCTGTACGAGATCGACCGGATCATCAGCCGCACGATCGGCTGGGCGATGACCACGGGGCTGGTGGCCGCGCTCTTCGGGCTGCTCATCATCGGACTCCAGGCCGTGCTGGCGCCCGTCACGCGCGAGAGCACCCTGGCCGTCGCGGCCTCCACGCTCCTGGCCGCGACCCTGTTCGGCCCGATCCACCGGCGCGTTCAGACTGCCGTGGATCGCCGCTTCAATCGTGGCAGGGTCGATGCCCAGCACGCGCTCGAGGCCTTCGGGGTGCAGCTGCGCGATGAGGTCGATCTCGACGCCGTCTCCAGTCACCTGGTGGGCGTCGCGACGCAATCCGTGCAGCCGCGCGTGGTCGGGCTGTGGACTCGCCAGGGCGGGGCGACACGGTGAACGAGATCGACGTCGTACGGCCGCTGCCGATCCCCGCCCGCATCGTCGTCATCCTGCTGGCACTCGCCCCCCTGCCGTTTGCGATCCCGAGCGGCTACGGGCTGCTGTGGCTGGCCTCGTACGCGAGCGTTGGCGTCCTGCTGTCGATCCGGCGACCCGGCAACCCAATCGGATGGATCCTTCTGGGATTGGGCTGGGGTCAGGCACTCCTGTCCGGCGAGATGGACGTCACTCCCGCCCAGTTCACCGACGGCACCCTCTCCCAGCTCCAGATGGTCGAAGCATTCTTGCTCGGCGCCAGTGGGCTGGTGACGTTCACGCTGTTCGCGATCCTGATGGCGATCTTCCCCTCAGGCCGGTTGCCGCAGGGCCGTTGGGGCGTCGCCCTGCGGATCGCGATCGGCATCGACCTGGCGATGGCGGCCGTGGTGGCGTTTGCGCCGATCATCAACGTCAACATGCCCGGCTATCCCGACGGCGCCATGGTCCCGAACCCGCTTGCGATCGCACCCGACGCACCGGCCTGGGACGTCGTGCCCATCGAGCTGCTGTTCTTCATCGCCATCGGGATCCTCGTCCTCGCGGCCGCCTCGCTCATCCTTCGCGCCCAACGATCGTCCGGGGTTGAGCAGCAGCAGGTCCGCTGGGTCTCGGCATCCGTCGGCGCGCTGATCGTGGCGATGATCGGCGGGCTGTTGGCATCGGGCGTCGTCGGTGGGGTCGCCTACATACCGGCGATCCTCGCCTTCGCTGGGCTGCCCCTCTCGATCGGGATCGCCGTGTTGCGCTTCCGGCTGTACGACATCGACCGGATCGTCAGCCGCACCATCAGCTGGGCGGTCACGACGGGGCTGGTGGCTGCGGTGTTCGCGTTGGTGATCGTTGGCCTTCAGGCGCTGCTGGCGCCGATCACGAGCGGGAGCACGCTCGTGGTCGCTGGATCCACGCTGGTGGCTGCTGCGGTCTTCCAGTCCCTGCATCGGCGGGTGCAGGCCACCGTGGACAGGCGCTTCAACCGCAGCCGGGTTGATGCAGAGCGGGCGCTCGAGGCGTTCGGCGTCGGGCTGCGCGAGGAGGTCGATCTGGACGCGGTGTCCGGACGCACGGTGGCGACGGTTGAGCGGGTGATCGAACCCTCGGTGGTCGCGCTGTGGCTCGGCCCCGGGACGGGCGCTTCGTGATGGCCGCGGTGACGCGCGTGCTCCGACCCAGGTGGATCGTCACGGCCAGCATCGTGGTCACAGCCGTGCTTTGCGTGGTCGCCGTCGGCCTGCTCGCGATGACCTGGTCGGTCGAGGTCCCGGGCACTTGGTCGGTTCGCGGGTTCCCGATCGCGATCGCCGCCACCTGCGTGGCGATCGGGGCGGTGGTGGTGGTGCGCGTGCCGGGCAATCCGATCGGATGGCTGTTCCTGACCGCCGCCACGCTGTCGGCCGTCGAGAGCGCCTGCGATCAGTACGCGACGCTGAGCCTCATCGCCGAGCCGGGCGCCCATGCGGGAGGCGAGGTCGCCGCCTGGGTCGCGGGCTGGATCTGGATCCCGGCGATCGCGCTGGTGACGGTGTTTCTCCCACTGGAGTTCCCCAACGGCAGGCTGCTCAGCCGGCGCTGGCGACCGATCGTCTGGCTCGACGTCGCGATCGTCGCCGTCGCCACCCTGGGTGCGGCCGGGCTGCCGGGGCCGCTCGACAACGCCGCCTACGTGTCCAACCCGTTCGCCGTCGACATCGGGATCCGGCCCGAGCTCCGTTGGCTCGCCTACCTGCCGCTCATCGTCGCCATCTTCATCGGCGCCAGTGCCCTGGTGCTTCGGTTCCGCCGGGCGACCGGGGAGAGCCGTCAGCAGCTCAAGTGGCTGGCGTTCAGCGTCGCGGTCTGCGGTCTCGTGTTCTGGCTCATCCCGCTCGGCAAGCTCGGCGCCCTGCCACCGGGCGGTGCCAAGCTCACCGAGATCGTGGTCACGGCGGGCATCCTGGGCATCCCGATCTCGGCCGGCATCGCGGTGCTCCGCTACCGGCTATGGGACATCGACCGGATCGTCAGCCGCACCATCAGCTACCTGATCGTCAGCGCCGTGCTCGCCGCCCTGTTCGCGGTCACCGTGGTTGGCCTGCAGCAGCTGCTGAGCCCGGTGACCGGGCAGAGCACGGTCGCGGTGGCCGCGGCAACCCTGGTTGCCATCACCCTGTTCCAGCCATTGCGCCGGCGCGTCCAGACGGCGGTCGACCGCCGGTTCAATCGGACGCACGTGGATGCCCAGCGCGTCCTCGACGGGTTCGCCGCCGGGCTGCGCGACGACGCGGCACTCGATGCCCTCAACGAGCACCTGGCGGCAGTCGTCGCGCGCTCGATGCAGCCGCGCTCGGTGGCGGTCTGGACCCGACAGGGCGGGGCCGCGCGATGACGATGCCCCGAGCGCTCGTGGCCGGCATCTGGGCGGTCCCCGCCGTGGTCCTGGTGCTGCTTATCGCTGGCGCCTGGGCCGGCGGGGTGCTGCTGTCCGACCTGCTGGTGCCCAACCTCGCGTGGGTGATCGCGACCAGTGGCGGCGTCGGCGCGCTGCTGGCCACACGCCGGCCCGGCAACGCCATCGGCTGGCTGCTGTGGCTGATCGGGATCGGGATCGGGCTGGCGATGATCTCGACGTTCTACCTCGGGCTGGCCGGCGTATCGGCCAACCTGCCGGGCGCGGTCCTGGTGGGCTGGTTCGACACCTGGATCACCACCACGGTGCTCGTCGCGGCCCTGCTGTTCCTGCCGCTCCTGTTCCCCGACGGCAAGCCACCCACGCGGTCGTGGCGGCCGGTCGCGGCCTTGTTCGTCGTGATCGCGGTCGCGGCGACGATGCGCGACATGATCCGGCCGGGACCGCTGTTGGACGGCTCAACGGTGGTCAACCCGTTCGGCGTGCCCGACGGGCTGCTGCAGGACGTGCTCGCACGGTGCCTGGACATCGCAACCCCCATCGCCACGATCGTCGCGCTGCTGGCCGTCGTCCAGCGGTACCGGCGCGGGGATGTGATCGAACGCCAGCAGCTGCGCTGGTTCGGCGCGTCCATGGTGCTCGCGGCGCTGGGGCTGCTGGTGATCATCACCGTGCCCGACGAGTTCGGGACGTTCGGGTTCGGCATCCTGGTCTTCTCGCTGGGGCTGATCCCGCTCGCGATCGGGATCGCGATCCTCCGCTACCGGCTGTACGAGATCGACCGGATCATCAGCCGCACGATCGCGTGGCTGTTGCTGACCCTGATCCTGGGGGCCGTGTTCGCCGCGCTGATCGTTGGCCTGCAGGCGCTGCTTGCCCCCGCCACCGAGGGCAGCACGCTCGCCGTGGCGGGCTCGACGCTGGTGGCCTTCGCCCTGTTCCAGCCCCTTCGGCGGCGGGTACAGCTCGCAGTTGACCGACGCTTCAACCGCTCGCGTGTCGACGCAGAGCGGGCACGCGAGGCGTTCGGAAACCGGCTCCGGGAGGATGTCGACCTCGATGCCGTCCAGGGTCGTCTCGTGGAGACCACGCGTGAGACCCTCCGGCCCGCAGGTGTCGGCGTGTGGCTCCGGAGCGGCGGCAGCCGTCGATGATCATGATCCGTCGCGTGCTCGCGGCGCACGTCATGGCTGCAAGCGCGGTGCTGCTCGACATCGGGTTCCTGCTGCTCCTCCTGCCGGCGCCAACTGAAGAGCTGGCGCAGCTCGGAACCACCTCGGCCGGCGGGTTCGTGCTGGGGGCCACGTTTCCGGTCGTCGGCTGGCTGGTAGCCTCGAAGCGGCCGGCCAACCCGATGGGCTGGATCTTCCTGGGTGTCGGCCTGTCGCAGGCGCTCGACACGTTCGCCTCGCAGTACGCGATCGTCGGTCTTCAGACCGTGCCCGGTTCGCTGCCGGCCGCCGATGTCATGTCCTGGATCGCCAGCTGGGTGTGGGCGCCGGGGTTCGCCCTGCTCATGACGGCGACGGTGCTCCTGTTCCCGACGGGCGGCCACCGTCGCCTCGCTGGCGACCCGTCCTGTGGGCGGCGGGCCTGGCCGTCGTCCTCCTGGCCTTTCCGATCGCGATCATCGCCTGGCCCAGCCGGGGCGTCGCCCTGCTGGGTTCCGGGCCCGGCCCGTCCGACGTGGTGGCCGGGGATCCGGTCGCGACTGCCGTGCTCGGGTTCCTCGGTGCGCTCACGAATGTCGGGCTGCTGTTGCTGCTCGCGTCGAGTGCCTGCTCGGTTGCCGGGCTCGTCATCCGCTTCCGGCGTTCCACGGGCGTCGAGCGAGCGCAGCTCAAGTGGTTCGCGGCGGCCGGTGTCGTCGAGATCGCGCTGCTCGTGGCATCAACGCTCGAGATCCTCCCGTGGCTGCAGTTGAGCACCGCGCTCGCGATCACCGTGTCACCGCTGCTCCCCGTCGCGGCGACGATCGCGATCCTCCGCTACCGGCTGTACGAGATCGACCGGATCGTCAGTCGGACGATCGGATACCTGCTCGTGTCGGGTCTGCTCGCGGCGATGTTCGCCCTCCTGGTGGTCACACTGCAGGGTCTGCTGGCGCCGTTCACGGAGAGCAACGGGCTGGCGGTCGCCGGATCGACGCTCGCGGTGGCGGCCCTGTTCCAGCCGGCACGCCGCCGGATCCAGTGGGCCGTGGATCGCCGCTTCAATCGCGCACGAGTGGATGCCGAACGGATCGAGGGCGAACTCACCAACCGGATCCGCGACCAGGTCGATGCCGGCGCCGTGGTCGGCCTGCTCGTCACGTCCGTCGAGCAGACGGTGCAGCCGGCGTTCAGCACGGTCTGGATCCGGGAGAGTGCCCGGTGACCAGCCGTCTGGACGCGCCGATGAGCTCGGCTGGACGCCACTCACGGCTGCGGCTGGCGATCATCCTCGCGGTCGCGGTGGTCGCGCTCGCGTTCGTCGCCGTGGGGGTCCCGATGGGGATCGCGACGCTCGATCAATACGGGCCGACCGGATTGCTGTTCATCTTCATCCTCCCGGCGATCGTGCTGTCGCTCACGTTGGTCGGCGCGTTCGTGGCGGCTCGCGTGGCCAACCCGGTCGGCTGGCTGCTGGAGCTGTCCGGGCTCGCTGCCGCGGTCGGCATCTTCAGCGGGACGTACGTGAACTACGACCACGACCTGGCGGCCGGACTGCCCCTGGTGGTACCACTCGCCTGGCTGTCGAGCTGGACGCTCCTGCCCGCGATCGGGATGCTCCTGGTCTACGTCCCGATGCTGTTCCCAAGCGGGCGGTTCCTGGGGCCTCGGTGGCGGGCGCTGGGCCTGATCGGCCTGCTGGGCGTCGCGGGGACGATCGCGTCCGGCTTCACGCCGGGTCCGTTATCGAGCACCCCGTGGATCGAGAACCCGGTCGGGATTCCCGGCGCGGAGGACGCGCTGGCGGTGGTCTCGACCCTGTCCAACCTTGCCACGCCATTCGTGTTCGGCGGTGCGGTGATCAGCGTATTCGTTCGCTGTCGGCGGGCAGACACGGTCGAGCGCCAGCAGCTCAAGTGGTTCGGCCTCGTGGCCGGCATCGCCGTGGTGGCCTTCGTCATCTCGATCCCCAACAACGGGCCGGTGTCGGACATCGCCTGGGAGGTCGGCCTCGCCACGCTGGTGCTGCTGCCGACGGCGATCGGGATCGCGATCCTCCGCTACCGCCTGTGGGACATCGACCGGATCGTCAGCCGGACGATCGCATGGGTCGTGATCACTTCGATCCTGGCGGCCGTGTTCGCCGGCCTGATCGTGGGCCTGCAGGCGGCGCTGGCACCCGTGACCGCGAGCAACTCGCTCGCCGTGGCAGCCTCCACGCTGGTCGCGGCCGCCCTGTTCCAGCCCCTTCGCCGCCGGGTTCAGACGGCTGTCGATCGCCGGTTCAATCGGAGTCGCTACGATGCCGAGCGCACGGTCGGCAGCTTCGCCGAGCACCTCCGGGGCGTCACCGATCTGACCCAGATCAGCGACGGCGCGGTCGCGGCGGTCGTGCGGTCGCTCAGCCCAAACGGTGCCGCTGTCTGGATCCGATCACGCAGGGAGGGGGACGCATGACGCTCCTGCGGAGTCGGCCGATACGCGCGATCCCGCATCTGGCCGTTGCGACCCTGACCGGCGGCCTCTCGGTCTGGTTCAACCAGGACTGGTCGGGGTGGTTGATCGTCATCTCGTTCTCCGCCGTCGGCCTGTTCCTGCTCTGGCGGCGGCCCCGGGAGATCGTCGCCTGGCTCCTGGTCGGAGCCGCGATCCTGTTCCCGTGGGTTGGGAGCAGCCTGCCGGGCTCGGCGTCGCAGGTCGTCGACGGCAACGCCGAGCCGGTGGTCACGCTGTTCGCCTGGCTCAACTCCTGGTGCAGCAGCCTGTTCTTCGGGGCCTTCGTCGCGCTCGCGGCGCTGTTCCCGGCCGGCCGCTTCCCGGCGGAATGGCTTGGGATCGCCAGCCGCATCGCCGTCGCGACACCGATCGCGTTCGCCGTCGTGTTCGCGTTCGCCCCGAGCGTCACGATCACGTTCGTCGACGGGACGACGGCGGCGGTCGGCCTGCCGCTCGCCATCTTCCCGGACTGGCCCGGTTGGGCGGTTCTCCAGGTCGTGGTCTACGTCGCTGTGCTGACGGCCCTCGCGGTCTCCATTGGGACCCTCATCGTCCGATTCCGGCGAGCCCGCGGATCGGAGCGCGCCCAGCACAAGTGGCTGCTGGCGGCCCTGGCCGCGACCCTGGGCTCGGTGATCTTCGCCTTCGCGATGATCCTCCTGGTCGATCCGGTCGGCACGTGGATGTGGGTGGCAGCCGTGGTTGCCTATCCCACGATCCCGGTCGCGATCGGGATCGCGATCCGCCGCTACCACCTGTACGACATCGACCGCATCCTCAGCCGGACCATCGCCTATCTCGTCGTGACCGGGCTGCTCCTCGTCATCTTCGGCGGGCTCGTCGTCGGCCTCCAGGCGGCCCTTGCCGGGCTTACCCAGGGACAGACCCTCGCGGTCGCCGCCTCTACCCTAGCTGCGCTCGCCCTGTTCCAGCCGCTGCACCGTCGTGTGCAGGCGACCGTGGACCGTCGGTTCGATCGGGCCACCGTGGATGCGCAGCGAACCATCGACGGCTTCGCCGGACAGCTTCGAGACGAGGTCGATCTCGCGACGCTGCGCGGCGTCCTGGTCGCGACCGCGGATTCGGCCGTCCGCCCGGACGGCGTGGCCCTCTGGGTTCGTAACGTCTCGAATGCTCGATCATCCGTGGTTTCGTAACGATGTCCGGACACGCACGCATGAGGATCTGGTCATGACCGCACTGACCCGTCCATTCCGGCGCCTGCGCGGACGCCAGGCCGTCCCATCGGTCGACGCTGCCATCGCCGAACCGGCTCCGGTCACAGAGGAGCCGTCCGGTATCGCGATCGACATCCCGCAGTCGGACCCGCTGTTCGCCTACCTCCAGGCGGCGCCCGGGCCCGTCGATCTCGCCAGGCTCGAGCTGGCCTCGCCGGCCCTCCAAGAGCTGCGGGATGGGGGCGTCGCCCTGGTGGTGCCGCTGGTCACCCAGGGCGAGCTGATCGGCACCCTGAACCTCGGTCCCCGGCTCTCCGAGCAGGACTACTCCACGGACGACCGCCGGCTGTTGGCCACGCTTGCCGCCCAGGCCGCGCCCGCGATCCGCGTCGCCCAGCTCGTCCGCGAACAGGCCGCCGAGGCAGCCGAACGCGAGCGATACGAGCAGGAGCTGAAGGTCGCGCAGCTGATCCAGCAGCAGTTTCTCCCACACGAGCTGCCGAACCTCCCCGAGTGGCAGATCGCGGCGTACTACGGCCCGGCGCGTGTCGTGGGTGGCGACTTCTACGACTTCATCGACCTCGGGGGCGGACGGATCGGCGTGGTCGTCGGGGATGTCACCGACAAGGGCGTCCCCGCGGCGCTGGTCATGGCCCGCACCCATTCGATCATGCGTGCCGAGGCACCGAGGCTGATCGATCCGGGCAAGGTCCTCGCACGCGCCAATGAGCTGCTGGTGCCGGAGATGCCGCCGCGGATGTTCGTGACCTGCCTGTACGGCGTGCTCGAGCCCGCGACCGGCCGGTTCAGGTTCGCAAACGCCGGCCACAACCTGCCCTATGTTCGGACCGCCGACGGCGTGATCGAGCTGCGGGCGACCGGGCTGCCGCTCGGCCTGCTGCCGGAGATCAACTACGAGGAAACCGTCGGAACGATCGGCGCGGGCGACGCGATGCTGCTGTACTCGGACGGCGTCGTCGAGCAGCACGGGCCGGGGCGCGAGATGTACGGGTTCCCCCGGCTGCGCGAGGCGATGGCGACCGACGAAGCCGGCAGCCGCCTGCTCGACCGCCTGCTCGAGGGCCTGCACGCGTTCACCGGCGCGAGCTGGGAGCAGGAGGACGACATCACGCTCGTCACGCTGCGTCGAGCGGCGGCGGTGGCCGGGGACTGGTCCGAGGACCGGCCGGAGGTCGAGCTCACCCGTGATGACGCGCCAACGGTCGACGACGGCGAGCCGTTGAGCTCGTTCACCATCGAGGGCGCGATCGGCAACGAGCGCGAGGCGATGGAGCGAGTCGCGGCAGCCGTGGCCCCCCTCGGCCTGGCCGCGCCACGCCTGGAGCGTCTCAAGACTGCCGTCGCCGAAGCGGTCATGAACGCGATCGAGTACGGATCGCAGGGCGATCCCGACGTCCCCGTCGACGTCCGGGTCGACGCCGATGCCGAGGAGATCCGGGTCCGGGTGACCGATCGCGCGCTGTCCGGCCCCGTGCCCGACGTGGAGGCGCCCGATCTCGACGCCAAGCTCGATGGACGCCAGAAGCCACGCGGCTGGGGCCTGTTCCTGATCCGCCACATGGTCGATGGCATGGATGTGCATGCCGCCGACGGCCTGCAGACGGTGACCCTCACCCTCGCCCGGGACGGGCGCTGATCCCACGGAGGTCCGACATGGACGAGCGACGACTCGACGTCGAGGTCATCACGACAAGCCCCGGGGAAGCGCGGCTCGCGATGCGCGGCGACGTCGATCTGGCGGCCGACGAAGCGCTCGCCGCGGCCTACCGGACGGTCGCCGGCATGCGTGCCGGCCGTGTCGTCCTCGACTTCGCCGCGGTCGACTACATCAACTCCACGGGCATCGCTCTGATCGTCCGGCTCCTGGCCGAGGCGCGTCGGGATCACCGGGAGGTGATTGCCATGGGCCTGTCGGAGCACTACCTCGAGATCTTCCGGATCACGCGCCTGTCCGACTACCTGACCATCGCCGACGCGTCCCCCGCGGCCGGCCAGCTGGAGGATGCAACCCGATGAGCACTACCGTCGACATCGTCCCGGCCGCAAGCGCGACGATCCTGCGCCTCCACGGCGACATCACGGGAGCCAGCGAGGCGCCGCTCATGGACGCCTACGGCCAGGTCGCCACGGGCGTCCGCTCGATCGTGCTCGACTTCACCGGTCTCGAGTACATGAACAGCGGCGGGATCGGCCTGCTGGTGACCCTGCTCGTCCGTGCCCAGCGGGCCGGACAGAAGCTCCACGCGATCGGCCTGTCCGAGCACTACCGCCAGATCCTGGCTTTGACCCGCCTCGACGAGGCGATCGGCATCCACGACGACGAGAGCGCCGCGCTCGCGGCCGCGTCCGCCTGACCGGGCGATCGGAGGTAAACGAGATGTCCGCGTCCCCCACCCAGCCACCCACCGACAACCCCGCTGCTCCGGCGCGCCGCGATACCGATTCCTGGGCGCGCCCCGTCGACAGGCTGTCGACGACGGCCGTCACGGGCGGCATGGACACCGTCACCGGCCGGCGCGTCGCCGGTCCCGTCCAGGGCTTCGGCCAGATGTGGCAGAAGACGTTCAGCGTGCGGCTCGACGGCGTGGACATGACGCCCGAAGCGCTGGTCGCCTTCTGGAAGGAGCGCTTCCCGACCTTCTGGCCCAAGGGCGCGCGATTCTACGCGCCGCTGTCCGGGATCAAGCCCGGCGAGGTCGCCCTGCTCGAGGTGGCGCCGGTGCCCGGGTCGCCGGTCAAGATGTCCACCGGCGTGATGGTGATCTACGCCGACGACGAGTCGTTTACGTTCATGACGCCCGAGGGCCACGCGCTGTCGGCGTGGATCACGTTCTCGGCGTTCCGCGATGGCGACACCACGGTCGCCCAGGCGCAGGCGCTCGAGCGCACCAGCGATCCGTTCATCGAGCTCACCTACATCTTTGGCGCCAACCGCTCCAACGACCGCTTCTGGGAGCAGACGCTGGAGAACCTGGCACGGTCCGTCGGCGTCGCGTCGCCCGAGGTCACGGCCCGCAAGGTATGCGTCGATCGCAAGCGCCAGTGGAAGTACGTTCGCAATCTCCGCCACAGCGCCGCCGTGAACATGGCCGTCGGCACGGTCACGGCCCCGGCCCGGTGGGTGCGCCGTCGGCGCACGGTCGGCTGATCGCCGTCACCATGACGGCATGAGCAACGGCGTCACGAGCGACACGCCCGACGCGGTCGTGGTCGGCGGCGGGCCCAACGGGCTCGCCGCCGCGATCGAGCTCGCGCGGAGCGGGCGCTCGGTCCGGATCTACGAGGCTGCCGGCACCGTCGGCGGTGGTTCGCGATCGGCCGAGCTGACGCTGCCCGGTTTCATCCACGACCCGTGCTCAGCGGTGCATCCGCTGGCACTGGCATCGCCATTCATGCGCTCGCTGGATCTGGCGCGTCACGGCCTGGAATGGGTCCACTCTGAGGCGCCGGTCGCCCATGCGCTGGCTCCCGGCCGGAGCGTGGTCCTGGAACGCGACCTCGAGGCCCTTGGCTCCCCGCTCGGCCCCGATGCCGCCGCCTGGCGCCGGCTGTTCGGACCGCTGGTGCAGGAATGGGAGCGGCTCGTCCCGGGGCTGCTTGGTCCGGTCGCCCGCCCGCCCCGGCACCCGATCCTGATGACCCGGTTCGGGTTGCCGGCCCTGATGTCAGCAACGGGGCTCGCCCGTCTCGCATTCCATGGACCTGAGGCTCGCGCCCTGTTCAGCGGCATGGCGGCCCACTCGATGCTCCGGCTCGGCCGGCCGCTGACGGCGTCGTTCGGAATGGTCCTCGGCCTGCTGGCTCACGCGGTGGGCTGGCCGCTGGCCCGTGGCGGCAGTGGACATGTGGCGGCGGCGCTCGAGGCCGAGGCCCGGTCGCTGGGCGTGGAGATCGAGACCGGTCACCAGGTCACCTCACTGGCGCAGCTGCCGGATTCACGCGCGGTCCTGCTCGACGTGACGCCACGCCAGGTCGTGGACATCGCCGGCGACCGGCTCCCGGACGGCTACCGGCGGGCCCTCGCCCGGTACCGGTACGGACCCGGAGTGTTCAAGATCGACTGGGCCTTGGACGGGCCGATCCCGTGGCGGGATCCGGAGACGGCGCGTGCCGCGACGGTGCATCTGGGCGGCACGATGCGCGACGTGGCGCGCTCGGAGGACACCGTCGCCCGGGGCGGCATCCCGCAGCAGCCGTTCGTGCTGCTCGTCCAGCCCACGGTCGCCGATCCGTCAAGAGCGCCGGCGGGGAAGCACGTCGCCTGGGCCTACTGCCATGTGCCACACGGATCGACGACCGACATGACGGCGACCATCGAAGGCCGGGTCGAGGCGTTCGCTCCCGGGTTCGGCGACCTCGTGCTGGCGCGGGCGACGCGCGACGCATCGGCCATGGAGGCCTATGACGCGAACTACGTTGGTGGCGACATCAACGGCGGGCTCCAGGACGTGCGCCAGCTGCTGTTCCGCCCGGTCATTCGCTGGAACCCATACACGACGCCGGACCCGGGACTCTATCTGTGCTCGTCCTCGACGCCACCGGGCGGCGGCGTCCACGGCATGAGCGGGTTCCACGCCGCGCGCGCAGCGCTGCAAGCGCTGGGTTAGGCGGACCATGGACGGACACTCGCTCACTCGATCCCCAGAAACCGGTCCACGAGGCGGCGCTTCCAGAAGGTCCGGATGAGCACCAGCCAGCCCAGGACGGCCGTCGCGACCAGCAACATGTCGCGCGGACCGGGCAGGCTGAACGAGAACCAGTCCCGGGCGAACGGCAGCAGGAGCAGCACCACGAACCCGACGCCGAGCGTCAGCGCGAGCGCCGCCGGGCGATGGTCATCGGTCACGGCCTCGACCACGGCGAACCATCGGATCGGTGGCTCCACGAACAGGATCAGCAGCAACCCCGCGTAGACCAGGTAAGCCGTCAACGCCGTGCGCGCGGCGTCGAGGCTGGTCGCTGTAAACGACCCGGCGAGCACCAGGGACCCGTAGAACACGAACAGGGCCATCAGGCTGGACACGACCGCTGCCGGGACTACGAACCGAGCCAGGGTCCGGTCGAGCGTGTCGCGGATCCGCCGGCCCGGCTGCGCCCAGACGGCGAGCAGCGCACTCGGGATGCCCACGGTGAACACGGTGAGCGCCGACGCGTTGCGCAGCTCGATCGGGAACGTGACGACCACGAGCGAGCTGACGACCACGAGGCCGACGGTCGCGATGCGGGTGAGGAACAGCTTGAGGATGTCCTGCATCCCGTTGAGGATCCGCTGGCCCTCCTCGACCGCCTGGGCCACGGCGGCGAACGAGTCCTGCATCAGGACGAGATCGGCCACGCCGCGCGTCGCCTGGCTGCCGCTGCCCATCGCGATGGCCAGGTTCGCCTTCTTGAGCGAGAGCACGTCGTTCACGCCGTCGCCGATCATGGCGACGTAGTGCCCGCGGGCACGAAGCGCATCGACCAGCCGCTCCTTCTGGGCCGGCGTGATCCGACCGAACACAGTCGTCTCGGCGGCCACGCTGCCCAGGGCCAGGTCGTCGAGGTCGGCCAGGTCGGGACCGGCGACCGACACGATGCCGGTGAGCCCCGCCTGGCGGGCGAGCGCCGTGACCGTATCCGGGTCGTCCCCCGAGATGATCTTGACCTGTACGCCTGCGTCCCGGAAGGTGCGCAGGGTCGCCTCGGCCTCGCCGCGCAGATCGTCGGCAAGCGCGACCAGACCGAGCGCCCGCATCCCGTGGGGCAGCGTCGCGGCATCGTCGTCCACGTCTGCCGCCAGGGCCCCGGCGTCGTCGTGCACCGCGACCATCAGCACGCGCAAGCCGCGTTCTGTCCAGGAGCCGCTGCTCGACGCCACCTCGTCCCACCCTGCCGGCCGGCCGTCCGGCCCGATCGCCAGGAACGGCTGCAGGAACGTCGGCGCGCCGAGGGCCACGAGGGCGGGCGGCGCCCCCCCCTCGTCGCCCGCACCTCGTCCGTCCGGCTCGAAGGCGACGGCGCTCCACTTGCGGGCCGAGGAGAATGGCACCTCACCGGCCAGGGGTCGCGGCGCGACCGGCCAACGCTCCGCGATCGCCTCGGTCGTCCGGTTGCGTGCCGTCGCCGACGCGGCCAGGGCGGATGCGGCTGCGATGACCTGCGCCTCGCCCGCTCCGGCGAGCTCCGCCACCGCCTCGACCCGCAGCCGGTTCGCCGTCAGCGTGCCCGTCTTGTCGAGGCACAGCACGTCCACGTGGCTCAGCGATTCGATCGCGTTCGCCTGCTGGACCAGGGCGCCGAAGCGCAGGATCCGCAGTGCGCCAAGCGCGTATGCGACCGCGATCGACACGAACAGGCCGTTGGGCACGAGACCCGCGAGCAGCGTCGCGTCCGCGACCACGTCCCCCAGCACCGAGGACTGCACCAGGCCTCGCAGAACCAGCAGCACCTCGAGGTACAGGACGATGCCGAGCACGACCCGGATGACGAGGTTGATCTCGACCTGGAGGGGCGTGACGACTCGTCGGAACGAGCGGGCCCCGGCGGTGATCTGGTTGGCGAGGCTCGCGGTCGACACTTTCTCGACGATGTAGCGGCCCGATCCGCTGGTTGCGTACGAGCCGCTGTACAGCTCATCGCCCGGACGCTTGCCGACGAAATCGCTCTCGCCGGTGAGCTGGGACTCGTCGACGCCGATCGAGCCCGACCGGAGGCGACCGTCGAGGACCACCTGATCCCCGGCATCGATGGCCAGCAGATCGCCCAGCACCAGGTCGTCGGGCGAGACGTGGACGACCTCGCCGTTGCGGACGGCCGCGGCCGTGGGCCGCGTCAGCAGCGCGATCCGATCCAGGGTTCGCTTGGCCCGGATCTCCTGGACGATGCCCACCACGACGTTGGCCGAGATCACCCCCAGCGACACGAGCGCATCGACCGGCCTGCCCACCAGCACCAGGGCGATCCCGAGCGCGAACAGGATGTTGTTGACGAACGTGAACACGTTCTCGCGCAGGATCTGGATGTAGGTCCGCGTGGTTGCCGGCAGGGCCGCGTTGCCGAGGCCGGCCGCACGGCGCCGTTCGACCTCCGCTCCCGTGAGCCCGGCCTCGGGCGTGGGCGGCAGCTCGGGACGCGCCGTGGTCTCGCCGGTCGCGCTCGTCACCCTCCGAGGATACGTGGCGGCCATGCACGCTCGAGGGGCGTTGGACGCGTTTCCCCCTGGATGCCCCCGCTCGCCCGGCGAGCGCCCGAGTCAGGCGACCGAGGTGCCGGCCTACCGCCAGGCGGGCCGGGCCGCGTCCGGATACAACCGGACCCGCCGGTATGGCTCGCGCCCACGGGATCTGGAGATGAGGTTCGCTCGCTCCGCCATCTGATGCTGGAGCCGGCGGATGTAGGCGTTCTGGGGTGCCAGCTCGACCGGCTCCTGCTGCTTCATCACCAGGCCGATCGCCTGCTCCGTCTCGCGCATCGCGGCCTCTCGGGGGTCGACCTCGAGCGAGAAGATCGACGTCAGCGAGGCCTGCATCTGGGCGATCGTGTTCGATTTGAGGACATAGACGGGCATCGCCCGCTCCTCGGCCTCCCGGATCGCCGGCGGCTTCTGGCGGTACTCGCTGCGGAGCGTCATCGCGACATCAGCCTCGTCGACCTCGCGGGCCACGATCACGGGCAGCTGCAGGTCGCGGATCGCCTGCTCCAGGCGCTTGCGGCTGATCCCGTGCGGGAACACGCGGAGCGTCGGCAGCGGAGCGCCCTCGACCTCGAGCACGGAGCCGTCCGAATCGGATGACGGCGCATCACCGGCGACGTCGGCTCGACCATCATGGCCGTTCTCGCCCGGGACGAGGAGCGCCAGCTGCCGCTCCTCCTCGGCCTCGAGCTCCGCCGCGTTGACCGGCCGGGTGCCCTCGTCCTCGCGGAGCGCGTTGAGCGCCTTGTCCGCCTCCGCGCGCCACGCCTGCTGGCGCTGCAGCTCGCGGGCGTCGCGAGCCGCCAGCCCGGCCGCCGATGCCGCGACCGCCTCCGCGCGCTCGAGCGGACCGCGATCGGCGATGCCGGCGGCCACGAACGTGCCCGGCGGGGGTACCGCGAACCGCTCACCGGGAAGGACGCTCAGCGGACCCGGTCGGTCACCCTCCTGGCTGCGCGCCCCGCGGTCGGACCCTCGATCGGGCGCGCCCCCGCGACCCGCGCGCCAGCCGCCGGACTGGCCGGGACGGAAGCCCGGACGCGCCGGCAGCCGATCGTCGCCGGCATACCCGGTCCGGTACGTCGACGAGCCTCGCCAGGCGGGCTCGCGGCCCCAGGCGCCGGCGCCGGAGCCCGTCAGGCCGCTGAAGCGGTCGCCGCCCAGCGCCTCCCGCGCCGACGGCTTCGGGCGTGACTGCGAGCGATGCACGCCTTCCTCGTCGCGCCAGCGGAGCTCTGGCGCCACCGGCTCGCCGAGCAGCAGCGCGTCCACCGTCTCGGCCACGTCGGCGTGGACGAGGACGCGCTCCCGATCCTGGATCTCGACGATGACGTCGAACGTCGGCGGCGCCTTGCGCTCGAGGACGCTCTTCTGCGAGCGGCGTCGACGCGCTTCTTCGTCGCCCAGAGTGACGCTCTGGATGCCGCCGATCAGGTCGGACAGGGTCGGGTTGAGCATCAGGTTGTCGAGATTGTTGCCGTGGGCCGTGCCGATCAGCTGGACGCCGCGTTCGGCGATCGTCCGGGCCGCATGCGCCTCGAGCTCGGTGCCGATCTCGTCGATCACGATGACCTGCGGCATGTGGTTCTCGACCGCCTCGATCATCACCTCGTGCTGGAGCGACGGCGTCCGGACCTGCATCCGACGGGCCTTGCCGATAGCCGGATGCGGGATGTCGCCGTCGCCTGCGATCTCGTTCGAGGTATCGACCACGACCACCCGCTTGCGCTGCTCGTCGGCCAGCACCCGGGCAGCCTCGCGGAGCATCGTGGTCTTGCCGATCCCGG
>Ga0315540_10000829_pt1 | contig 17713 bp, 10 predicted proteins | sample SalMarSW160110MG_FD_203677 | JGI IMG/M metagenome (GOLD analysis project Ga0315540, IMG submission 203677) | Salt marsh sediment microbial communities from the Plum Island Ecosystem LTER, Massachusetts, United States - Salt Marsh Sediment SW1601-10 ...
AGGTGCTTGCCGCTCTTGCCCGTCTTGAGGCTCCCCTGGCCGTGTTGGCCCTTGGGCGCCTTGAAAATCCTCTTGTAACGGAAAGCTAAGAGAGTGCGAACCTGCGGCTTGGCGACCAGGACGACGTTGCCGCCCCGTCCTCCGTCACCACCGTCCGGTCCGCCCCTGGGAACGTATTTCTCTCGCCGAAAGCTGACGCAACCAGACCCGCCCCGTCCCCCTTCTACGAAGATCCTGGCCGAGTCGATAAACATCCAGAATTCGCGTCAGGGAGCCACAACGTCGACGTACACTCCCAATCTGCCGCGATGTCGGAAGGAAACCACGCCGTCCGCAAGGGCAAACAGGGTATCGTCGCTGCCGCGACCTACCTTGATACCGGGCTTGAGCCGGGTGCCCCTTTGCCGGACCAGAATCGTCCCGGCCTTCACCTGCTGTCCGCCGAAACGCTTCATACCCAGGCGCTGGGAGTTGCTGTCTCTGCCGTTGCGTGAGCTACCCTGGCCTTTTTTGTGTGCCATGTGTCTCTCCGAATCAGCCTTGCGCTATGTTCAGGATTTCTACTTCGGTGTAGGGCTGCCGGTGGCCATACAGCTTCTTGTACTGCTTCCGGCGCTTCTTATGGAAAACGAGAATCTTCCTGCGCTTCCCCTCACCGAGGACCTTGGCCTGCACGGTGAAGTCCTTCACTTCGGACGCCGCCCAGACCTTGTCTCCATCTGCAACCAGGAGCGGCTTGAAGGACACTTCTTCGCCGTTCTCGACATTCAGGCGCTCCAGCTTGATCGTATCTCCGGCGGTTACCTTGTGCTGCTTGCCGCCGCTTTCAATTATCGCATACATAGACATACCTCCGCACCGAGCGAACTTAGAATATACGCGTAAATGCCTGTTCTGTCAACACCAATCGGGCAGGGCGGGCACCGCCGGATGGGGGGAGATCGTCGCCGGACCGGAGGAAGGGCGAACCAGAGGCCCCCGATGTCTGCGCGGCGGCACGATCGGCGCCGGTGTGACGCGCTTCTCGAGTGCGGTTCGCCCGGTGCCGCACCCTGTGCCGGGCCGCCGATGAGTACCCGGCTCGGAGTCCCTGCCGCGCTGACAGGCCCCTATCGACCGGACCATCATCGCGTTCGCGACTGGGATGGGCCCAATCCCGGAGTAATCGGAGCGAAGCCGAGCTTTCAGCACTCGGCGTTCCGCGCCCGTCTATCGTCTGATAGAATCGCCTCGAAGGAGACTGGATGCTCAAGGACATCCGTATTCACGGCGCTGTTACCCAGGATATCGACTTCTACGCCACACTGGCCGGAGAAAAGCTGATTTCCGCGCCTTTCTACGAGATAAAGGAAGGTAAGAGCGGGAAGGTGGCGTCGTTCTTTCTGGCGGGCATGTACTTCCACCTGGACGGCAAGGGGCTCGCCTTCTCGGGAACGGGCGGTTCGGTCTCCGAATACATGTTCGGCTCGCCCATGCCCCTTCAGGACCTGAGCCACAAGGAGGTGAAGAACCGGCTTGTCTTCTTCGGGACGTTCCAGGGGGACAAAGGCCTGACCTTCTCTTCCCAGACCAGCGGATTCCAGAGCTACGACGACCTCTTTCTGAACGGCAACGCGCTCTCCAACTCCTTTTTTCTGGTGAAGGTGCCCTGGGCTTACTCGGTGCGGCGGACCCAGGAAATCCTCCTCAAGACCCTGGGGCGCGTGTTGAAGCGGAGCGAACAACCGGGGTCGGGGGACGATAGCGCCTTGGAGAGCGAGATCTTGCGGGAGCTGGCGGAGCCCGAAGCGACCCTTCTTCTGCTTAGACTGGTCCACAGGCCCCACCAGCGCTTCTTTCAGTTTCTGCGGTCCTACTACCGGAAGGTCAAGGAGTGGGGTGACGCGCAGGAACAATTCGTGGCGCCTCTCGCAGAGGAGCTGGGCGTGGCCCAGTACCAGCGTGAACGCATCGCCGTGGACATCCTTTACAAGGACGACAGGAACCGGCAGGTGGTGGACGAGTACAAGGACGTGCTGCTCCAGCTCACGGCGAACACGGACAGTCCTTCGGCCGTGGCCCGCCTGAACTCGCTCAGGAATCTCGCCATGCGCCACGGCCTCCCGCCGAGCCTGTTCGACACGCTCGACGGGCTCATCCCCACCACGCAGCCGAAGGCCGCCCGGGAACCCCAGTACCTGAGAAGGACGCGAGAGATCTTCGAGGGACTTTTCCTCTCCAGCAGGCCTCCCTCGGAAGTTATCGGCCCTGCGGAAGTCGCCGAACTGCTCTCCTACAAGCAGAAGGCCCAGCAGCGCCGGGATAACGGCTTCGAGCAGGTTCTCCTGGAAACCGGTCGCATTTTGGACGAGAGGGCGGCCGAGGGGACGGGGCTCGACGCCTTCGAGGTCTTTTCGGAGGTCGTGACCTACTTCGACCGCCTGGACAACGCCGAGGCTCTGATCAACCAGCTTGCCTTCATGGAGGGAGCGACGGCGACTGAGGACAAGGTCCGGTCCGGGCTGGGCAACAAGCGGGCCCTGGACGGCATCGAAAAGAACCTCTTCTATCGCATGGTTCTCCGGCCGGTCCTGCAGAATCCCTACGCCCTGCACTTCGGCCGGCTCAAGGCGGTCGCCCTCTACGAGGGCCTGGAGCAGATCGAAAGGGGCGACAGGACGCTCTCGGAGATCGCCTCGGAACTCGAAGAGCTGGGGCTGCAGGAATCGGCCCAGCACCATCTTTACGAGGGCATCCGTGACCGGCTCAAGAAGTCCTATTTCGACTTGTCCAATTCTGCCCACGTTCGACTGCTGCAGCGCGAGGTGGAAGGGGAACTGGTCAAGCGGGGCGAATGGAAGGGCCCGATACCACAGGGTTCGTTCGCAGCGGCACTTGAGGAACTGAAGAGCGAGAGCGAGTTCCTCAACAACGTGTTGCCCAGGGCCATAGAGAACGGCGATTCGTCGTACATGGAAGCCTTCCGGTGCAGATCGGGCCTCGATCTTTTCCGCCTGGAGGAACTCGAACGCGAATACAAGGCCGGTCTGGATCCCGATGGCGCTACCGGCAACACCGGACCCGGCCCGGGGCCTTGATTTCGGGGAGAGGGGGGCGGCCCTGTCTCAGCGGTGGAAGGTGCCCATCAGGTGGCCCTGTGCCAGGACGTGGCCCTTCATCTGTGCCAACAGCTGGTCCCTGGTGGCGCCGGGCTTGAGGGGCAACATCTCGTCCAGGGCGTAGACCTTGAAGAAATATCGGTGGGGTTTGCCGGGAGGCGGGCATGGACCGCCGTACCCGATCTTTCCCCAGCTGTTTGTCCCCTGTAGCGCGCCGCTGATCGTCGTGGGTGTCGCGGGTACGCTCTCGGGCAGGCCGTCCACGGATGCGGGAAGATTGTAGACCACCCAGTGCACCCATGTCCCCATGGGGGCATCGGGGTCGTCGCAGATGAGCGCGATGGATTTGGTGCCCCCGGGCAGGTTGCTCCAGCCGAGCGCCGGAGAAATGTCCTGCCCCTTGCATGTGAACCGGGCGGGGATCGCGGCGCCCTCCGAAAAGGTCCCGGACGAGACCTTCACGGTCGAGGGCGCGTTGATCGCCCCCGCGGTGCAGGCCGCCACCGCGCACAGGAAAGAACCGAAAATCAGCCACAAGGACATGTCTCGCATGGTATTCCCTCCCAATGCCATTCCTCCGCCTGGACGGAGGGCGTCACTTCGGCGATGCCCCGGCCCCGGATGTCGTTTCTCTGTACCAGGATATCACTTCCGCAGGAGTCTTAAAGGCCACGAACCGGCCCAGCTCCCTTCCGCCGGGGGAGAGCAGTATGACCGTGGGCAGGCCGACAACGCCGAACCGTTTCTGCAGAGCTCTGTTGTGGGGCGTGTTGTCGGTCATGTCCATGCGGACGGGGATCACGCCTCGGAGGATCTTCTGCACGTCAGGTTCCGGCCAAGTCTTCTTCTCCAGTTCCACACAGGCAACGCACCAGTTGGCGCGGAAATCGAGCAGGACGGGTTCATCCTTGGCCCTCGCCGTAGCGAATGCGCCGTCGAGGTCCGTGTGCCACGCGACCGTCCCGGTCGAAGACTGCGCAGCCATCTCGTTCACGGCAGGGGGCAACAGAGGCATGATGCCAACCAGGGCGGCGGCGCACAATGCGATTCCGGCGATCCTGAGAGGTATGGAGAAGAAGTGTTTCTGCGCTCCAAATAGAAGATACCCGGAGATAAAGCCCAGCGCCAGGCCGGCGGCCGTCCAGAAGAGGGGCCTCGGCATATAGAGGCCGCCGAAGTAGAAGGCCGCGGCCAGGATCAGCGCTCCAAAGAACACGCGAACGCCGTCCATCCAGCCGCCCGATTTGGGCAACGAGGCGAGGACGCCCGAAAACGTGCCGATGACCATGAACAGGACGCCCATGCCTAAAGCGAAGGCGAACAGGTAGAAGAACCCGAGAACGACCGAGCCCGTGGCCGCGACCACGACAAGGATGGCCAGAATGAGTGGTCCTATGCAGGGGCTGGCCACCAGCCCCGACAGGGCACCGATGAAAAAGGCCCCCACGAACCCTCCGCCGCCCGTGTTCTGCTTCGTCCGTTCGATGCGGTTGGTGATAAAGGCCGGTGTTTTGAACTCGAACAGGTTGAACATGGAGAGGGCAAGCACGAGAAACAGAAGCGCAATCGGAACGCCGACCCACGGCGTTTGCGTCAAAGAGCCGAAGGCGGCGCCCGCCTTGGCGGATACCGCTCCGAGCGTGGCGTAAACCGCGGCGAGACCGAGCACGAAAGCCAGTGAGAGAAGGAACCCGTGTCCCTTGCCCTTGCCCTCCGATCGCGAGCCGATGTAGGCCACGGTGATGGGAATGACGGGGTACACACAGGGCGTGAGGCTGGAGAGGATACCGAAGAGAAACGCCAGAGCCAGGGCGAGGGGAACGTTGTTCTTTGCAGCGTCGGAAAACCGCTGCTGGTAGCTGCCCGAGCCGGACGCCGATGCCTGGAGGGCGGCCGGTTTTTCCGGGGGCGAGGACGGGCCCTCCGTCTTTGCCGGGCCCGCCGGTTGGACCTGTCCGGCAGTCCGGGCAGGATGCTCGTCCTCTTTCGCCGGGACGACCTTCAAACTGAAAGGTACGCCGTCGGTGGTGGGCAGGAAGCACACCTTCTCGCCGAAATCCTGGCACCCCTGCCAGTTCAGCTTGAGAGCGCCTTTGATGGCCCCTTTTATGCCGGATTTCAGGTGGATGGGTATTTCGATGGAGACCTTGCCGCGAAGCACGGGCTGATCCCCTTCCCTGGTGCCCTTGGGATATGCCGGGGTTCCGAGGCTGGCGCCCGTGATCGGGCTCACATCGACGGACAGGCCGGAACCGGCGAATATGTGGTAGCCGGTGGGAACGGTGATGTCCAGGAACAGCGTGCCGTCGCCCGGCGAGGGAAGGGGCGCCGGCTTGCTGCGGACAGACGTCTGGAGATCGGGCGGCGTCGGCGTGTGGTCCATGAAACTGCCCGTCGCCCCTGCGGTGATCCCCCATGCGAGAGAGAGCGCCAGGGCAACTGGAATCCAGCAGAGAGAGAATCGCTTCATTCAACAACTCCTCATGATGCTTCGCTTGTATTCATCCGTAGGGGTCTCCGGCACGAATGGCGCCGACAGTCAGTGCCCGGCCGGATGCCATCCCGGTGCGGTGGCTGCCTGTCGAACCGCCGTCTTGTGCCCCCGGTCAAGATTCCGCAGCGATACAACTCGTCGGGCTCACCGGCCCGGAAAAACAGGCTACTGATTATACCTCAAAGCTTGGATCAGGCCTTCCTCAGACCAAGGCGCCTGACCTTCTGGAGAAGGTTCTGGCGGGAGATGGCGAGGCTGCGGGCGGCCTGGGAGAGATTGCCGCCCGACTCCTCGAGGGCCGCCTGGATGGCCGTTCGCTCGGCGTCCTTCAGGATCTCCGCGAGGGTGGAGCTTCCACAAGGCGCCGGGACTGGGGATAGATAGCGGTCGGGAAGATGGCGGTCCACGATGAGCCTGTCCCCGTTAGACGCCACGAGAAGCGCCTTGGCGAGGTTCTGCAGCTCGCGGACGTTGCCGGGCCAGGCGTAGCCGCCGAGGCGGCTGAGAACGGAAGGATCGATCGCGGGCGTAGGGAGATTCTCCTTCTCGGCGGCCTGGGCGAGAAAGCGGGTGAGCAGATCCGGCACGTCTTCAGCCCGCCGCCTGAGAGGAGGGATGTGGACTCGGATGACGTTAAGCCTGTGGAAGAGGTCTTCCCGGAATGAGCCCTCCCTGACGGCCGCTTCGAGGTCCTTGTTTGTGGCAGCCAGGATGCGCGCGTTGGAGGCGCGGGGTCTGACTTCCCCCAGCGGCAGAAAAGACCCGTCCTGGAGGAAGCGCAGAAGGCTGGCCTGTACTTCGGGTGGGAGTTCACCGACCTCGTCCAGGAATAGAGTACTGTCCCGGGCCGCTTCCACCAGGCCCTGCTGGTCCATTGCGGCTCCAGTAAAGGCGCCCTTCTTGTGGCCGAAAAGAAGGCTGGCGGCCAGCGTAGGCGTAAGATTCGCGCAGTTCGCGGCGACCCAGGCCCGGCCCGCCCTCGGGGAAGCCGCATGCAGGGCTTGCGCACACGCCTCCTTGCCGACGCCCGGTTCGCCGGTCAGTAGTACGGGGAAAGTGAAGCCGGCCGCCTGGCTCAGGGATTGAAGGACGGCCACCATGACGTCGGCCTTTGTTATGATCCGGGCACGGACGGCCGGATGAACGGCCGTGTCGTTCCTGGGCTCAACCTGCGGCGGAGGATCGCGAAGCATGCGGACCCAGATGCGTGCGAAGGCTTTCTGCTCTGCCAGAAAGGCCTCCCTCCCGGCCCTGAAGAACCCGCACCAGGTGCCGCCAACGCCCTTGACGCCGATGATGCCGCCCTCCGTGCTCGGCAGCTCTCCAACGTGGCCGGCCCCCGCCAGAAGCAATCTGCGCTGTACCGCCGTGCACGTGCCCCACCAGTGGGGAGGCCGGCCGACGCGCACGAGGCAGGCGGCGTCCGCGCCCACCCGCTTGAGCACGGATTCAAATGTTCCATCGGGCTCTTCCCCGGCGGCGAGGAGCAGGGCGATGTCGTCCGAAACAGGCGCCCGTTTTTCCCCCCGGAGATCCTCGTCGTTTCCAGCCAGGAGCGGGAGCAGTTGCCGTTCGGGGCCCTTGACCCTGTTTTTCGTCAGGTATGCCGCCAGGTCTTTGCGCTCATTTTCGGAGAGGGCCGGCAGCCCGCCCCTTTCGGCTAGGCTCCACAGCACCCGGCTCGACAGAAAGGGGCTGCGGGCCTCGCGGGCGGCGAGCCATGCCTGCTGCAGCTCCTCGGTGGAGTTCTTGGCGACGTACTCGCCGACGAGCAGGTGCCAGTACGCCCTGAAGTAGGGCGAGGCCTGCGGAAGCAGTTCTAGGGCGGCCTTCCGGTCACCGGGAGAGAATTCTCCGCTTCCCTTGGCCGAAGCGGCACACCGTACCGCTGATGCCGCGAGAAGGTCGTCAGGGTCGGTCTCCGGTTTCAGGGTGCTCTTGAGTTCGCGGCACAGGTAAGATAGTTTTCGTCGCTGACCGGTGAGCAACAGGAGCTCTCCCCTGAGCACCAGGAGCGGGATCCTGACTTCGGGATCGGCCACGCGGTTCATAAGCTTGAGGCCCTTTTCCGCCAGGTCCAGTGCTTTCGGGTAGTCCCCGAGGGCCTGATGCACCGTGGCCAGCCACAGCAATGAGATGGCGGTAAATAATGGGTTCTGGTCCGGACTCTCCGTATCGAGCGTCGATTCGAATACGTGGCGCGCGCGCTGCACGTCGCCGGCTTCGAACCGGCAGAGGGCGAGATTGAAGCGGGCATCCTCCACGAGGGCCTCCAGACCGAGGCCCGTGGCGCCCTCTTCGGCCCTTCGGTAACATCCGGACGCTTCCTTGAACCTGCACAGGAGTCGCAGCGCGTTTCCGCAGTCGCATTCACAGCCGACCTCAAGTCCCCTGAAGCCGTATGTCGAAACGACTTCGCGAGCCATTTCGAATCCTTTCAGCGCCGTTGCATAGTCGCCGATTTTCCGGTGAGCCATGGCCCTGCGGTGCGTCAGCAGGAACGCCGTGGCGGGGTGCGGCTGGAACGGGGCGGCTTCGTCGGCTTGCTGGAGCAGGCGCAACGCCCTTTCGATCCGGTTTGCGTGGAGGAGAGCCGTAGCGGCGTGGCAGAGGGCCTGGACGCGCACGTCTGGGTCGTCCGTATCCTCGGCCATCCGGACAAGGTTCTTCGCGGCCTCTTCAATGCCTCCCTCCAGCCATCGGATCTGGTTCTCAAGAAAGGCCGCCGTCTCTTGATCAGGTGGTTCGAGTGCTGACTTCGGGATGTCCTGCAGCACCTTCTTGGCTCGGCCGAGGTCGTGAAGGTCTTTGTAGCACGTGGCCCTCAGGACGCCCAAGCGCCCCTTGGTCTCCCTCGTGCCTCCGAGGCCGTCCCAGAGGTGCAAGGCCACGAGCGGCTGTCCCAGCAGCAGGAACACGACGCCCTCCCAGAGGGCGGCGCCCGCAGGGTCTTCTTCCATCTCGAGGCGCGCCCGGACTACCAGCTCAGCCAGATACCCCTCGCTTGCCAGATCCTGCGGCGTCCCGACCGGCTCGCCCCGTCGGGAGAGCGGCGCGTGGAACCGCTCCTCACCAGCACCGCCGAGGGTGGGGCGGAACGGGACGCGAAGCGACTCGGGCACGGGGGGCATGAGTGGCGATCCGCACACGGGTTGGTCGTTCGGAAGGTCCTCCAGCGCCTGCAGGATCGTCTCCCTGTCCTCACCCAGGAGGGCCTCGGCGTGTTCTCCATACCACCTTTCAGCCGTCGGAGTCAGCCACAGCATGCGGATGCGCCGCACGATCCCGGCGGCTTTGCCCTGTCCCTTGTCGAGAATGACTATGGGGCGTTTCAGGCTCGAAGCGGCTCGCCTGAGAAGGGCGAGACCTTTCGAGTCCAGGGCGGACGACGGCCACAGCAGCCAGCCGTCGGACGCCGACTTATCAAGCAGTTCAACCAGCGAGGCGAGCAGCGCCTCAGGCTCCTCCCCCAGATGGCCGCGCATCCAGTCCCGGGCCGTCTCCGGGGTGCCGAGGGCGCCGGCGAGGAGGGGTTCAAGGCTCGCGTAGGGGTAAGGTGGAGCGTCTCCGAGGTAGACGGGCGTCAGTTTCCGTCCTGCTTCGTCGGGCGAAGAGGCCAGCTCGAAAACCGCCTCCATGCTCGTCCGCGTCCGGCTGAAGATGGCCTCGAACCCTTCCGGCCAACTCTCGATCACCGGATCCCAGACGACGCCCACGCCCCAGGATGTCGGAAGGTTCGGCGTCATCCCACTCTGCGCGGCCAGGTTCCAGAGTTCCAGAAGCAGTTGCCTGCAGGATGGCCTGAAGGTATCGTCCGGCTTGAGCGCGGAAAACAACCAGGCGTTCCACTTTGCATAGTGCCTGTGCCGATGGGGCAGGCTCGGCAGGGCGGTCCCCGGGGGCGGGGTTTTCCCTCCCAACAGCCTGTAGAGAAGCGCTGCGTGTTGTCGCCCCGCTTCTTCGGGAGCCTGGTCCCCGGAGGCAGATGTCAGGGACGGAAGGCCATCCCGTCCGATCGCCCAGTCGTCGGCCGACGGAATCCGGGGCCAATCCTCTGCCTCCAGAAAGGCTAGAGCAGAAAAGAGCCCTATCGAGAAACGGAGGATGTCCCCTTCGTCTTTGAGATTGCGGACGGAACGGAGCGTTGCCCCAACGGCGTCGCCGCCCGGTTCAAAATGGACGGCCGGCGGGAAGGCAGGATGCCTGAGCATGAGGCGCGACGGATCGTGGTGGGAAGAATCGGCCTCCTTCGGCATCATCGTTCCCATACTGTGAAAGCCGAGCTGTTGCCCATAGGTACTATTTAGCATAGGAGCGGGTATCCCACAAGGGTTGCCCTTGTTGACTATGTAGGTACGGGCCTTCCGGACAGCCCTGCAATGACGCGCATGACAGCGCCGCGAACGCCAGCAGTAAGACGCCTATGGACAGGGGGTTAGAGTGGTCTGGGTATCTTGCGCCCGGTGTGCTCGTCGCGTATGATAGGGCAGAGTGAGGAGGCGCAGTGGAATATCCCAAGAAGGACCTCCAAACGGAATTGCTCTCTCTCAAGGCTTCCCTGTACGACTCCAATACACACCTTCCAGTGTATTCAGCCTGCTTCGACAGGCTTAAGCAGATGGCCGAGGACCGCTTCATGGGCCTGGTTCTCCTCCAGATTTCCGACCTGGAGAGGCTTGAGTCTGTTTTCGGGTTTGAGCGGTACGAGGAGGTCTTGAAACGGGCGGCTTTCCACCTGCAGGACGTGAACAACAGGGAATTCGACGGGGACCTCATGGTCAGCCAGCGGGGCGTATTCGACGACCAGTTCTGCCTCTTTGTCCCGTTCTCCATACTCTCCTCTCCAGCGCTTTTGTCCCTCGAGAGGATCGCGAAACGCCTTTTCAAGGTCTTGGAGTCGGACCTGTCGTCGAAAGAGATGCCGGGACTCGCCCTGCACATGGGATATTCCATCCTCCACTACAATCCCTTTCTGCGGTTCGAACGCCTCGTGCACAGGATAGTGGAGGAGACGGCCGGGCTGGCTCAGCACCAGCAGGAAACCGAGCTTGTCCTGCACGAACTGGAGCTTCGCCAACTCCTCGCCCGGCGAGCCATTACCGCCCTGTACCAGCCCATCGTGAATCTCGACGATTTTAGTGTCATCGGTTACGAAGGGCTGGCGAGGGGGCCCGCGGAGACGCCCTACGAATGGCCGGAGGCCCTCTTCACATTCGCAAGGCAGTCCAAGCTCAACCGGGAACTCGACCACCAGTGCAAGATCGCCGCGCTCGAAGGCGCCCGGGGGAGGCCTGCGGGAACGAAGCTCTTCATCAATACCCTGCCGACCACCCTGGACGATCCGGATTTCACCTCCTCGGAGGCCGGGGAGATGCTCGGTCGTTTCGGCCTGGCCCCCGGGGACCTCGTCTGGGAATTGACCGAGCGTCACGCCATAGAAGACTACGGCGCCTTCCAATCCACCATGAAGCGATACGTGGACCTGGGATACAACGTGGCAATCGACGATCTCGGGACCGGTTATTCGTCCATTCAGACGATAACCCATGTCCGTCCCCTCTACCTCAAGATCGACATCTCGCTGGTCAGCGACATCGATACAAACCTCCTCAAGCAGGAGCTCGTCTCGTCGCTGCTCGTTCTTGCCGGCAATATAAACGCCCATCTGATCGCGGAGGGCATCGAGACGCAAGGCGAGCTGGATGCATTGAGAAGTCTTGGCATCCACATCGGGCAAGGCTACCTGCTAGGAAGGCCTTCCACCCTCTTCCCCGAGTCCGCGGCGCCGCCCGCCGCAAGGGAAGTGTCTAAGCGCGGCTGAAACAGCTCCCCCTCCCCACGACAGTCCACGCGCACCGCCCGACTGGCCCGGTTCGCCGAACAACAATGGGGCTTCCCAGCCCTAAAAACTCGGCAACAAAAAAAAGAGCGGGCCTTTCGGCCCGCCCTCTGCTCGGTTGCACTTAACGAAACAATGTCTTACCAGGAGAACGGAAACGCTCCGGACACGCCGCCGTCGTCCGTGTTCTCCACGGTGATCATGACCTGCGTGCCCTTGGGCACCATGGCCTTCAGGGCGGCGCCCTTTTTGGCGACGAGTTTTCCTTCGTTCTTGAATTTCACCTGGGGAACGGCATCGCCATTGATCTTGACGACACAGCCTTCGTGGAAGTTGGTGCCGTAGATCTTAAGGCGGAACGGTGCGCCGGCCTTATACACCGCCGAAATAACCGGCGGGTCCACGGTGCTCGCGGCGTTGACGGCCATGGTGTTGGATGCCGAGTGGCCGGCGCCGTCGGTCACGGTCAATCCAACTGTATAGGAGCCGCCCGTCGTGTAGGTATGGGTGACGGTTTCGCCCGACTGGGTCTGACCGTCGCCGAAAGCCCACGCGTAGGTGTAAGGGGGCGTTCCCTGGAGTGCGCTTCCCGTGAAGTGCACGGTCATGGGCGTCTGGCCTGATGTCTTGTCGGCCTCTGGGACGGCCCGGAGCGCGTCCGAACAGGGCACGTCCTCGGTGAGGGTAAGGGACCAGTTGAGCAGCGTACCGATGTCCCCCAGGCCGAGGTCGTGCACGTAGAGCCGCCACTCGCCCCCGGCGGGCTTGCCGGAAAAGGCCTCGAGAGGTGAAACCGGCTCAAACGTGCCGCTGAAGGGCGGCTGGCCGTCGCTGATGGGTGTGGAAGCGTCGTCGTCGAAGGTCGTGTTCTGGTAATCGTGGCCCGGTCCGCCCTCGGTCATGGCCAGGCGGACCCACGAACCGTCGGGATGCATGAGCGTGATGGCCAGGTCGCCGTCGTAAGGGTGCTTGATGTTGACGGTGACCGTGACGTGGGACACCGTGAAGACGGAGTCCACGTTCAGTGTAGAGTAAACGCCCTGACCGTTGTAATCGGGAATGGCCTTCGGCACGTCCGAGCTGGCCAGCCCCGTCTTCGCAAGATCGAGGGTGGTAAAGCCGTAGAAGTCGCCCCCGTTGGTGTCGAGAGTTTCATTGCCCGACGCATCCTTCGAATCCACGGCAAAGACGTATCCCGTGCAGGTGGCCAGGCCGGGGATCTTCACGCTGTGGCTGGTGCCGAGCTTGTCCTCAGCAGAGGGTGTTTCGGGCGAAGACGGGCCGTACGAGACGTGGCCGGTGGTGGGTTCGCTTGTGGTCCAGCTGATGACTGCGGTGCGTCCGAAGGGCACCACCTGCACGTTTGCAATGGTCGGTGCAACACAATCGGCGACAGCCGTGGCCTCCGCGCTCACGCCGGGCGTTCCGCACGCCGACGCGTCCACGTAGTGTGCGGTTATGACCGCGCCGTTGGCCACGCCTACGGCGCCGTCCCCGGACTCCGTGGATGTCGATGTGCGGATCGTGCCCGTGAACTTGCCAGAATTCGCAGGCGTTTCGGTCAGTGTCACGGTTTCGGGGGTGGTTTCCAGGTTGGACCAGATGGTCACGTCCTGGCTGCCCGCGCCCGTGAGGTCGCTGTCCATAACGAAGATCCTGATCGTGTCGTCGCAGTTGTAGGTGGGCCGGTCGAGGACCACCGAGCCGGCGCAGGACTGCGGGGTAGCCTCGAAGCAGTCGCTCATGGCGCTCCGGCATGCGCCGTCTCCCGTGGAGGCGATTGCCTGGACCCTGTAGTAGTAGGCCAGGCCGTCGATCACGGACGCGTCCGTGAAGCCGGTCATTGGAGAGTCGACCCGGCCGACCCTCGTGTAGCCCGCGTCGCATCCGGTCTCATTTCTGAATATTTCGTAGCTCTGCGCATCCTGAACAGCGCCCCAGGTCACCTGCGCGGTGTTGTTGCCCGGGACGACCGAAATGACGGGCTTCGCGAGTTCCGGGCAGTATCCCGCCTGGTCCTCGTTGTTCACGTCGTCGCACGCGATGCCGTGGCGGTTGAAGGCCGCGTAGATGGCCGCCGCGTGGGGCGTGCCGTTGTCGAGGTTCCCGTCCGCGTCGTCCACTACCCTGAACACGCTGAAGAGGCTGCCCGACCCGCATCCGCTGCTGACGTCCTGCCCCGTGCAGGTGTAGGCGGCGGTCGCCGCCGGCCGGCTGAGGTACCAGAGCCGGTCGACGAGCTGCCACGCGGTGGCCTGGTCCATGCCGGCGTCGGGAAGGTCCCTGTTGGCCAGGTCCCAGAGGGCCTGGGAGGAAACGGCCGATTCGCAGTGTCCCTCGTAACCGCACGGGCCAGGGTACGTGGGGTCAATGGGGCAGTGGAAGCCGCTGAAGCCGCTCATCATGGCGGTAGTCGCGGGCTGCTGGTCGTGGTGCTTGCCCCAGTCGATGTCCCGCACGCCGGAGCAGTCGTTGCAGGCGTCGCCGTACCCGCTGCAGTTGCTGGACTGGAAACCGTTTCCGACGCATGAGCTGTGCGTCTGAAGGACGGCCGTGAAGTCTCCGTAGGTCTCGCCCGTGCCGTTGTCGGGGCTGGAGCCGTCTCCGTCGTTGGAATCAAGGCCGTGTCCCCACTCGTGGAGCGACACGCCGGGGAGTTCCCCGGTGTTGGAGCACCCGCCGCCGGACTTGAAGAAATTCAAGGCGGAACCGTCCCAGTAAGCGTTGCACGTCTGGTCCATGTTGACGTTGTCCGTCAGCTGGCCCGCGAGCCACTTGTTGTCCGGGAGGTAGGTAAGGGCCTTCATCTTGATGAGGTTCACCTGGTAGTACTGGGTTCGAGCGGCGTGCGTGTTGCCCGGTCCGCCAATCCCCGGCGTGGCGCAATCCGTGCCTTCCCCGGAGCCGAAGTCGAGGTCTCCCGTGGCGGTCGTGTTGCTGACGTCACCGCACACATCGGAGATTTTAACGTACTTGCCCGAGAGGGCAGATGTGGCGCTCTGACCTTCGAAGAGACCACCACCGTCGGCGTACTGGCCGTTACCAAGGTCGACGAAGGGCAGGGGACGATCCACTTCGGCCGCCGGACGGTCGCCCGGGTAGACGCCGCCGTGGACGCTGCCGTACTTGTTGGCGTCGACGAATGCGACGATCTCCCCCGTGTGAGCATCCACGCGAGCTTCCCAGGTGCCCATGACGCCCCTGCGCCGGAACTCGAGCAGGTAGACGAGCCTGTAGTGAAGGCCCGTCCCAGGTTGTATGGATTCACCGGCCAGGGCCTCGGGCGTCGAGACGGGTATGACGATCAGCCGGCCGGGCTCGAGGATCTCGTCGCCGGGTCCGAACCGCCCGACATAGCCCCACAGAATCTGCCAGGCCGTTTCCCGGTCTATGGTAGGCCGGGGATCGAGAGCCCGGATGGAGTCGTCGATGTGTTCCTCCCCTACCTGCACGAGGTTGCCGTGGTTCAGCCTGAATACGACGTGGGCCTTCTCCACAGGAATCCCGTGGTAGGTCCACTGAAAGTCCACGAAATAGAGATAGCCGGCAAGCGGGCCCGACGCCGATGAAATGAGCCTCAGGTCACCGGGCTGCACACCCAGCATGTCCGGATTGTTCCGGATGAAGTCCAGGGCCTTGTCGGCGACCACGCTCACGGGGACGTTGTTCAAAGGGCCGCCGGGAGCAAGGCCCGGGCCCGTCCTCGTCAGCGAGTTGGCCGTTCCCGGGATCCATGGGATGCCTCGCCCTTCCAGCAGCGAAGGCCTGCCGGTGACCCGGTCGACCACGGCGTGCCATCCGGCGCCTTCTGCATCCAGAAATGCCGCCAGCGCGGACATCGCCCTCGAATCCGCGACGGAGGCCCGGAAACCGGCCCCCGGCAGAATTCTTTCGTTGATGGCCGTAAGCCTCGTCTCGGGCTTCGCGAAAGCCAGGTCGTCCAGCGTGTCCGCTCCCGTCTTGGCCCGCTGGGCCATGGACGGTATCACCACGCCCAGGGCGAACGCTGCCGCCAGGACGCACCTCACGAATACTCCTCGATGTCTAAGGAATTGCAATGCAAACCCCTCCTCTCTTTTCCCGACCCCCGGGGTTGTTTCGATGTAAGTGACGCATCTTATAATAATTGCAAGTGCAGTGGAACCCTGTTCGCGGTTCGAACGCGCCCTGAGGCCCAAATCCAGCGACAGGAAGGACAGGGCACGCTAAAACGCAGAGTTGGCATGGCTTCTCTGAAAGACGGTGTTCACCTGCAGGGGATTTAGGCTGCCTCCGAGCGGGGCACGAGCCGGGCGGGGAAGCCCCCAGGCCAGGGTGAGGGTTCCAGCGGGCTTTGCCCGTGGGGCGGGGAGGGAACGGTTTTCCCCGTTGCGGGCGACGCTTTTTCTATCTCCGGTTGAACCGCGGGCACGGCCGAAGCTGGGATGATTTGATCGCGGATCTTGAGTGAGGCAGAGGGGTTGGCAGCCCGGCGTCCTTCTGCTAAGATACATGCCGTGTTTTTCCGGTTGCCAAACCTGGAACTGGATCTTTTTAGGACGGGAACAGGACAGACGATGGAACCTCCCAGTTGGGTGAAACAAGTCGATAAAGGGGCATCGGACCTCGGAACGTGCGTTCCGGTCCGCAACCCGGAAAAGGCCGTCGGAAAACCGGCCTCCTGACCGTTCTTCGGCATGATTCCGGGTCCCGCCCCGCGCAGGGAAACGGAGTTGTGCCTTGATCATTCAGTGCTCTCACGCAACGCGTCAGCCTGCGACACGCTCTTGCCGGAACCGCCGACGTGCGTCGCGAGGCCTTGCCGGCCACGCTGCGGACAGGAGTGCGCCATGACCGATAACGGGGGCGCTCCATGTACTGGGTCAGCAAGGGCATCCACCTTCTAAACCGCCTTCGCCGGCAGATCTTCATCTTTCTGGCCGTGCTCGGTCCCGGCATCATCGTCATGGTGGCCGACAACGACGCGGGCGGGATTTCCACGTACGCCGTCACCGGTTCCAAGTACGGCTTCAACGTGCTGTGGCTTTTCTTCATTCTCATCCCCATGGCCTTCCTTGCCCAGGAGATGGCCGTCCGCCTCGGGGCGGTCACGAAGAGGGGGCACGCGGAGGTCATCTTCGAGGGCTTCGGGCCCTTCTGGGGCTGGTTCTCCATCATCGACCTGGCCATCATCAACTGGCTCACGCTGGTGACCGAATACATCGGTATGACGGCCGCCATGAGCCTGTTCGGGGTTCCGCCCATCGTCACGTTCCTGGGCGTCACGATGATCCTCATGGCCGTGGTGATGTCCGGAAAGTACTGGACATTCGAGAAGCTCACGCTGCTTTTCTGCGTCTTCAACCTCGTCTACATTCCCGCCGCCCTCTGGGCCATGAAGACGCCTGCCGCGCCTGCCTGGAGCAGCGTTTTCGAGGGCTTCTATGCACCCCGCTTCCCGGGCGGGATAACGACAGATCTCATCTTCGTGCTGCTGGCCAACATCGGGACCACGATCACGCCGTGGCAGATCTACTTCCAGCAGAGCGCGGTGGTGGACAAGGGCCTCGACATCCACGACATCAAGTTCGGAAAGTGGGACACGCTCGTGGGGTCGGCCCTGACCGGGCTGGTGGCCGTTTTCATCATTATCACCACGGGCGCCGCTTTCTACTACCACCACCCCCAGATCGTGATCGAGGACGCGCGGCAGACCGCCGAGGCTCTCGTTCCCCTGCTGCCCGCGGGGGAAGGCCACCTGGCGCGGACGCTCTTCGGCATCGGCCTCTTCGACGCGGGGTTCCTGGGCGCGCTGTGCATATCGCTGGCGACGTCCTGGGGGGTGGGCGAGGTCTTCGGATGGGCCCACTCGCTCAACAAGAGCGTCAGGGACGCCCCATGGTTCTACGTCTTCTACCTCGGGATGCTTCTCACGTCGGGCGCCGTCGTCCTCATCCCAGGCGCCCCGCTCATCACGATCACCATGTACGTGCAGGTGGTGGCGGTGACCCTGCTGCCGGCGTCCCTCATATTCGCCTACATCCTCCTCAATGAACCGGCGTTCATGGGCAAGCACGTCAACACGCGCTGGCAGAACGTGGCCAACATGAGCATCATCATCCTGGTCATCCTCATGTCCACCATGCTGGCCGTGACGACCCTTTTCCCCGGACTGTTGGGCAACGGATAGCGGGAGGCTCAGATGGTCGTGGTTCCCAAGAAGACGCAGAAGGTGACCGACGTACCGCCGGCCCCCGGCAAGTTCCGTTTCCTCTATTTTTCCCGGCTCTATCGTCGGCCGGT
>Ga0315540_10000831_pt1 | contig 17666 bp, 20 predicted proteins | sample SalMarSW160110MG_FD_203677 | JGI IMG/M metagenome (GOLD analysis project Ga0315540, IMG submission 203677) | Salt marsh sediment microbial communities from the Plum Island Ecosystem LTER, Massachusetts, United States - Salt Marsh Sediment SW1601-10 ...
GAAATGTCAGTGCATAGAAACCTTTTAATTCCAATTGATGTACAGTATGTTATATGTTCGTATACTGATATATTAGTATCTTCAGTCCACCCGCTTATTCTTATTATTTCATCCTCCACATCAATTGCAGTTATTATTTTGTCATTTGAATGTTTATTAATAATCGATTCAAATTCTTTCCTATTTTTAATTGAGAGTGAACCAATAATTATATTATCAACTCCCGCCGAGATAAGCTTATCAACAGATTCTAAATCCCTGACACCACCTCCAAATTCAATTTGAAGTCCGGTTTTTTCTTTAATCTTACTAACGATATTTAATATTGAAAAATTTCCCGTCTTTGATCCTTCCAAATCAACAATATGTATTGTATTAAGTCCCATTTCTTTAAATCTTTTCGCGATCTCCAGTGGAGAATAATTGTAATAAGTAATATCCTCGAAATTTCCTTTTTTGAGTCGTACTGTTTTGTTTTTATATATGTCTATAGCAGGTATAATTAACATAGTCCAATAAAATTCCTTAATAACTTTAAACCGGCTTCACCTGACCTTTCCGGATGAAATTGTACTCCGTAATAATTATTCCATTCCAGTGATGCTGAAAAAATTATTTTATTCTCGCTGGTAGAAGTTGTTGAACTAACTACGGGAAGGTAATATGAATTTGCGTAATAGAAATATTCACCGCTTTTTATCCCATTAAAAAGCGTGTCTGGTTTAATTATCTCAATTGAATTCCAGCCCATGTGTGGAACCTTTGTTTCCTGCTTATTAAACTTATCAATAACACCATCAATAACTCCCAGACATTTAGTATTTCCTTCCATTGATTTTTCTGCAAGCAATTGCATTCCAAGACAAATTCCTAATAATGGTTTTTTATAATTTTTCAGTAAATATATCAGATTCATTTCGCTTAACCTCTTCATAGCAAACGATGCTTCACCCTGTCCCGGGAATATTGCCCCTTCTGCTTGTTCAATCGCGTTTCCTGACCCGGTCAATATATATTCCTGTTTTAATGACTCAAGTGCATTAGCGACTGACGCGACATTGCCCGCACCATAATCAATTATGGCAATCATAAAACACCTTTAGTAGACGGCAATATTCCGGCACTTCTCTCATCAAGTCTGCACGCTTCATTTAATGCTTTTGCGAATGCTTTAAATATTGCTTCAGTTTTGTGGTGATCGTTTTTACCCGTTGCTTTAATATAAATGTTTGCCTTCAATCCGGCTGAAAGGGCTCTGAAGAATTCCTCTGTTAGTTCAGTGGGAAACTCTCCTACTTTTTCCCGGTTGAATTTACAGTTGAAATTCAGGTATGCCCTTCCTCCAAGATCAATTGCACATATTGCTGCTGAATCGTCCATCGGCAGGAAAAACCCGTATCGTTTTATTCCTCTTTTGTCGCCGAGTGCTTTATACAGCGCACTACCTAAAGAAATTCCTGTATCCTCAACAGTGTGATGTTCGTCGATGGATAAATCTCCTTTTATGTCTGCTTCAAGGTTTATATTTGAATGTCTTGCGATTTGCTCAAGCATATGATCGAAGAATCTGATGCCAGTGCTGATTTTTGATTTTCCTATTCCATCTAATGAAACTTTAATTCTTACCTCGGTTTCTTTTGTGATTCTAACAACGTAAGCAGAGCGCATTCTTTTTTTTATCTCATTTACCGCATCGGAAAGATTCTTGTATTTACCACTTAAATTTATTTGAATTGATTTTTTCTCATCTCTGGAAACTGTTATTGTGTATGCAAGACTTTTACTTGGTTTAGGTACTAAATTAATTCCTTCCATTTCGATGATTTTTCGTAGTTCAGAAAATTCTTTCTTATTTATTCCATTAACCTGAATTTCATATCCCAGCCTTACTAATTCTTTCATACCACTTATTAAACCGTAAGAAAGTTTTGAATTAGGGTCTAATAATCTTTTGTCTATTACAATTTTTTGTTTTTTTCTTCTCATACAATTTCTTTTATTGCCTGTAGCAATTGAATATTCTCTTCTTTTGTGCCTATTGAAATTCTTACACAGTTTTCAAGCATTAACTGACTGCTTCTGTCTCTTACTATTATACCTTTTTCGGCCAAACTTTGTTGAAGCTTTTTTGCATTTTCAACCTTTACCAGTAGAAAATTGGCATCTGAAGGATAAACCTTTAGAATTCCGGAAAGACTTTCCAATTGATTTATTAACTCTGCCCTTTCTTTAATTGTTACGGCTACATATTCATTCTTTATCTCAGAATTTTGAAATGCTTTTTTTATTGCATATCTGGTAAGTGTGTTTATATTGCAGGGCGATTTTACCTTGAATAAGTAGTCCGTAATTTCAGGATCACTTACAGAATAACCGAGTCGTATTCCAGCCAGCCCCCATGCTTTCGAAAAGGTTCTGAGAACAACGAGGTTTGTATAATTTTTGACTTCTTCTGCAAGTGATAAATCACCTGTGAATTCGATGTATGCTTCATCAACAATAACCAAAGAATTAATGCTTTTGCAAAGAGAAAGGACATCTTCTCTCTTTAATAAATTTCCGGTAGGGTTGTTAGGTGAACAGAGGAAAATGATTTTTGTATTCTTGTCGAATGATTTTTTAATTGCTTTAATATCCAACTGAAATTCATCATTCAGGCAGATGCTCCTGGTTTCAATATCATTAATATCACAGAAAACTTCATACATTCCGAATGTCGGCTCCGGAATTATAACGCTATCTTTTCCTGGCTCACAAAAAATTCTGATCAGCAGGTCAATTATTTCATCTGAGCCAACGCCAAAAAATAATTGTTCCTTTTTAAGTCCGAAAGTATCTGCGATTAGTTCTCTCATTTCATTCTGCCGTGGATCAGGGTAACGATTTAGTTCTAAACCGGGAATCTCGTCAAATGTCGATCCGAAATTATTTTCATTTGCATCAAGCAAAACAAAATTAGGGTTATTATACAGATCGCGGGCCGACGTGTAAGGCTTTAAATTCAATATGTTTTTTCTTATCAATTTTGTTATATCCATTTCTACCTCAATCTTATGCTGACGGCATTTTTATGAGCCTGAAGTCCTTCTGTTTCTGCAAGTGTCTCGACGGTATTAGCTATTTGTTTAAGTCCGTCTAATGTTAACGTTTGAAATGAAATAGATTTCATAAATGATTCAACTGTAACGCCGCTAATAGATTTTGCAAATCCTGAAGTCGGTAGAGAATGATTTGTACCGGATGCGTAGTCACCAACGGTTTCAGGAGAATATTGCCCGATAAAAACTGAGCCTGCATTTGTAATTTCCTTGATATATTTATCAGCCTGTTTAATATTCAGGATCAAATGTTCCGGCCCGTATTCGTTGCTGAATTTTATTGCCTCCTCCAAATCATTTACAATTAAGATAAAAGAATTCTTTAATGCTTCTTTTATGAATTCTTTCCTTGGCAATAGTTCAGTTTGTATTTTAATTTCCGACAAAACATTTTCTGAACAGGTAATATCATTGGTTATAAAAATTACTTGTGAATCCGGACCATGCTCAGCCTGAGCCAGAAGATCAGCCGCTATGAAAGATGCATTAGCATTTTTATCGCCTATAATAAGCACCTCGCTTGGTCCCGCCGGCATATCAATTGCGCAACCATCAGGATCAATGCTGACCAACAATTTTGCTGCAGTTACATATTGATTCCCGGGCCCAAATATTTTGTTTACTTTCTGTACAGCTTTATCTCCATAGGCCATTAACCCTATGGCTTGCGCTCCGCCAATTTTGTATAATTCTTTTATACCGCATAACTTTGCCGCATATAAAAGAGCATTGTTAAATTTTTTACTTTTAACCGGAGAACAGGTAATTACTCTTTTACATCCTGCTATTTGTGCAGGGATTCCTAACATCAGTATTGTCGATGGTAAGACAGCATTTCCGCCCGGGACATAAAGTCCCACCTTTTCTATTGCTCTGTACTCGCGTGAACAGCTAACACCCGGGAGAGTTTCAATTGAGTAGTTTGCGGGCAATTGTTGTTTGTGAAATTTGTAAATATTTTTATAAGCATTATCAATTGCTGCTTTAATTTCTGTTGGCAAATTCTCTTCTGCCTGTCTATAATCCTTTTCTGTAGCAACGATCTCATCATTTACAGGTTCATTGAATTTTTCGGCATAATTCAGTGCTGATTTCAGGCCGGTTAATTTTATATCTGCTATGATTGACTTTACGATCTCAAAAACTTTTTCAAGATTTATTGCAGGTCTTTTGGTTAATGAAAGCAATTCTTCAGAGTTTAATCTATCGTAATAGTAAGTTTTCATAATATCATATTATCAATTGGTAAAAGTAAAATCCCGGAGGCACCGGCGAATTTAAGTTCATCGACAATCTCCCAAAATTTTATTGATGGTATAACAGCGTGTATTGCCAGCATGTTTTCTTCTGCCAGGTTTAATACTGTTGGGCTCTTTAGTGAAGGAATAATGTTAACTATTTTTTCCAGCGAATCTTTTGGAATATTCATCATAAGATATTTTGACTCTTTTGCACTAATTGCTGAGTTTATTCTCCTGACCAGGTTATTAAGTATCTTTTCTTTTTCATTACTCAAGTATGAAGCATCCGATCTAATCAGTACTGCTTCAGAGTCAAAAACCTTGAATGATTTTTTTAATTTATTCATTGTTAAAGTATTACCTGTAGAAACGATATCGCAAATTAAATCAGCAACCCCCAAGGTCGGAGCTATTTCAACCGATCCGTTTAGCTCAATAACTTTGGAATTAAGATTATTCTCATCCAGGAATTTATTGAGTATGAAAGGGAAGGATGTTGCAATTGTTTTATTGTTAACGTCACTAATATTGCTGATTGGTTTGCTTTCCGGATAAGCTAGTAGAATTGAACATCTTCCAAACCCAAGCTTTTCAATTAACTTTGCTTTTGACTGACTTTCTATCAATACATTTAGCCCTACTATACCAAGGTCAGCTACGCCATCCTGAACATATTCCGGTATGTCATCGTCTCTCAGGAATAGTAATTCAAGCGGAAAATTTCTTGCTGTTTCGGTTAATCTTTCTGAGTGATTTTCTATATCAATTCCGCATAACTTGAGCATGTTAAGAGATCTTTCTGTTAATCGCCCTTTTTTCTGTATCGCAATTTTTAAGTTCCTATTCATAGTTTTTCCTTTAAAACAAAAAACCCCGGTAAAGCCGGGGTTAGATTTAATTTCTTATTTTAAAAATATCTAGCACATACCGGCAACAAAGTATCTGGTTGAATGATGGTGTGCGCTATGTGTTTTTATTGTTGTCATTTTCTTCCTGCAAAGATAAATAAATCTAATTATAATGCAAATGCAAAAATGTAATTTATTTTAAATTGTTTTTTGCATTCTTTGTGCATCCTAACGGGCTCGAACCGGTGACCTGCTGATCGCATATCAGTCTATTTTTTCTCTTTCCAGGTGAAATACAAACACTTAGGCAATATTGTTCAGATAAAATATAAGCGCAATTTTAATTTAACCTTTTCCCAACTAACACTAATTATTCGGCTTCGGCGCAAACTTAATGGCGAACACAGGATGAAGTTCCCACGGTGTATAGGACTTCATTCCTCTTTTACCTCTGGGGTTACCTTTTAAATGCGGAGCATCAAAAAATAACTGTCCTGTTACTGTAACATAAACTTCGTGCTGCATTTTATTTCCTGTTGTTCCGGGCTTCTTTCCATTTAATAGTTCGTCCCTTATAAATTTTCTTACATCGGCGCATTTAGACTTTAGGTCAGGATACAAAAACAGATTTTAAAGCTGTAGTTGATAATTGGAATGCCACTACCACTATATGGACCGATGGTTTGCCTATAGGCTAATTCTAGGTTTGTGTGATTAGCTATTTCAAACTACACATAAATAAAATGGAATAAACCTATTAAAACTGTTCAGATAAACACTTGTGGAGAGTCAGGGACTCGTTGCTACCCTTCATTTTGTTCATTTTCAGGAGTATTCTGAAGCTTGATGACAAAAAGGTGACTAAGAGTTCTTAAAACAGTAACAACCTACCCTTACTACAAAATCTTTACAAGAAAGAAAGTTTCTGACTTAAGTGATAATTTTTATGCCAGATGAAGTTTTGAATAGTCACACCCTGCTGTCCTGAAGCATACTATATGATGTCAAATTTAAGGAAACACCTTTCTGAAGCGAAAGAGATTCGAATTGAACATATTTATTTTGTGAATCATTATTCTTGGAGAAAATTAATATACCAGGTAGTAAAATGAGAATTAATCTGGTTATGTTTATTTGTTTTGCAGCCAGGTTTTATTTATCACTTTTAATCTGGTAAGAAAATAATAAAGAATTAACCTGTACAAAACATTCGTTCATAAAAAATTTACCATCAATTATAAAAAACTATAGGTTAATTCAAAGTTTGGAGTGTAATATTGTCTGAGTAAACAAAAACTCTGATTTTTATTTTAGTTTTACCATCGTTTCCTATTTCACTGCCGGTGGTTGTAACCCTAATTCTATCCTTATTTTTTTGTATTGTAATACTCATTTTTCCTGATTCATACTTCTTAAAATAAGCAGGTAATTCCCAGCCGACAAAGCTACCACCTCCCCCACCAGAGTTTTCTGGTTTCTTGAAATATGCCTGCGCCATTGTACCAAGGGTATTCATATCCGATATTATTTCGTCCCGGTTAGCATTTTCTAAATGTGCATTAAACAAAGCGATACCGACGACAACAGAAACACCGACAACAATTACCCCGAGTAAAATAAATAGGAATTGTTGCTGACCCATAACCCATCTCTTTTTGAACTTAAGTTAGGTATTTATACTGAAAGTCCTGTTTTCTAATTGCGACTGACCTAACTGAAAATGAATATACCTTAAAGTGTCAAAGTTGTCAAGTTAATTGTTACTAAATCATAAGCTTATAAAGATTTAATAATGTAAATCTTTAGGAGACACAAAAAAAGCGCGTACAGGTTTGCACACGCTTAATTTATAAGTTATCTAGTGTATCTACAATTTTATTTATGACAGTAATGATAGGCACAGAAGGAGGAATGTTCAGCTTGGGAAGCTTTTCATTCTTTAATATCTTATTACTTATTGCTATTCCCGCATCTTCGAGAGTTGCAATAATCTTTTTAGTGGGCTGGTCCAGTCCGAATCTTCCGAATATAAGGCTACCTTTTTGCAGGGAAAATCTGAAAAGTCCGGATAAAGGGCAAGTAAATTTTTTATATTATTACACTATGGATAAGCGAAAATTCTTCTCGATGAAATATCAGAAATATATCCTTCCTGGGTAACAAAGACTTCTGGAATATCGCCAGGGAAGAAGCGATCTTCAGACTTGAAGAAAATAAAAGGATGAACTGCAGCTGCATAGAGCATCAGGAAGAGAGAGAAAAGCAGGAAAAGTTTTTGAAACAATTAAACGTTAAAAATTAAAAGCCGGAGTTCATCCGGCTTTAATAAATTCTGTATTAAAATATTATTTATTTCATTAAAACTAATTTCTTTGTCTGCACAAAGTCTCCCGCATGCATTCTATAAAAATAAATTCCGATTCCAAACCACTGGCATCGAAAGTTATTTCATGGCAACCTGCTGCTTCTGTTGTATTCAGCAATTCTATTACTTTCCGTAACGAATAACCTAATTAATATTAAACTTCTTCATCTTTCTCCAGAGTGTCGAAGGATTAATTTCCAATTCTTCCGCTGCTTTTGTTCGGTTCCAGCTATTATTCTCAAGGACAGAAATTATATATTCCTTTTCAGCTTCTTTAAAATTATTCTTTACATTGGTAATATTTGAAGAATAACGTGTCTTGCCTGGTTTTTTCAATTTTTGGGGAAGGCACTCTACCTGAATTATATCTCCATTACATAGGACAAAACAATGTTCTATTACATTTTCTAGTTCTCTTATATTACCCGGCCAATTGTGGTCCATAAGAATATCATAAGCAGCAGATGAAAATTGCTTGATGTTTTTATTGAACTTTTCGTTAAGTCTTTCAATGAAATGATTAACAAGCAATGGAAAATCATCCATTCTTTCCCTCAGCGGGGGTAATTGAATATTTATTACATTTATTCTATAAAATAAATCTTCTCTAAATCTTCCATCAGAAATTTCATCTGTAAGATTCTTATTTGTTGCAGCAATTATTCTTGTATCCATTTTAATTGATTTGTTACCACCTACTCTTTCGAACTCACAAGTCTCTAAAACTCTCAGAAATTTTGTTTGTACTGCAGTTGAAAGGTCTCCAATTTCATCGAGAAACAAAGTCCCTCCTTGAGCAATTTCGAACCTTCCAATCTTAGTTTTAATGGCTCCGGTAAAAGCTCCCTTTTCATGTCCAAACAATTCACTTTCTATAAGAGATTCCGCAAAAGCGCTGCAATTAACAGCTACAAATGGGCCAGGTCTTCTTGAACTATTCAGATGAATTGCGCGTGCGGCTAATTCTTTTCCCGTCCCACTTTCACCGGTTATTAAAACTGAACTGTCCGTTTGTGATACGCTTTCGAGAACTGAAATAATTTGTTTGATTTCTTTATTTCTGCCTACAATATTTTCATATTTAAAAAATTCGCTCAGGTGTTCGGACAAATTTTTTATTTCAGATAAATCCATAAATGTTTCAACAGCGCCAATATTTTCATTTTTGTTATTAAGAAGAATGCCGGAATTTACACGTATCGGAATTTTTTTCCCGTTCTTATGAAATATTTCCAATTCATTGCCAATCATTGGTTTACCATTATGAATTGTCTGTTCCATGTGGCATCCGTTGCGACAAAGAGATGAATTGAAAATACTCCAGCATTTTTCCCCGATCGCTTCCGATTTTTTATAACCGGTTATTTTTTCAGCAGAGTTATTAAAAGATGTGACATTCCATTCGTTATCAATTGTGAATGTGCCTTCGATATTACTGTTGAAGATCGCATCAAGTTTATTCCTTTGATCAATTAATTCAGAAGTCTTTTCATTTAACTCTTCAGCCATTGAAAGCATTTCCTTGGTATTCCGGAAAACCAGCACTACACTAATTACCGAATCAGATTTCATAATTGGTGTGATCGATGCGAGTACATCAATTATACTCCCGTTTATTTCTTTTAGCTTAAACGGAAGATTGGAATAAACACGTTTCCTGGAAATAGTTTCATCTATAAATTTTGATTCTTCGCTTATTTCACTAAATAATAATGAACATCTTTTGCCTATAGTCTCATCTTCTGTAAAACCTGTAATCCGTGAAGCAGCTTCATTAAATACAATGATGTTCTTATCCGTTCCTATTACAGCAATTCCATCCGGAATTGCGGCTACTTCTTTTTGCTGATCAATTATTCTTTGCAGGTCTTTCATTTTATATCATACCAATCTTATTCTATATATTAAACATTGCAAATTTATTGCACCAAAGCAATGCCTGCAATAAAACCTTGTATAAATGCAATAGACTGGAATTAAATGTCTCTATTATCATCCTAAAAACGAGTTTTCTTACGGGCACTATTATTGGCTATTTATATTAATTGGCTTATCGCTGTAGGCTAATTAGAAATATGGTAAAAGAACATTTCCATATACAGAAGGATTTATTCTAAAACTTTGAGGTTAATAAATGTTGATTTCTCCGGGTTGTATTCCGTGCATCGTCAAACAATCCTATTCACTTAGCCGGCTTCTTGGTGTAGAGGACAAAAATGTACAGAGTCAAATTATTTATGATACGATAAACTCATTATCGGAAAATAAAGATATTCAGTCTGCTCCACACTTTTCAATTAAGCTTCAATCGATATTGGCATATCACCTTAACGGCAATAGTTCGTTTAAAAAAATAAAAGAAAAAAACAGGCTCAATGCGGAGAAGTATATAAAATATCTTGAAACAATGATTGAAAATGCTAATGATAAACTGGAAATGGCAATTAGAATTTCTATAACTGGAAATACAATCGATCTTGGCGCAAATCCGAACTACAATCTTGAAAAAGAAATTAACATTATTACTTCGGACCTTATTAATCTTGCTGCGATCGACAATTTTAAAAAAGATTTTAAAAAAGCCAACAGAGTACTTTTAATTGCGGATAACTACGAGGAGGCTCTTTTCGATAAATTATTAATAAATCAGCTGCAACCCAAGGAAGTCAATTTTGCTGTAAGATCAAATGAGATTTTAAACGACATTACTCTTCAGGACGCGAAAAATTTAGGCATAGACAAACTTTGTAAAGTAATAGAAAGCGGAAGCAGGATATCAGGAACAGATTTAAATGAAGGTACGGCAGAATTTTTGGAGCTTTATAAAAATGCGGATATGATAATTGCAAAAGGCCAGGGAAATTTTGAAACTCTGTTGAATTCAGAGCGACCAATTTATTTTTTGTTCAAGGTCAAATGTGAAGTTATTTCTGAATTATGCGGATTCCCGGTTGGCACGGGGTTATTGTACTTAAATAAAAAGAATGAAGATAAGAGTATTGCTTTTAATACTGCTCTTAAAATAAATGTAAAATAGAGGAAGCATGAATCCACAAGACCATAAAAAAGATTATGAAGCCGAAGAAAAAAGGATATCCGAAACTGTTTCAAAAATTACACACAGAATAGCTGTATTTAGCGGCAAGGGCGGTGTTGGTAAAACAACAGTTAGTATTAATCTTGCATATGCATTGCAGTCGAAAGGTTTTTCAACTGGAGTACTTGATGCGGACATTACGGGACCAAACGTTGCAAAGATGTTAAATATTGAAGATGATTTGATTTTCTTAAACGAGAAAATATATCCATTTGAAAAATACGGCGCAAAGATAATATCGATGGCTAGTATGTTAAAAAATGGGCAACCATTAATCTGGCGCGGGCCAATGCGTTCAAAAATTATTAATCAGTTTTTGGCAGATGTTGAATGGGGAAAACTTGATTATTTAATAGCCGATCTACCCCCCGGTACCGGTGACGAGATATTGACTATTTCACAGCAAATGAAACCGGATTACGCCGTTGTAGTTACAACGCCCCAGCAAGTTTCAGTAATTGATGCTGAGCGCGCAATTAATATGGCGAAAAAACTCGAAATACCCTTTATCGGTGTTGTTGAAAATATGTCGGGTTTTGTTTGCCCACATTGCAGCGCGGTACTTAATATCTTCGGCGAAGGTGGAGGTAAAAAGCTGGCAGATTATTGCGGTGTTCCGTTCCTCGGGGCAATACCAATTGATATTGATGCCCGCATACTTGGCGACAATGGTAAACCGATTGTTCTCGAAAAGCCAAACTGCGAAGTAACAAATGTGTTTAAATTAATTGTGAACTTAATTGTAGAACATTATCAAGAAGAATTATCAGCAACAACCAAAAACTAAAAGAGGTTCTCATGTTAAGAATAATATTATTTTCACTTTTCCTTTTTAGCATATCAGTACTCGCTCAATCACATAAAGATTTAATAAAAGGTCCTTTTACAAGTCCTCAGGAAGTAACAAAAGCCTGCCTGGTTTGCCATGAAACTGCAGCAAAAGAAGTAATGCAGACTAACCACTGGACATGGCTTGATGAAAAGTTTTTAGCTACTGATGGTAAATCAGAACAAAGAGGCAAAATAAATTTCATCAATAATTTTTGTATAGCCGTTCCTTCAAACAATCCACGCTGCACTAGTTGTCACGCTGGATATGGCTGGAAGGATGCGACTTTCGATTTCAGCAAAGAAGAAAACGTTGATTGTCTGGTTTGTCATGATCAGACCGGCAAATACACAAAGACTCCGACCGCAGCAGGAATGCCCGATAAAAATGTAGACCTTTTGGCATCTGCTCAAAGTGTTGGAAAGCCTACCATAACAAATTGCGGTAATTGTCATTTTAATGGAGGCGGAGGTACCGGCGTTAAACACGGTGATCTGGACGGAAGTCTTTTTGAGCCGACTGTTTCTGTTGATGTACATATGGGAAAATTAGGTTATCAATGTATTGAATGCCATAAAACTGACAAACACAAAATTATGGGTGCAAGTCACGGTTCAATGGCTGCAAATGTAAACCATATAAACTGTACCGATTGCCATAAGGGTGAAATTCACAAAAACAAAACTTTGAACAAACACATAAGTTCGGTTGCCTGCGAAACTTGTCATATTCCTGAATTTGCAAAAGAAGAACCAACAAAAATTTGGTGGGATTGGTCAAAAACGGGTGAAGATAAGACTGCACCAAAGGATGAGTTTGGTGAAGAAACTTACAATAAAATGAAAGGTGAATTTAAGTGGGCAAAAAATGTTATCCCAACTTACAAGTGGTATAACGGAAGTGCTAAGTATTATTCTTTTGGGGATAAAGTAGTCCCTTCAAAAATTGTAGAACTTAATTCTCTAAACGGAGATATTAAAGATCCAAAAGCAAAGATTGCACCTTTTAAGGTAATGCGCGGTAAACAAATTTATGATTCACAAAACGCCTATCTAATTATTCCAAAACTTTTTGGGCAGGATGGCTACTGGAAAACCTATGATTGGAATTCCGCTTCACAACTTGGAATGAAGGAAATCAATTTGCCTTATTCAGGAAGCTACTCATTCATAGAAACTGAAATGTACTGGCCTATTAATCATATGGTTGCGCCAAAAGAAGAAGCATTAAAGTGCAATTCCTGTCACAGTAAGGAAGGAAGATTAGATTGGGAAGCTCTGGGTTATTCAGGCGATCCGATGAAAGTTAAAGGAAGAAAATTAGAAACGATTAAATAACTATAGAGAATAAATAAAATACATAAAAGGCGCCCAAATGGAGAATAAAGTTAAAATAGGTATTATAATTTGCGACAGATACAAAAGCTGCGCGGGTGGGAAATGTTTCAGATCCGTAAAGGAAAAGGCAGGTGCCTTTGATATTTATAAAGATAGAGAAGTTGAGCTTGTTGGCTATACAACGTGTGGCGGGTGTCCCGGTGGCAACATTGAATATGCGCCGGAAGAATTAAAAATAAATGGCGCTGAAGTAATTCATTTAGCAACCGGAATGGTTGTTGGCTATCCGCCCTGTCCTTATATAAATAGCTTTAAGAGTTTTATAGAAACAAAATATGATTTGAAAGTGGTAGTGGGCACTCATCCGATTCCGGAAAAATATTATATCACTCATAAAAAATTAAATACGTGGGATACAAAAGAGTGGAATGAATTAATAAAACCAGCACTTACAGACCAGAAATTAAGATTGTCTTATGATTGATAAGGGAGAAAATTACTGAATGATAAAAAATGATCCACCAATACCGATACATCAGCTGGCTTTTTTGCAGGCCTATTTGTATGAAATATTTAACGAAGAAAGTAAATGTGAAAATAGTTTTAAACATACAGTGTGGTACTTGAAAGAGAATTTCTCCCAAAAAGAAATAGAATCGACAATTATTTTTTTAAAAGGACGGGGTTTGTCATGTGATTGTGATTTAGTCAAAAAGCTCGATTTAAAGGATATATTAAAAGATAAATTGAATTTTCATGATTGAGTTAATATATGAAAAATAATAACAGGTCAATTGCATTTGGACCAATACCCTCGCGCAGATTAGGTAGAAGTCTTGGTATAAATAATATACCACCGAAAATTTGCAGCTATTCGTGTGTTTATTGCCAGATCGGTGCTACTGATTCTATGTCTATCCAAAGAAAAGAATATTTTTCACCGGAAGAAATCTATTTAGAGATCTCTGAAAAAGTTAAGCAGCTACAAAACGACGGGGAACGAATTGATTACTTAACTTTTGTCCCTGATGGTGAACCAACTCTTGATATAAATCTTGGCAAAACAATAGAACTGTTAAAACCACTCGGGATTAAAATCGCGGTTATAACAAATTCATCCTTACTATGGGATAAAGAGGTTAGAACAGATTTAGCGAATGCAGATTGGGTTTCTGTAAAAATTGATACTGTAGATGAAAAACTATGGCATAAGATTGACAGGCCAAATCGTAAACTTAAACTTGAGGAAATAATATACGGAATAAAGGCCTTTGCCTCATCTTTCAAAGCCTCATCTTTCAAAGGTATGCTTGTAACCGAGACAATGCTTGTTAAAGGAATGAATGATAATGTTGAATCGATTAAAAAAATTGCTGATACAATTTCAGAAATCAACCCGGATAAGTCATATATATTGGTACCAATCCGCCCGCCTTCGGAACCTTATGTTGAGCCGCCTACGGAAGAGAATTTGAATATGGTCTATCAAATATTTTGTAATCTTGTAAAAAACGTGGAGCTATTAGCATATAATGAAGGGACTGAGTTTAGTTACACATCCGATGCTGAAAAAGAATTGTTGAGTATCCTTGCGGTTCACCCTATGCGTAAAGATGCGATGGCGGTTTTTTTATCAAAAGCTAACGTTGATTGGAGCTTAGTAAAAAAACTAATCGATCAAAAAGAGTTGAAGCAAATTAACTTTTGGGGTAATACTTTTTTTGTAAAAATATTGAATGAAAAAAATAAAATGGAGTTAATATGAACCAGCGTTTAGCAGTAGCAATCGAAGAAACCGGCACCAAAGAAATTGTTGCCGAACATTTTGGGAGATGTTCTAAATTTAATGTCTGTGAATTAGACGAGAACAAAAAAATAATTAAGAATGAAACTTACTTTAATCCTTTAGCCGGTGAACATGGCGGTTCCTGTCAACTTCCGGGATATGTTAAACAATTTAACGTTACCACAATTATAGCAGGAGGAATGGGACAAAAGGCCATCTCTAATTTTCTTGATAATGGTATGAGCGTTATTACGGCGCCAGGTCTTCTTTATGAAGATGCAATAAATCAATTTATACAGGGCAAATTAAGCGGCTATGAAGCTTGTGCACATGAACACAATCATCAACATAGCTGATAATCTGAGTGTAAAATGAAAATAGCAGTTATGTCTATAGGCGATTCTAAAGAATCTTTGATAAGCGACAAGTTTGGCCGTGCCCCCTTTATTATTATCTGTGATACTGATAAAAATTTGTATGAAGTTATTGAAAATTCCGGAATACAAAGTAAACACGGAGCCGGAGCGGAAACTGCTGAACTTATAATTGAAAATGGAATTGATTTACTCCTGACTAAGGAAATTGGTGTGAAAGCTTATTCAGTATTAGCAAAAGCACACATCGCAATACAGCTATTAACTTCAGAATCAACAGTTAAGGGATCTATAAAACATTATTTAAAAAATAATCAGGGCAACAAGATTGTACATACTAGCTAAAATATTTTTTACAAAGGGTTTAGGTAAGGACAAAACTGAATGAAGTCTTAAAAAAGGAAAATAAAAATTATCGATGGAGTAGTAGGTGATCTAAAAATTAAAGATGCTACAACTAATTATTTATCAAAACAAAAACAGGAGTATTAAAATGAAATCTGAAAAGTTTATTGAATTGTTAAACAACAACCTTGCAAACCTTCAAATATTGTATGTAAAGCTTCATAACTATCACTGGAATGTGAATGGAATGAATTTCAAACCTGTTCACGAAATGACCGAAGCCTACTATGATTATTTCGCAGAGCAATACGATAAAGTGGCTGAAAGAATTATCCAGCTTGGCGAAAAACCATTAGCTTCTTTACAGGATTATCTTAAGAATACTTCATTAAAAGAAGAAAACAAGAATGGATTTGATTCCAAATATGTTCTAAGTGCTGTGCTATTGGATTTTGAACATTTAAATAAAGGCTTTAAAGAAATTTCTAAAGCCGCAAGTGAAAGTAGTGATGTTCCTACAGTAAACATTGCTGATGATAATATTGCCTGGTTAGAAAAAGAAATATGGATGATTAAAGCAAGTTTAGCATAACAATCATGAAAGCCGGTTCTGATTGCGGATCGGTAAATCATTATTTGCAGGATAAATTCTAAACATGAAAGGATAAAACGATTGTATATCCCATCACAAATATTTTTTACAAAGGGTGCAGGCAGGCACAAAGATTATTTAAGTTCATTTGAAGCAGCCCTGCGAAACGCCGGCATAGAAATTTGTAATCTTGTTACTGTTAGCAGCATATTTCCCCCCGACTGTAAACGTATAAGCAGAGAAGAAGGATTAAAGGAATTAAAACCCGGTCAAATTACATTTGCAGTGATGGCAAGAAATTCCACTAATGAACCAAATCGTTTGATTGCATCTTCAATTGGTGTTGCAATCCCTGCTGATAAAACTCAATACGGTTATTTATCAGAGTATCATCCTTTCGGCGTAAAAGAAACAATTGCTGGAGATTATGCTGAAGATCTTGCTGCACAGATGCTCGCAACAACACTGGGTGTAGATTTTAATCCCGAATCTGATTGGAATGAGAGAGAGCAGGAATTCAAAGTGTCCGGAAAAATAGTAAAAACCTTTAATATTACTCAATCAGCTGAAGGTGATAGAACGGGATTATGGACTACAGTTCTTGCTGTTGCTATTCTTCTACCTTAGAGGAGACAAATTATGAAGATTATAAATGACAAATTAAGCGCTTCAATAAATTTTGAAATAAAAACATATGAAGTCGACATAGCTGGGCATGTAAACAATATAGTCTATGTAAAATGGCTGGAAGACTTACGCATTAAACTCTTCGAACAAATTATTCTTATTGATGTTCTGCTTAAAGAAAACTTATACCCCGTAGTTATTTCAACCAACATTATTTATAAAAAACAATTAATAATAACAGATAAGCCTTTAGGAAATATTGGGGTTGAAAATATTGCCCACAATATTATGAATTTAAAGTTTGAATTTATTTCTAACTATAAAACCTGCGTTGTAGCCGTACAAAAATGCATTTTAATGGATATAAAAAGCGCTACAATGAATAAGGGGCGTCTGAAAACATTAGTGGGAATAAAATGACTGGCTTAAAAACACAGGAAGAAAAATCTTAAAAAACAAAGGGGCAATATTATGAAACGATTTATGTTTGTTTTTGCAATCCCTTTCATCATTATTCTTTTTATTACTGCCAACTTATTTGCACAACAAAGGGAAATGAATAAAAGTACAATAGGCTGGGGCGCGAAAAGCCAATATAACAAGATGTATAATGTAAACACAGTTGTGTTCATATCCGGGGAAGTTATATGCATTGAAAAAATTGCCCCAATAAAAGGAATGTCGTGTTGTAATCATCTATTATTTAAAATTGGTAAGGATACTGTTTCTGTTCACCTTGGGCCTGTCGGGTTTATGGATAGTCAGGAAATAAAAATTAATCTATACGATTCATTAACTATCGAAGGCTCATTAATAATTTTTGATTTAAATCCGGCAATTATTGCCGCCAGTGTAAAAAAAGGAAATGAAACGTTGTTACTTCGTGATGATAAAGGATATCCGCTTTGGTGCATTTCAAGAAGAAATTAGTTAAAATATTTAATTTTTCAAAAACTGATTAGTCGTTTGTAAAATTTTAGAACAGTATTACTACTGATAAATTCTAATTAAATAAGAAGGAATTAATATGCTGCTGTTGATAGCTTCAGTGAGCAATAATATGGAAAGTTATATAGCCAAAAGGTTCGGTCATGCAAATTATTATATTTTATATGATACGGAAACTA
>Ga0315540_10000834_pt1 | contig 17632 bp, 19 predicted proteins | sample SalMarSW160110MG_FD_203677 | JGI IMG/M metagenome (GOLD analysis project Ga0315540, IMG submission 203677) | Salt marsh sediment microbial communities from the Plum Island Ecosystem LTER, Massachusetts, United States - Salt Marsh Sediment SW1601-10 ...
GGCATCGAGCACCGCTTGCTCGCGCTTCGCGCGCGCAAACAGTTGCCGCAGCTCGCGCGCGTCGAACGCGTGCTGCTTTACCATCTGCCGGATGAAGGCCCGCACCTCGGGCCGACCCGCATACGGCACGGGCTCGGACGGCGAAGCCTGTGCCGCGGCGGCGAGGCCGAGCGCGAGGAAAGCGGCGCAGAGTCGTTTCATGACAGCCGCAAGTCTCGCACCAGGCGCTTGAGTTCGTCTATGCGCGCGGGCGGCGCCGCGGCGCCGTAGCGCAGCGCTACGTAGAGCTCGCCGATGCGGTGGATGGCCCCACGCGCCTGCGGCAGGTCGCGCGCCGCGCGCTCGGAATAGTCGCGCGGACCTTCGAACGGAGAGCGTTCGATCCCGCGCGCGCCCAGCTTGCGGCAGAAAGCCTGCCAGGCTTTCTGCACCGGATCCGGCCGCACCACGCGCCGCAGCGACCACACCAGCAGCAGCGCGGTGAACAGGCCGAGGACCGTGAACAGCGTGGCGGTGAGCTTGCGCCAGTCGGCGTCGCGCATTCCGACCAGCGACATCAGCTCGCGCTGGCGCTGCGGGTCGTAGCCCAGCACCCAGATGTTCCACTTGTAGCTCAGGGCTTCCCACTGGTATCGCAGCGAGCGCAACCATTGCAGCTGAGGGCGCATCAGCAGCGGCAGCGGCTCGCCCTCGGGCACCGCGCGCGCAAGCCCCGACGCAATGCGTCCCGGTACGGCGGCCGCAGTCGGGTCGACGCGCACCCAGCCCTGTCCGCGCAGGTAGACCTCTGCCCAGGCGTGCGCGTCCGACTGGCGCACGGTCACGATTTGGTCTACCGGGTTGACGTCGCCTCCCTGGTAGCCCGTCACGACCCGCGCCGGGACGCCGGCCGCGCGCATCAGGAACACGAACGCCGAGGCGAAGTGCTCGCAAAAACCCGCTTTGGTGTCGAACAGGAACTCGTCGACCGAATCGACGCCGAGCCGCGGCGGCTCGAGCGTGTAGACGTAGCGCCCCGCGCGCAGGAAGTCGATCGCGCGGGCGACGATCGCCGCGTCGCTTTGCGAAGCATCCCGCCACTCGTGCGCCAGCGCGACCGAGCGCGGGTCGAAGCCCTCTGGCAGGCGCAGCGCGCGGCGTAGCGCGCCGCTATCCTGTGCCGTCTCGGGTGCGGCATCCGTTACCGATTCGAGCTCGTAGCGGATTCGCTGGCGCACCGGCCGGCGCGAGAGAATCTGACCGTCCTCGGTGTAGCGCGCTCCCGGCGGCAGGCTCGCCGCAGTCTCAAGCGCGAAGAGCCAGTTCCGGTTGTGCGGCTCGAGAACGACGCTGTAGCGATAGGTCCGATCGCCGCCGACGGGCGGTGTGAACTTGGACAGGATCGTCGGACCCATGCGCCAGTCGCGGCCGTCGAAATCCCACAGCACGGGTCCGCGCCAGTAGCGCAGTTGCGGCGGCGGCGGCTCACCCCGGAACTCGACCCGGAACGCGGTCGCGTCCGACAGGGCGAGGCGCGCCAGGTTGCCCGGCGACATCGTGTCCGAGAGCCCGCTCACTCCCGCGTAAGCGTCCTGCGGCACGCCCCACAGCGGGCCTTGCACGCGCGGAAAAAGCAGGAACAGAACAAGCGCAGCGGGCGCGGCGTGCGCGAGCAGCAGTCCTGCGGTGCGAAGGTTCGCCTGCGACCGCCTCTGCGGCGCGGCGAAGCCGACCAGCGTGGTGGTGATGGCGACCAGCGCGACGCACATCACGAGCGCGGTCGGGATGCTCTGCGAGTAGAAGAAATTGGTGACGATCAGGAAAAAGCACAGGAACGCCACGACCGTCGCGTCGCGGTGGCTGCGCATCTCCAGCAGCTTGAGCCCAGAGAACAGGCACAGCAGGACGATTCCCGGCGAGCGGCCGAATATCGTGTGGTACTGGGCCCAGATTCCCCCCATCGCCGCGGCGGTGAGCACGAGCAGCAGCCAGAGCGGCGGCAGCGGGGCGCGCGTGATTCCGAGATATACGCGCCAGGCGTACAGCGACAGCACCAGCATGGCGACCCACCACGGCGAGTGTTCGGCGTGCGGCGCCGCCACCAACAGCAGCGAAGCCACGAGTGCCGCAAGATCGCGCCCGCTTACCGCGCGCAACTCCGGTGCGAGCGGGTGGGGCTGGGCGTTCATGGCGCCTTGTGCAGCGCCAGCGCCTTGAGGCAGGCGGCGCGATGTGCATCGCCGCGCGCGGGGGCGATTTCTTCCCCTGGCAGTCGCAGCCCGTAGAGCGCGCCGGACTGCTGCGCGGCGAGCACCCAGCCGGCGAGGCAAGACAGGCGCCGCTCGAGATCCAGCTCGGCCGGCAGCAGCCGCCAGTCGAGCCATAGTTCACCCGCAGATTCGCCGGAAAACTGCTTGGTGAGCATGTCCTCCGAGCGCGCCACCGCCTTCCATGCCACATGGCGCGGAGAATCGGATGGCTGGTATCCCCGCAGCGCCGAGAAGTCATCGCTGCCCGCGGCCTGGGCTCGCGCAGCGCCGGTGTGCGCCTCCGGGCTGGTCGGGGGCAGGGGCGTGCGCTCCGGCCGCGGGTAGACCAGGCAGCGGGCGTCCGGCTCGACGTAGCTCCAGGCCCGGAAAAGGCCGAGCGGAAAGCGCGTTTCCAGCATCACGCGCCCGAGCGGCAGCCAGCCGCGCTTGGCTGCGGGCACCGCGAGCACCACGTCCGCGACCGCGGCCGCCGGGACGTCGATCACCAGCTGCGCCCCGCTGGCCACGTGCCGCACCAGGATCGAGGGGCGCTCGAACGGCACGCGGCTGTCGAGAAGCAGGTGGAACTGCGCCGCTTCGCCGGCGTAGACCGGCTCTGCACGCCCCGCGCTTACCGCGGTGCGCGCAAGGTTGCGCGCAGTGTGCACCATGCCGGCCAGCCCCAGCCCGGTCAGCACAAAGGTGAGCGCGAAGCCGAGCGACAGCGCGTAGTTGATCGAGCCGACAAGCAGGATGCCGAGGGTTGCGCCGTACAGCCACCCGGCGCGGGTCGGCACGATGTAGACGCGGCGGTGGCGCAGAACCACCACTCCGCGCTCCGGCGGAGTGAAACCGTAGAGCCAGTTGGCGATGCGCGGGTTGGCGAGCGGCGAGCGGATCAATGGCGGCCTAGTCGGTCGGGGCGTCGTAGCTCCAGCGCTGCCGCCAGGCCTTGAGGACCAGGGTCGGATACTCTGCCTGGCCCAGGCTGCCGTTGTAGCGGCCGAGCGCGCGAAAGTAGTTGCCCTTCTCGATGTCGAGGTAGTGGCGCAGGATCACGCAACCATAGCGCAGGTTCGTCCTGAGGTGAAACAGGTTGTCCCTCGGCTGTCCGATCAGCTTGGTCCAGAAGGGCATGACTTGCATGTAGCCGCGCGCGCCCGAGGCGGAAACGGCGTACTTGCGGAACTTGCTCTCGACGTCGATCACCCCGAGTACCAGCTGCGGATCGAGGCCGGCGCGCGTTGCCTCGTATTGCACCGTCTTGAGCAGCTGCAGCCGAACCGCGCGATCTGGAACGCGCTTGGCGAGCCTGCGCGACATCTCGAACAGCCAGCGGTGCGCGTCCTGGGGCCGGCGGAAGTTCAGTGTCGGAGGCGGGCGGTCGCTCACCGCCGCGCTGAGCGCCGCGCGCACGCTGTCGGCGAGCGGCTCGTAGAGCTGGGCGCCGGCGAGCACCGGCAGGGGCGCGAGCAGGGCGAGCGCGAGGCAGAATCGGCGCAGCGCGGCCCGGCTGGTCATGCTCTGGCGAGTCGTTCCTCGAGAAAGGCCACGATGCCGTTCAGCGGGACATTCTGCGGCTGTGCGTCGTGCCTGGCCTTGTATTCGGCCGTTCCTGCGCCCAGGCCGCGCTCCGAGAGCACCAGACGATGGGGAATGCCGATCAGATCCATGTCGGCGAACAATACTCCAGGCCGTTCCTCGCGATCGTCGAGCAGCACATCGACGCCTGCGGCGCAGAGCTCGGCATAGAGCTTGTCCGCGGCTTCACGCACCGCGGCGCTCTTGTGGTAGCCGATCGGAACCAGGCTCGCCGCGAAGGGTGCCATCGGCGCCGGGAATCCGATTCCGCGCTCGTCGTGGTTCTGCTCGATTGCCGCCGCGACGATGCGCGTGACGCCGATGCCGTAGCAACCCATCTCCATCGGCTTGGTTTCGCCCTTGTCGTCGAGATAGGTGGCCTTCATCGGCACCGAATACTTGGTGCGAAGCTGGAAGATATGCCCGACCTCGATTCCGCGCAGGATCTTGAGGATTCCCTTGCCGTCGGGGCTGGGGTCGCCTTCGACCACGTTTCGAAAGTCGTGCACGTTGGCCGGGTCGTCGGTCAGGTCGCGTCCCCAGTTGACGCCGGTCAAGTGGAACCCCGCCTCGTTCGCGCCGCAGACGAAGTCGCTCATCGCCGCGACAGTTCGATCGGCGAACACCGCCACTTTGTTCCCGACGCCGACCGGGCCGATATAGCCGGCGCGGCAGTCGAGCTCCTGCTGGATCTCGTCGTCACTCGCGAAGCGGAACGCACCAAGCGCCTTTTGCGTCTTGACCTCGTTCAGAGCGTGGTCGCCGCGAATCAGCACCAGGGCGAACGAGCCCGGGCTCCCGTACGGAATCGTCTCGCGAACCAGCGCGATGGCCTTGACGGTCCGCTCGAGTGGCAGCTTCAGCAGCGCCGCGACGTCTTCGCAGCGAATCTTGCCGGGCGTGGGCACTTTGGCCATCGTCTCGCCCGCCGGCCGGCGGGGATCTGCGGGCGCGAGCGCCTCGGCGAGCTCAATGTTCGCCGCGTAGTCCGACTCCGGGCTATAGGCGATTGCATCCTCGCCCGAGTCGGCCAGCACGTGGAACTCGTGCGAGCCGGTGCCGCCGATGGCGCCGGGGTCGGCCGCGACGGCGCGAAACCTCAGGCCGAGCCGGGTGAAGATGCGCGTGTAGGTGTCGTACATGTTGCGGTACTCGCGCTCGAGGTCGGCGAAGTCGACGTGGAAGGAATAGCCGTCCTTCATCAGGAACTCGCGCGCGCGCATGACGCCGAAGCGAGGGCGGATCTCGTCGCGGAATTTGACGTGCATCTGGTAGAAGTGCACCGGCAGCTGGCGATAGCTGCGGATTTCGCGCCGCGCGATGTCGGTGATGACCTCCTCGTGCGTGGGCCCGAACAGGAAATCGCGCTCGTGCCGGTCCTTGATCTTCAGCAGCTGCGGGCCAAATGCCTCCCAGCGGCCCGTCTCCTGCCACAACTCGGCAGGAATCACGCACGGCATCTGTACCTCGAGCGCGCCGGCGCGGTTCATTTCCTCACGCACCACGGCCTCGATCTTGCGCAGCACGCGCAGCCCGAGTGGCATCCAGCTGTACAGCCCCGAGCCGAGCCGCCGGATGAGACCGGCTCGCAGCATGAGCTTGTGGCTCGCCAGCTCCGCTTCCGCGGGGGCTTCCTTGATGGTGCTGATGAAGTATCGCGAGGTGCGCATGGTCGATCTGCCGCGGGTGCCCGGGGGTTCAGCGGGCAGCGTTGTGTTTGCCGGACGGGTGTGGAAAAATCGTTGCGAATTCTAACGTAAGGCGGTGCGTCCATGCTCGATAAAGACGGCTACCGTCCCAATGTCGGCATCGTCCTCGCGAATCGGCGTAACGAGGTGTTTTGGGGCAAGCGCATCAACCAGCACGCCTGGCAGTTTCCGCAAGGCGGGATCAAGCACGGCGAAACACCGGTACAGGCGATGTACCGCGAGCTCGAGGAAGAGATCGGGCTGCTGCCCGAGCACGTCAGGGTGCTCGGGCGCACGCGCGAGTGGCTGCGCTACGAGGTGCCCGAGCAATGGGTGCGGCGCGACTGGCGCGGCACTTACCGCGGGCAGAAGCAGATCTGGTACCTGCTGAGGCTGTTGGGGCGCGATTGCGACGTGAGACTGCGCGCGAGCGGACACCCGGAATTCGATGCCTGGCGTTGGCACGAGTTCTGGATTCCGCTCGACGTGGTGATCGAGTTCAAGCGCGACGTCTATCGGCAGGCGCTGGCGGAGCTGCACCGTTTCCTGGGCGCCGATCGACGCCAGGGCCGGCAGCGCGCGGAGTCGGTCTCGGGTTGAAGTTGAACTTTGCTGCGCGTTAGCGCTCCCTTTCGTAACAGGAGACGCCATGGAACGCAATTTCATGTCATTGCCGAGCCACAGCCTCGGCGACAGCGCGGGGTTCAGGCGACCGAATCAGCCGAAGGTCGGGCTGGAGTCGCCCGCGCTGACGGTGATGACAGACCTGACTCGGGTCAGTCCCGCGACGATCGGGCCGGAGGCGCCGATCGAGGCAGCGAACCGGTTCATGATGATGCGCGGCGTGCGACTGTTGCTGGTGGTCGACGAGCGGGAAGATGTGCTGGGGGTGATCTCGGCCACCGATATCCTGGGCGAACGGCCGATGCGGGTGGCGACCGCCAGGGGTTTGCGGCGTGACGAGCTCGTGGTCGCGGACGTCATGACGCCGGCCGAGCGGGTCGAGGTCATCGCGCTGGCGGACGTCGACGGCGCGAGGGTGGGGCACGTGGTGGCGACGCTGATGCATGCGGGACGCCAGCACGCCCTGGTGGTGGACAACGACGCCGCTTCGGGACGCCTCATGGTGCGCGGTATCCTTTCTCTGTCCCAGGCCGCGCGCCAGCTGGGCGAGCCGCTGCAGCTGAGCGAGGTCGCGCGCACCTTCGCCGAGATAGAGGCGGTCCTCGGCCGCTAGCCGGCGCGGCGTTGGCATAGTAACTATCAATTGATTGGATTGCGAAAATCGATTTGATCAATCGCCCGGGGGCGGTTAACCTCCCTTGGCCACAATCAGTGACGGCAAATCCATTAGGAGGCACGCGATGAAACTCAAAGGCACCAAGACGCACGAAAACCTCAAGGCCGCGTTTGCCGGCGAAAGCCAGGCCAACCGCAGGTACCTGTACTTCGCCGCCAAGGCAGACGTCGAGGGTCAGAACGACGTATCGGCTCTGTTCCGTTCCACCGCTGAGGGCGAGACCGGCCATGCGCACGGGCATCTGGAGTACCTGGAGCAGGTGGGCGACCCGGCAACCGATCTGCCGATCGGCAAGACGCGCGACAACCTGAAGTCGGCGGTCGCGGGCGAAACGCACGAGTACACCGACATGTACCCGGGCATGGCCAAGGCGGCACGCGACGAGAAGTTCGACGAGATCGCGGACTGGTTCGAGACCCTGGCCAAGGCCGAGCGCTCGCACGCCAACCGCTTCCAGAAAGCGCTCGACGCGCTGCAGGACTGAGTCGAAGCATGTGAAGTGGGAAGGCGGTCGCAACGACCGCCCGTCCTGCCGCCTGAAGAGATACGTCAATGCCGCAGATTGCAAAAGACAGCCTGATGACGCTGGAGGCCTACGCCAAGCAGCGCAAGGAGTTCCGCGCCAAGGTCATCGAGCACAAGAAGCTTCGGAACGTGCATGTCGGCGAGCACGTCACGCTGCAGTTCGAGGACGAGCTGACGGTTCGCTACCAGGTGCAGGAGATGCTTCGCATCGAGCGCATTTTTGAGCAAGAGGGCATCCAGGAAGAGCTCGATGTCTACAATCCACTGATCCCGGACGGGGCCAACCTCAAGGCGACCATGATGATCGAGTATCCGGATCCGGTGGAACGCCAGCGAATGCTCGCCAGGCTCAAGGGCATCGAGGACCGGACCTGGGTTCAGGTCGAGGGCTGCGAACGCGTTTACGCGATCGCTGACGAGGATCTCGAGCGCGAGAACGCGGACAAGACCTCGTCGGTGCATTTCCTGCGCTTCGAACTCGGCGACGAGATGCGCAAGGCGCTCAAGTACGGCATGGGCATCGCGGTCGGCATCGACCATCCGGAATATCGCGCGAGCGTCGACGCTTTGGCGCCGCAGGTGCGCGCCTCCCTGGTCTCGGACCTGCGGTAAGGTCCGGATGCGCGGGCCCGCCGCGGTTGCGCTCTGCCTCGTGCTTGTTGCATGCGCGGCAGATGCCCCGGAACAGAGTGACTGGGAGCGAGCGCAGGAGGCTCAAAGCTGGCAGGAAAGCCGAGTTACGCTCCCGCCCTATCCGAAGAGCGCAAATCTGATCGAATTCGATGTCGGTGCAGGTTCCGAGTTCCATTTTCTGGTAGACCCCGCGTCGCTTAGCGTGGGCTCCGACGGCGTCGTGCGCTACGTGCTGGTGGCACGCAGCGCGCAGGGGGCCGCGAACGTCAGCTTCGAGGGTCTGCGCTGCAAAGACGGGGAATACAAGGTCTACGCCACCGGCAGCGGGGACCGGACCTGGGTCAAGGTGCCTTTATCGCGCTGGCGGCCGGTGGAGCAGAGCGCCGGCAGCTGGCACCGGACGCTGGCGAACGAATACTTCTGTCCGCAAAAAACGCCGATCCGCACCGTCGCCGAGGGCGTCGACGCGCTCAGGCGCGGCGGAAATCCCAGGGCCGCCGAGTTGCGGCGGGATGCCGGAGGCTAGAGCAGCACCAGGTTGTCGCGGTGGATGAGCTCGGGCTCCTCGACATAGCCGAGGATGCCTTCGATGTCGCCCGACGGGTGCCGCATGATGCGCCGCGTTTCCGACGCCGCGTAGTTCGCCAGTCCGCGCGCGACCTCGCGCCCATGCGGATCGGTGCATGCCACGACCTCGCCTCGCTCGAAGGTCCCGCTCACCTCGACCACGCCGATCGGGAGCAGGCTCTTGCCGTCGCGCACCAGGGCATCGATCGCGCCCGCATCCAGACGCAGCCGCCCGCTCACGGTCAGATGGTCCGCCAGCCATTGCTTGCGCGCGGCGAGCGGAACCGTGCGCGCGCTCAGCAGCGTTCCCAGCCGCTCGCCCCGCGCCAGCCTGATCAGCACGTCGGGCTCTCGGCCGGACGCGATCACCGTGTGCGCACCGCTGCGCGCTGCGCGCTTCGCGGCCAGCACCTTGGTGATCATCCCGCCCTTGGCGAGCGCCGTGCCGGTTCCGCCGGCGACCGCCTCGAGGCGCGGGTCATCTGCGTCGGCGTGCTCGATGAGTTTTGCTTCCGGATGGCGGCGTGGGTCCGCGTCGAAGAGGCCGGGTTGATCGGTCAGGATGATGAGCGCATCTGCCTCGACCAGATTCGTGACCAGTGCGCCAAGCGTGTCGTTGTCGCCGAACTTGATCTCGTCGGTGACCACCGTGTCGTTTTCGTTGATGACGGGAATCGCTCCCAGGTCGAGCAGCGTGCGCAAGGTCGAGCGCGCATTGAGATAGCGGCGGCGGTCGGCCATGTCGGCGTGCGTGAGCAGCACCTGCGCCGTCGGCAGGCCGTGCTCCCGGAAGCAGGTTTCGTAGCATTGAACCAGGCCCATTTGGCCGACTGCGGCCGCGGCCTGGAGCTGGTTCATCGCGTGCGGGCGGCGGCTCCATCCCAGCCGCTGCATGCCCTCCGCGATCGCTCCGCTCGAAACCAGCATCGAGCGCTTGCCCAACCGGTGCAGCGCGGCGATCTGGGACGCCCAGCGCGCGATGGCCTCGACGTCCAGCCCGCGCCCATCGTTGGTCACCAGCGAGCTGCCGACCTTGATGACCAGGGTCTTTGCGGCAGCGATTGGCCCGGACATTGGCCGACGCCTCAGGCCGCGCGGCTCGCCCGTGATTCGGGCTTCTTCCCGGCGCTCAGGAAACGGTACGCTGCGGCGGAGGCCTCGCGGCAACCCGCGCCGGTGAGCGCGGAGACCGCGAACCAGGGGCCTTTCCAGCGCAGGGCCCGCAGGATGCGGCGGATGCGTACATCCGCGTCCGTCACCAGATCAATTTTGTTGAACACCAGCCAGCGCGGCTTGCGATAAAGGCTCTCATCGTACTTTTGCAGCTCCTTCACGATTGCGCGCGCGTCGCGCACCGGGTCGGCGCGCTCGTCGAGCGGCGCGACGTCGACCAGATGCAACAGCAACCGAGTGCGCGCCAGGTGCTTCAGGAACTGGTGGCCCAGCCCGGCCCCCTCGGCGGCACCCTCGATCAGTCCGGGGATGTCCGCAATGACGAAGCTCGCGTCGTCTCCCACGCGCACGACGCCGAGCGATGGATTCAGCGTCGTAAACGGATAATCGGCGACCTTCGGCCGCGCGCTCGACACGGCTCTTATGAAGGTGGACTTGCCCGCGTTGGGCAGCCCCAGCAATCCGACGTCGGCGAGCACGCGCAGCTCGAGGGCCAGCTCGCGGGTTTCGCCCGGCCCGCCGTGCGTAAACTGCCGCGGCGCGCGGTTGATGCTCGACTTGAAGTGCAGGTTGCCCAGCCCCCCGGCGCCGCCCTTCGCCAGCAGCGCCCGTTCGCCGTTCGCCGACAGGTCGGCCACCAGCTCGCCGGTTTGCTGGTCGCGAATCATCGTGCCGACCGGCATGCGCAGAACGATATCGCGCCCGCCCTTGCCGTAGCAGTCGGCGCCATGGCCCTTTTCGCCGTTCTGCGCGCGGTGGATGCGCGCGTAGCGGTAATCAATAAGCGTGTTGATATTTCGGTCGGCGACCGCGTAGACGCTGCCGCCGCGGCCGCCGTCACCGCCGTCCGGTCCGCCGCGCGGGATGTACTTCTCGCGTCGAAAGGACGCCGCCCCGTCGCCGCCCTTGCCGGCGTGAACTTGTATCTTGGCTTCGTCTATGAATTTCATGGCGGCGGAAACAAAAAAGCCCTACCGCGAACGATAGGGCTTTTCGCGGATCGGCGCGAGGTCAGGCCGGAACGACGCTAACCGTAGTCTTGCTGTCGGCGCCCTTCACCGCATACTGCACCTTGCCGGCCACCTTGGCGAACAGGGTGTGGTCGCGCCCCATGCCGACGTTGGTGCCGGGGCTCACCTGCGTGCCGCGCTGGCGGACGATAATGGCGCCCGGACCGACTTGCTGTCCGCCGTAGACCTTGACGCCGAGCCGCTTGGCCTGCGAGTCACGCCCGTTGCGTGAGCTGCCGCCGGCTTTCTTGTGTGCCATGCTGAATGTCCTCCGAAATAATCAGGCGCCGGCGACGATGTCGTCGATCCGCACCTCGGTGTAAGACTGGCGATGCCCCTGCGATTTCTGAAAATGCTTGCGCCGGCGCATCTTGAAGATCTTGACCTTGTCGCCGCGTCCGTGCGACACGACCGTCGCCTGGACCTTGGCGCCCGAGACGAACGGCGCGCCCACGCGCACCGCATCGCCTTCTCCGACCATCAGCACCTCGTCGAAGGACACCGCCGCGCCTACTTCTGCGGGCAACAATTCGATACGCAGCTGCTCGCCGGAGCTGACCCGGTATTGCTTTCCGCCGGTCTTGATTACCGCATACATGACAAAAATTCCGTTCGTGGCCCGCAAAGACTTGGAATTATAGGGGATTTCGGCTCCGCGCGTCAAAATCATCTGTGCTAAGCTTCGCGCCCCGTCGCCGCCCGCGAGAACGCCGAGGCGGGGCGTCCATCCCGCCATGGCCACCCTAATCGAACTCGCCCCCATCGCCGAGGAAATGCAGCAGGTGGACGTCCTGGTCCGGGCTCGGCTGGCCTCGGACGTTCCCCTGGTCAGGCAGGTGGCGGAATACATCGTCGCAGGGGGCGGCAAACGCCTGCGGCCGGCCCTGTTGCTGCTCAGCGCCGGCGCCGCCGGGTACCGCGGCCGGACCCACCTCGAGCTTGCGACGGTGATCGAATTCATCCACACCGCGACCCTGCTGCACGACGACGTGGTAGACGAGTCGCGCCTGCGGCGCGGGCGCGAGACGGCGAACGCGGCATTCGGCAACGCCGCATCGGTGCTGGTCGGCGACTTCCTCTATTCGCGCGCGTTCCAGATGATGGTGAGCGCGGACAACATGCGCGTGATGCAGGTGCTTGCCGATGCGACCAATATGATCGCCGAGGGCGAAGTCCTGCAGCTCATGAATTGCCACGATCCCGACGTCGACGAGCAACGCTACCTGGAAGTCATCCGTCGCAAGACCGCGAAGCTGTTCGAGGCGGCGGCGCGGCTCGGCGGCGTGCTGGCGGGCGTTGCGCCGGAACTCGAGCAGGGGCTGGCGAGCTACGGAACGCACGTCGGAACGGCGTTCCAGCTGGTCGACGATGTGCTGGACTATTCGGGCGACGCGGCCGCCATCGGCAAGAGCCTGGGCGACGATCTGGCCGAGGGCAAGCCGACGCTGCCCCTGATCTACGCGATGCGTACCGGGACCGCCGATCAATCGGCCCTGGTCAGAAGCGCGATCGTGGACGGCGGCCGCGACCGTTTTCCCGGCGTGCTGGACGCGATCAGGGCGAGCGGGGCGCTGGACTATGCCCGCGGCGTCGCGCAACGCGAAGCGGGGCTCGCGCGGCAGGCGATCGACGCCCTGCCGCATTCAAAGTACAAGGATTCTTTGCTAGAATTGGCGGCCTTTTCCGTGACGCGCCGCAGCTGATCTGCGCGCCGCGGCCTCGCCGTCGGGGTGTAGCTCAGCCTGGTAGAGTACTGCGTTCGGGACGCAGGTGTCGGAGGTTCAAATCCTCTCACCCCGACCACCACTTTCGTTTGAAAATCAATCACGCGATAGCGCGGGTTTCGGGCGAAGTAGCGCGAGTTTCCCCATTTCACCGCGTTCCCGATATGTCACTTGGCGTATCAGGCAGGCCGAACACCCGGTCATGGGCGATACAAATACTTTGCGCCTATCGCGCTGCAATTCGGAGCGTACCGTACAGGCCTGTTAGAGGCGTAAAACCACTGCCTCGAAACAGGGCCGACAGAACCAATATAAAATGTACAAACAACCTTTATGACAATATGTTGACAATGAAGCCTAATGTGTTGTATTAGCTTTGGGCAGCGTACTGCCATAGGCGAAGTAGAAAACGGAGGTGCCATGGAGGGATTCGTCGCTGGGCTGGGGTGGCTAGTGGCTGGAGGCACGCTCGGGGTAGTGCTTATGTCGTTGATGTTCATTGCCAAGGAAACGGGGGACCCCAACGAAGATCGAGAGATCGCCGAGCCGCGCTCTGGCGTGACTCAGTAGCTCGCTTTCCAATAGCTGTCTGCCCCGATCCTCGCGAGCGGAGTCGGGTTCGCGCTGGGCGTCACCGATGTTCAGGTTACACACCCTTTCCCGGACATCACGCAAAAGCTCTCCCAGGTTTCTCGAATCATTCTCGACGTCGTTCGGGCTCACCTAGCCGACAGCCTCGTTGCATGGGCGGGGGCGGGAACAGACCAGGTTGCGTGCAGGCGCAAGTGCCCTCGACAATCGGGGCGTGCGTTCAGTGCGTCGTTCCGCGCCAGACATCGGGCCAGAATCGGCGCTGAACGCAATCGACCGGTGGGCCGCGCATGGCGCCGCAACCGGGTACGCATGCGCCGCAGGATCCATGTTGAGGTCGGAAAGACTGTGACGTTCGGTGTCCACCCCGCGAGCGCGCAGCGCTACGTCGATTCGGGCCAGTAGTTCTGGAACGCAGGCATCTTCATGACGCGCGCGGCATTGTCGCCGCAGATTTACCACCATCGCGCCAAGCATTGGGTGGCAGTGAGTGGCACGGGGAGGGTGAATCGGCGCGACGAGGTGTTCGCTGGATCGGAGAACGGGTCGATTTTCATCCCCTAGGCGGGCGGCATCGCCTGGAGAATCCGGGCAAAGTGCCGCAATCGACCGCGTTAGGCGGAAAAGTCCGCTCGGCTCGGCGAATTGTAATGCGGGGCACTTGGTGCGTGTACACGCATGTCCTATCATGCAAGGGTGTTCACCAGTGGGGGAATCATGGAGGTACTCGGCCTGGGGAGCCTCGGTACTGCGTTCAGGAAATATTTCGCGGTGGTGCCGGCCCTGACGGACGAGCTTCGTGACCACGCTTACCGCATCCGGCACCAGGTTTATTGCGAGGAGCTCGGGTTTGAGCCGAGACGCCCGAATCGGCGCGAGTCGGACGAATACGACGCTCACTCTCTGCACTGCCTGGTACGGAGCGTCCCGACGGGGGAATACGTTGGATGTACGCGGCTGATCCTGGCCCGGCCTGGTGATCCTGGTTATTTGCTGCCGTTCGAGAAAACCTGCGCCCGGACGATAGATCGCAGCATCGTTGATCCGCTGGCGCTGCCGCGGGAGCGCATCGCCGAGGTTTCCCGCCTGGCGATTGTTTCCGAGTACCGCCGCCGCAGGGGTGAGCAGAATAGCCCGGCCCCGGTTTCGGACGAAGGCTTCGGCAGCCAAGAGAAACCGCGCTTTCCGTATCTTGTGATTGGACTGTACCTCGGCACCATTGAGCTTGCGGCCCTGCATGGCATCGACACGTTGTTCGTGCTTACCGAACCGAGGCTGGTCAGGCATTTCGCGACGTTGGGCGTGAAGATCAGCCCGATTGGTGGCCCCGTCGAGCATCGGGGCATGCGCGTGCCCTCGACAATGAGCGTGCAGAGCATCATTGCAGGGTTCAACATCGTTGTGCGGCCGCTGTACAACGTTATCGCCGAAGAAGTCCGCCACGGCGTGCGGGAACAGCGGGAAGTGCGCCGACCCTGACCGGGGTGCGCCAAGGCCGTTGCGCCCAAGGCTGCGAGATCTCGCCCGGGAATGGACCTGTTCCTCCTCAAGAAGACGCTTACCGCACTCGTTCTACCGCCCACCGGGCTGCTTGTTGTTGCCGTAATCGGGCTGGCGCTTCAACGCTCATGGCCAAGGCTAGGGCGCTCGCTCGCCTGGGCCGGCGTGCTGATGCTCACGGCGCTCTCGCTACCTGTTGTCTCTCATGCGCTGCTGCGCGCACTCGAAAGCGGCCCGGCGATCGATCTCGCGCAAGCATCTGGCGCCCAAGCCATCGTGATCCTTGGCGGAGGCGTGCGGCGCGCGGCGCCCGAGTATGGCGGCGACACCCTCGGGCGCCTGACACTCGAGCGCGTACGCTATGGGGCGTGGCTCGCACGCAAGACCGGGTTTCCAGTCCTGGTAACTGGAGGCGTGGTGTACGGAGGAACCCCGGAAGCCGTGCTGATGAAGAGAGCCCTGCAGAATGAGTTTGGCATCCCGGTGAAGTGGCGGGAGGCGAGATCGCGTAACACACACGAAAACGCGGTGAATTCCGCAGCGATCCTGTTGGCCGCGGACATTCACCGCGTGATCCTTGTCGCGCATAGCTTCGACATGCGACGTGCCAAGTCCGAGTTTGCGGCGGCGGGACTGAAAGTAATTGCGGCCCCCACCGGCATACCGAGCGCCAGCTACGACTCCCCGCTTGAGTTGCTGCCGAGCGCCGCGGCCCTGCAGGGCAGCTACTATGCACTGTACGAGCTGCTCGCCAACGCAGTGCGAGACATTGCGCTTTGGGCGTCCAAATACGCGTCAGGATCAACGGCGCAATTCTTCAGAAATCGTTAAGCATGCAGCCATTTAGCCCGAATGGCTCATTGCTGCTATTCATCGGCCATCGCTAAGCTTTTTCCCTGGGCGGACTCCTGAGCTCGGGACACCGGGGAAAGCGGCAGTCCGTACGCTGCGCACTGCACGTCGCAGTCTGCTAAGTCGCCCCTTGACTGGCATAATGCGGTCAACCGGGATCTCGTGCAGAGTTCAGACTGGCGGGAGGCCGAGTGCAGACGAGTGCAGACTGCTGTTTCGTCGCCTGGTTCTCAGGCCTTGACCATGGCAACCATTGATCTGACCAATGTCTCGCGGTGGCTAGCCCGCCGTGTCAGTTTGTGCGGGCGATGAATTCGCGAGCGCACGCGGGCATTATCGCGGGTGAGGCCGGTGCTGCGCTTGAGGTTCGCTCTTTCAAGCCCGATGATGCCGTGCGCTGGGAGCAGTTCGTCGAACAGTGTGCCGAAGCCACGTTTTTTCACCGCATCGGCTGGAAAGCCGTCCTGGAGGGATGTTTCGGGCACCGGACGCATTACTTGCTTGCGGAGCGCGCAGGCCGGATTGTGGGTGTACTTCCGCTGGCAGAAGTGAAGAGCCGCATCTTCGGGCATTCCCTGATCTCGCTGCCGTTTTGCGCGGTGGGTGGTGTGGCAGCAACGGAGGATGACGCGGTCGGGGCGCTGCATCGGGCTGCGCAAGCGCTGGGAAGGCGGATTGGGGTCGAGCACCTCGAGCTACGGAATCGCAGCCCACGCGAGCCCGAGTGGCCGCGGCAGGACCTTTATGTCACGTTTCGCAAGGCGATTGCCCCGGACATCGAGTCGAACCTGCTCGCCATTCCGCGCAAGCAGCGAGCGATGGTCCGAAAGGGGAGCAAGAACGGCCTGACGAGCCGCGTCGACGCCGACGTGGCGGGCTTCTTTTCCCTGTACGCGGACAATGTGCATCGCCACGGCACGCCTGCGCTGCCGAAACGCTACTTCGAGGTGCTGCGCAAAACCTTCGGTCGCGACGCCGAGGTGCTCACCATCTGCGATGCGTCCGGGAAGCCGGTGTCGAGCGTATTCAGCTTCTACTTCAAGGATGAAGTCCTGCCCTACTACGCCGGCGACGCCGTCGCAGCGCGCGAGCTCGCGGCGAACGATTTCAAGTACTGGGAGTTGATGCGCCGGGCATGCGAACGCGGCGTTCGCGTGTTCGACTACGGGCGCAGCAAGCGCGGGACGGGACCGTTCGATTTCAAGAAGAACTGGGGCTTCGAGCCAACGTCGCTCGCGTACGAATATTGCCTGTACCGGCGCAGCAGCATTCCGGAGCACAATCCGTTGAATCCCAAGTACCGTGCGCTGATTGCGCTGTGGCGGCGGCTGCCGTTGCCGGTGGCCAATTTCCTCGGCCCGCATGTCGTGAAGCATCTTGGTTGAGCGGCCCGCTCAGGCCCATGGAATCGCTGCTCTTTCTTGCCCACAGACTGCCTTATCCGCCCAACAAGGGCGACAAGGTCCGCTCATTTCATTTTCTTAAGCACCTTGCCGAGCGCTATCGGATCTTTCTGGGCACCTTCATCGACGACCCCTCGGACTGGCAATACGTCGAAGCGCTTAAGCCGCTGTGTGCCGACGTGCACGTCGAGGCCATCGTGCCGTGGTCGAAGCGCTTGACGAGCGTGACGGCTTTGCTGGGCGGCGAGGCCTTGAGCCTGGCGTACTTCCGCAGCCGGAAGCTGGGCCGGTGGGTCGCCGAGACGGCACGCCGTGAGCGCTTCGCTCGCGCATTCGCCTATTCCTCGCCGATGGCGCAGTACATGCTCGACCTGCCCGGGGTGAGATGCTTCGTCGACTTTGTCGACATGGACTCGGCGAAGTGGGGCGACTACGCGCTTCGCCGAAAGTGGCCGGCCTCCGCCCTTTACGGGCGGGAAGCGCGCCGCCTGCTCACCTATGAGCGGGAGGTCGCGGCGCGCGCCGAAGCCAGCATCTTTGTCACGGACGAAGAGGCACGGCGCTTTTGCAGCGAGACGCCCGAGCGCGCGGATCGCGTCGTGGCGATCCGCAACGGCGTGGACAGCGAGTACTTCTCGCCGTTGTGCGATTTCGAGTCGCCGTTTGCGTCCGACGAGAGGCCCGTCGTCTTTACGGGAGCGATGGATTATTGGCCCAACGTCGATGCCGTTGCCTGGTTTGCCCGCGAGGTGCTGCCCACGGTCCGCAAGCGCGACCCGTCCATCCGGTTCTATATCGTGGGCATGAATCCGGAGCCGGCGGTTCGCGCGCTGGCGAGCGACGCCGCCGTCACGGTT
>Ga0315540_10000835_pt1 | contig 17631 bp, 16 predicted proteins | sample SalMarSW160110MG_FD_203677 | JGI IMG/M metagenome (GOLD analysis project Ga0315540, IMG submission 203677) | Salt marsh sediment microbial communities from the Plum Island Ecosystem LTER, Massachusetts, United States - Salt Marsh Sediment SW1601-10 ...
GCCCACCGACTGCAAGCTGTTCGGGACCGCCTGCACCCCGGAAAATCCCATGGGCTCCTGTATGGTGTCCTCGGAGGGGGCCTGCGCCGCCTATTGGACCTACGGTCGCTTCCGCGCCCTGCAAGCCACCGAGCCCGGAAGGGCCGCCTAGGGGATGGGCCGCTCCGAGCGACGCTTTCCGCTGCGCCTGGACGTCCAGCGGGGCGCCGTGGACATGACCCACGGCAGCGGCGGCCGCGCCATGGCCCAGCTGGTCGACGAGCTTTTCAAACGGCACCTGGACAACGACCTATTGCGGCAGGGGAATGACCAGGCGCTGTTCTTACCGCCCCCGGGGCGCCTGGTGATCAGCACGGACGGGCACGTGATCTCCCCGGTCTTCTTTCCGGGGGGCGACATCGGCTGCCTGTCCGTGCACGGGACCATCAATGACGTCGCTATGGCAGGGGCCCGCCCGCTCTACCTGGCGGCTGGGTTCATCCTGGAGGAGGGCCTTCCCCTGGCGGACCTGGCCCGGGTGGTTGAGAGCATGGCGCGGGCGGCGAATGCCGCGGGTGTGCCTGTCGTGACCGGGGATACCAAGGTGGTGGAGCGGGGCAAGGCCGACGGGGTGTTCGTCACCACCACCGGGGTCGGCGTCGTCCCCGATGGGGTGACGATCTCCGGTGACCTGGCGCGCCCGGGGGACCGGATTCTGGTGAGCGGAAGCATGGGCGACCACGGGGTGGCGGTTATGTCGAAGCGGGAAAACCTCGGCTTCGAGACCGAGATCGAGTCCGACACGGCGGCCCTTCACGGGCTGGTGGCCGCCATGGTAGAGGCGGTACCAGGCATCCACTGCCTGCGGGATCCGACTCGGGGCGGGCTGGCCACGACACTGAACGAGCTCGCCCAGCAGTCCGGAGTCGGGATGCAGATCCGGGAGAGCGCGATCCCAGTGCATCCGGAAGTGGTGGCGGCCTGCGAGCTGTTGGGGCTCGATCCCCTTTACGTGGCCAACGAGGGAAAGCTCGTGGCCATCTGCGCCCCGGAGGACGCGGAGCCTTTATTGCGGGCCATGCACAGCCATCCCCTCGGTATCGGGGCCGCCATCATCGGGGAGGCGACGGAGGACCCGCATCAGTTCGTCCAAATGGAGACGGGCTTCGGCGGTCAACGCATCGTCGACTGGCTCGCTGGCGAGCAGCTGCCGCGGATCTGTTAGGCGAGCCTCCAGCTTCCAGCGTGTACAGCTCGCTGGCGCCGCCGGTCAGCTGCTGTGGGCATCGCACCGGCAAGAGTCCGTTGCCCCGATGCCCCATATTTGCTCTCCCTGGGCTGTCCGCTGTCCGAGAGTCTCCAAATCCGCGGTCGGGTTCACGCTCCGGAGACGCCGCAGTTGCCAGGCCCGCGGATGTTGGCGTTATGCTTCCCTTTGCATTAACGGCACCAACCTGAACAAGCACGGAGCGCCAGAGTGGATATTGCCGAGCTTCTCGCCTTCAGCGTCAAGAACAACGCCTCAGACCTGCATCTCTCCGCGGGTCTGCCCCCGATGATCCGCGTGGACGGGGACATGCGCCGCATCAACGTGCCGCCCCTGGAGCACCGGACCGTCCACTCCCTTGCGTACGACATCATGAACGATAAGCAGCGCAAGGACTACGAAGAGTTCCTGGAGGTCGATTTCTCGTTTGAGATCCCCGGCATCGCCCGCTTCCGCGTCAACGCCTTTAATCAGAAGCGAGGGGCTGCGGCCGTGTTCCGCACCATTCCCTCCAAGGTGCTCACTCTGGACGATCTCAACGCGCCGGAGATCTTCAAGGAGATCGTAAACGTACCCCGCGGGCTGGTGCTGGTGACCGGACCCACCGGCTCCGGCAAGTCCACGACCCTGGCCGCGATGATCGACCACCTGAACGACCGGGAGTACGGCCACATCCTCACCATCGAGGACCCTATCGAGTTTGTCCACACGAGCAAGAAGTGCCTCGTCAACCAGCGGGAGGTCCACAAGGACACCCTGGGGTTCAGCGAAGCACTGCGCTCCGCACTGCGCGAGGACCCGGACATCATACTGGTCGGCGAGCTGCGCGACCTCGAGACGATCCGCTTGGCTCTGACCGCGGCAGAGACGGGTCATTTGGTTTTCGGGACCCTGCACACGAGCTCCGCGGCCAAGACCATCGACCGCATCATCGACGTCTTTCCCGGCTCCGAGAAGACAATGGTGCGATCCATGCTGTCCGAATCCCTACGCTCGGTTATCGCCCAGACCCTGCTCAAGAAGACAGGCGGCGGCCGAATCGCCTCGCACGAGATCATGATCGGCACACCGGCGATCCGAAACCTGATCCGCGAGGACAAGGTGGCCCAGATGTACTCGGCGATCCAGACCGGCCAGGCCTACGGGATGCAGACTTTGGACCAGAATCTCCAGGAGCTCGTGAAGAAAGGCCTTATCAATCGCAATGACGCCAAGGCCAAGGCGCAGAACAAGGACGCCTTCATGTAGCGCCGCCGCCAAGACGAAGGGTGCCGCTGACGACCCGAGGGGGCTGGGCGCATGAGCGGCGATACGGGGACAACAGATTGTTGCGGGAGAACCCATGGACATTAAGCCGTTGCTCATGCTGATGGTCGAGAAGAAGGCGTCGGACCTTTTCATCACGGCTGGACGTCCACCTTCAATCAAGATCGATGGCGTCATCCGCCCCGTGGGTAGTCAGTCCCTGACGTCACCCCTGGCGCGGGAGGTCGTCTACAGCGTGATGGACGACAAGCAGCGCAAGGAGTTCGAGGAGACCAAGGAGTGTCAGTTTGCTATCGGAGCCAAAGGGGTGGGGCGCTTCCGCGTCAGCGCCTTTGTCCAGCGGGATGCGGTCGGGATGGTCTTGCGCCGGATCGAGACCAGAATTCCGACCATCGAGGAGCTTCGCCTGCCGCCAGTGCTGCAGGACCTCGCGATGACCAAGCGCGGCATGGTGATCTTTGTCGGCGGGACCGGAACCGGCAAGTCCACCTCGCTGGCAGCGATTATCGGCTATCGAAACCGCCACTCCACGGGCCACGTCATCACCGTGGAGGACCCCATCGAGTTTGTCCATGAGCACGACGGGTGCATCATCACCCAGCGGGAGGTGGGGGTCGATACGGAGTCCTTCGAGGTCGCCCTCAAGAACACGCTGCGCCAGGCGCCGGATGTCATCCTGATCGGCGAGATTCGCACCAAGCAGACCATGGAGCAGGCGATCGTGTTTGCGGAGACCGGGCACCTGGTGCTCGCGACCCTGCATGCGAACAACGCCAACCAGGCACTGGACCGCATCATCAACTTTTTCCCCGAGGAGGCGCGCGGGCAGCTGTTTATGGACCTTTCGCTGAACCTGAAGGGTGTGGTCGCCCAGCAGCTCTGCCCGCGCAAAGATGGCCACGGGCGGCGCGCCGTGGTCGAGGTCCTGATCAACACCCCGCTGGTCGCGGACATGATCCGCAAAGGAGACGTTCACAAGATCAAGGAGCTGATGAAGCGTTCTCGGGAGCAGGGCATGGTCACCTTTGACCAGGCCCTGTTTGAGCTGTACGAGGAGGGGGAGATCAGCTACGAGGATGCGCTGAGGTACGCGGACTCCGCCAACGAGGTGCGCCTGATGATCAAGCTGCAGGGCTCAGGCGAGCTGGCGATCGGGGTCGAGGCGAATGCCCCCGTCGACCGCATTTCCCTGGTAGACAAGGCGGGCGGCGGGTAGTCGGCTAGGGTGCGCTACGCGCGCCGTCCGCGGTTCGGGGTTTCGAGTCAAGGCCGCAAAGTCACCACTTGCGCGGCCGAAGCCCTTGGTGCCCAATCGCCGATCGCTGACCGCGCATCAGCGAAAGACCTGCCGGGCGTCGAGCACAGGGCCGTCAACGCAGACCCGTTTCATCGCCGTGCCCTCCGGTGTCTGAACGGGGACCGTGCAGCCGGCGCAGCCCCCGACGCCGCAGGCCATGAACTCTTCCAGGGATACCTGGCAGGGCAGATCAAAGTCCCGGGCGAGTCTCGCCACCGCCTCCAGCATAGGGTGCGGTCCGCAGGCGAAGACCTCCACGTCCCGGCGGTCCCTGTCTGCCAAGGACTCCAGCCAAAGCCTGGCCAACTCAGTGACGTATCCCTCGAAACAGCCCGCAAAGCCCTTGAGGCTCGCCAGCCGGCTTGGAATACCCCAGTCGTCCAGGAGTGGCACGGCCGCGATGACAGAGGGCGGCACGCCCGGTACCAGGTAGCCCGATGGCCGCGGCTTGAACGGAAAAGGCACCTCCGACCCCAGCAGCGCCAGAGGCCGCAGATCCTGCCCCCTGCGGAGCATGTCCGCCAGGAACACCATAGGCGGAATACCCACGCCGCCGCCGATTAACAGAGGGCGGGGCCGCCCCGGAAGGGGCCGGAACGGGTTTCCGATGGGACCCAGAAGGCTGACGCGTTCCCCCGCCCGTCGGGCCGCCAACAAACGCGTTCCCTGCCCGAGCGCTTTGTACAGGAGCTCGATCCAACCTCCCTTGGGGCTCGCTCGCATGATGGAGAAGGGACGCCGCATGGGGAGCAGCGGGTCGCAGCCTACGTGCACGAAGGTGCCAGGGCGGGCGTGTCGAGCACACTCAGGGGCGGAGAGCCGAAGGACGTACTGCTCCGCGGGGTGGGCGTCCTGCCTGAGGATCTCTGCGTCTACAAGGAAGACGGTCCCCCGGTGGGACCCGGTGGTCATGGGGTCTTCCCCGGGCGCTCGAAGACGAGGCGACCTGCAAGCAGGGTCCAGCTGACGCGCCCACGGAATGCCCAGCCGAGAAAGGGCGTGTTCTGGCCACGGCTGAGCAGGGTGTCTGCCCCGGCTGTCCAGACTGCATCCGGGTCGAAGATGCAGATGTCGGCGATCCGCCCGGGTTCGAGACGGCCGATCGGCAGGCCGAGGATCTCCGCGGGACCCACCGTGAGACGTTTGATCGCTGTGCCGAGGTCGACCTTTTCCTCCGCCACCTGCCGGAGGGTCAGGGGGAGCAGGGTCTCCACCGCGGAGATACCGGGGGCCGTCTCGGGAAAGGGGTTGAGCTTTGCGTCCGCTTCGTGAGGCTGATGGTCCGAGCAGATGGCGGAGATCGCCCCCCGCCTCACTGCCTCCCGGAGGGCCTCCCGGTCCGCTACGGTTCGCAGGGGCGGGATTAGGTGGCAGTTGCTGTCGAAGCCCTCGACGTCGGCTTCGGTCAGCGTAAGTTGGTGAGCGCTCACATCGGCGGAGACCTCAAGGCCTCTGGCCTGGGCCTCCAGCAGCATGGAGGTTGCGCGGGCCGAGGAGAGCCCCCTGAAGTGGATGCGTGCCCCCGTCTGCTCGGCGAGGGCCAGATCCCGGGCGACCGCCACCGTCTCCGCGGCCTCGGGGATCCCCGGCAGCCCAAGGCGGGTGCTCACCCGCCCCTCATGAACACAGCCCTGGTCGCGCAGGTAGGCGTCCTCGGGATGCAGGAAGACGGTCAGGCCGAAGGTGGCCGCGTATTCCATCGCCCGGCGCTGGACCAGGGTGTTGCGGATGGGCCGGTCGGCATGGCTCATCACCGCGCAGCCCGCCTGCTTGAGGGCCGCCATCTCGCTGATCTGCTCGCCATTCAGCCCTTGGGTCAAGGCGCCGGCCGGGACGACCCGCACCCGACCGACCCGCTCAGCGGTCTGCAGAACCAACTGGGCCACTGCGGGCGTATCGATGATCGGACGGGTGTCCGGGGGGCAGCAGAGGGTGGTTACCCCTCCAGCCGCAGCCGCAGCCGTTTCGCTTCCGATGGTCGCCTTGTGCTCCCACCCGGGCTCGCGCAAACGGCAGCACAGATCCACGAGCCCGGGGCAGACAACCTGCCCCCGGGCGTCCAGAGTGCGGTCCGCCGTAAACCCCAAAGGCGTTTCGCCGATGCCGACGGTCAGTCCCTCGGCGATGTATAGGTCCAACTGGTCATCGATGCCGTTGGCCGGGTCGACGAGACGTCCGTTACGGATGCTGAGCCGGCTGCCCTCACGCATCGAGGTGATTCTGTCCCTGCAGATTCTGGGTTCCGATGCACATGGACATGACCGCCATACGCACGGCGATGCCGTTGCTCACCTGCTCCAGGATCACCGAGCGTGGCCCGTCTGCCACCTGGGAGTCCATCTCTACTCCGCGGTTAATGGGCCCTGGGTGCATGACGATGGCGTCTGGCTTGGCCGTACTCAAGCGCTCCTCGGTGAGCCCGAAGAGCTGAAAGTACTCGTGCTCGCTGGGCAGGAGCGCGCCCCGCATCCGCTCCCGCTGCAGCCGCAGCAAGATGACCACGTCGGCGTCCCGCACCCCCTCCCGAAGGTCATGGAAGATGCGGGCCCCGAGGGTCCCGGCCTCGGCCGGGATGAGGGTCCGGGGGGCGATCACGCGCACCTCGCCAGCGCCGAGGCCCTTGAGCGCCGCCAGCTGGGAACGCGCCACCCGGGAATGCAGGATGTCGCCCACCACGGCAACGCAGAGGTTGGCGAAGTCACCCTTGTGCCGGCGGATGGTGAACATGTCCAGCATCCCCTGGGTCGGGTGGGAATGGCGTCCGTCCCCCGCATTGATGACGCTCACGTGGGGATCGGCATGGGCCGCGATGAAGTGGGCGGCGCCGCTCTCCGCGTGGCGCACCACGAACATGTCGACGTGCATCGCCTCCAGGTTCCGCAAGGTGTCCAGCAAGGTCTCTCCCTTGGCCGTGGCGGAGGTGCTGATGTTGAGGTTGAGCACGTCGGCGGAGAGTCGCTTGGCTGCCAGCTCGAAGGTCGTGCGGGTGCGGGTGCTGGTCTCGAAAAAGAGGTTGGCGACGATCTTGCCCCGACACAGGGGGACCTTCTTCACAGCCTGCCGGGCAACCATCAGGAAGCCCTCGGTCTTGTCCAGGATTTGGGTCAGGAGGTCCCGCCCGAGACCCTCAATGGTCAGGAAGTGCTTGAGGTTTCCCTGCCCATCCAGCTGGATATTGGTTCTATTCATCTGTGGGGTTGGAGGCAAGGGCCTTGCGCAGGAGCTTGCGGGGGCATTGGCCGAGCACCAGCTCCAGGGGATCGGGGCCGGTGAGCTTGATCTGTTGGCCGGGCTGCAGGCGGGCGTGCAGGCCGACGACGTTCGGCTCGATGGGAAGCTCCCGCCCGTCCCGCTCCGCGAGGGTTGCCAGTACCACGGAGGCGGGGCGGCCGTAGTCGAAGAGTACATTGAGCGCCGCCCGTATCGTCCGGCCGGTCTGCAGGACGTCGTCAACGAGAATGACATGGCGGTCGTCGAGGGGCACGGGGAGATCCGACGGGCGAACCTGGGGATGCAGACCGATGCGGGTAAAGTCGTCCCGGTAAAAGGAGATGTCGAGCTGACCAAGAGGGTCGCCGAGACCGAGCTTTCGATGCAGGCGTTCGGCGACCCAGACCCCGCCCGTGTGGATGCCGATCATGATCGGTGCGTTGGATCCGCGAGTCTCGAGCAGGTGCGAGAGCTCGGCGCCCATCCGCTGGATGGCGAGCTCCAGCTCGGCGGGCGTCTTCCAAACCTCAGTGCTGCTCACAAAGCCAGGTCTCGAGGATGAGCTTGGCGGCCATGGCATCCACCTGATCACGGGAGGTACTATGACGGCCGAGCTGGCGCCGGGCCTCGATCGAGGTCAGTCGCTCGTCTACCAGATGCACCGCCAAGCCGAATCGGCCGGCGAGCTGTCGGGCGAAGCGCCGCGCCCGGGGTGCCACCGTTGCCTCGGTGTCGTCCATATTGAAAGGCAGGCCGACGACCGCCGCGGAAGGACGCCACTCCTGAACCAGGCGCTCGATGCGGGGCCAATCCGGCTGGTCGCCCTGGCTGCGCAACGTGCCGAGGGGGGACGCCGACCCGGTGACCGTCTGGCCGACGGCCACCCCGATCTTCCGCGGCCCGAAGTCAAACCCGAGGAGAGTGCCCACTTAGGCGTGGCCGGTGTCGCCGCTCAGTAGATTCAGGTCGATACCGAGCAGCTGGGCCGCCGCCTGCCAGCGGGCCTCGGGGGGCAGCTGGAAGATGATGTCACCGTCCGCCGGTCCGCTCAGCCAAGCGTTGGCGCTCATCTCGTCCTCGAGCTGTCCTCCTGCCCAGCCGGCATAGCCCAAGGCGATAAGAGCCTGCTTTGGGCCCCGACCGCCGGCGATCGCTTCCAGGACGTCCTTGGAGGTCGTGACGGAGATCTCCGGCGTGATGCTTAGCGTGGAATCGAAGCTCAGCCCGCCTGAGTGGAGCACGAATCCCCGGTCCGGCTGGACCGGCCCGCCCAGATAGACCATGGTGTCCAGTATCACCGGGTCACCGCTGGCGATGTCGAGCTGGGTCAGCACCTCACCCAGGCGGACGTCCATCGGGCGGTTGATGACAATCCCCATCGCGCCCTGATCCGTGTGCTCGCAGATGTAGGTGACCGTGCGCGAGAAGTTCGGGTCCTGAAGCCCCGGCATGGCGATCAGCAGCTGGTTGGTCAGGGATGTTGAGAAGGTCATGGGCATAGTATCCAGGTGCCCCTGACCGGTGGCAAGGGATTGCGACCACCGCCGAGCATCACCGAGTCGGCGTTCAGTCGTCCCAGCCGAGGTGGTTGCTGCTCAGGAACTGCCAGGTTCGGGTAATGTCCAGGATGTCCGTCTCGGCGCTGATATCGGGCGGAAAGGGGGCGTAAGGGGCGGCCAGCTTGACGATGCGTACTGCGGCCTTGTCCAGCACTTCGAATCCGGAGGAGTGCACGACGCGGACGCTCGCCACGGTTCCGTCGGCCCTGACAGCCACCTGTAGGATGAGGCTGCCGTGGAGCCCAAGCCGTTTTGCATCTTCGGGATAGTTGAGGTTGCCGATTCGCTCCACCTTGCGCCGCCATGCCTCCAGGTAGTGCGCGTACTTGTACTCCCGCGTGCTCGCGCTGATCGCCCTTCTGCGCGGCTGCATGGCGTAGTCCCTGGCGCCGTCCTCGATCCGGGCTGTCAGCTGGGCAATCTCCTGGTTTCGGCTGGCCAGCAACTGTCCTGCTGAGACGAGCGGACGGGACGCAGTCGTCTCCAGGGAAACCGCCCGGGGGGCGCTTTGGGCGTTGGCCAGGGCGAGAACGGAGCTGGGCGAGGGCGCACTCGGACGTTCGGAGGACAGAGGCGTAGCCGCCGGTTGCGGCTCGGCCCTGGCTTCCCGGGCAGCCACTGGAGTCTCGGCGGGGGGAACGATGGGCTTCTGATGCGGGTGGCCGGTCCCACCGCCGATATGATCCACTTGGGCGAGCGCGTCCGCCTTGTCCGGCCGGCCATTCGATATGGCGTCGGCGAACATCGTGATGTCCAGGGGCAGTGGTGCGTGGGTCGCGAGGACATAGCGAGGGATCTCGAAGCCCAGACCCACGATCACCAGCAGGTGCACGGCCCCCGAGATGAGCATCGATTTGCGCAGCCGCGCCGGTGATTCCTCCAGCCCAAGCAGCTTGCCCTCCCGGTGCGGCCTGTTCGGGGCGGTTCTCCCCACGAGCGGCCCTTCCACGTCACTCCCGCTTGGCGGCGAGGGGTGTGCTGAGCTTCACCGCCGCACCCTGGTCGAGCAGCTGGACGCGGCGGGCCATGGCTGGGTTCATGTGTACAGTGCCCGCGCGATCGATCAGCAGCACGTAGGGGATCGCCATACGCTCCGCGACTTCATGCCATGCCGCCGGGCCTGCGACGAAGAGCGCGTCTGCCACCGCCGCGGCGGCGGCTGCGCTCTTGGTGATCACCGCCACCGAGCTGGTCCTGCCGGCGGGGTAGCCGGTGCGAGGGTCGAGAATGTCATGATAAGTCTTGCCGTCGTAAAAGAAGGTTCGGTCGTGGCCGGCCGCTGTGAACAGACTCTCGTCTCCGCCCATGAGAACCGTGGCGAACACCCCACCGCCGCTGGCGCTGCGGATGGTCACCCGCCAGGGTCTACCGGCCCGATCTCCGATGACGCGGAGGTTCCCGCGCGCGCTCACCATGGCGTTCCGAATTCCCATCTCCGCGAGGTGTGCGATCGCGACATCGATTGCGTAACCCACGGCGAAGCTCCTGAAATCCAGCGAGACCGCAGGGTTGTCGCAACGCAGCCGAATTCCCTCGATATGGATGTCGCTCATCCGCGGCCGAGCGGCCACAAGCTCTTCGATGCGGTCGGGGTCGGGCGGGGCATGGCTTGGGGGGGCGTTTGGCACAAATCCCCACAGCTCCAGCATGCGGCCAATCGCCGGGTTGAACAGATCTTGGCTCTGCCTCGCATAGGCCTGCCCCTCTTTGATGAGGGGCAGCACCGACGGGGGGGCGGCGAACGCCTCACCTTTCGGTAGCAGGGCATTGACCCGGTAAAGGGGTCCAGGCCGGTCCGGTCTGAAGGCATCGCTCGCGAAGGCGAAGTCCCGCTTGACTGCCTGGGTGGCGCGCTCCGCCTGGCTGGGACTTGCGCCGACCAGGTAGAGGTCCACGAGGGTGCCGAAGGCGGGGAATCGCGCGGTGTGCGCCGGCGTCTGTTCCCGGCAGGCGGAGAGCAGGGTCGACAATAGAGCGAGAGCCAGGGCGAACGGGACACCCCGGAGGCCGGTCCCGCGTGAAGGCCATGGGACAGGGCTTGATGACCCGGCCTGCCCCAGGGACCTTGCTCTAGTCCCCACCCAGCCGCTCCTCGAGTGCATCCATCAGGCTGCCCGCGATGTCGAGCCCGAAGGCGGCATCCAACTCCCTGACGCACGTGGGGCTGGTCACGTTGATCTCCGTGAGGTACTCACCGATGACATCCAGGCCGGCAAACAGGATCCCCCGGGCACGCAGCTCCGGACCCACCTGGGTGGCTATCCAGCGGTCGCGCTCCGTGAGGGGGCGGCCTTCGCCGACACCCCCGGCGGCGAGGTTTCCCCGTGTCTCACCGGACAAGGGGATGCGCGCGAGGGCATAACCCACGGGCTCTCCTGCAACCATCAGGATGCGCTTGTCCCCGTCGCGAATCTCCGGGATGTGGCGCTGCGCCATACAGTACCGCTGCCCTTGCCCCGTCAAGGTCTCCACGATGACTGAGAAGTTGGGATCGGCGCGTTGGACCCGGAAAACCGAAAATCCGCCCATCGCGGCCAGGGGCTTGAGAATGATGTCGCCGTGGCTCTCCAAGAAGGTTCGGATGTCCGCTGTTCGCCGCGTGACCAGGGTGGGGGGACAGCACTGGGGGAACCTCGCGGTGAAGACCTTTTCGTTGGCGTCCCGCAGGCTCCTCGGGTCGTTGACCACCAGCGCACCGCGCTCCTGGGCCTGCTCCAGGATGTAGGTCGCGTAGACATACTCCATGTCGAACGGCGGGTCTTTGCGCATCAGGATCGCCGTCAGGCTGTCGAGCGGGCGCGTCCCCTCCTCGGTGAACCGAAACCAGCCGGCGGCATCGTCTGCGAGCTGCACCCGCCGCATGCGACCCCAGGACCGCCCGTCGCTCAGGAAGAGATCGGCAAGCTCCATGTACCAGATCGGCCAGCCCCTCCGTTGGGCCGCAAGAAGCATCGCAAAGGTGGTGTCCTTGGCGATCTTGATAGACCCGATAGGGTCCATGACCACACCGATCTCGATCTGCATCGAGACATATTAGCGTAGGGTGAACTGCTATGTCAGGGCGCCTCCCGCACAGACGCTCGGAACGGAAGCAAATTAACATAGCGTCTCCGCTGTATCACGTAACTCATTGCGGAAGCGTCTGTTGCTTGTTATCGTCCGCTTGGCCGAGCGGCCCCCGGAAGGCTCCGTGCGAGTCCGGGACGAGGTTGGAAGGACCGCAAATCCCAGGACCTGCGAGCCGGTGCACAATTGCGCCCTCGGATATTTGATAAACAGGGTACGCTGCTTCGGCAGGGTAGATACCGCGACAACAGGGCGAGGGGATCGCCAGCACGAAGGTGCCTTACACATGACAACAGCGGATCAGGACGCCGCCCTCAAAGGGGTCAAGGTTCTGGTGATCGATGACAGCAAGACGATCCGGCGCACGGCGGAGAACTTGCTCAAGAAGGCTGGCTGCGAAGTCTATACCGCCGCGGACGGGTTCGAAGCCCTGGGTAGAATCGTGGACGACCGGCCGGACGTGATCTTCGTAGACATCATGATGCCGCGTCTCGACGGCTACCAGACCTGCGCCCTGATCAAGAACAACGCGGAGCTCGGCCATACCCCGGTCATCATGCTGTCGAGCAAGGACGGGCTGTTCGATCGGGCGAAAGGGCGCATGGTGGGCGCGGAGCAGTATTTGACCAAGCCCTTCACCCGCGATGAGATCCTGGGCGCGATCCGTCGGCACATAAGAAAGGCCGCCTAGCGCTTGAAAACCTGATGCAGCGCGAGCCGAACGGATAGCCGATTGCGATTGACTGGTAGCCCGCGAGGACCGATGAGAGGCTTCTTCCGACACAAACCGGGGGATCAGCGGCCCGGCGAGATGCCGCCCGGCTCCCGCGGCACGATCTTGGTCGTGGACGATTCACCAACGGAGACGCGGATCTTCATGGATGCCTTGACCAAGGCCGGGTTCCGCGTCGAGACCGCAACGAACGGGGAAGAGGGGGTGCGTTTTGCCCGGCGGCACCGCCCGGATCTGATCCTGATGGACGTGGTTATGCCGGTGCTCAACGGATTCCAGGCCACCCGTCAGCTGCGGGGCGACCCAACCACGGCGGAGATCCCCATCATCATCGTGTCGAGCAAAGACCAGCCGACGGACCGGACCTGGGGCTTGCGGCAGGGGGCGCTCGACTATCTCGTCAAACCCGTCGACGTGGCGGAACTCATTGCAAAGATAGGGGCGGTGCTCGGTGATTGAGAACCTTGGAAGCGCCGAGGGCGCAAGCAGCGACGAGTTACTCGCGTCGTTACGCAGCCTGGAGACAAGGTGTGTGGAGGCGGCGGCCCGGCTGCCTCAGCCCCAGGAGTCCTCGGACCAGTGGGCGGGTGTCCTTTTTCACGTGGCAGAGATGCCGCTTTTGGCACCCATCGAGGAGATCGCCGAACTGCTCGATGTGCCCCGTGAGATCACGCCCGTGCCAGCGACCAAGGCGTGGCTTTGTGGCATAGCGAACAACCGGGGCACACTCCTGCCGATCTTCGATTTGCAGGCATTTCTCTTCGGTCTGACTACTCCCCGCAATCCGAAGAATCGGGTCATGGTTGCGCGCCAGGATGAGTTTCCGTTCGGCTTGCTCGTGCGCGATCTGAGCGGTATCCGCCACTTCCAGCCGTCCGCCCAGGGTGAGCTGGCGCCGGGGCTGCGCGATTCGTTGGCCTCCTTGGTTACTGGCTGCTTCGCTGCCGAAGGCGAGTCATATCCGGTCTTCAGTCTGCGCCGATTGGCTCAGGACACGAGGTTCAATCTGGCCGCGGGCTGATGCCGGAGCTGACGGGTCGTGTCTCATCAACCACAACAAGGCTTCTAGAGTCTGCGACGGGAAGGGGAAGCAAGATGGCAAGACGGGGATCGGCGACGCAAGCGGGCCGTGGATGGATGGCTGCCAATGCGCTGACCATCCTGCTGGCGGTTCTTTTCCTCATCTCTCTGGGCCTTGCGCTCGCGAGCTTCTTCCTCACCCAGCGCTCAGGTGGAGTGAGTGAGAGCAGGCTTGGTGCGGCAGTGGCCGGCCGCTCCGGGGTACGCCAGCTGGTCGTGGCCGCAGGGGAGGCCACCAGGGGCGAAGCGGGCGCGTTCCCCCAGCTCCGCAGTCTCCGCGACGAGGTGCAAGACCAGGTGGACGTCCTGACTGGCTCGCCCGCCGGGACCTTGCCGCCCGAGATCGAAAAGACCTCAGCTTTGGTGGAGAACACCTGGGCCAAGGTGCGAGCGGACGCGGATCGGATCCTCGCCGCGCAAAAGTCGCTCGGTCGGCTCAGCAGCTTTGCGGCAAACGGAAGGGAGGTGCTCCCCGAGCTTACCAAGAGCCTGGACCGGGTAATGGTGCTCACCGCCCAGAAGCAGGCAGCCACCACCCGTATCCTTGCCCTGGCGCGTCAGCTGGTCGCCGTTCAGCGCATATCCTCCGCGCTCGAGGGTTACTTGGACGGTACCGCACCGGCAGGGTCGGCGGTTGAGGGCTTGACCGACGATGCCCAGCAGGTCGCGGCCGTTCTGAAAGGTCTTTTGGCGGGCGACCAGTCCCTGGGACTCGCGCGGGAAGAGGACGCGTCGACCCGCACTGCCCTGCAGAAGGCCTCATCGCTCTTGGATTCCCAGCGCTTTGGCGTGGACGAGCTGGCACGGACCGCGACGGAGGTACGGCCCGCGTTGCAGGCCGCCGATCAGATCGGGCCGGCTGCGGAGGGGCTGGAGGCAGCTCTTGCCACTCTCAGCGTGCAGTACCGGGAGTCCCCACCCCGTCCGCAGGTCGGCCCCTTCACCCTGGGGCCTTGGGCGGTGGTCCTATTCGGGATGCTGACCCTGGTGCTCCTGATCGCGTTCGGTTTGCACCTGTTGGTGGACGCCCGCCGACGCGAAGCCGACTCCAAGACACAGAACGAGATCAACCAGCAGGCCATCCTGCGGCTCCTCGACGAGATGGGCGACCTTGCAGATGGCGACCTCACCGTCCAGGCGACGGTGACGGAGGACATCACGGGGGCGATCGCCGACTCGATCAACTATGCGGTGGATGCCCTGCGCGGACTGGTGACGACCATCAACGAGACTGCCAAGCAGGTTACGGGCTCGGCTCAGGAGACCCGGAAGACGGCCACGCAGCTGGCGGAGGCCAGCGAGGTGCAGACGGGGCAGATCTCCCGCGCCACGGATGCGATCCATTCGCTCACGCAGTCGATCAACGAGGTAGCGACGAACGCCAACGAGTCTGCAGAGGTTGCGTCCCGCTCCGTCGAGGTTGCCGGCCGGGGAGCGCAAACCGTGCGGGACACCATCCTGGGGATGGATGCCATCCGCGAGCAGATTCAGGAGACGTCCAAGCGCATCAAGCGGCTCGGAGAAAGCTCCCAGGAGATCGGCGAGATCGTGGAGCTCATCGACGATATCGCGGACCAGACGAACATCCTGGCCCTCAACGCGGCCATGCAGGCAGCCATGGCGGGCGAGGCCGGACGCGGCTTCGCGGTGGTGGCGGACGAGGTGCAGCGGCTGGCGGAGCGGTCACGCAACGCCACCAAGCAGATCGAGGCCCTGGTCCGCACCATTCAGGCGGACACCAACGAGGCCGTCAGCTCGATGGAGGCGAGCACGGGGGGGGTCGTCGAGGGCGCCAATCTCGCGGAGAACGCCGGTGACGCCCTGCGCGAGATCGAGAATGTGTCCAACTATATCGCGGAGCTTACCCGACGCATCGCCGACTCTGCCCAGAATCAGTCCCGAGGGGCCGGCAATATCAACTCGACGGTGAGCGCCGTGCGGGAGATCACCGTCAAGAATGCCGAAAGCACGCGGCGGACCGCGGCATCGGTGGATGCGCTCGCAGACCTGGCGGTGCAGCTGCAGCGCTCGGTTGCCGGCTTCCGCCTGCCATAACGCCGCCACGGAAATCAGAGCCTAGGTTGGTGGAGCTCATGTCCGATTCAAATGCCGTCGGTGGCCTGAAGTGGGTCAAGAACGAGATCGTCGCGAGTCTCCAGCGTGTGCGCACCTGGATCGAGGCGGTGATCGAGAGTGGTCCGGGCAGTGCCGACCTCACCGACGCGATTGCCGCCCTCAATGAGGTGCGCGGGGTCTTAAGCGCACTCCAGCTCCCCGGCCCGATGCGCCTGGTTGAAGAGATGCAACACCTCTGCGAGGCGCTGGCCACCGAATCGCTGCTGAGTCCCCCCGAGGCGGCGGAGGCGCTCACCCTCGCACTGATCCAGCTCCCGGACTATCTTGGCAGGCTGCAGGCCGGCCTCTCCGACAACCCGCTGGCCCTGCTTCCGTCCATCAACGACTTGCGCGAGTCCCGGGGGATACCGCCCTTGTCGGAAGCGGAGCTGCTGGTGCCGACGACGGTGTTGTCGGATACGCCGGGGGCTTCTCCGGCGACCCGCTGGGCTTTGGTGCGGGTCGCGAGGAAGATTCGACCCCACTTTCACCGCTACCTGCTGCAATGGTTCCGGGGCGAGAGCCCCAAGCAGGGTCTTGTCAGCCTGGGGCGTTTGTTCCACCAGCTGCACAATTACATCCAGGACGGCATTTATCATGAGCTGTTCCTGGCCGCCGAGGAGCTGGTTGAGGGGATGCTCGAGGGCGGCGTACCCGCTGACGTCCCCAATAAGGCGCTCATCGGCCGCCTCGATCGCGTCATCAAACCTTTCGCGGAGGAGACACAATCCTCCCCTGACGAGGAGGCCAGGGCGCTCCTTCAGGATCTCCTTGCGCACATCTCGGTCAGCGACACCTCGTCTTACCAGGCAACAGACGTACGCGCGAGCAACCGACGCCCGCCGGAGGAGGTGCTCGCCAAGGCGCATACGCCCCCGCCTGCCCCCGCTCTGGGGCCTGACGCCCTGGCCGCCCTGAGCGCGGAGGTCCACAAGGAGCTGATGCCCGTCAAAGAGCTGCTCGAGCTCTTTGCCCGGGGCCCAAGGGACAGCACCGAGCCTCTGCTCCAGCTGGAGCCCAGGGTGGCCCGGCTCGCCACTACGCTCGCAGTGACGGGTGCGTCTGACCTGGTGGAGCGGCTGCGCGGGTCGGCAGAGAAGCTCGGCGCCATGGGACGGGGGACCGCGCCTGCGGAAGATGCGCAGCTGATGGCGGTCGCCGCTGACCTCCTGGGGGTCGAAATCACCATGACCGAGCTCGGCTGGGGTGCCCGTGAGGATGGCCAGGCTCCCGCCGAGATGGATGCCGTTCTCACCGCCACCCTCAGCGAGGCCCTGGTCGAGATGGGGAAGGCGAAAGAAGCGATTTCCATCTTGGCCGACGTCCCGGAAGATCTGCGTCCCATCAGGGACGTGCCGGACCTCCTGTACCGGGTGGCCGGCGCCCTGCGGATAGTCAACCAAGCCGAAGCCGCCGATGTGCTTGCGGGGATTGTCAGGCAGCTGAAGCAGGGATATCTCGCGGGTGGCCACGTACCGGTGCCGGTAGAGCTGGAAAGACTCGCGGAGGCCGTCTCGGCGGTCGAGCTCTATCTGGAGGGGCTCGCCACTGGCGGGCCGCGTCGACCGGAGCTTCTTCGAGAGGCGCGGCAGGCCCTTGACCAGCTGGCGGAGATGATCCCGTCAGCGGAACCCCCGAGTGAGGTCACGTCGGGACAGGCGTCCGCGGAGCCCGTCGGCGCCGGAGGGGATCAGGGCGCGGAGGGGCCTTCCCCAGACATGGCGCCGGCGATCGATCCGGAGCTCCTGGAGATCTTCCTGGAGGAGGCGGAGGGTGAGCAGAAGACGGTGCGTGAGCAGTACGCCCGGTGGCGGCAAGACCCCGGCGACGCCGCGGCACTGACGGTTTTGCGCCGATCCTTCCACACCCTCAAGGGCAGTGGTCGATTGGTGGGCGCCCTGCGGGTGGGGGAGTTTGCCGCCGCCGTGGAGGCGCTGCTGAACCGGGTCATCGATCACTCCGTTCAGGTCTCCCCGGCATTGCTGGGCTACATGGACGAGGCGGTGGGTGTGGTGCCGGAATTGATCGCAGCCGAGACCGAAGCTACAGCGTTTGAGGT
>Ga0315540_10000836_pt1 | contig 17610 bp, 11 predicted proteins | sample SalMarSW160110MG_FD_203677 | JGI IMG/M metagenome (GOLD analysis project Ga0315540, IMG submission 203677) | Salt marsh sediment microbial communities from the Plum Island Ecosystem LTER, Massachusetts, United States - Salt Marsh Sediment SW1601-10 ...
GAGAAGACGCTCGGCGGCGGCGAGCGGGTCGGGGGCGCCGGTGATCGGCCGTCCGACCACCAGCAGGTCGGCGCCGGCCGCCAACGCCTCGGCGGGCGACGCCACCCGCCGCTGGTCGTCCGCCGCGGCCCATGTCGGTCGGATTCCCGGCGTGACGATGAGGAAGTCTTCGCCGCACTCCCGGCGGATGTCCGGCGCTTCGCGTGCCGAAGCAACGACACCGTCCAAGCCGGCCTCGAGCGCCATCGTCGCCCATCGCCGCACGACGTCGCAGGGCTCGGCGTCCAACCCGAGCCTGGCGAGGGCCGGACGGTCGAGACTGGTCAGCACGGTCACCGCCACCACGAGCGGCTGCCGCCCGCCCGAGCGTGCGCCCTCCGCCGCCGCACGCATCATGTCGCGCCCGCCCGAGGCGTGGACGTTGACCATGTCCGCGCCGCTCGCTGCGCAGTTGGCGATCGCCCGGCGGAGGGTGGTCGGGATGTCGTGGAGCTTGAGGTCGAGGAAGACCCGAGCCCCGGTGGCTGCGACCTCACGGACGACGCTCGGACCGTGGGCGGTGAAGGCCTCAAGGCCGATCTTGAGCCAGCCTGCCGTTCCGCCGAGGCGGGCGGCGGTGGCGGCGATCCAGCTCCGGTCCGATCCGTCGAGGGCGACGCAGAGCGCCTCGCGGAGGCTCACGCGTTGTGCCCCCGACCGGTCTGCTGCTCGATTTTCGCCCACGAGTCGCGAAGCGGCACGGTGCGGTTGAAGACCGGCCTCTCGGCCCGATAGTCGCGACGGTCGGCGCAGAAGTAGCCCTGGCGCTCGAACTGGAAGCGATCGCCGGAAGCTGCCGAGGAAAGACTGGGCTCGAGCTTGCAGTGCTGCAATACCTCGAGCGACTCGGGGTTGAGGTGCTCGTGGAAGTCGGCGCCGCCGGCTCCTGGGTTCGGGACACGGAACATGCGGTCGTATAAGCGGACCTCGGCGTCCACGGCATGGCGGGCCGAGACCCAATGCAGCGTGCCCTGGACCCGCCGTCCGTCCGGGGCGTTGCCGCCGCGCGATCCGGGATCGTGCACGCAGCGCACCTCGACGATTTCGCCCGCCTCGTTCTTGACCACGCCGGTGCAGGTGACCAGGTACCCCCACCGGAGCCGGACCTCGCGACCCGGTGCGAGCCGCCAGAACTTCTTCGGCGGATCCTCCATGAAGTCGGCGCGCTCGATGAAGAGCTCTCGGGAGAAGGGCACTTTCCGGTGGCCCATCCGGGGCGGATCGTCAGGAAAATAGGGTGCGTCGAGCTCATCGACCCGGTCTTCGGGGAAGCTCTCGACGACCACCTTGAGCGGACGCAAGACACCCATCACCCGCGGTGCGGTGGTGTTGAGGTGGTCGCGCACCGCCCACTCCAGGAGCGCGATGTCGACCGTGCTGTCGCGCTTCGCGAGACCGATGCGGTCGCAAAATGTGCGGATCGACTCGGGCGTGAAGCCGCGCCTGCGCAGGCCCGACAGCGTCGGCATACGGGGGTCGTCCCAGCCCGAGACATGGCCCTCGCGGACCAGTTGCAGGAGTCGGCGTTTGGACATCACGGTGTAGTTGAGGTTGAGCCGCGCGAACTCGATCTGCTGGGGCCTCTGCTCGACCCCGATCGCAGCCAGGTACCACTCGTAGAGCGGCCGGTGGTCCTCGAACTCGAGCGTGCACAACGAATGGGTGATGCCCTCGATGGCGTCGGACTGACCGTGGGCCCAGTCGTAGGTGGGGTAGATGCACCATGCGTCCCCTGTGCGGTGGTGGTGCGCCCGCAGGATGCGGTACATCACCGGGTCACGCAGGTTCAAGTTGGGTGCCGCCATGTCGATCTTGGCGCGCAGGGTGCGCGCGCCGTCGGGAAACTCACCGGCCCGCATGCGGTGGAGGAGATCGAGGTTCTCCGTGGCCGAGCGCTCACGGTAAGGGCTCGGCGATCCCGGCTCAGTCAACGTGCCCCGGGTGGCGCGGACCTCCTCCGCCGACAGGTCGCACACGTAGGCGAGGCCCTTGTCGACCAGTACAACGGCCCACTCGAAGAGCTGGTCGAAGTAGTCCGAGGCGTACAATGGACGGTCGCCCCAGTCGAAGCCGAGCCACCGGATGTCCTCCTGGATGGCCCGGACGTACTCGTCCTCCTCCTTGCTCGGGTTGGTGTCGTCGAAGCGCAGGTTGCAGCGGGTGGCGTACTCCTGGGCGATCCCGAAGTTGAGGCAGATCGACTTGGCGTGGCCGATGTGCAGGTAGCCGTTGGGCTCGGGCGGGAAGCGGGTCAGCACCCGACCGTGGTTGATGCCGGCGGCGACGTCGTCCGCGATGCGCGCGCGGATGAAATCGGTGGTTGTGGCGTCGTTCTCCGTCATGTCGAGCCTCCAGGACGCTCAGGCCATCGTGGCGAGCAGGTCGCCTGCACGGCGCAGCCGCCGCCGACAGACCTCGCGGCCGAGCACGGCCATGGTCTCGAACAGGGGCGGACTCGCCGCCCGGCCGGTCACGGCGATCCGCACCGGCATGAAGAGCTCGCGGGGCGACCACCCGGTCACCTCGCAGTAGCCTCGCAGGACCTCCTCGAGGACCTCCGGGCGCCAGTCGAGGAGCGGGTCGAGGTGGTCCTCCACCAGCCGTTGGAGCGCCGCGGCGGTCTCGACCGCGGTGTGCTTCTTGGCGACCAGACGCGTCCGCGCGTCGGCGTCGTAGTCGAGGTCGCCGACGAAGAAGAACTGCGCGTATGCGAAGAAGTCCTCGAGCGTGTCGATGCGCTCGTGGACCAGGGGCATGACCTGGTGCAGGTAGTCGTCGCCGAGCGGGTCGCGGCGCAGGCGCGCGAGGAACTCGTCCGCGGACAGCCGCCGCAACGTGCGGCCGTTGAACCAGCGCAGCTTGTCGAGGTCGAAGACCGGCCCGCCGAGGCTCACCTTGTCGAGCCTGAGCTCGGCGACGAACTCGTCGAGGGTGAACTCGTCGCGCTCGTCCGGCATCGTCCAGCCCATGGTGGCGAGGTAGTTGAGCATCGCCTCGGGGAGGTAGCCCGCGCGTCGGTAGTAGTTGAGGCTCACCGGGTTCTTGCGCTTCGAGATTTTGGAGCGGTCGGCATTGCGCAGCAGCGGCAGGTGGCAGAAGACCGGCTCGTTCCAGCCGAAGGCACGGTACAGCTGGATGTGCTTGGGCAGCGACGAGATCCACTCCTCGGCGCGGATCACGTGGCTGATCGCCATCAGGTGGTCGTCGACGACGTTGGCCAGGTGGTAGGTCGGAAACCCGTCCGATTTGAGCAGGACCTGGTCGTCGATGGTGGCGGCGTCGAACCGGATCACGCCGCGCAGCAGGTCGCGGACCTCGAGCTCGCCCGTGCGCGGCATTGCCAGGCGGATCACGTACGGCTCGCCTGAGGCCCGCCGATGTGCGGCCTCGGCCGCGGGCAGGGCACGGCACAGCCCGTCGTAGCGCGGGTCCTCCTTGCGCTGGCGCTGCGCCTCGCGGAGCTCGTCGAGTCGTTCGCGGGTGCAGAAGCACGGGTACGCCGCCCCGCGTTCGACGAGGCGCTCGACGTGCTCGCGGTAGACCGCCGTGCGCTCGCTCTGGCGGTAGGGGCCGTGCGGCCCGCCGACGTCGGGGCCCTCGTCCCACTGGAGCCCGAGCCACGCCAGCGCCTCGAAGATCATGTGCTCGCTGGCCGCGTTCGAGCGCTGCTGGTCGGTGTCCTCGACACGGAGGATGAACCGGCCGCCGTGCTGGCGGGCGAAAGCGTAGTTGAAGAGCGCGACGTAGGCGGTGCCGACGTGGGGGTCACCGGTCGGGCTCGGCGCGATCCGGGTCCGGACGTCTGATGCCATCGGCTTCTCCGAGAAAACGCCGCCCGGCGGGCGGCGCGGGTTTCGGCTGGCGGAGAGGGGGGGATTCGAACCCCCGGTCCAGGTTACCCCGGACAACTGCTTAGCAGGCAGTCCTGTTCGGCCACTCCAGCACCTCTCCGGTCTGGGAGCGGTATTGTACGGGCGACGGTGGCGGCTGTAAAGTGGCGCCGATCGGAGGGATGGCCGAGTGGTCGAAGGCGGCGGTCTTGAAAACCGCTGAGGTTCACGCCTCCGTGGGTTCGAATCCCACTCCCTCCGCCATCCGGCCACCCGGGCGACGGACGACGTCGCCCGGGTGGCCGGACGGCGGAAGCTCATGACGCCAATGGCCCAAGGCTATTGGCCCAGTGAGCTAAAGCCTCCCTGGATGTCGAGCAGCTTGCCGATGCCCTTGAAGTCGACAGTGATGCGGTAGTCCCGAGTCGGGTACGCGCTGGCCCTCAGGTCGCGGTACTCCAGCGCCACCCCCCAGCAGCTCCCCTGGTAGGAGAGCTGCGCGTGCTGCTGCAGGAACTGCCCCTTGTCGATGTCGTAGGCGACGTGCAGGTCGAGGCGGACCGGCTTCCCGTGACCGCCGACACCCAGTGCCGCGCGCACCTGGGAGCTGGTGCGATCCCCGGTCGCCGGCGAGAAGGCCTGGTACCACGTGAGGTTGAAGGCGTTGGCCTTGCGCGTCACCGAGGCGGACAGAGAGGTCGACCGCAGGCTCGAGAAGAGGGTGTCGTAGCTCGCCCGCGCGTCCACGGAGAGCGCTGACGAGGGGTTGAGCCGAAGGGTCGCGCCGAGCGGACCGCGCTGGCTCGTCACCGTTCCGTCGGAGCTCCGGTTGAGGGGGTTGTCGAAGGAGTAGTCCTGGAAGAGCTCGAGGCTGCCGATCTCGCGCGCGCTGGAACCCTCGCCGGCACGGCCGAAGAGGCGGTTGGCGAGGGTGACCCGGGCGACGTTGGCGACCGGAGAAGAGTCGACCTCGTCAAAGACCGGAATCTGGCTGGTGTCGCCGGAGTCGGACACGTACCTGTAGTCGATCCGCGGCTCGATGAGATGTTTGAGCTTGGTGAAGGAACCCAGAGAGGTCGAGAAGATGCGCGAGAACGAAGGACCGACCAGGGCAACGCCGCCCTCGACGTAGCTGCGATCGATCGACTCCGGCTCGAAGGACTGGCGGTCGGCGGTGTACCGTTTGGTGTAGTAGGTGGCTCGCGCCCCGAGATTGGGCGTCAACGACAACCACGACGGACCGGGCAGGGTGTAGGACACGGACGGGAACGCGTCGATACGGCCGTAGGTCGCCTTGAGGTCACCACCACGGTCGACGTTGAACAGGTTCGCCGAGGACACCAACGACCAGTACAGCGAGGAGAGGCCGATTCGGGTCGGCCGCACCCGCAGCTCGACTTCCGGCAACTGGTGGAGCTTCACGTTGTTGGTGCTGAGGAAGGTCACCCGTCGGTCGGACCTTATGTTGAGGGCGTAAGGACCCCAGGAACGGGTCAGGTAGAGGTAGGAGTAGCTGTCGCGTCGGGCGTTCTGGTCGAACGAGCGCTCGAACTCCTGGAAGAAGTCGATGTCCGAGATCTCATCGACCTCGGCCAACATCCTGAATCCCATCAGGTCGGCCTGTTGGTGCTTGCCGGTGAACTTCCACTGCCACAGTCCGGTGGTGCGGTCACGAATCGTATAGCCGGTGATCTCCCCGCGCGCGTCGGCTGCCGGCGCCCACCGCCACTCGTTGCCGATCCCGAAGTCGCCCTTGCTGAACAGGTCGAGGTACACGGTGCTGTCGTAGGAGCGCCCGAGCGCGAGGTAGAGGGCGTTGCCGAGGTAGCCGCCGCGTCGCTGCGAGTAGCCGAAAGAGGGCACCAGGAGTCCCGTGGTGCGGTCCATCTTGACCGGCCACACGAGATAGGGAAGGTAGAACACGGGCACGTTCTGGATCCGAACCGCGGTGCCGTAAAAGTAGCCGTATCCCTCTTCCTCGATGAGCGCCGTCGAGGTGCGGAACTCCCACGGGGTGTGCTCGGACGGCTCGCAGGTGGTGAAGGTGCCGTCTTCGAGGCGGTAGTGGGTGTCGTCGAGCTTCTCCATCCGCGCTCCGGTGAAGCTGTAGGAGGGCGGCATGAACGCGGTGGCGTTGAGGAACACACCGGTCTTGGTGCGCAGATTGAACCGGACCTCGTCGGCGGTGAGCTTCTTCTTGCCCTGCTCCATGGTCACGCCGCCCTGGGCGACCAGGTCCATGGTCGAGCGGTTGAGCTCCATCTCCTCGCAACGGATGGAGATGTCCTGGTAGGTGATGTGTACATCGCCGACGCCGCGCCAGGTGTCGTCGACCCACTCCTGGGAGTCCGCCGCGACGCTGATCTGCTCGTCTGCCGCAGGAGCCGCCGTCGGTGGCGCGGCGCGGGCTGCCGGACTCGGCAGCACGAGGAGGGCGGCGAGGAGCAGCCGGCGCAAGAGCCCTCGTTCAGGCGAGCCGTTCGACGATCATCGCCGCGGCCTCGCCGCCACCGATGCAGATGGCGGCGCAGCCCAATCGGGCATTGCGTTGCGCCAGTGCGTGCAGCAGGGTGGTCAGGATGCGGGCGCCCGAGGCCCCGATCGGGTGCCCCATGGCGACCGCACCACCGTGGACATTGACCCGCTCGAGGGGCAGCCCGAGGTCGTGCATGGTGGCCATTGCCACCGCCGCGAAGGCCTCGTTGATCTCGTACAGCTCGATCTCGTCGAGGCCGAGCCCGGCACGTTCGGCAACCTTGCGGATCGCCCCGATCGGGGCGGTCGTGAACCACTCGGGCTCCTGAGCCACCGACCCCTGGGCGACGATGCGGGCGACCGGCTTGACGCCGAGCTCTGCCGCCCGCTCGGCGGAGGCCACCACCAGGGCTGCGGCGCCGTCGTTGATCTTCGAGGCGTTGGCCGCAGTCACGGTGCCGTCCTTCTCGAACGCGGGGCGGAGCTTCGGCATCTTGGCGAGATCTGAGCGGTATGGCTCCTCGTCACGGTCGACCACGGTCACCTCGCCTTTGCGGGCAGGGACCTCGACGGGCACGATCTCCGCGGCGAAGAGGCCGTCCTCGGTCGCTGACCGCGCGCGTTCGTAGGACAGCCGGGCGAACTCGTCCTGTGCCTCGCGCGTGAAACCGTAGTGACGCACGCAGGTCTCTGCGCAGTTGCCCATGTGCTTGTCGCCGTACGGGTCCCAGAGTCCGTCGAAGACCATGTGGTCGAGGACCTGGCCGGTCCCCATGCGGTAGCCGGTCCGGCCCTGGGGCAGCAGGTACGGCGCCAAGGACATCGACTCCATGCCTCCGGCGACGGCGAGGTCGTACTCGCCGCAGCGAATGTCGTTGGCCGCGTACATCACCGCCTTGAGGCCGGAGCCGCAGACCTTGTGGACCGTCACCGCACCGGCGGCGTAGGGGACACCGGCGAAGACACCCGCCTGTCGCGCCGGAGCTTGGCCGATGCCGGCCTGCAGGACGTTGCCCATCACCACCTGCTCGACGTTCTCGGCGGAAACCCCGGCGCGGGCCAGCGCGGCGCGGATGGCGGCCGCACCGAGACGCGGTGCCGGCACCGTCGCGAGTGCACCGAGGAACGAGCCGATCGGCGTGCGGGCGGATGACAGGATGACGATCTCCCTCATGTGGCCTCCGGTGCCGTGTTGTGACGGCGCAGCCTGTATTGTAGCCCCCGTCGTCGCCGGCCGGCCCCGGACCGTTAGAATGACGAAGTGCGATACCTCGGCGTCGATCCCGGCGGACGGCGTCTCGGGCTTGCGGTCGGCGACGACGGCACCGGGGTGGTGACCCCGCTCGAGACGGTCGAGGTGACCGGTGTCCAGTCGGCCGCCGGGGTCGTCGCAGCAGCGGCGACCCGTCACCGTGCGGCGCGGGTGGTGATTGGCCTGCCGGTGGCGGCTGACGGCTCCCGCACTCCCGCCTGCCGCCGCTCCGAGGCCCTCGCGGAGACCCTTGCCGCACTCGGTTTCGACGTGGTGCTCGCCCCGGAGCACCTGTCGACAGACGAGGCCCGGCGCCGCGCCCGCGAGGCCGGACTCCCGCGCGGACGTGCGATCGACCACCTTGCAGCGGCGGTCTTGCTCGAGGATCACATGGGCGGGCGTTGATGCGACGTCGTCTGCTGATCGTCTCCGCCGTCGCCACATTCGTGGCGGTCGCCGCCGCGGCTGCGCTCTCCGGCTGGACGCTACTTCGCCCAGGGCCGGACCGCGAGGTTGTCCTGGAGGTCCCCGAGGGCGCGAGTGTCGGCGAGGTGCTGGCCGCCGCCGGGCGCTCTGACCTGCTGCCCTCCGTTCTCGCCGCGCGGGCCTGGTGGCGGCTGGTCGCTGGCGGGCGCCCGATCCGATGGGGCCGTTACACCGTCCCGCCGGGGACCCGGCCGGTCGATCTCCTCCGGCGCCTGGTCGGCGGTGTGGTCGACCAGATCACGGTCACGGTGATCGAGGGCTCGACGGTCGAGGACGTCGGCGATCGCATGACGGCCGCCGGGATCGGCGACGCCCAAGCCTGGCGGACCGTCGCCGCCAACACATCCTGGATCGCCGACCTCGCGCCACGGGCGCCGTCGCTGGAAGGTTTCCTGTTTCCAGACACCTACCGCTTCGCCGTCGGGACGCCGCCGAGCACCGCTGCGCACCACCTGGTCGATCACTTCCGGACCGTGTGGAGCGAGCTGGTGTCGGGGGAACGTCCGTGGGCCTCCGCACTCGAGATCGTGACCCTCGCCTCACTGGTTGAAGCGGAAACCAACCTTCCCGAGGAGCGCTCCCGGATTGCGGGCGTGTTCGTCAACCGGCTGCGTCGTGGCATGCTGCTGCAGTGCGATCCGACGGTCGTGTATGCGCTGCGTCGGCTCGGACGCTGGACTGGCCGTCTCCGGCACGTCGACCTCGAGGTCGACCATCCCTACAACACCTACCGGTTTCCCGGTCTGCCGCCGGGGCCGATCAACTCACCAGGTCGGGCAGCGCTCCAAGCGGCGCTCCATCCGATGGCCACCGAGGACCTCTACTTCGTCGCCCGTCCGGACGGTGGTCACACCTTCTCGCGAACCCTCCGGGAGCACAACCTGGCCGTCGTCCGTCTGCGGCGCGCCGCGCGTTGACCGGCCCCTGCCCGAATGGTAGCTTACCTTCGGGGAGGAGGGTCATGTCTGAGATGTACCCCACGTTCGGCTCCTACATCCTGTTCAAAGAGGTGCTCACAGACGACCTTGGGCACGTGTGGCGGGCCGGCGAGCTCGATCGAAAGGGTCTCCACCGTACGGTGTGGTTGCGGGTGTTCGACGGCCCACGGGTTCCATCGGCGGAGCTCTCCGATCGGCTCGATGTGGCCAACGCCGTTGGCGGTCGCCTCAAGGCAGCGACCATCCCGACAGGGATGCGCTGCTTCAGCGAGGCTGGCACGGTTGCCATGGCCTGGGACTGGAGCTCCGCCCAGCCTCTCAATCGGGTCTTCCGCGCGGTCGAGGACGAGGGCTTCCCGGTTCCAGTCGACAACTGCCTGTTGATCCTCGAGAAGATCTCTCTCGCCCTCTCGGCCGCTCTCACGGTCGAGGTCAAAGGTGACGCGCTGGTCCACGGCTTCCTGCATCCCGGGATGGTCATGGTCAGCACCGACGGGGAGGCCCAGGTCGTCGGTCTCGGCCTCGGCGAGCCACTTCTCGGCCTGCTCGACCACTCAGAATCGAACCCAACCCTCGCCCCGTACCTCGCTCCTGAGGTTGTCATGACCCGCACCGCCAGCAAGCGGGCTGACGTGTACTCGCTCGGTGCGCTGCTCTACCAACTGCTCACCAACCGGCCGCTGCCGGTCGAGCCGAAGGAGAGGCCGGCGGCGCTCGCCGAAGCTCAGCTCGCATTCGACGATCAGCCGATTCCGGCCGACATTCGAGGTCTCCTCGATCGCGCTCTCGCGACACGCCCCGAGGACCGTTTCAGCTCCGCCGCCGACTTCAAGAAGGAGCTCGACAAGCTGCTCTATGGCGGCGCTTACAGCCCGACCACGTTCAATCTCGCCCTGTTCATGGATCGCCTGTTCCGCGCCGATGTCGAGCACGAGGAGCAGGAGCGGTCGCGAGAGTCGGCGATCGATCCTGCGCCGTACCTGCGCCCGGAACCCAAGCCCGAACCGCAGGAGGTCGCACCCCCTCCGACCGCGACTCGCGCCGGAGCCAACCGGGGACTGCGGATTGGCCTCGCGATCGCCGTGGTCGTCGTGATTGCGCTTCTCGCCGTCCTTTTCGGCCGCGGACCGTCCGCCCCGCCACCAACTCCCACCCCGAGCCCGGAAGAGATCCACGCCCGGCGCGAGGCCCAGCAGCAGCGGATGCAGCAGCTCGTGCAGGAGCAGCTGCAGCAGATGCTCGCCGAGAGGGAGCAGCAGATCCGCGAGGAGCTGCTCGCCCGTCAGGGCAAGATTGACGAACTGCAGAAGCGGCTCCACCAGATGGAGCGCCAGGCCAAGGGTGGCGGCGAGAAGAGCAAGAACGCCGAGAAGACGAAGGCCGAACTGCAACGGCAGATCGCCGCCGAGGAGGCGGCCAAGCGCCAGCAGGAGGCCGCCCTCGAAAAGCAGCGCCAGGAGGCGATCGATGAGGCCAAGCGACGCGCCGCAGAGGCAACACCGGTAGGCGAGGTCGCCGACCTCCAGCCGACCGTTGCCATGCAGCAGGACTCCCCGGCCGAGCCAACGGCGATCGGCGCCACCACCGCCGCCGCGCCCCCGCTGACCGCCATGACGCAGCCGACCGCAGCACCCGTCAAACCCACCGTGGTACCGACAGCCTCCGCCGCGGCGAGCCCAGTCGCGGGCAGGCGGATCTCCGAGAATGCCTTTGTCCCTGCGCCCGAGTGTGACACGTTGCCGACCGTGCTCAAGGAGCAGGCAGTGGTGTGGCCGCGGCTCGCGATCCTGTCACGTCGCAAGGGCCTCGTCATCCTGCAGGCGACGGTGAACGGACGCGGTCAGGTCCAGGACGTGAAGCTGCTGCGCGCCGATCACGAAGGGTTCGGGATTCCCCAGGCCGCCATGGAAGCCGTCCGGGGCTACGTGTTCAAGCCCGCGACCAAGGACGGCGTCCGGGTCACGTCGACCGCGACGGTCACCGTAGCGTACGCGTTCGCCCGCAACTGAGCGATCACGTGACGACCTCTCGTCGGCGCCCCATCGGGCGCCGACACGGTTGTCGCTCGCCCCCGGGTGCAACCTCGCCGCCTCATTGACCTTCGGCAGAGATCCCCCGGAGCGTTGAGCGTGCTCCGCTGGGCGATGGACACCTCGCGGCGGGAGAAGAAACCGACGGCCGAGCCGTACGGCTCGGCCGTCGCTCGCGGCGGCGACACACCCACCAAGTGACATCCCTGGACCGGGCGGCCGCCTGCCGTACTCCCTTGCCGTGCGCACCGACAGGGTCGGTGCGTCGGACTACTTCTCGACGCGCTCGCGCAGCGTCTTGCCCGCCTTGAAATGAACGTACTTCTTGGCGGGAATGGTGATGGTGGCTCCGGTGGCGGGGTTCCGGCCCTGCCGCTTGCCCCGGCGGCGTGAGGAGAAGGTCCCGAATCCAGGAATCGTGACCTTCTCGTCTGCATCGAGCGCGGTCGCGACGATTCCCTTGCCCGGCTGTGCCGAGAACAGCACCTCGAGCACGTCGGCTGCCTTGCCCTGGCTCAGGCCGGTTTTCTTCGCAAGCTTCATCGCCATCTCGGTCTTGTTCATGCGGTCCTCCCTGCACGGCTGTACTGTGCAGCCATTATTGGTCGCGCCTTTCGGCGGTGTCAAGGGACCCCACGACGAGAAAGGCCTTTCCCGGCTTGTGTTCCCCGGGAGGTGCGGGTAGCGTGAGCTGGTTGGAGGTGCACATGGATCTCAGGCTCCGCGGAAAACGAGCTCTCGTCACCGGCTCCTCGCGCGGAATCGGGAGAGCCATCGCACTGTCCCTGGCGGACTTCAAGGTCGACGTCGCGATCAACTACCTGCGCAACCGGCGACGCGCCGAGGAGACGGCTCGCGAGATCGAGGCGCGGGGGGTGAACGCGTTGCTGATCAAGGGAAACGTCGCCAACCCGGATCACGTGGAGGCCCTCTACGAGACCATCAGGGAGCAGTGGGGTGGCCTCGAGATCCTGATTTCCAATGCGGCTTCCGGAGTGATCCGACCCGCCAGCGAGCTCACGCTGCACCACTTCCACTGGACCATGGAGATCAACGCCGCCGCCTTGCTGCCCCTGGTTCAGGGCCTGGTCGCCCTGCCCGCGGCAGGCTCGAAGGTGGTCGTCGCGGTTTCCTCTCTCGGTGCGATCCGGGCGATCCGAAACTACACCGCGGTCGGTGCATCGAAGGCCGCCCTGGAATCGATGGTCCGCCACCTCGCGGCGGAGTACGCACCGCTCGGCGTGCGCATCAACGCCGTCTCGGCCGGCACCGTCGACACCGACGCGTTGACCCACTTCCCCAACCGTGAAGAGCTCCTCGCCGTGACCCGCGAACGGACCCCGGCCGGCCGTCTGCTCGACCCGCAGGACGTGGCCAACGCGGTGGTGTATCTGTGTACGGAATTCGCCTCCATGATCCACGGCCAGATCCTGGTGGTGGACGGGGGCTACTCGATCGTCGCCTGAGGCGCCCCTCGCCCTCAGGCGGAGAGCTGGTCGCGCTCGGTATCGGACCCGAGCAACGCCCGCAGGTAGCGGCCGGTGTGGGAGGCTGCACAGGCCGCCACGTTCTCCGGCGTACCGGCGGCGACGACGCGTCCGCCGCCGTCCCCACCTTCCGGCCCGAGGTCGATGACCCAGTCGGCGGTCTTGATGACGTCGAGGTTGTGCTCGATGACCACCACCGTATTGCCGCGGTCGGCGAGCGCGTGAAGCACCAACAGGAGCTTGCGGACGTCGTCGAAGTGGAGCCCGGTGGTCGGCTCGTCGAGCAGGTAGAGCGTGCGACCCGTGGCGCGTTTGGCGAGCTCCCGGGAGAGCTTGATGCGTTGGGCCTCACCACCTGACAGCGTCGTTGCCGGCTGTCCGAGACGTACGTAACCCAGCCCGACGGAAACCAGGGTGTCGAGGATGCGGACGATCTTGGGCACTGCGGCGAAAAGATCACGGGCGTCTGCGACGGTGAGATCGAGAACGTCGGCGATCGAGAGGCCCTTGTAGCGTACCTCGAGGGTCTCACGATTGTAGCGTCGCCCACGACACAGGTCGCAGGTGACGAAGACGTCTGCCAGAAAGTGCATCTCGATCCGGATCTGCCCGGCCCCCTGACACGCCTCACAGCGTCCGCCCTTGACATTGAAGCTGAACCTGCCCGGGCTGTAGCCCCGGGCCCTGGCCTCGGTCGTGCCGGCGAACAGGGACCGAACCGGGTCGAAGACCTTGGTGTAGGTGGCGGGGTTCGATCGCGGGGTTCGGCCGATCGGTGACTGGTCGATCGCAATGACCTTGTCGAGCTGGTCGGTCCCGTCCAGTGCGCCATGACGGCCAGGACGGGCGAGAGTCCCGTACAGCTCGCGCGCCACGGCCTTGTGCAGCGTCTCGTTGACGAGGGTCGACTTGCCCGAGCCGGACACGCCGGTGACGGCAATCAGGCGGCCGAGGGGAAAGGCGACGTCGATCCCCTTGAGATTGTGCTCCTCGGCGCCGCGGACGACCAGCGCGGCACCGCTGCCATCGCGTCTCTCGAGGGGTATCTGGATCTCCTCGGCACCGCACAGGTAGCGCCCCGTGAGCGAGCTCGAGCTCGAGGCGATCGCCTCCGGAGGTCCGGCGGCCACCACCCTGCCGCCGTGGCTGCCCGCGCCCGGCCCGAGGTCGATGACCCAGTCGGCAGCTCGGATGGTCTCCTCATCGTGCTCGACCACCACCACCGTGTTACCGAGGTCACGCATTCCAACCAGGGTGTCGAGGAGTCGCCGGTTGTCTCGCTGGTGGAGCCCGATCGAAGGCTCGTCGAGCACGTACAGCACGCCCATGAGCTTGGAGCCGACCTGGGTTGCGAGCCGGATTCGCTGGCTCTCCCCCCCCGACAGCGTCCCAGCCATGCGGTCGAGGGTCAGATAGTCCAGCCCGACCGCCACCAGAAAGCCGAGCCGGTCCTTGACCTCGCGCAGGATCTTCTGCGCGATCTGCGCATCGCGCTCGCCGAGCGAGAGCTCCTCAAACCAGTCCAGCGCGCTCCTCACCGGCCGCGCCGAGAGCTCGGCGATGGACGCGCCACCGACCTTGACCGCGAGGGCCTCGGGGCGGAGCCGTACACCGTGGCAGACGGTACACGGTGCGAAAGACATATACCGTTCGAGCTCGCGACGGACCTCTTCCGAGGCAGTCTCTCGGTAGCGCCGTTCGAGGCGCGACACCAGGCCCTCGAAGCGGTCGCGGTAGCGGTAGGCCCCCTTCTTGCCGTGCCACACGAAGTCGAGCTCGTCCTCTGTACCGTACATGATGAACCGGCGCGCCTCCTCGGGGAGGCGACGCCACGGCGTGTGAAGGTCGAAGCCGAGATGCTCGGCGACCTGATCGAGTTGGCGCCGGACCCACGACTGGGAGCCGTCACCGAGGATCGCGAGGCAGCCGGACGCGAGCGAGCGATCGGGGTCGGCGATCAGCTTCTCGGGGTCCACTTCGCGCAGGAAACCGAGCCCCGAGCAGGCCGGGCATGCTCCGTGCGGCGAGTTGAAGGAGAACAACCGCGGGGACACCTCTGCCAGGGAGAAACCACAGGTGGGGCAGGCGTGGCGGGAGGACAGCACCAGCTCCTCGCCGCCCTCGACGGCGACCCGCGCCAGTCCCTCGCCGACGGAGAGCGCGGTCTCGAGCGACGCCGCGAGACGCTGCCCCGCGCCGTCACGAACCTTGAGGCGATCGATCACCACGTCCACATCGTGCTTGCGCTTGCCGTCGAGGACCGGGGGAGGTGCGACGTCGATCACCTCACCGTCGACCCGTGCGCGCACGAAGCCCTCGCGCTGCATCTGTTCGAAGAGCTTGCGATGCTCCCCCTTGCGGCCACTGACCAGGGGCGCGAGGAGGAGGAAGCGCGCGCCGTCGGGCAGGGCCAGAATCCGGTCCACCATCTGGTCGACCGTCTGCGGACGAATCGGCTCCCCGCAGTCGGGGCAGTACGGCACCCCCACCGAGGCCCACAACAGGCGGAGGTAGTCGTGGATCTCGGTCACGGTGCCGACGGTCGAACGGGGGTTGCGCGAGGTCGTCTTCTGCTCGATGGAGATCGCCGGAGACAGGCCCTCGATGGTGTCCACATCCGGCTTCTCCATCTGGTCGAGGAACTGCCGCGCATACGCCGACAGCGACTCGACGTAGCGACGCTGGCCCTCGGCGAACAGGGTATCGAAGGCGAGCGACGACTTGCCCGAGCCCGAGACCCCGGTGATCACCACCAGGCGGTTGCGGGGGATCGAAACGTCGATGTTGGCCAGGTTGTGCTCGCGAGCCCCGCGAATGACGATCTCGTCGTGCATCGAATCCGTGCTCCACTCTCATCGAACGAGGTCGCCTCGGATTCCCTTCCAGGGCTGCCCGTCCGTCCGAAAATTTACGCCTGGAGTATACCCGAGATTCTCCGATGCGCGCAGCGCATCGAAAGGAATCCACCAGGCGCTGCCCGAGACCAACCGGCGGTCGGGCGCTTGCCCTGACCTGCCAGCGCCCGGTGGATCCCTAGTGGTGCTCCTTGAGCGCCTGCTCAGCCTCGCGGTCGAGCGTCCGCTGGCGCAACGTCTCGCGCTTGTCGTGCAGCTGCTTGCCGCGCACCAGCGCAATCTCGACCTTGATCCAGTTGCCCTCCAGGACGACCGCCATCGGCACCACCGTGAATCCCTTTTCGCGCACTTTGCCGGCAAGGCGGTCGATCTGGCGGCGCTGTAGGAGAAGCTTACGCCGGCGGACCGGCTCGTGGGCGGCGTAGCCCGCGTTTTCGTAACCTCCGACGTGGCACCCCACGAGGAAGGCCTCGCCGCCGACGAACTCCACCCACGCATCACGCAGGTTGATCCGGCCGGCTCGCATCGCCTTGACCTCGCTGCCGGTCAGGACCATGCCGGCGACCTCGCGCTCGAGGATCTCGTAGGCGAACCGGGCGTACCGGTTGACCGCCAGCTGACGCCCCTCGGCGGTCACTCGACGGCCTGCGCCACGACCTCGACGAGGGTCGAGTCGAACTGGTGGCCGGCAGCTGCGCGCAGGATCGCCAGCGCCCGCTCGGACGAGACCGGTCGTCGGTAGCTGTGGCTCGCCGTGAGCACGTCGTAGACCTCGGCCACGTGGACCAAGCGGGCGAGCTCGGGGATCTCTTCGCCGGACAGCCGGTCCGGATAACCGTTGCCGTCCCAGCGCTCGTGGTGGTGTCGTACGGCCTCGACGACCGGCTCCAAACCGCATCCGGACAGAATGCGCTCCCCGAGCACCACATGTTGTTGGTAGAGCCGCCGCTCCTCGGGTCCTGGAGAAGGGTGTCGGTAGAGTCTCTCGTAGTCGAGCTCGCGCATGCCGGTGTCGTGCAGCAGGCCGGCGAGCGCCGCGTTCTCGACCGCCTCCTCCCCCCATCCGAGCAGGTGTGCCATGCTCCAGGCGAGATGCGAAACCGCCACCGAGTGGGCCTCCAGCTCTGCATACTGCCGCTCGCCCGGGTTGAGGAGGCGGCGCGCCAGCAGCCTGCGGGCAAACCGGAGCCGGGTCAACTCCTGAGCACTGAGCGCGACCTCACCGAGCTGATGGAGGACCATCTCCGCGACGCCCGCTTCGGCTGAGGCGACGACCGACGCCGCCAGCGTCCATCCAGGGAGGTCAAGCAGGATCGCGCTCGACAGCGCGCGGCTGCGCTCTACGGGACGTCCGACCGCGAAGGTCCGGGCATCGACCCGCCAGGCCGCGGCGTCAGGCACAGGCAGCGAAGCGTGTTCCAGGAGCTGAGCCTGATGTCGGAGCAGCGCCTGACGATCGGTATCGCCAAGCTCCCCCGCGGCGACGATGCGCGTCGCAGCGTCTCCTCCGGTGGCCACCGTGAGCGCGATCGTGATCTGCTCTGCGACCGCCGCCCGCAGAGCCGTGGAGAGCACCATCTCGAGGCCCCGGCGGTCGACTCCTGGCTCACCCTCGGCGGCGCGTGCAGGCGCCACGGCCTCGACCAGCGACACCGGAGGAGGCGCGGCGACCGGCTCCATCGGCTCGTCGAGCTCGGGATAGAGGTGCTCCTGACGGAGGAGGTCGAGCAGGATCCGAGCGATGGCCGCGGCCCGGCTGAGGTCGGAACGCTCGAAGGGCCGACGTCTGCCCTTGTCCCGCGCATCGACGAAGCCCACCAGTCGGGAGTCGCTGCAGATCGGTGCCAGCAGCAGACGGGCCGTCCCGGCGCCCTCGAGGTAGCCGGCGATCTCGGGAAAGTCCTCAGGGTGATTGAAGGCCCGAGGTTTGACCCGCATCTCTTTCAGCTTCTGGACATAGGGGTCGCCCTGGCCATGGGCGATGGCGAGCTGATCACGGCGGCCGAACCCGTACTGGGTCATGAGGGCGAACGAGCCTTCCGGCCCGAGCAGGTACAGCGCGGCCTTGGTGCTGTGGATCTCCTCGAGGAACCGGTACAGCAGTTCCTTGAACGCGCGTTCGAGCTCCGACGTCCAGCCGGCGGGGGTGGCGACCATGTCTGAAGTGCCTCATCCAGCGGTCGTGGGGACCGCCATCCCCCGAGTGTACCATCGGTCC
>Ga0315540_10000837_pt1 | contig 17601 bp, 19 predicted proteins | sample SalMarSW160110MG_FD_203677 | JGI IMG/M metagenome (GOLD analysis project Ga0315540, IMG submission 203677) | Salt marsh sediment microbial communities from the Plum Island Ecosystem LTER, Massachusetts, United States - Salt Marsh Sediment SW1601-10 ...
AGATCTGGCTGCTGCCCGTCTCGTTCTGGTATCAGTTCCCGCCGGCGAGCACGTCTGACAACGGGGACATCATCGTGCTCGGCATCGTTGGTCTGCTGGCACTCGTACTCGTTCTGATCCCATTCATTCCCGGACTTCGTACTCTGCCGGAACGGCTGGGTGTGTATCGGCTCATCTGGCGTCGTCACTACCGTGCCGTCGCGACGGGTTCGGACGACCACTGACGCGCGGCTCAGGCTTCTGTCGGGGTGCCGCCACTGCCCAGTGGGAACGACGTGTGCGCCGTCCACGAGGCGCCGTCGGTCGCCCAGAGAGCGATCTCCTCCGCCCGCGCCGCGATTGGGAGGTGAGTGAGCACGTCGTCGGTGATCGTTGCTGCGAGATGCTCATCGTCCACATTCTCGGCGACCGTCAGGTGGGGAACGATGTCGTTGAACCTACCCTCGTAGGGACGGAGACCGCTCCAGCGCTCCATCACCCGTTTGGTCAGCTCCCGAAACGAATCGCTGGGAGTCGGTGCCAGGTACACCACGCCGGGCCATGTGGCCACTGAGTCGAGTGTGAACGAGAAGGAAGACACCGACGAGACGACTTCCTGGATAACCTGCAAGGTGTGCTCGGTCACGTGGTCCAAGAACGGATAGAGAATCGTGATGTGGGCGGGAATACCCATCACGGACACGGGATCGAGCAACGATCGCCATCGTCCGACGGCCGACTCGGCCTCAGGAACCTCCACGATCAGGGCCGACTCAAACATCCTTCCGCCGCAACTCTACCGTCTTGTGACCGGCCCGGAGCGGTAGTCTGTGTGGCGGCCACCGAGCGTTCCCCCAACCCGTCGCGGTGGGGAGAGAGAGGAGCTACCTATGGCCGAGAAGATCACTGTTCCGATCGTTCGTGAGAGAAAAGGCGGCGAGCGTCTCGCGATGGTCACCGCTTACGACACCCCTGGCGCCCTGATCGCAGACGCCGCCGGCGTCGACATCATCTTGGTGGGAGATTCCCTCGCGAACAACGTCCTCGGGTTCGACAACACTCTCCAGGTCGACATCGACGTCATGGTGCATCACACCGCCGCGGTCAGCAGAGCCAAGCCAAACGCCCTGGTCGTCGGTGACATGCCATGGATGAGCTACCACGTGTCACGAGAAGCCACCGTGCTCAACGCCGGCCGGCTGATTCGGGAGGGCGGCGCCGAGGCGGTCAAGCTCGAAGGAGGTCGCAAGCGGGTGCCGGTCATCGAGGCAATCATCGACGCCGAAATCCCCGTCATGGGCCACCTTGGACTCACCCCACAGTCGGTTCACACGATGGGCGGCTACAAGGTGCAAGGCAAGCTCGGGTCGGCCGCAAAAGAGCTGATAGCCGATGCGGTTGCCCTCGTCGACGCGGGCGTCTTTTCGATCGTCCTCGAAGGTATCCCGGACGTGCTCGCAGGCATCGTCACGAAAGAGGTGCCGGTCTCGACCATCGGCATCGGCGCAGGGGTCCACACCGACGGACAGGTGCTCGTCTTCCACGACCTCCTCGGCCTCAACACGGGCCACGTTGCCAAGTTCGTGCGCCGGTACGCCGACCTCTACGGGATCGCCGTCGAGGCGATGCAGCAGTACGTGGACGATGTGCGCAAGGGTGCGTTCCCGAGCGACGATGAGAGCTATCACATGAGCAGCACCGCCGCGGGCGAGCTACTCGGAGGATGAAGGCACTCCTCGTAGCGCTGCTGATCGCGGCAGGCTGCTCGCCATCGGCGGTGACCGATTGGCACGGGTTCCCGGTTCGCCAGATCGACGCCGCCGGCCAGACGCTGTCCGTCGCGGTCGCATCCACCTCTGCTCAGCGGAAACAAGGACTCAGTGGCGTGACGACGCTCGACGGAATCGACGGAATGCTGTTCGAATTCCCGGACATCACGACCACCCGCTTCTGGATGAAGGACACACTGATTCCCCTCGACATCGCCTTCTTCGGTGACGATGGAGAGCTCATCCAGGTGCTCAGCATGCCCCTCTGCACGACCGACCCGTGCCCCACCTACGGACCATCCGACCCGTACCGGTGGGCGATCGAAGCCCCCGCCGGTGGCCGGTTGTCGACACTTCCGGCCGGTGCGGTCCTGGTTCCATGACCAGATCGGGAAAACCAGGCCGGGTTCTCGCTTTCGGAGACGTCAGCACCCTGGCTACACTCCGACCGCTTCCCTCGGCGAATCGCCGAACCCTGCTCCGTCGAACGGCGGGGCCTTCCGCGAGGAGCGGATGTCCAAAGGAGGTGGAATGCGAAGCTATGAGTTGATGACCATTCATCGGCCTGAACTGGCCGAGAGCGACTACCAGAAGCTCGTCGAGCAAACGGAGGAGTTCCTTCGGAGCCGGGGCGGGACGGTCGACAAACGGGACCTGTGGGGCAAACGGCGCTTTGCCTACGAGATCAACCATCTTCACGAGGGCTACTACTCGGTGCTGAACTTCCACGCTGAGCCCGATGTGGTCGACGATCTCGACAGGGTTCTGTCACTGGCGGACCTGGTGGTACGCCACAAGATCATCCGACCGGACGAGTAATCGTCGTTTCTGTCCCACCAGCGCGTCACGATGCAGGTGGGACGAGCGGCAAGGAGAGAGATTCCAATGGCGACCAACAACGTGACCCTCATCGGCAACCTCGTCGAGGACCCGGAGCTTCGCTTCACCCCATCCGGCGTCGCGATGGCCAAGATTCGGATTGCGGTCAACAGGAGATGGCGTGACCAGGGCGGCGAGTGGCAGGAGCAGACGAGCTTCTTCGGTGGCACCCTGTGGCGTGAAGCAGCAGAAAACGCCGCCGAGTCACTGCAGAAGGGCACACGAGTGATCGTCGCAGGCAGTCTCGAGCAGCGGCAGTGGGAGACCCAGGAAGGAGACAAGCGGTCCGTCGTCGAGCTTCGCATCGACGAGATCGGTCCTTCCCTTCGCTGGGCGACCGCATCGGTCACCAAGACCGCACGTGACGGTGGAGACTGGGGCGGCTCGAAGCCGGCGCCCGCCGCACCGGTCGCTCGGGACGACTACGGCCCCGACGAGGCACCGTTCTAGAGAGGACACATATGGCACAGAAACCCAAAGGCCCGCGCCGAAGGACGCAGCAGGCGAATCTGCGACAGCGCAAGCCGAAGCCCTGCTACTTCTGCAAGGAGAAGATCGACTACATCGACTACAAGGATGTAGCGCTGCTCCGCAACTACATGTCCGACCGCGCCAAGATCAGGGCACGACGAGTGACGGGGAACTGCGCGCAGCATCAGCGCAAGGTTGCCCGCGCGATCCGCAACGCCCGTGAAATGGCCATCCTTCCCTACATCAAGCGATGAGGCTCATACTCATCGCCGAGGTGCCCCAACTGGGCGGGAAAGGGGATGTCGTCGACGTGTCCGAGGGCTATGGACGCAACTACCTGCTTCCGAAACGCCTCGCCGTCAAGGCGAGTGCCGGCGCGCTCAAGAACGCCGAGGCGTTGCAGCGGGCCCGAAGGGAGACGGACCGTCGTGCGTTCGAGGAGGCCGAATCGGTCGCCAAGACGCTCGTAGGTACGCGAGTGGTGGTTGCAGCACGCGCCGGTGACGAAGGCAGGCTGTTCGGCTCCGTGACCCAGACGGATATCGTCGAAGGTGTCAAGAAGTTCACAGGCGTCGAGCTGGACAAGGGCCAGATTCACCTGACCGAGCCGGTCAAGAGCATCGGTCTGTACGAGATTCGAGTGAAGCTCCACCCCGACGTCGAGTTCCCGCTTTCGCTGGATGTGATCCCCGCATAGCATGACAGATCGTCTCACCTCGCCCGCGCCAAGCGGATCAGTCCGCAGGATGCGGGTCGCCCCGCACAACCGGGAGGCGGAGGAGTCGGTGCTGGGGGCGATCATGCTGTCCGCCGAGGCGGCGAACCTCGTCATGGACAAACTCGAACCGGACGACTTCTACGTTCCGGCACACCAGGCGATATTCGAGGCGATCGTCGATCTGTACAACGCGAACCAGCCGATTGACGCCCTGACCGTTTCCGATGCCCTGCACCGAAAGGGCGAGCTCGATCGGATCGGCGGCGCAGGCTACCTATCCGATGTGATGGACGCCGTTCCCACGGCGTCCAACATCGAGTACTACGCAGCAATCGTCGAAGAGCACGGACTGCGTCGCAGACTCATCCAGGCGGGTGGGGTGCTCGGTGATCTCGCCGTCATGACGGACGAGCAGATCTCGGTGGTCCTGGACCAGGCCGAGCAGACGGTGCTGCGTATCGCCGAACGTCGTGTCGGCGACGGCCTCGTGCCGATGAGCCCGCTCTTGCACGGCGCCCTCGAGACCATCGAAGAGATGGAGGCTCGCGGGTCGGAGCTGACCGGGCTGGCGACCGGTTTCAGAGACCTCGACAAGAAGCTTGGCGGTCTTCAGCCGGCCAACCTCGTCGTCGTTGCGTCGCGGCCATCGATGGGCAAGAGCACGCTCGTGTCCAACATCGCGACGAACGTGGCAATGACCGGCGGCACCGTCGCGATCTTCTCGCTCGAGATGAGCAGAGAAGAGATCGTGCAACGTCTGCTGTGCTCGACAGGCAGGGTCGACTCGATGAAGCTGCGCACAGGGCAGCTCGGGCCACAGCTGTGGCAGAAAGTCGTCCACGCAGCGTCGAAGATGTATCAGATCCCCGTGTACATCGACGACTCGCCGCAGCTCACCGTCACCGACATTCGCGCGAAGAGCCGGCGATTGCGACGAGCCCACGGCCTCCAGCTGATCATCATCGACTACCTCCAGCTCATGCAGGGTTCGGCGAGGGAGAACCGTCAGCAGGAGATCGCAGAGATCTCGAGATCGCTGAAGAACCTGGCACGAGAGCTCGACGTGCCGATCCTCGCCGTCTCGCAGTTGAACCGCAGCCTGGAATCACGAGAGGACAAACGTCCCCGTCTCGGCGACCTGCGGGAGTCCGGCGCCATCGAGCAGGACGCCGACATCGTCATGTTCATCTACCGTCACGAGTACTACCACCCGGAGGCTCAGGACACGAAGGGACTGGCCGAAGTGATCGTCGCCAAGCATCGGAGCGGCTCGACCGGCATAGTGCAGATGACATTCCTCCCGGAGTTCACCCTCTTCTCCGACCTCGGCCGGGATGTAGTCTAGGCCCGCTTCGCGGGCCGTCTTCGGTCATGGGTTGTCGGTAAGACCGTTGTCCTGGTGTCTCGTGTTGTCCGAGGTCGCGTGCGGGAGGCCGGTCACAGCCTGCTGGAGGCCATCGGTACCGACCGACACCGAAACAGGCTCGTTGCACGGGCCTGTTGTCCCCTCAGTGAGTGCAGCGTAGAGGGGCTCGCGTTGCGGTAGGAGGCTGTGTGCGGCAGCGTTCTGGCTGTGGGCTGTTGGCTGTCGGCTGTGGGCTGAGAGAGGCTCGCCTGGCCCTGCGGTCTGGTGTGGTTCCAGACTGCTTGCTGAAGACTGAAGACTGGCGGTTCGCTTGGCGAACCGCCGGTTGCTTGCTGTCGCGAACAGATCGGTCGCGTATCCGATAGTGTTGAGGCATCTGATCGTGGAGGACCGATGGGCATCAGCCGAGTGGCAGTACTGGGATCGGGAATCATGGGACAGGGCATCGCCGCACAGCTCGCAAACGCAGGCATTCCCTCCTACTTGTTCGACATTGCTCCGACAGAGCTGACCGACGCCGAGAAGGCACGCGGCCTTGCGCTCGCCGATGTGCGCAACCGCATATCGGCTGCCGGGCTGGAGTCCATGCAGCGCGCGAAGCCGGCGCTGCTGTACCGCAAGGACTTCGCCTCGTTCGTGACGGCCTGCAACTACGAAGACGACATCGACAAGCTGGGGGAGGTCGACTGGATCGTCGAAGTGGTCGTCGAACGGCTCGACATCAAACAGAAGATGTTCGCCATGGTTGACGAACGTCGAGCGCCCGGGACGGTCGTTTCGTCCAACACCTCCGGGCTGTCGGTCGCTGCCATGGCCGAAGGGAGAAGCGACGACTTCCGGAGGAGCTTCCTCGTCACCCACTTCTTCAACCCGGTGCGCTACCTGCACCTGCTCGAACTGGTGCCGGGCGTCGACACGGACCCGGCCGTGCTGGCTGCGATGGCCGACTTCGGCTCGAGGACCCTCGGCAAGGGCATCGTCTACGGCAAGGACACGCCGAACTTCGTTGGCAATAGGATCGGCACGTTCGGCATGACTTCCGTGTTCCATTGGATGGAGGAGTTGGGTGTCGGTATCACCGAGGTCGACAAGATCTTTGGACCGGCAACCGGACGACCCAAGTCGGCCATCTTCCGCACCGCCGACGTCGTCGGCCTCGACACGATGGCTCACGTCCTGCGCACTGTCGCCGACGGGTCGACCGACGATCCGTGGCGTGACCGCTTCGTACCTCCGGCTGTGCTCACTGCTCTCATCGAGCGCGGCGACCTTGGAGAGAAGACCGGCGCCGGTTTCTACCAGAAGACACGTGACGCCGAAGGAAACCGGGAGATCCTCGTGCTCAACTTCGACACGATGGAGTACGAAGCTCAGCCGACGGTTCGGTTCGATTCGATTGGGGCGGCTCGAAAGCTCGACGACGTTCGGGAGAGAGTCCGCGAGGTCATATGGCACGACGACGTCGCGGGACAGCTTGCCTGGAAGGTGACCGCCGAGACGTGCATCTACTCGGCGGAACTCCTCGGAGTCATTGCCGACGACGCCGTCAACATCGATCGAGCAATCAGGTGGGGTTTCAACTACGAACTCGGGCCCTTCGAGACCTGGGACGCCATCGGTGTCGAGGCTTCCGTGAAAAGGATGCGGGAAGAAGGGATGACGATCCCGAAGGCCGTCGACACGATGCTCTCGGAGTCCGACGGCACGTGGTACCTGCGACGCAACGGCGTCCTCCACTACTGGGACGTCGACGCGAACGAATACCTGCCCGCTCCGGGGATGGAAGGCATTCTCACGATCGCCGACCTCGACGTCATCGAACAGAATGACGGCGCAACCCTCTACGACATGGGGGACGGTGTCGGGTTGGTCGAGTTTCACACCAAGATGAACTCGATCGACGCGCAGATCATCGAGATGCTGGACAGGGCCGTGGACAAGGTCGACAGTGGCGAGCTGGTCGGGCTGGTCGTCGGAAGCGAAGCCGCCAACTTCTCGGTAGGGGCCAACATCGGGCTCGTCGGCATGCTCGCCATGTCGAACATGTGGGATGAGCTCGAAGGAGCCATTGCGGGCATCCAGAACGCCTACATGAAGATGAAGTACTGCAAGGGGCCGGTCGTTGTGGCTCCGAGAGGGATGGCCCTGGGTGGTGGCTGTGAGGCGGTCATGCACGGTGACCTCGTCCGTGCATCGGCCGAGACCTACTTGGGGCAGGTCGAGCTGGGCGTCGGACTGATCCCGGCCGGCGGTGGATGCAAAGAGCTGGCGTTCCGGAACTACGGCAGCGTGCCATCCGGCGTCAGCGCCAACCTGTTCCCGTTCATGGAGAAGATCTTCAAGACGATCGGATTGGGAACCGTGTCGACGAGCGCAGAAGAAGCCAGAGACCTCGGCTACCTACGACCAACCGACAAGGTCCACCTCAACCCCGACACGCTGCTCGCTGCCGCCAAGAAGGACGTGCTCGCACTCGTCGAAGGCGGGTACAAACCACCGAGGCCAGGCTCGGTGAAGGTGCCCGGGAGGGACGGCATCGCGGCGATCAAGATCGCGGCGCACGGTATGCGGGGCGGCGGGTACATCAGTGAGTACGACCAGCACCTCGCCAACCGGCTCGGATATGTGGCCTGTGGAGGCGACGTTGCACAGGGAACCGAGCGGACCGAGCAAGAGATGCTCGATTTGGAACGTGAGGTGTTCCTCGAGCTGTGTCACGAGGAGAAGACGATCGAACGAATCCAACACATGCTGGCAACCGGCAAACCGTTGAGGAATTGAGGAAGCGAGAAACACATGAGCGTTGTCGTCACCCATGCCTACCGGACAGCGGTCGGCAAAGCGTACAAGGGATCCCTACGAGAGACTCGACCCGATGAGCTTCTTGCTCTGCTGATGCAGGGGTTCTTGGAGCGCACCCCTGAACTCGACCCGGCGTCGATCGACGATGTCATCATCGGCTGTGCAATGCCCGAAGGCGAGCAAGGAATGAACGTGGGCCGGATCTCCGCGCTGCGAGCAGGCCTCCCGCTGGAGACGCCGGCGATGACGATGAACCGCTTCTGTAGCTCCGGACTGCAGACCCTCGCAACGGGTGCCGCGCACATCTCGGCCGGCTTCTCGGACATCGTGCTGACCGGCGGGGTCGAGTCGATGACGATGGTTCCCATGGGCGGCAACAAGCCGGCACCGAACCCGTGGCTCGCCGAGCACATGCCCACCGCGTACGAGTCGATGGGGATGACGAGCGAGAACGTGGCCGAGCGCTTCGGGATCGACCGCGAAGCACAAGATCGTTTCGCGCTCGAATCGCAACGACGGGCGGTGGCAGCGCAGAAGGCGGGCAAGTTCGTCGACGAGATCATCCCTGTTGCCGTGAGCGCTGACGGCAAGGGGTTCACGTTCGACACCGACGATGGGCCACGGGAGAGCACCCTCGAGGGACTCGCCAAGCTGAAGCCGGCGTTCAAGATCAACGGAACATCGACGGCCGGCAACTCCTCACAGATGTCCGACGGAGCGGGCGTCGAGCTGCTCATGACGAAGGAACGTGCTGCGGAGCTGGGCTTCGAACCACTCGCCGAACTGGTCACCTATCAGGTCGCGGGCGTCGACCCGGCGATCATGGGCATCGGGCCGTCGGTCGCCATCCCGAAAGCGTTGAAGGCCGCCGGCTTGAGCCTCGACGACATCGGCTTGATCGAGCTGAACGAGGCATTCGCGAGCCAGGCCGTCTACTGCGTGCGGGAGCTGGGCCTCGACTCGGAGAAGGTGAACGTGAACGGCGGTGCGATCGCACTCGGCCACCCGCTGGGGTGCACCGGCGCCAAGCTCACGGCGACACTGCTGCACGAGATGAAGAGGCGCGACGTCGAGTACGGCATCGTAAGCATGTGCATCGGTGGCGGCATGGGAGCCGCAGCGATCTTCAAGAAGAGCTGACAGCAGACAGCAAACAGCAAACAGCAAACAGCTCACGGCCAACGGCCCCCGGCTTCCAGAGCGGCTGTCAGCTGTCGGCTGTCAGCTGTCGGCTGGTTCCTGCGGCGATCCCAGCGCCGATCACCAACGCCACACCGATCCATGACCATGCGTCGCCCGGTTCGGAGAGGAACACCGCGGCCCATATCACTGCGGAAGCCGGTTCGATGTAGGAGGTGATGGCGATGGTCGTGACGGGCAGGATGCTGATCAGCGACCAGTAGATCATCAGGCCGATCCCGGTGAGGCCGATCCCGAGGACGGAGATTTGCCACCAGTGGGCTGGAATCTCGTGAAGCGCCGATACTGCCCAGGGGGTCGAGACGAGTGCTGCCACCGTCATCTGCAGTCCTGCCAGTTTCAACCCTCCTACGGCCTGTGCCGCCGGCTTGCCTATCAGGACCATCGCAGCGAACGTCGCGGCAGCGATCAAGGCGGCGACGACTCCTTCGACAGTCGCCCCCCCATGTGGGCGAGCTACCAAGATGACCCCGCCGAGAGCGACGGCCAGGCTGACGACCGAGCCGGCACGGAGGGGTTCTCTGAGGATCCTCGGAGAGAGGGCGGCGATCGCCACCGGACCCAGATAGACGACGACGATGGCGACTGCCACGGTGGTCGTGTCGATCGCCCAGAAGAAAGCCGCCCAATGGATCGCCAGGAGCACACCCAGGCCGGTGATGCGCGCGAGGGGATCGGTGCGGCGCAAGCGCAGGTCGCCTCGGATGGCGAGGATGCTCAGAACCGTCAAGGCACCGAACCAGAGCCTGAGCGCGGCAAGCTGTGGCGAAGAGAGAGGCACCGATCGCACGATCAGCGGGACGGTTCCCCAGGCAGCGGCGAGAGTCGCCATGACGGCGACCAGCACAGGGCGGGAGCGGTTCATCCGGTCAGCAGATTCGATCTGCCGGCAGGCTCGGCCTGGTGCGGATATGCTCGTTCTCCGGGGCGAACGCGAACTCCCAGAACGCGGCCTGAGAGCGGGTGGCCGGCCGGTCGGTGTCGCGTGCCAGATACAACGTGGTGGTCAGCTCCATGCCCTCGACAGACACGGGCACGACCGTGCCCGCTTTGGTTGCTTCACAGGCGATGGAGGTCGAGACGAACGCAACGCCGATCTTCTCCTGCACCGCGGCACAGATCGCCTCCGAGTTGCCGAGGACCATGACACGATCGAGATCGTCCAGAGACATGTCGTGCCACGACAGTCCCTCGGCGACCGCGGATCGAGTTCCCGACATGGACTCACGGAGGATGAACTGCCCGGCCAGCAGCTCCTTCGGTTTCAGCGGTCGTTTCAGTGCCGCCCACGAATGATCCGGCGGAACGATCAGCACGATGCGGTCGGTCAGGAAAGGACGGTACTCGATGCCCTTGTATGGCTCCCGCAGACTGGTCATCGCAAGGAGCACATCTCCATCGCGCAGCGACTGGAGTGCCTGGTGCCGACCCGTGACATCACAGACGAGACCGACCTTGGGATAGCGGGTGTGGAAGCCGGCCATCAATCGAGGAACCACGTACTTGCCGGCCGCCGTGCTGCAGCCGAGCTTGAGGACTCCGACCACGTCGCCTTGGAGCGAGGCCATCGCCTCTTCGAGACGGATCGTGTTGTCGATGACATCGCGCGCCATGGGGACGAGAACCCGGCCCGAGTCTGTCAAGGTCACCTGCCTCCCCGTCCGCGTGAAGAGTGGCATGTTCAGCTTCTCCTCGAGCGATCTGATCTGCATCGAGATGGCCGGTTGCGAGATGTTGAGTCGACGGGCGGCCTCAGAGAAGTTCTCGGTTTCGGCGGCGGCGAGGAAGATTTGGAGTTCTCTCGGATTGAGCATAACCAAACTCTATCAGACTGATCCCCGATTTCGCCACTCACTTCTAACCAACGCGGCCGGGAGCATAAGTAGCCCTTCGGTCAGGGGCATTGGTGCAATAACGTACCTGTGATACAGTTTGAGCATCTCCGGGGCAACCCGGCGAGTTCGAACGCAAGCACCCTCGGCCACTCCCTCCCGGCTGGGGGTGCTTCGTAAACGCCTCAAGTGTTGTGGTGTTCTGCCGATGTCTAGGTCGGCAGCGTCCTCGAAGAGAGCACAACGGAGTCCCCCCTTCCTCCAACTCGCCGAGGACTTCAGGAACCCCCGGGTTGCCGGGGGTTCCTGGCGTTCCGGGTAGCCTGTTCCGGCGATGGGATATCTGCTGGTGACCAATGACGACGGCATCGACTCTCCCGCGTTGCTGCCATTCATCAGGGCGTTGAGCGATGTCACCGACGTGAGGGTCGTGGTTCCGGATCGAGAACGGAGCTGGATCGGAAAGGCCATCACCCGTTTCGGCGAGATCAGGGTCACTCGGGTCGTTCGCGAAGGGGTGGAGATCGCGGTCGCCGACGGGTTCCCGGCCGACTGCACTCAACTCGGTGTGCACTCGCTGTTCGGCGAGCCACCGGAGATGGTTGTGTCGGGGATCAACATCGGTCTCAATGACAGCCTCGCCTTCTTCCTGTCGAGCGGAACCGCCGGTGCAGCGGCAGAAGGTTGGATCGCCGGAATACCTGCAATCGCGTTGTCTACGGGAGTGACGCAAGACCATCGAGGCTGGTCGAAGCGCGTGTGGGCGGGGGATGACGCTGACCTGTGGCCCAGAGCGGCCAGGTTGAGCGCCGATATCGTCGCGGCGACTCGACGGGAGGGATACCCGGAAGGCGTCGACCTGCTGAACGTGAATTTCGATACGAACGCCACCGTCGACACGCCTCGGGTACTCACCGACCTCGCCAAGATCGGCTACGACCGGATCTTCCGTGAGATACGGCCCGGCGTGTTCATCCACGACTTCTCGACCGGGTTGCGCCTGCAGGGTGACCTTTCGGGAACGGATGTCGAGGCGGTCGCCGATGGGCTCGTTTCTATCACGCCGGTTCGTCTCGCACACGCGGTGCTGTAGGCCTGCTACGCAGGCCGTTCTCGGTTGCCGGTTCTGGGTTTTCGGTAAGACACTCACCCTACGGTCTCGTGTCGTTCTGCGTCGCGTTCTCACTGATGACTGATGACTGATGACTGAAGACTTGGGGCTCTCAGAGCGAGCCGGGCCGGTTCCGCGAGTCCTTCGGCTCCCGGTTCGCCGTTCTCGGTTGCCGGTTCTGGGTTTTCGGTAAGACACTCGCCCTACGGTCTCGTGTTGCTCTGCGTCGCGTTCTGACCGATGACTGAAGACTGTTCTTCAGAACTCCTGATGGATCCTGCTTGGGGTCGGTCCCCGCTGACCCTGGTACTTGCCGCCGGCTTCTCCATAGGGATGCTCTGCCGGTGTCGTGAGCTCATAGAACGAGATCTGTCCGATCTTCATGCCCGGGTAGATGGCGATTGGGAGCTTGGCGACGTTCGACAGTTCGAGGGTGAGGTAGCCGTCGAATCCCGGATCGACGAACCCTGCGGTCGAATGGATGAGCAGACCCAACCTGCCGAGACTCGACTTGCCTTCGAGACGCGCGACGACGTCATCACCGAGACCGACTCGTTCCAGTGTGGATCCCAGTACGAACTCGCCCGGATGCAGAATGAATGGGTCGTTGTCCGAGGTCTCGACCAAGGTGGTCAGGTCGTCTTGCGGCTGCTTGGGGTCGATCTGCGGGTACCGATGGTTCTCGAAGACTCTGAAGAACCGGTCGACGCGAAGGTCTACGCTCGACGGTTGCACGAAGGACTCGTCGAACGGGTCGATGACGATGCGTCCTGCGGCGAGCGCTTCCTTGATCGTTCGGTCTGAAAAGATCACATGGTCCTCCTACCCAGGATGGTAGATGACCGCATACCGGGGCACCGTCGAGAGGGGCTTTGGGCGCGGTAGGGTGATTTGTCATCGAGTCGGGAGGATGTTCGTGGAGTTCGATGCCGTTTCGGTCGAGGTCGGCGATGACGCCGTAGGGGTCGTGACCCTGAATCGCCCCGATCGGCTCAACACTTTCAACACGCCACTCGCTACCCAGCTCGATGCCGCTCTGAGCCAGCTCGACGGAGATCGGCGGGTACGCGTGATCATCCTGCGAGGCGCCGGGAGGGTGTTCTGTGCGGGTATCGACCTCAACGAGTTCCCTGGCAAGTCGGCTCGAGAGTATCGGGAGTGGACCGATCTCATGGAGCGCCCACTCGCCACGATGATGGCGATTTCCAAACCCGTGATCGCGCAGATACACGGGGTTGCGGTCGCCAACGGTGCGGGGACGGTCGCCGCCGCCGACCTCGCCATCGCGGCCGAGAGTGCCAGGTTCGGGCTGACTGCGATCAACGTCGGGCTCAACTGTGTTGGTCCGGTCATCCCGGTGTCGCGTTCGGTAGGACGCAAGAAGGCCCTCGAGTTGCTCTACTTCGGTGAGTTGATCTCTGCAGCGACCGCCGTCGAGATCGGGCTGATCAACCGCGTCGTTCCCGACGATGCGCTGGAGGAGGAGACGCGCGTATGGGCTCGGAAGCTTGCCGACAAGAGCCCGCTGGCCTTGCGATCTGCCAAGACGTCCTTCTACGCAGCGGCCGATCTCGCGTTTGGCAATGCGATGTCGTACATGAACGAGGCATTCGCCGCCCTCTGCGCCACCGATGACGCCGCCGAGGGCATATTGGCATTCAAGGAGAAGCGACCGCCGGTGTGGCTGGAACGCTGAGGGCGAACTCGCTAGCGGGCCGGGGCTTGGGTGGAGCTACGTTGGTGGGAACGGCCCCCTCCGTCCTCGGCCTTTGGCCGAGTCCACCTCCCCCAACATCGCTTCGCTTCTGGGGGAGGAAACAGCTATCCCGGCGGGAACAGGATCTGGGCGCTCGTGTCGACCATCCACTGGTCTCCGGTCCGGGTATCGACGACGAACCGCCGGCCCAGGTCAAGGTTCTGAACGTAGGGCGCTTCGTCGAGGGGGACCGTGAGGTCGGCGATGGCATATCGCCCGTCGAACGCGAGCGCCGGGTGGGTCGGAGACCCGATCAATGACTCGGCGAGGACCGACCAGCGGTCGATTTCGGTGCCATCGACAGCTGATGCCAGCACGATCGTCTGGGGATTGTGCAAGGAGACATCCGCCGAGTAGATGAACGTGGAGCCGTCAGGAGCCAGTACTCCGCAACCCGCTGCCTTGTCGGGCTCGAAGTGAGCGATGTGCTCCCCATCGGCGAACGAGTACAGGTCATATGTCGTGGAGTCGCCGAGAACACTCGTTACGAGGACGTTGCCATTTCCGGTCGACGCGCATGTGATTGGTCTCTCTGAAGAGATGTCGACGACGGTGCGGAGACTCTTGTCGGACAGTCGGTAGGCGATGAGGCGCTGTCCGTCCGTCACGAGCACGGAAGGCTCGCCCTCGTCGATCGCGACGCCGGCGAGTGTCCACCCTCCTGCAGCGATGACGGTCGGATTGCCGACGGTACCGTCGCCGAGTGAGGCGAGTTCCACTCCGCCTATGCCGTCGAAGGCCACGTTGTCGGAGATCACCTCGGTATCTCGTTCATACCGGGCGGCGTTCCAGACATACCAGTCGCCTCCGTTCAACTGGATGGAGTCATACCGAACGAACGCGAGGGCACCCTCGTACCCGTCGGGGAAGAAGAGATCCTGGAGCGCCGGCGCCGACTCGCCGATGGCTCCATCTGGCGGGAGTTGTCCAACGCTGAGTTGCCCTTCGAACATGCTCACCAGCATGGCTACGGTGACGGGTCCCTCGCCTCCCTTGAACTGCACCTGATAGGTGCGAGTCGACTCCGAGGTAGCTCGACTGTCGAGGATCTCGTAGGCCGTTCCACACATGGCCGTCTTGCAGAACGGTTCGAGCACGTCGGCGGGCGCCGAACCACTCCACAGATCCGGAAGACGCTGCTCGACTTCGCTCGAAGCCCCTTCGTTGACCATCAGCGCGTAGGCGATGTCCCACGCGCCGTCGCCCAACGCTGTGAGGAAGTCCTCGATCACCTGTCGACCTGTCGTGTCGTCCACCTGCGACTCCGGCTGTACGGTCACCGCCCCGATCAGGACCTGGCGCTGGTCGGCAGGTCCCCGCACCGTCTGAACGCTGTAGACCTCGCGCATGCTCCTGGTGAGGGTGTCGTCGATGTGGTAGTCGACGAGGATCGATCTCAGAGGTCCGAGCGTCTCCTCACCCTCGGGCCGGATGTTTGGAGGGTCGGGGAGGTCGATTATGGCAAGACCCGTGCATGTGTACAGACAGGTTGGGAACACCGAGGACGCGTAGACCTGTGCGGCGTCTCCGGTGAGACAGCCTTCCGCTCCCTGTCCGGCAAGACGGTCAGCGATGAAGCGGCTGATGATCTCGTCTGCAAGTTGGCTGCTTGGGACGCGTGCGTCCGTGAGCAACGGCTGACCGCACTGCCCGGGTCCGGTGGGGAGCGTGGTGGTGGTCGTGGTGACGGGAGGCGGGAGGGTGGAAGAGGTCTGAACGGGAGCGGGCGTGCACGCTGCGGAGACGAGAAGAACGGCCAACAGCATGCGTCGCATGACCATGACACTAGGCGAAGGAAGCACAGTCAATGTCACCGGCGCGGGAGGTAGGCTCGAAGCGCGGATTGCCTCGACAGGGAGATGGTGATGGGCATCGGACGGCCCGGGTGGAGGCTGGCGGTCGGAGGCGTGTGTCTCGCGCTGGCCGCGTGTTCAACGGTTGTCCAGGAGACCACCACGACTACGACCCGGTTGGGGACGACCACGACGATGGTGGCTTCCACGTCGGCCGCGCCGACGACAACCACGACCGCCACGACACCTCCGTCTACTACGACCAGCACGACTGTTTCCACGCCGATATCTACGACGGCTCCGTCCACCACGACCATGCCGACGCCACCGGCGATTCACATCTACGGGTCCAGCAGGATCTACTCTGTCGATGGTCAAGTGACCGTTCAAGGGTGGGTCGAGGGGTTCGATGACGTCACGTTCCAATACGCCGATCTGAACGTAGGGGAAGACCGACTGCTCGGAAGGACCGAGTTCGTTGCGGGCCTCGACTTGGATCCAGGGGTGCACCTGCTCGACGTGACCGCAACGAACCCTGCGGGTATGGCGTCGGTGCTCACAATCGAGGTGATCGTCGACCCGAGCCTCATTGACCAGCTGGCATTCATCCAGGGAGTTGATCCGAGCGCAATGACGATCGTCGCGGACTACGCCGACTGGTTCGTGGGGGAGGCGGCAACCGAGGCAGCGCGGGAAGATGGTGTCATCGGCCCCGACGAGTTCATCGAGAACGACTACTACATCAGGAACAACAACCCTCGGCTCCGGACCCTTCGTCTCGCCGACGATGTGGGGGTCGTCCTCCAGGTCTGCCACCCGGACCCGGGACCGTGTGTCTCCCAGGCGGCAGTAGATGTCGGGACGTGGGCGACGCTGATGTCGCAGCCGGATTCGGATATCGTGCCCTGGTTCTGGTACGGGTACGGATACCTGCCGTACTGGCTGACGCTCAACGGCGACATCGTGGTGCAGATCGTCGAGCAATACCTGCCCTGAAGGGCGCGTCGGGCAGCCGACTAGTAGCGCAGCACCTCTCTGAGCCCTCTAGCGGTCAGGTGGTAGAAGGCAGGGGGCTTCGAGAGTGTTGCCTCGATCTTCGTCCAATTGCCCCGCAGCAGGTCGGCGTTCTCCGCGATGGTGAGGTTTCTGTCCGTGGCGATGACGACGGCGCGAACTCGGTATCTCTCCAGGGTGGCGCGTTCGGAACGTCGATACCTGACCCGCTTGTCGCGAAGAATGGCGCACCAGCCGCTGTCGCCAACGTAGGGAAGCCAGATTTCGTCAGAGGCGTCTTGGTCGAATGGCCAGTCTGCGTGCCCCGGATACACGATGCCTGACATCTCCGGTTCAAGTGCACCGGCTACTCCGATGATGTTCGCATCGAAGAAGAATCGTGAACTCACGCTGCGGGTCGAAGCGAGTGCTCGAATCGGACCGCCTCGATGATGTCGGACTGCGATATTCCGTAGGCCGAGTACGCCTTCACGATCGAGGAATCGGGTTCACCGGCCGCATGGAGCTCGGAGAGGATCTCTGTGCGAATGCCTTTGATTGTGGGAAGCCCGAACGAGATGCGGGGATCCAGCACGATGCGCTTGTGGTCGGGGCCGAGTGGATACCACTTTGCGACGACCCCAGTCTCGGGCGGCTCGAACTCGACGCGAGACACGAACTGTGTGGCGACCTCCGTGAGCACCAGTTGATAGCCCTTCTCCAGGGGGCCCTGGACGACGAGGAACAGATCTGGCCCGATGCCGTGGTTCTGCTGCTCGCGCCACAAGAGTTCTCGACCGCGTGTGTAGAGGGGCTTCGCTTGCGCGAGCGGATAGGGTGTTCGGAGCTCCTCACGGAGCGCAGTGATCAACGGTCGCAGCCGTTTCATGGGGAGCGATCGATAGCGGTACTGGCGCAGGAAGCCGGCTTCG
>Ga0315540_10000838_pt1 | contig 17590 bp, 14 predicted proteins | sample SalMarSW160110MG_FD_203677 | JGI IMG/M metagenome (GOLD analysis project Ga0315540, IMG submission 203677) | Salt marsh sediment microbial communities from the Plum Island Ecosystem LTER, Massachusetts, United States - Salt Marsh Sediment SW1601-10 ...
GATGGCTGGCAGATCGGCGCCCGCAGTAGGGAGGTGGTGGGAAATGCGGGCTAGCTCCCCGCAGGCAGCAGACCGTCCCAGAAATCACATTGGCTGGTCCGTACGCCGTCGCCTGCAGTGACCGGCACGTCGAGCAGGAGGTAGGAATCGCCGCCGGAAGCGGCCTGGGGCCACGGCACCCCCTGGACCGGTCCGGGATCGCCGTGCGCGGCGAGCGACGCCCACGCGCCGAGCATGGCCGCGGACAGCGCCTCCTCCTCGGGCGGCGGATCGTAGCCGGCGAGCCGGAGGTCGCCGAAGACGTAGGGCAGCTCGGCGCCGTGGTAGGCGCCGAAGGCCTCGAGCAGGGCCGACCCGCCGCGATAGGGGCGCGCGAAGTGGTAGCGCCACACCGGCAGGTCCTGGCCGGCGCGGGCGGCGCGGACTGTCCGGCGCGCGGTGCAGACGAACTTGGCGTCCGTGGTCAGCGCGACGTAGGCGGCGCGCGGAGAGGGGTAGTCGGCAACGGAGTAGTGGTCGAGCGCGAGGTCGGCGAGCCGCTGGCTGCCGCCGGCGAGGGTGAGCACGGCAGCACGGTACTGCTCCTCGCTCATCAGCAGCGGGGCGTCGCGGCCGGTCTCGTCCGCGTTGGCGCCGACCACCAGCGGCACGTGGTGGTGGCGGCCGGAGGCGATCACGTCGAGGGGGTCGTCGGGGATTACGGCCCCGTCGACCACCGGCTGAAAGGGACCCTGCGGCCCCGTCACGCTGGCCGGAGACGGCAGCGCGAGCACGAGCTGCTCCACTGACAGGGCTCGCAGGCAGGCGGCAACGTCGGGAGATCCCGCGCAGCCGGCGGCGACGACCAGCTCGGAGGCTGAGCTGCGGGCAGAGGTCAGCTTTCGGGCAACGCAACCGCCGCTCTGCATCAGCGCCGACGAGAACAGGCCATCCGCGGGGCGCGCGACCAGCAGCATGCAGGTCTCGACCGCGCCCGCGGACTCGCCGAGGATCATCACCCGCTCGCGGTCCCCTCCGAACGTGGCGAGGTTGCGCCGCAGCCAGTCGAGCGCCGCGACCAGGTCGAGCGTGCCAAGGTTGCCGGAGCCGCCGTCCGCTCTTTCGGCGTCGAGCTCCGGGATGCTGACGAAACCGAGCGCCCCGAGACGGTACTGCACGGTGACGGCAACAACGTGGCCGCGCCGGGCGAGCTCGGCGCCGTCGTAGAGGATCTTGCCGGGACCCGCCTGAACGGTCGCCGAGCCCTGCACGTGGCCGCCGCCGTGGATGAAGACCATGACCGGGAGCAGCTCACCCGGCGTCCGTGCGGCCGGCCGCCACAGGTTGAGCTGGAGGCAGTCCTCCTCCCCCACCACCGCCCCATCGTCGTCGAGCTGCGGGCAGGGAGGCCCGAACTCGAGGGCGTCCCGGACCCCGGGCCACGCCACCGGAGGCTCCGGCTGCCGCCAGCGCAGCAGACCGACGGGCGGCGCCGCGAAGGGGACTCCACGGAATACCACGACGTCGCCCTCGCGCGACCCCCGCAGCCTCCCCTGCTCGACTCGCACGATCTCGGGCTCGCCACCCACCCGCCCGGCCGGGCGGCGGATCTCACCGTTGGCCGGAGCGGCCGCGAGCAGCAGAGCCAGGACGACCACACGCAACATCGGCACCCCCGAATCACCTGACGCGGATCCGCGCGACAGAGTTGACATCTCTCGTCTCCGGCAGCCCCGCTCGCACCGGCACGTCGACGAGTGACGAGGATGTGTCGCGTTCGTGCATCGATGTGTCGCGTTCAGCCATGGCCACTCCCCCGCACGGACGCCACAATGTATCGACCAGCCACGACACGACACGCGAGGAGGTCGCAATGAGAGCTCGAGAGTACCTTTCGCAAACCGTCGGCGCGATCATCGTCTTCGCGACGGGTCTCCTGTTCGCGACGCCCGCCGCGGCCCAGCTCAACCAGCCCTTGCACCGGGACGGGTGGATTCTCGCCGCGGCGCACGCCCCTGGGCTGCAGGGTTCGATCTGGCGCACCGACATCTGGGTTGTCGCCGACAGTGCGAACGCCACGATCACCCTCGAGCTCTGCCGCTCGGGAGAGGACGGCCGCGACGCCGAGACCCACGTCCTCAGCCTCACGGATGGCGACAGGGTGATGTATGTCGAGGACGTCATCGGTCACTTCCTCGACGTTGGCAGCGACGGCTGGGTCGGCGCGATCCACTACACAGCTTCGGTCGACGTGCAGGTTTGGGCGCGGGTGTACTCGATCTCGCCAGACGGCACGAAGTCCTACGGCCAGATCATCGCCGGCCAGGCCACGGCCAACGCGTCCCCGGACGACGATCCATGGAACCAGCGGGACCATCAGTGGATGTACGCCGTCCGGCACACCGCAGACGGGCGGTTCCGGGTCAACGTGGGCGTGGTCAACCCGAGCGCCATCGAATGCCAATACTGGGTCGCCATCTATGACACCGACGGCAACCTGGGCGATTCCATCACGGTCACCGTCCCGGCGAGATCGATGATGCAGCTCAACGACCCCTTCGCCGCGGTCAACGGCGGCGAGTGGTCCGACTACGAGATCCTCATTGCCTGCACCACCGAGGGCGGGAGCGCCTTCGCCTATGCCTCGGTGGTCGACAACGCCACCAACGACGCCTACTTCGTCCGCGGCGTCAAGGGCTACCTCAACGCGTCCCAGCCGGCGAACAACAATGTCATGCACAACGACGGCTGGATCCTCGCCGCCGCCCATTCGCCCGGGCTACAGGGCTCGATCTGGCGCACCGACCTGTGGTTCGCCGCACCCCAGAACACCTGGCAGGCCACGGTCGAGCTCTCCTTCCACCGCGCCGGAGAGGACGGCAGCCAGGCGCAGACGTTCACCATCGACCTCACGGACGGCCCCGAGGTCCACTTCTACGAGGACGTGGTGGAGCACTTCCTGGGCGTCGGCGACGCCGGCTGGCTCGGCGCCATCCACTACACGTCCGACAACACCAACATCCAGGTCTGGGCACGGGTCTACTCGGTCAACGCCGACGGCACCGCGTCCTACGGTCAGCTCATCGAAGGCATCCCGACCGCCGACATGTCGCCCGACCAGGATCCGTGGGACTACCGCGAGCAGCAGTACGTGTGCGCGACCAAGCACACCGCCGACGGCCGCTTCCGGGTCAACTTCGGGATCGTCAACCCTACTGGCCTGAGCGGGTTGTACGTTCTCGATGCCCGCGGCGCCGACGGCAACTGTCCGCCGCAGAGCTGTCCCGACGTCCGGGTGACGGTGCCGCCGTACTCGATGGTCCAACTCAACGATCCGTTCGGCGCTTGGCAGGGTGGTGACTGGAGTGCCGCCCAGTTCCGACTGCGATGCATCACGGACGGCGCCGGTGGCTTCCTCTACGCCTCGGTGGTGGACAACGCCACCAACGACGCCTTCTTCGTGCGCGGGATCAAACTCCTGACGATCGACGGATCCTGAGACGACGGATCCCAGCGGGGGAATAGCATGAGAGCCCGGCCGGTGGGCCGGCCGGGCTCGTAGTGGCAGCTGCGGAGGAGTCAGCCGGTCTACGGCCGGTACTCGAGGCTGACCATCGCGCTGCGGCGGGGCCCGAATCCGCCTTCGAGGATCAGCACGAAGTGCTCGCTGAGGCCGGCAGTGGCTCCCAGGAGCCCGTTCCACGAGCTCGCCTCGCCGAGCACGACGTCGAAGGGGACCTCGCCCACGTACGGAATCGTGTACCTCCCCTTGTGCTTCTCCTGCGCGTCCTGGTACATCGCCCCGACCCACACCGCGCCCCCGTTGACCGTCAGCCCGAGCTTGGGAGTGAACACCCAGGCCTCAACGCTGCCGTCGGTGACCGCCAGGTTCGCCTTGGTGTAGGTGACCGTGGCGCTTCCGAACCAGCCTGGACCGCCGACGGCAAAGGTCAGGCCCCCGCCGTAGACCCAACCGTCGTTGTCGATCACCAGGTCGCCGAGCGCAAACGGCAGTCCGATGTCGATGTTCTTCAGGCTGACCGTGGTGGTGGTCTCGAGTCGGCCCCCGATGACGTACAGGTTGAGGTAGGGCTTCACCCAGTAGTCCAGCTTGAGGTGGTAGCTGTTGGTGCGGTTGACCACCGGAAGTCCCTCCGTCACAGAGGGGTCGATACCGGGCAGCCCGAGAGTGAGGCTCTCCAACCGGTAGTCCTGGTTCTGGCTGTACAGCGTCACCCCGATTCCGAGAGGTGACGGCAGCTGCATGCCGCCGGAGCTGGTCGAGGGGTCTTCCGCACCGGCCGTCGCGGAGGCCAACACCAGGAGACCCAAGCAGAAGAGCAGTCGCGAACACGATTTCACCACCAGCGCCCTCCTTCCATCATGTCGAGCCGTGAGAACCGAGGATCAATGCTCTGTGGGCGTACTCTACCAGCAACTTCCGGTAACGCGCCCCCAGCGATGCCGGTTATCATCTCCACTGGGAGCGCACTGTGGGAGAAGCGGCCAGGCCAAAAAGCCGTCGCGTCGCGTCGGCGATCCTCGCCGTAGCGGTGCTGTCGTGCCCGATGAGAGCGGAGCCCCTCGAGGTCGACTCGTACTACGCCTGGGGGCGGGAGATCCGGGACTCCAGCGACGTCGTCAACGCCAAGTTCAACCTCGAGATCCGCACCGCGCTCGCGGACCTCGCGGCGCACCACCGAAACGGTCCGCCGAGCTGCGACGATGCGTCTCGGAAGATCCGTGACCGCCTCGAGCTCGAGATCTTCCACCCGATCGGGCTGTGGGCCTTTCAGTCCCCGCTGCTCGATCGCGTTCCGGCCACGGCGGACGAGGAGCAGCGGTACCGTCGGGACAACCTCTACGGCGACGTGGGCTTCCCCGATATCGGCATGTGGATGCCGATCACGCCGGTGATCCTCCTCGACGGCGTCCTGGTCGGGATCGACAAGCTCGACCACTTCGTCTCCTCGGGCTGGAACATGCGCAACGCCTACCTGCGGTCACGGCGTGAGGGACACTCCGTCGAAGAGGCCGACCGACGCGCGATCCGGTGGGGCATCCTCGAGGAGCGCACGATCAACGGCAGCCTGTCGACCGGCGTCCTGTCCCGCAGCGACCTCGAGGCGAACTACGGGGGGATGCGGTTCTACGTCGAGCTGTGCGACGGCGCCGATCCCATGCTGGCCGTGGTCGACGGCGCGTGGACCCTGCGCCGGGAGTTCGACATCCGCTCCTACGTGACGCCTGAGTGGGACGAAGCCTTCGAGCCGTCGGTCTACTCCGCCGGCCGCTGGCGCCACGTCAGGCCGAGGCTGGTCGAGTACTGCGACCGGCTCGCCGATCCCGCCGTCCGGGCGCTCCTGGCGAGCTACTGCGCCCGAGACACCATCACGCCGGTAGAGGAGGCCTTCGCCGAGCTCGTCGCCGAGGGCAAGGTCGAGGATCCCGAGCGGTTCAGCCTCGAGGCCAACTGCCCCGGGATCTCCGGCTCCATCACCGCGCTGGTCGCGAACGTGCCGGAGGTGCCGGCCGCGGCCGAGCCGCCTCCGGCCGACCCTGAGGAAGAGCGGGACATCACCCGCGAGCTCGAGGCTCTCGACGCGGACCGCCCGCTGCACGTCTTCGGACTGCTGGGGGCCTTCCTCGATCGCCCGATGACCGTCTCGGGCACGGTAGGCGTGCTCTTCGCCCATCCGCGCGCCACCGACGACTGCCTCTCGGTGTGCGTGATGACCGGACCTTACCTCCAGGGGGAAGCGGGTCTCCACGGCGCGCAGATCGGATTGGGCTACACCTCCCTCGTGGGCGAGACCGGCAGCGGTCGACGCTGGATCACGAGCGCCCTGCTCGGCGCCGGCATCGAGGCGGCGCTGCTCAAGACGTGGAACGGGTCGCCGCTTCACCCCGAGTCGCAGACGCTCGCCGGAATCGAAGGACAGCTCGCGGTGGCCCACGTCGGGATCCGCCTCGGGCTCTTCCGCCGCATCTCGCACGCCGACTCGGGAGGCCGATGGGTCGTCACGGCCGCCCTCGGCTGGGGCTATTGAGCCTGCAGGTCCGGGCACGCGGCGGCTGCGGACCGCGGGGCGCAGACATCTGCCGCCTTTTCGGCGCGCCGCCGTCCTCGACATAGTCCAGCTATGCCTCCGGGCGTCGGCACACCGAGAAAACCAGCATCTGCCCACGCCTCGCGTCCCTCGCTGCGCCCCGTGCCCGGACCTGCAGGCTCTCGAAGGGGTTCTGGAAGAGAATGCGGGCGGCCCGCCTTCGCGGGCGCCCCTGCGCCACAGTCTCACACGAGGCGCTGCCCGCACCTCCGGGCGCTCTCCCCCTCCTCCCCCCCGCTCCACCTCCCCACAGCTCCCACGGCACGACGGCGACCGAAATGGGTTACCTATGTCCCGAGAACGGCTCATTACCCATCTCTGCAGCCGTTCATGTCTCACTCGTCACTCCTTGCAGGCAAGGATGCGAGGCTACGAGCAGACTTGCCGCCGGTACAATCACCGACCGGAGGTTGTCATGCCCTTCGTCCCCCGCGCCGAGCTGGACCACCGTCTCGCCCGCTTGCGCGAGGTCCTGACCCGGGAGGACCTCGACGGCGCCCTGCTCCACGGCACCACCAGCCTGATCTACTTCGCCGGGACCGCACAGCAGGCGCACCTCTGGGTGCCGGCCGAGGGCGACCCGGTGCTCCTCGTGCGCCGCGTGCTCGAGCGTGCACGGGCGGAGTCCGCGCTCGACGCCGTCGAGCCGCTGGCGAGCCTCAAGGCGCTGCCCGGGAGGCTCGGCACAGCGCGCCGGATCGGCATGGAGCTCGACATCCTCCCGGCCACACTGCTCGAGCGCTACCGGACGGCGGTGCCCAGCCTCGACCCGGTCGACATCGGCCTTGCGACCCGCGTCGTCCGCGCGGTCAAGAGCACCTGGGAGGTCGGGAAGATCCGCGCCGCCGCCAGGGCAGCCGACGCCGCCTTCCGCGAGGCCGCCGACGCCCTCTCCGAGGGCATGAGTGAGCTCGAGCTTGCGATCGTGCTCGAGTCGGCGGAGCGCCGCCACGGTTTCCAGGGCATGATCCGGTGGCGGGCGGCGACAGGCTTCGAGTGCCCCTGGGTGCATGTTCTCGCTGGGCCGAGCGCGCTCGCGGCGAGCTTCGCCGACACCCCCTACGGCGGCGAGGGTGTGACGCCGGCCGCGCCCTACGGCGCCGGCCACCGCCGCATCGGGAGGGGCGTCCCGGTCAACATCGACTTCGCCCTCGCCCGGGACGGTTACATCCACGACATGACGCGGACGCTCTCGATAGGTGAGCTTCCGGACGAGCTCGTCAAGGGCTACGAGCTGCTGCGGACGATGCACCTCGAGGTGCGCGCCGCTGCGCGGCCCGGCGTCACCGGCGAGGCGCTGTGGGAGCGGTGTCTCGCGATCGCCGACAGCGCCGGGCTCGGCGAGCGCTTCATGGGGTTGGGAGCCGAGCGGGTGCGCTTCGTCGGCCACGGCGTCGGACTCGAGCTCGACGAGCTGCCTGTGCTCGCGCCGCGCCAGCACGCGCCGCTCGAGGCAGGGCACGTGATCGCGGTCGAGCCGAAGCTGTTCTACCCCGGAGTCGGCGCGATCGGTCTCGAGGACACCTACCTCGTGACCGGACGCGATCTCGAGCTCCTGACCGTCACCCCTGACGAGCTGGTGGTCGTCTAGCTGTTCAGGTTCCCGCAGATGAGCGAAGCACGATCCGCCACACCTCGGCAGGGGCGCCGAGCCGCATCGGCGGGCCCCACCATCCCGCGCCGCGGCTCACCACACCCTCCATCCCCTCGACCCGGTACACGCCCGCAATGTGCGGATAGGTCAGGCGGACGAGTGCGCCGAAGGGCCAGATCTGGCCGCCGTGGGTGTGTCCGGAGAGCATCAGCCCGACCCCGGCCGCGGCGGCCCTGGCCTCGTCCTCCGGCGAGTGCTGGAGCAGGACAAGGGCGGCGCCTGGAGGCACGTCGGCGAGGGCGGCGGCGAGATCCGCGGGCAGGCTCCCGGTCTGGCGTGCGCCGCGAGTGTCGGGCACCCCGGCCACCCACACGCCCGGCCGAACCTCGACCGCGGCGTTGTCGAGCACCGCGAAGCCGGCATCGGCGAGCAGCCGGCGCGAGCGCTCGGGCCCGGCGTAGTGCTCGTGGTTGCCGAGCACCGCCCAGACCCCGAGCGGGGCGCGCAGGCGACGGAGATCGCCGAGCATCTGCTCGACGACGCCGGCGTCGGCATCGACGAGGTCGCCGGCGAGGGCAACGAGGTCGGGCCGAGACTCTCCGACCCGCGTAAGAACTTCGTTCCACCGCGCCCGCCCGAGCAAGGTGCCGAGGTGGACATCCGAGACCAAGGCAATTGTGAGCCCGTCGGCCTGGGCCGGCAGGCCGGGCAGCACGACCTCGTGCTCGACGAGGCGTGGTCCGCGGATACCGCCGACCCACGCGACACCGGCCGCGACCAACGCCAGGACGATGGCGACCGAGCGCGCGGCGAATGTCCACGGGCGGGGTGCGAAACCGACGAGGGTGACGATCTCGCTCACCAGCAGCAGGGCGAAGAGCAGGAACAACGCACCCATCCAGACCGCGCCGATGTACTCGACGACCCGACCGACGCCGCGCCATCCCGCAGCGAAGAGAATCCGCCCCAGGGGATAGCTGAGGAAGCCGAGGACGAGCCCGATGACGAGGACCCGGTGGCCGGAACCCGCGGCGAACGGCGGCAGTGACGCGAGCCGGAAGCCGACGTAGACGTGCTCCAAGGCCCAGATCGAGAGGACGATGGTGAGAAAGACGGCAAAGCGTATGGCGGGTCGCATCGTACAGGGAACGCGTGGCGCTGCGGCGCCATTGCCGCAGAGCCGCTGGACGCGAGACGTGAGACGTCCGGCGGCAGGGCCGCCGGTGGAAGGTCAAGAGTGAAGCGGCACGCGGCGCGGAGTCCGAATGGGATGGACCTCTTACGTCTAGCTTCTCCCGTCTCGTGTTCTCTGAGCCCTGTGGTTCAAACTGCGCCGGCCGGCTCAGCCGCCAGCGCTGCATGAGGTGAGCCGGTGTCAGGCGTCGAGACGACGCTCGGTGGTGGAGTCAAAAAGCTGCACAGCTTGCAGCTCGAGGACGAGCTCGATCGGCTCACCGACCCGCGGGCTCTGGGTCGGGCCGAGCTTCGCGACCACGGGATCGTTCCCGAGGCGCCCATGGACCACGATCTCGCTACCCAGGGGCTCGACGAGATCGACGTCGACGGTCACCGGCACTCTCGGCCCGGTCACCGTCGTGTCGTCGCCGTGGATGTTCTCGGGCCTGACCCCCACCGTCACCCCCTGGCCGCCCATTGCCCGGGTCCGGGCCTGATAGGCCTCCGGCACCGGAAGCGTGGCTCTGCTCGTCGTGACCGAGAGCCCATCCTCGCGCAGCGTGCCCGGGAAAAGGTTCATCGGCGGAGTGCCAATGAAGGTCGCCACGAACAGGTTCGCCGGACGCTGGTAGACGTCGAGCGGCGTGCCCACCTGCTGTAGGTCGCCGTCCTTGAGAATCGCGATCCGGTGGCCCATCGTCATCGCCTCGATCTGGTCGTGAGTGACGTAGACCGTGGTGGTCTTGAGCCGGTGCTGGAGCTTGGTGATCTCGGCCCGCATCTGGACGCGCAGCTTGGCGTCGAGGTTCGACAACGGCTCGTCGAACAGGAAGACCGACGGCTTGCGCACGATCGCGCGGCCCACCGCCACCCGCTGCCGCTGGCCGCCGGAGAGCTGGCGCGGCTTGCGATCGAGCAGGTGCGTGATGTCGAGGATCTCGGCGGCCTCGTTGACCAACTGCTCCATCTCGGCCTTCGGTGTGTGCCGGATCTTGAGCCCGAACCGGAGGTTCTCGCGCACGGTCATGTGCGGATACAGGGCGTAGCTCTGGAAGACCATCGCGGTGTCGCGGTTCTTCGGCGGCAGGTCGTTGACCACCTTGCCGTCGATCGAAATCTCGCCTCCTGAGATCTCCTCGAGCCCGGCGAGCATGCGCAGCAGCGTCGACTTGCCGCACCCCGAGGGTCCCACCAGGACCATGAACTCCTGGTCCACGACATCGAGGTTGAGATCCTCGATCACGGTCACGTCGCCGTAGACCTTCTTGACGTCCTTGAAGCGAACCTGGGCCATGACTTCACCCCCCTCCGTTGTGGACAGCGCCGACGGTGATGATGCGGACTGAAAGCGGGTCCACTTGGAGCTCGAGGATGACCTCGGGAACGAGCCTGCTCACCGGTCGCGCGCCTTGGCGCCGCGTGGATATCGTACACGCAGGCTGCGTGCGTCGGCTCCATTGCCGTCCAGCTTGAACGGGGCGGCTAATCGGTTACCCTTCCCGGGTGACGCCTTCACCGCCTCCCCCACCTCGGCGTCCGCTCGGCCGGACTGGGCTCGAGGTCTCCGCGCTCGGGCTCGGCGGTGGCCCGCTCGGTGACCCGGCCCTGTCGGAGCGGGAATCCGACCGCCTCGTCCGCAGCGCCATCGACGCCGGCATCACCCTGCTCGACGCCGCGCCGAGCTACGGCGAGTCGGAAGCACGGCTCGGGCGGATCCTCTCAAACGGCCTGCGCGAGCGCATCGTGCTCTCGACCAAGCTCGGCTACGGGGTGCCCGGCGTTCCCGACTGGACCGGCGACTGCATCCGAGCAGGCGTCGATCAGGCGCTCCGCCGGCTGCGAACCGGGCACCTGGACATCGCCCACCTCCATTCCTGCCCGCTCGAGGTACTCGAGCGCGGCGACGTGGTCGAAGCTCTCGCCCGGTCCGTGGCGGAGGGCACGGTCCGGGTCGCCGCCTACTCGGGAGACGGGGACGCCCTCGCATGGGCGATCGCGTCCGGCGCATTCGGTGCCGTCCAGCTCTCCCTCAACCCGTGGGACCAGGCCGCGCTTGACGCGGCCCTGCCGACGTGCCGTCACCTTGGCCTCGGGGTGGTGGCGAAGCGCTCACTGGCCAACGCGATCTGGACCCGCCGAGAGCCTCCAGCCGCGCCTGATCTCGCCGAGTATCACCGGCGCTTCAAGACCCTCGCACTGCACCCCGACGGTCTCGGCTGGGCGGAGCTGGCGGTGCGGTTCACGGCGTGGCAACCGGGCGTCTCGTCGTGCCTGATCGGGACCCGCAATCCTGAACGGCTGGTCCAGGCGGCGCGCTTCCTGTCCCGCGGTCCACTTCCCGGAGAGGTCGAACGCCGCATCCGGGCCGACTTCCGCCGTAAAGGCGCCGGGTGGCGTGGCGTGTGACCCGCACGCCTCAGCGTGACGGCGGCGGAAAGCCCTCGGGAGCGCGGCCGTAAGTCCAGACCAGATTGGCGAGCCGATCGCGGAGTCGGGAGTCGAGCATCGGCCCGGTCAGTCGGAACGCCCAGCTGCCCTCGCCCTTGCCCGGTGTGTTCATCCGGGCCGCGGATCCCAGTCCGGCGACGTCCTGATGGGGTATCACAGCGACGTCGGCCACTGAAGCCATGGCGAGCCGGATCAGATCCCAGTGCACCTCGCTGCCGTCGCTACCGGCGTAGCGCAACAGCAGCTCCCGCTCGCCGTCACTGGCCTCCTCGTGAAACCACCCGACGGTCGTGTTGTTGTCGTGCGTCCCGGTATAGACCACGAGGTCGTGCCGGTGCCGGTAGGGAATGAACGACGAGCGCGGCTCGAGGCTGAATCCGAACTGGAGGATCGCCATCCCGGGCAGGCCCAGCGCCTTTCTCAACTCGATCACGTCAGGAGTGATCTCGCCAAGATCCTCGGCGACCAACGGCAGCCCGCCGAGCTCCCGGCGCAAGGCCCCGAACAGCGCGCGGCCCGGACCCGGGGCCCAGCGACCGTTGGTCGCCACGTCATCGTCCGCCGCCACCTCCCAGCACGCCGCGAAGCCGCGAAAGTGGTCGAGGCGGACCGCGTCGGCAAGCTCGCACGCGTGCCGGACACGCTCGATCCACCAGCGGAAGCCGTCGGCGGCGTGGCGCTCCCAGTCATAGAGCGGGTTGCCCCACAGCTGGCCGGTGTCGCTGAAGTAGTCGGGGGGTACGCCGGCGACGACCGTGGGCCGTCGGTCGGCGTCGAGCCGAAACAGCTCGGGGTGACCCCAGACTTCGGCCGAGTCGAGAGCGACGAAGATCGGCAGGTCGCCAAGCAGGCGGACACCCCGATCGGCGGCGGCGGCCCGGAGTGCCGCCCATTGGCGAAAGAAGAAGAACTGGGTCAGCTCCTCGGCCCGAATCGCCGCGGCGAGCCGGTCGCGCCAATAGACGAGCGCCTCAGGCTTGCGACGAACCAGATCGCTCGGCCACTCGATCCACGACGTTCGGTCGTGCGCCTGCTTGACTGCGGCGTACAACGCATAGTCTGGCAGCCAGTGCAGGGACTGCCCACGGAAGGCGTCAAAGGCGGCACGCAGACCTCCCGATGCCCGCTCTTCGAAGCGCTCGATCGCACGCGCGAGCAGCGCTGACTTCCACGGCAGGACGGTTGCGAAATCGATTCGCTCCGCGGGAAAAGCGGGGGCGCTTTCGAGATCGCCGGCGTCGAGCAGCCCGTCCTCACGCAGGGCATCGGGAGAAATCAACCATGGGCTCCCGGCGAAGGTCGAGGTTGCGGCGTACGGCGACTGCGACGGCCCCGGCGGATGGACCGGAAGCACCTGCCACCAGGTGATCCCCGCCTCGGCCAGCCAGTCGAGGTAGGCGTGGACCGACGGGCCGAGGTCTCCGATCCCGTAGGGCGAAGGCAGGCTGGTCGGGTGGAGGAGAATTCCTGCGGATCGGTTCATTGAGGTCTCCCGCGCGAATGGTACCTTAGGGGCCCGGCCGGAAGCCTCCTCACGGCCACGAAGAGGGACTGAAGTGGCGAGTAATGCAGGCTAGAATGGCCTGGTCCACGACTTTCGCGCTCGAACCTGGAGTGAGGCGTGACCGATTCGTCCCAACCGCTGCGGCCCGAGGGGCCGGCGGGGCCCTTGCTTGACGACGGCCTGGGCTCCGACTCCGCTGCACCACGGGCATCGAGCGAGGCCGGCCGCGCAACGGTCGAGGCGCTCCGCGCGATCGCCCGCACGGCGCGTTCCTTTCTCTACTACGACGCCGGCAACGACGCCATCCGCGACGCGCTCCAGGAGGTCGCCCGACGCATGCTGGAGGCGCTGCGATCCGGCGACATGGTGCTCGAGGTCCGTCCCACCGAGATGCTGCGTGACGGGGAGGTGGTCTACCGCGAGCCCGACCGCGAGCGCTCGCTCGCATTCCGCCTCTACCGCGACGGCGTGCGCCGTCTGACCATCGCGAGGACGGTGACCTGGGACGAGCTTGTCGGTCTGCTCGGCGTGCTCTCGGTCCGATACACGGGGATCCGCCAGCAGGAGGACGACATCGTCACCCTGCTGTGGCGGCAGCGCTTCGAGCACATCACGTCGCGTGCGGTGGAGGGCTTCGTCGCGCGTGACGACGAGCTTGACGAATCGGCCTCTCCGGGTGGGCCCCGCACCGCCCGCCAGCAGAGCGTGTTCAAAGCCCCGTACCGCTTCGATGAGCCCGCGCCGCCCTACTCCTCGTTCTCCGGCATCGTCCATCGGCCGCTCACCCCGCAGCAGGTGGAGATGGTTCGCGCCGACGACTCGCCTGGCGAGCTCGCCGCTCAGTGCGTCGACCTGCTCGAGGAGCTGCTCCAGCCACGGGGAGCCGAGGCGAGCCCGCTCGAGGCCGGGCCCCTGATCGCACAGGTGCGCGAGATCCGCTCATTTCTCGCCGGAAGCCGGCAGCTGCGCCGGCTGGCGCAGGCGCAGACCATCGTTCTGTCGGCGTCGGAGCAGGTCGCCGACGAGACGCTCCGGCGGCGTCTCGCCGAGGAGCTGTCGGGCGACGAGCTGCTCGCCGAGGTGGTCAGCGCGACGCTGTCGTCCTCGGTGCCAACCTCCGCGCTTGTCGAGCTGGTGACGGCGCTCGCCGGCAACCCTGTGCCCAAGTTGCTCGAGCTGCTCGTTGGCCGCTGGACCTCGGGCGGACGCGAGATCGGTCTCTCGTTGCTCGAGCGCGCCACCGAGGAGCAGCTCACCGACGTCGTCGGCAGCCTCGGACGGCTCGATCCGGTGATCGCGGCCGACCTGCTACCGGCGGTGACGGCACGGGCGCCCGCGGTGCTGCCCGAGCTGGCGCGGACACTCCTCGAGCGCGGCGGGAAGGACCTCCGCCTGGCCGCCGTCGAGGCACTCGACCGGGCGCCGCCCCGGCCCGAGACCGGCCGCCTGCTCGCCTCACGCCTCGACGACCCGGCAGCGGCCGTCCGGAGCAGCACCCTGAGGGCGCTCGCTCGTCTCGGTGATGAACGAGCCTTCGATCCCATCGTCCGGCTCGCGGTCGAGCGCGAGGGCCAGCTCGCCGGCAGCGACGAGGCCGAGAGCATCGGGGAGGCCCTCGCCGCACTCGACCCGGCGAAGGCTGTGGTGACATTCGAGGCCTGGGTCAAGCCGTCCGGCGCCTTCGCCGCCCTCCAATCGCGGAAGGAAGGGCTGTGGTGGGCGGCCGCCGCCGGTCTCTCGCAGCTGCGCGATCAGCGCTGCGCCGAGCTGCTGGGCTTCATGCGCCGGAAGAGCGCCGGGTCGCTGCGCGAGCGCTGCATCCGCGCCTGTGTCCACCAGCGCCACCTCGGTCTGGATGGCCGTGATGGCTGACCGCATCCGGGAAGCGCAGGAGCGGCTCGCCCGCATCCTCGGAGAGGCCCGCGCCGGAGAGGACCGCGAGCTCGCCCGTCAGGTCCGCGAGCACGGCGAGCAGCTTGCGCGCCTGATGCACGGCCTGCTCCGCCTCGCAGCCCTGCACGCCCCGACCAACCGCGCCTTCGACAAGCCCGTCCAGGAGGTCATGCGGCTGACCGCCGAGCTCTGCGCCCTGCTCGGCGCGGTCGAGCTGCTGTGCGTCGAGGGCCAGGTCTACGTCAACGACCTGCGCACACGCTTCGACGTCGATCCCGAACACGCGGTCGCCCTCGGCGAGGGCCTCGCCCGCCACAACGTCGGTGGGATCACCTTCCACAGCCCGCTCGACGACTCTCAGGTGCGGTCCCTGATGCACCTGCTTGCGGGTCAGCCGGCCGCCGACCGCCGCCGGACCCGGCTCCAGGAGGCCTTCACCTGCGCCGGCCTGGCGAGCGTCGAGCTCCAACCGCTCCAGCAGTTCCGCCTCGACGACGCAGCTGTGGAACGCAACGTCGACGAGGTCTACCAGGACACCGCGGCGATGGTCGCCGACGCCTTCGCCGAGCTCGAGTCCGGACGTCTGCCGAACCCGCTGCCGATCCGGAGGGTGATCCACCAGCTGATCGCCCTGATCGCCACCCGCGACGGCGCTCGGCTCGCCTTCGAGGCCGACACCTCGCTGCCGGCGTTCGCTCGCCATACCGTGATGGTCACCAACCTCAGCCTCACCCTCGGACGAGCCGCAGGCCTCCCCGCGTCATCTCTGGCCGACCTCGGCATCTCTGCGGTGCTCCACGACGCAGGCTACGCGGTTCGTCCACAGGGCCGCACCTGCACCTTCGCCGAGCACAGCCGAGCGGCGCTCGACATCTTCCTTCGCCAACGCGGATTCCATCAGGCGAGGGTGCGCAGAATGCTGGCCATGGTCACCCACCACCGGGCGATCACCGCGACGCCGAAGCCGTCGCTTTACGCCCGCATCCTCCACATCGCGGACGATTACGACCTGCTCACCCGCATCCGACCCGACGGCCAGGCCGCGCACCCTCCGCCCCATGCGATGCGCCTCATGGCCGCGCAGGGCGGCATCGAGTACGACCCGGCCCTGCTGCACGCGTTTCTCAACGTGATGGGCCCGTACCCCCCCGGCTCGGTCCTCGAGCTTAACGACCGCCGCTGGGTCATGTCGATCTCCGGCGTGCGGGAGTCTTCAAGCTTTGACCGTCCTCTGTGCCGCCTCGCCCGACTTCGGGACGGTTCGACGCCGTCCGAGCACATCGAGGTCGACCTCACGCAGGGCGGTGACGTCGTCCGCGTGGTGTCTCGCAACCGCCAGAGCCCCTGACGTGGCCGCCCTACCTCCCGTCACGGCCGATCTCGCGCGTTTCGCGGCCCTGGTCGCAGCGGTGGCGTTGACGCGCTTCGCCGAGCTCGCTCGGGCAGGCAGGAACCGGCGACGACTGCTCGCTCGGGGGGCGATCGAGGTCGGTTCAGGCCACTGGCCGGCGATGGTGGCAGTCCACGCCGGAGTGCTGGTCGCGGCCCCGCTCGAGGTCTGGCTCGCCCGGAGGCCGCTCTTTCCGGTCCTCGCCGGGACCATGCTCGTCGTGCTCGCGGTCACCTTCACGGTCCGCTACTGGGTGATCACCACTCTTGGCGAGCGCTGGACGACCCGGATCCTGGTCGTCCCCGGAGCCCCTCGGATCACCCGCGGCCCGTACCGCTGGACACACCACCCCAACTACCTCGCGGTCGCCTTCGAGGTCCCGGCGCTGCCGCTGGTGCACTCGGCATGGATCACGGCTCTCGTCTTCGGCCTCGCCAACCTCGTGGTCCTGGCGGTCCGGATCCACTCCGAGGACCAGGCGCTCGAGCGCTTCGGGAGTGAAGAGAGGAACGTAAGAAGCTAGAAGCTAGAAGCTAGAAGCTAGAAGTGAGACGTCCATCGCACGTCAAACGCCCTCCCTCGAGCGTCTTACGTCTTACGTCTAGCGTCTTACCAATAGGTGGTGGTGATCGTGACCGGGCCGTGGACCCGTGCACAGCAGGCGAGGCGCTCGTCAGGGCGGGCGTGAAGCGCCGCGAGCAGGCGCTCCTCCTCGGCCGCCAGCGGGGTCAGGTTGGCCGCCCCGTCGAGCACCAGGACACGGCAGAAGCCGCACAGCGCGACCCCATCGCAGGAACGTCCCAGCGGGAGCCCGGCCTGGATGATGGAGTCCATCAACGAGGTCTCGGGCAGCACCGTGACCTCGCGGCCCTCCGGCATGCAGCGCACGATGAAGGTGGTCAGGTCGAAGCCAGCCTGCATATCTCACCACCCCCCTACTGCGGGCACCGATGTGCCGGCCATCGCCGGCCCTTTCGTGTCTCGGCGCCCGCAACGTATGTCCCCATACGCCTCGGCGCCTCGCCGCTCAACAACTCAGCGCTGACAGGCACCTCGCCACCCTCATGACGCGACATGGTGGGATATGTACGCTCGCCTGCATCTCCCGGACTCTACCCCGTCGTCCGTTCCCCTACAGCAGGCGCCGCGCTGTGGCAGCGGCCTCGAGCTGGTCGCGGAACTTCGGGTGCGAGATGTCGATCAGCATGCGCGCCCGCTCGCGCAGGCTCTTGCCGTAGAGGTTGGCGAGGCCGTACTCGGTCACGACGAAGTGCACGTCCGCCCGGGTGGTGACGACCCCCGAGCCCGGAATCAGGGTGTCGACGATCCGCGAGATCGTGTCACCCTTGGCGGTCGACGGGAACGCGATCACCGGGACGCCGCCGTTGGACCGCGCGGCGCCGCGGATGAAGTCGAGCTGTCCGCCGAAGCCCGAGTAGATGCTGGTCCCGATCGAGTCGGCGCAGACCTGGCCGGTGAGGTCGACCGCAAGGGCC